>SDBT01006501.1_pt1 | contig 19380 bp, 22 predicted proteins | sample 2277101 | NCBI WGS metagenome assembly SDBT01 (sample SAMN10404973, study PRJNA504765) | marine sediment metagenome | isolation source: marine sediment core GS10_PC15, 103 cmbsf | place: Arctic Ocean: Southern Knipovich Ridge | collected 2010 | reverse complement strand
GTAGGAGACATAACCCTAACCATAGATCGTCCACACACGGGGCAGTTAGGGTGCTCCTCGGCTAATTTTTTGAATAGTTCTGTTTCCTTGTTGCAGTGTTTACACATGAAATCATATAAGGGCACTTTCGAACTCTCCTTTCCCTATCATTTTTATATTTATACCTGCTTTTATTAAAGTATTCACCTTATGTCTGTCATTTTCTCTTTCATAACCCTTTATTTCAATATAACGATCATCATCTACAAAATAAAAATCTGGAGTGTAGGTCCTTCGTTTACCTTCTCTATCAATATAAGGAAAACGCTTATGCTCATAGACCCACCTAACTCCAGACCTGTCAAGAAATTCTGCAAATTGTTTTTCTAACTTAGACCTAAACCTAACCTTGCCATTATTTAGAGAATCATAATACGCCACAGTTCCTCTTTTATTATTCGGATTATAATTTAAGGCTGCTTTTTCTGACATTACACAACGACTTACTCGTTTATTGCGCTCTTCAGTTTCTTTTTTTCCAAAAAATTTACTGAAATTTCTAGTAACTGCATGTCGATCCGTCTTTAATTCTTCAGCTATATCATACACACTTAAATCGCTTTTAAAATATATTTCAAATAAATCGTGTTGATACTTTTTATGATCTTCACATTTTTTAGCACGCATAGACATATGTTGATTTAACTTAACCACTTCCGCGCCACACACTGGACATATCTCATAATCACCTGATAAATCTCTTTTCGAAGCTTCATTACAATCACAACATAACCCTTTAGCAGCATGTGGCCTTTCTGTTGTATCGCATTTTTGGCATTTATCATAATACCAAGACCAAGACCCTATATTTCTTTTCTTTATACCTTTTTGTCTATTTATATTATTCGAACTACAAGCACCACACCTGCCGTTTGCTGCATGCGGCCTGTCTGCTCTACCACAATCCACACAACAATCATACTGCCTAGACCAACTACCTAATTGTATTTTTTTTATCTTATAAAAATTTTTTGAATAACACCTTGCACATAACCCACTGCCTTGATGTTTGTGGTCTTTAGCCCCACAAGAAATACAACAATTGTATTTCATAGACCATTTTTCACCAGAAGTATTACTTGCTAATCCGCGTCTGTTATGGCCATGAACGTATAAATTACCTTCATTCACTTCTTTACCGCAGCCGCATTTACAAAATTCTATAAATTTACTTAAGTCCATAATCCTACCTCCATATAATTTTTATTAGAAAGAAAAACTTCTTTCTATATTATAGAGAGGTCAGTTTAATACCAGAGTAAACTTACTAACTATAATCGAAAAAACAGCGGAAATTCACGGTACTATTAGCTCCGACCTCATTCGCACCTAATTGAATAGCCAGAAATATTGGGTCAGCGACCATTCCTGCGTAAGTGCTTACACCAAGAACCTCACTCGTATCAGCATCAGCGACAACTGCCAAATCATCTTTAGTTGCGTATAAATAACTTGGTGGTACATCACTACTTATATCAGCGGCAACAACATTGGTCCTCCATTCTAAACCATCTGTGGGGTTAGAACCAGCATTGTTGCCAGGACCCACAGTGCCAAAATGAAATTTAGTGTCTAAATTCCCAGCATCATGATGTGAGAAAGACCCATGACTTTGCAAGCCAAACTTGACCGTAGATATTTCAACACCACCACTCATCATTTCAAATATTACTGGTTTAATTGTACTGTTAGTACTAACAGTAACGTTTCCAAAGTTTAAGTTAGTTATATTATAACTTGCAGGTTGAGGTGGTTTGCACATTACTCGGTACTCATCGCCCGCGAGAAAGTTTCCACTACCATCAAATTTAATATATAACCCTCTCGATCCTAATCTGGTGTACCCATTAAGCACAGTAGCTACAGCAGCAGAGGCATCGTCTCCTCTTGTGCTTCCCCATACATACATAGCAGTTCCTGCAGGGGCTTGTGTATTAGAACCTTGTACATATTGTGCATAAGTACAAGCAATAGTCCACGCGTAATTAGGATTAGCACAGGTGTTAAACACAGCATCAGTGAACTTTACTTTCAAACCTTTAGTTCCTACGTTATACCAATAGTTTGGATAAAGTAATTCAACAGAAGCAGCGCTATCATCAGCAGCTCCTGTAGAATCCCAAGTCATAGTAGGTACATTCCCAGAACCAGCTCCCATAGTTGTTCCGTTTGTAACATCTATTTCGATACTATAAGTAAGATTACTAGCATATGTAAATATACCACCAGCAGTGATAGTACCAGTATAACTATTAGTTCCACCCTTGCTTGGAGTTCCAACTTGAACTTCTTTATTCATTATAATATGGTACATTTCATCAAATAAACCACTATAAGTACCACTGACAACAACACCACCACCATACTGATTAGTAATGGTGCCTCCTCCTGTTTCAGTCTTAGAACCAAAACCCAATTGTAAATGCGCGGTGTTAGTCCCACTTACTACAGAAGCCGAAGCACCTGAACCTAAACTTCCACTATAAACTTTTAATTTACCGTCTTCCCAAACACATTGAGAATATGGGTATCCACCAACTAACCCCAATGCATGAAGTTTCTCAGTAACATCCTTAGCTACAAATCTAGGGTCCAAATCAGTACCACTAGCTAAGGTAACGTAAGTAGTAGGTCCACCATCACCGTCTAAATTTACATATAATCTATTGGTTGTCGTCCCAATACTAAACTTGTCGCCTGGAGATGGAGGGGTGTTTCCTCTAACAAATGCTCGGGTTCCTACTCCAGACACAGTAGCACCCCCCACACTAGTAGACCCCTCCGCGCTTGCGGGATACAAAACCCATCTAGTAACAGCAGCCATACAAATATCCTCCTTTTTTCAATATAGAGTTAAAAACTAACTCCTTGTTTATTACGAGGTTAAATTAATTAGGTGGATCCTCTATTTTAAATTCAAATTCATAAGGCTCCATCTCATTACCCAAGAAATCTTTACATGTCAATACAACTCTGAACACCTTACCATAAAAATAAGCTGTGCTTTGTGGACGAATAGCTGCAGATAAATTCTTAGTATCACTGGTAATAGCTGGAAGAACCCCCACAATACTTGCACCCAAATCTTTATGTTTTAAATGCTCTGAAACAAACCAATAAGCGTCTGCTGATAACTTAGGACATGTAGCTAAATTTTCAGCCGACATTCTTACAACAATTTCTTTTTCATATCCATAATCAATTTTATCATAATTCTCATAATCTACAAAATAACCACTTGTTAAATAATAACTCCTTGTTAAAACATCACCATTGGAATTTTCAGCTGACACCAAGAATTCCGTGCTTCCATCTAAATTTCCGAATCCTCCTACCGGGTTATAATGCATTTTATAACCATCTGTTATGCCAGAGAAGGTAGTAGCTACCACAACCCCATCCACTTCTAAATAGGTTCCAGAAACAGTTAGTACATTATATATATCATCAGTTAAATCTACAGAAATACCATCACTGGAAAAGTTATATTCATCCTCCGCCGGTTGAAAATTAGAAATCTTCAAAGATAATAAATCAACATCAAAACTAATGGCGGATGAAATATCCTTTCCACACCACAAATCTAAATCTAATTTATCAATTGTTCCTAATATAACCGTTGTATCACAATTGACGTATGCATAATCTAACAAACAACAAAAAATATCAGAAACTACAGTACCGCTTACAACCACCCCCGCAGAAACATCAAATGGGTAATAATCTACTCCGCCACTTATAACAGTTAAATGAGAGTCAATATATTTTGTATTAACCAAACCACAAAACACATCTGAATTAAATGGATAATTAACCCACCCAGCAAAGTGTGAATCAACATATCCTCCAACTGAACCAGAAGTCATGCTTGTAAAAGCTCCAAAACTCACATCTGTAATTTTATTTACAAAAGTATTTATAGGAGTGAAACAACGGTAATTAACTTCTAAATAATTAGTTCCTGAAACTACAATAGACGTCCAGTACACCATAAGAATATTTTTGTCCATGTAACCAGTAAACGTTTGTCCTGAAATATATTCAATGTGCGTAAACTGATACCCAGACGTTACAGCAGGGTCTCCGTATATTGATTCCCCCGCAAGAAAACAATCTATGTAAGTATAACCAGTTCCAGATGTAGTTCCATCTCCAACACTGTAATCTACTAAACACACTTCAAATCCACTTGTAGTAATTGAAGTTACAAAAACATCAACGTACCTACTTACAGTTCCACTGATTAACTCTAGTGTTTTAAAATATTCTACATTATGATATAAAATTCCAGTTCCAGCTGCAGTAGTTTCAAAATCTACTGTTATGTTATAAGCCCCAATGACATCTGCTTCTGCTAAAGTTAATTCTACATCAACGTCTGTTGAACCAGCTGAAGGGGCGTAAAAACTGGAATCTATAAATACGTTGTTGGTTCCATCAGCCATTTACCCCACCTTATGTCTTCTATATATTAATGCTTCATACCGGGCTGTGTGCCATTTTCTATCTTTATTCGCGCGGGAATCACACGAAGCACATAAAGTTATTAAATTCTCCGGGCCGCAATTCTTTTTGACGTAGTCAATATGGTGCACTGATAATCTATGAATATTTCCGAAACATATCTTCATATAAACTCCATATCTTTAATAAAATTAATTAGTTATGTGTATGTATACGCTAACACTACCACAAAATCGTGAACACCATAAGAAATTGAGGGCGTCAGCCCATACAACATTGGTTTGAAGAATAATTTATCCCCAGTCGTATTATCTGCAGTCCTATACTGCATGTCGAATGTTCCATAGAAATAATCCGTGCCCATATATGAGACATTTCCCTTTAATATTCTATTGTATATAGGAGCTTGAATTTCTGTCACTGTGTCTGGATTTTGAAAATCTGCTCCTGTATAATAAAGGGCAACAGTAGACACTCTACAATGGTCTCCAGCAATAATTTCATTCAATGTGGTGGTGTGGGTCACATCATCCCACGCTGTTAATTTGCAATCATAACACTCTCCAAATGTAACTTCAAAGTTAATAGAGTTGGCCATACAAAAACAGGTGGTTCCACTTGAACATGTTCCTGTCTCCAAAGTACCACTACAATTGGTATAGGTCTCTACAGTAGGCTGTTGACAATCAGATATTCTAAACATCTGAGAACCGTCTTCATACCACATTCCCAATGTTCCCTGGCCAGGAAGAATATGAGATCTTGTACCCGCTGTATTAGGACTGTCTATATTTGGACTTGTGTATACTATCTTAGATAGGTCATTCCAAGTATCTCCCTCACTTTCGTAAAATTTGGTTGTTAATGTTACAGCCATATATTCCTCCTAATTTGTAAACTTCCAAGATTTATTAAAATCCTTTGGTTTTATTTCTTTACCCATAACAATATCACCTATCTTTAATTTAGATATATGATCTTGTTTAAGAATTATCTTAAAAACAACAACCTCATTATCACCTAAACATTTAACTCGGATTGAATGAAATACTCTACTTCCATCCATTCCTATACTCGTCTCTATAAGAGGCAAGTAGGCTTTAAATTTAGGCATGTTTATAATATGCCCCGTGCTTAACACATATCTAAGCGCGGACAATCCGTTTGGAATATCATCCCACCCGGTGGTAAATAAGTTATTTCCTTTTACCATCTTACCGTCTGGATACTCAGCCACAAAATGGCATTTGTGTGGGTTTATACTTGTTACTACATTGTGTCTTCCGTAAATCTTTCCGTCTTCTTCAGTCATATGTTGAAAATTCTTCATTTTTTTCTCCTTAAAAATTACGTATAGAGGTATCGCGCGGCCAGTACTGGTGTATTATGGAAGGTCGCCGAATCCGTCTGCAATTTGATATAAATATTGTAATACAACGACTCATTAGCTATAGGCGAGCTACCCTTCAATGGGGTTCTATCACCCGTACCTCTTAAATAAGCAGACCCATACGACCCACTACCACCATTCCACGGGTAAATAGGGGTTACCTGGTCTGTAGTTCTTATAGCATTAACATAACTCTCGTTTGAACTGTTAGCACTTCCTTGTAAAACCTCTAAAGTAGTTGTACTGAGTGTGTTATCGTCCCACGCCTCCAAATATATGTCACTTGACGCCGTCCCGTTCACATATAGGCACATAGAATAGCGGTTGTTATTGTGTCCTACTAGCGGAATATGTGTCATCACAGATGCATCCTCTATATAGGTCTCTGGTATAATGTAAGCACTTACGCTTGGTCTTATAGTAGGTGAACGCGTACCACTAACACATGTAGGCTCTGTAAGTATTGTGTCATCTATCCCGCCGCCGGTGAAAATAACTTTTTCATTATTTATATCTATGACATTGTAATTAGAATCAGACGCGCCAACACCGGTATACGCAACATCATTTGAAGTTTTATTGTATAAAAAATAAATCGTAGGTTCAGCCATACTTACCTCCCTAACTTATCCTGTAAATAACAGGAACAATTCTTGATTCATTTGTCACATCATAATCATGTACTTGAAGACGTAATGTCTTTCTGTCTATACCATCACCAACTCCTAGAGCAACAAAAGACACATCGTGAAATCTTGGTAATCCTTTTTTGCACAGCCCGGGCTCAAAATCTGTGAAAAATACCCCTTCGCTTTCTACAGTATAAAACGAATATCTGTCGTTTAACCAATTTTCGTTATCGGAAACATCTTTCACTTTAACAGTTACCGTAATCCTCTTATCATAATAGAAGTTATTCACTGGCACATAATCAACATAATAATGATTATCATTAATCCTAGTTATAGTAGTTGGTATTACTCTTCTTGAATTAATTGTCATCTCTAAACTATCTATGTCAACCCCAGCACCATCATCTTTTATTTCATAAGATACGTTTGAATCCACGGCTATATTGGACTGCTCTCTACTTGGATTCAGATTTTCAAGATAAGGGCTCTTGTAATCAGGGATGACCATAAACCAATAACTTGTGCTTATCCTATTAGGAATAAGTGCTGTGTCAGATATATGTATTTGTACATAAACCACAGAATCATGATGAAAATCTTGTGCGGGGTCGTATGTTAATTCAACACCCAGAGTCCCTCCGCCCGCGTCAAAATACTGGTAAGATACTTGAGATGAAACATCTACATAATTAGTATCCCCTTCCGACCACACTTCCCTTACAAGATAAGTTAACGTTAGAGCGTTTAAGCTGTATGCAAACGGCCTCAATCTTATCCAAATGTTAGTGCTCTTAGGATTCTTAGCACTCCAAAATTTCGGAATTGCATCTTCCACGAATACAAACTGATCAAGCTCTGTGTGAGTCCATAAGGAATCATAAGCATTCCCCTCTAACCAGTAAGTATGAGTACTAACATTCATTTGACTGAACGTCATTTCTCCAGACTCTTCTTTTTGATACATTGAGAAGTAAGGCTCAATCCACACCGGGATCCAGTCGGGGTCATCCCATACCAACCCTTTTATCTTAAAATTTCCTACTTGATACAGCGGGTATTCACTTTCAAAATCTAACACCTGAGTTATCTGGTTTGATTTTAAATGATATAAATGCGCATCAAACCACGGAGGGCCGTCTGCACTAAATCCCTGGGTGGGACCATCATTTGCTCCTACTATTAATCCAGGTAAATAATCATCTACCGTATCACTAAAACCAGACGGGTTCTCCCAGTCTCCGCCTGGGGTCATAAAAAATGTTTTGCTAATTGTAAGAATGTTATTACTTAACTCATCTGGAATCTGTTTGATTGGATTAGTATTATCACTTACTACTTCTTTTAATTGAAATAATTTAGTTTCTATAGGAGGATCTACATCTATCTCACTATAGATTCTTATACTCTCCCACACATACTCACTCCCTGTTGATGCTGGAGAAGAACCATCCACTTTACACGTTATTACCGTAAGTCCGGTATAAGAAGTCCCAGATGTATAATCAACACTTCCTTCACCGTTTATATCAGTAGTAATTTGTCCATTCACCGGATCGAATCCAGCAGCCAGATCTCCACTATCAATATATAAATTAACTGTTTTGTCTCTCAGACCAACACCAAATTGATCTATAACTTTTATATAAAAGGTGGTGGTGTCATTAGGCCCTATCATGTGGGCTTTATCAGTGTATACCTGCACGCTGTTTGTATATGGTAGTATTGTATCCTGCCTATAATTATACCAACTACCCCAATCATATGTTGTTTTGTTTCCAGTATCATCTCTCAGTGTTACCTTATGCATCAGTTTGTAAATAGAGTACCCTTCAAATAATACATCATAAAGCTCAAATCTGTTGTAATTGTTATCCTCTATAGTGTTCATAAACATAGATTTCCAATTTTGATAAGAATCGTATGGTCTAACAAACAACATATTATCATCGCTTACCGATGCTACAGCTGAGTAGTCTTCACTCCATCTAGCTGCTGTTATGTTCCGATAAAATTTGTCTGTGTTTGAGTCATCTACGTTTCCTGTGTAAGCATTAATCTTAAAAATTGTTCCGCGTGAGGTATCGCCTCCTGATCCTAGATTACTATATAAATAAACATTATTATAAAAACAAACCTTGTCTCCTATTACGTAATCGTAAAGCGTGTTAGTAGTCAGATAAACTTTTCCTCCGCCTATATAACTCACAGTAACAGTCTCAGTGGCTCCCATATTATCTGCATCATTACTTGGACCTAAAAACAATTTGATTCCTGATGTAAGCCTACTGGCAGAGTTCATTTCAATGTAATTACTACCAGCTGGCATATTATCTGAAAAGGTTCTTCTATAATACTCAACCGCTGCACTATTTATATCATAATAATAACTACCAGTGGTATATTTTATAATCTGCTGCTTTAAATTCAACTGATTAGAGCTCGGTCTGGTCTCCCATCTTTTTATTATTACTCTGGAATCACTTATCCTTTCCACAGTAAAGAAAGTCAACCCGTCTATCATCCCAGTTAAATCCATAGGACCCACATACTCCAGATGAAGTAATTCATTTATGATATTGGATGACAATGTGTAATCAGCTATTAATCCCCCGGCAGTGGTTTTAATACGCATTAGAGTCGTAGCCACATCCTGATTAATAGTACACATTGTTCCATCCTGAGGACCATGACAAAAATTAGGATACTTTATCTGTATGTTTTCATACGCCATTTAAATTTCCCTATTATTGCTGCGCAGTGGCAGTTATTCTAACTTCTCTTGCCTGATTACCTGCTATATAAGACGTTACCGCTACGCCTAATGAATTGGTACTAACAGGTGATGTTACAATTGTTCCTACACTATCATCGTCTGTAAAGTAAACTAATTTACCAGATATAGGCAGCAAGAACTGGTCTTTTACTATTGCTGTAACGACACTATTGCTGACAGCATCAGCAGGTAATATTGCTGGGTTAGCGCTTAAACTAATACTTGTTATAAATGGGTTTAAAGTAGAAAGTTGATAACTATATGCATTATTAGTAAAAGTGTAGGTGGTGCCGTAGTAAGTAGCTTTAAGTTGCAGTCTATAAACATTGGCTCCTTCTATAGTTAAATCATAAATAGTAATAACAGTAGCTTGATCATCTTCTACATTATCCATTACCATAGAACCAAAACTGTTATTCAAATCAGTTGGATCTAAGAATATACAATTGGTGGCTTTTATATAAGCTATAGCATCTGAACCAGCACCATAAATATCTGACATATCATAAAAAGTACATGCTTGTATATCCGAATAAGCACCTCCTGAATACTTAGTTACTAATGAACCAGTATATGCACTAAATTTGTATAATGCCCCGGTCGCTACCAAACCATCATAGTTATTAAATACCCAAATATTGGTGAAAAAAGTAATTGGGTCTCCTCCTGCATAAGCATATGAAGTAGTACCGTTAATATTTACCCAATCTGGTCCAGCTGAATTAACAGTCCGTTCTTCTACCTGACCACTTGAGTTAGGACCGAGAGTAATAGTCATACCACTTGATAAATTAGAACCATCGGTAATACTCAGTGTAGTTTGACCAGCAGCTTCCGCATCACTAAATTCTATATGATAATGTTCCACTGTAAAAGCATTGGATTCATATTTATTAGAACCAGTTTCTACAAGAAGAAATGTCTGTCTCAATTTACAAACATAGTTGTCCAAATACCATTTTCTTATTGTAATATCACTACCAGCTAGGTTTTCCAAAGTCCAGAAATTCCTACCATCGTGTTCAAGACTAACTATTGTATTAGTAATAGTAGTATCTAATGGATATGAATATGCCTGAGTACCATCATCAGTTTTAACAATCAAACTATCGGTATCCTCGTCAAACATATAGAAATACCCATCTACCATAACGACATTACGTTTTCTTAGTGTTATATTTTCATAAGCCATTTAATTACTCCTCCATGCTCAAGAATAAATTAGAAGGTGTTGTATATAAAGACGTGCCCAAATTATCATCACCAACAAAATCCATTAATCTATTAACTAATTCTTGTTTGGAATAAGAAATTTCTGCTCTAGCATTTTTTCTTGCTCCCTTTTGAATTTTGATTATAACCGCGAGAGGGCCTTTAACATGTTTAATATAATCTGGTAATGTATCAAGCCCGTGCTTATCTTTAAAGTAGTTTGTAAAATCATTAACTAAAAACCCTAAATCAGATAAGAAGACTCTAGGAGCAACAAACTCATTAAATATGGTGGGCATGTTATTAACATACTGATACTCCCCACTATTAAATATTACATAGATTATATTAGTACGCCTACTAACCGCCATCTGAGCAGATGAACTGAATTCTCTCAAAAACTGCCAATCCTCACAAAATACAAATACTCTTTTATCAGTAACCATTGCTACACCTAGTGCTAATGAAGCAGCTATATCAACCACTTCAGTTAAATAAAAATTTCCTTGCCTATCATATTTAAAAGCTTCCTCACACATATCCTTCCCTGTGAAGATGGCTATGTCATTGTCTTTCAAAAGCGATAAAAATTTCCTTACTGCTGTGTTCCTCTTCACTTTAAATCCCCCTCTCCTATAAATAATATTCCCGGTCTATTCTCTTCTTCAGCACCCTTTACAACAATGTTTATGTTGTCTTTGAATGTGTATCCGGGTTCTGTTACATCATCATCAAGCTTCATTACTTTAAAATGACCCAACAATAACGATACTATAGAACTATGTTTCGTCCAATAATACTCTTCATCATAACATATAATTAACGCCGGAACTTCATATTGTTTATTAAATGAAAGCAATGTGTTTGAAACATCAAGCAAGTAATTAGCGCTCATTAAAACTGCTCCTTTCACACCGGCAATTCTTGCGCCGTTGACCAAACCTAAAGCAACTTTTTCATCTACTGCAGGTATATAATGCATAAACTTAGAATTCATGCTGCCGTATAAAGGTTTTAATCCTCTACAAGCAACCCCTGCAAAAAATCTATAGCCCAATTCTTCACACAAATAATCCCAAAAATCCTTTGCCTTGACCATTGTATCCTCCTTTTATTCCTCATCATACACCCTCATAAACGGCGTCCAGCCAAGTCTATACTCATATGGATCGCCGGTTATCTCCAACTCAGATGTGATATCAAAATCTCTATCGTCTGCCGTCATAATCATTTGAATACTGTCCCTGTCTATACCAGTAGCTGGCAACAAGTCTTTAATAATTATTTCTATATTAGTCTCTATACTAGTTATATAATCAGAAGGATAACAGGACTCGACAATAGGAGGTCTTATATCTTCTTCCAGTGGAGTCCAATCAACCTTATTAGAAATAGTTTCTACAACTTTTTGCACTTCCTCATCCAAGTTATCTAAACTAGTTAAGTTTATAAACTCTGGTGGTATCGATCCACCCGCTTTATGGGGCTCATCAGTAGCGACTTCGACCAACCAAATAGGGTCACCTTCACCGCCTTTTATGACAAGCTGTTCAAAAGTTACTCCTAACCTCACAACCTTATTAGGATTTAGACTATTTCTTACCAAAAACTGTGCCAATGTCTATCTCCTTAAGAACTGTAATCGATTTGATTGACCATCGTTTTTATACCAAATCTAACAATAGAATCTATGTCAGTATAATAAAATCTAGGCTCGCCTTCTGGGTCTTGGCGTCTTAATTTCTGAATAACAGCTCCAGAGGTCGTGGTGTAACTGTTAGCTATACCAACAAAACCATTAGTCCCGCTGACAGGTACAACGATACTGGTATCCGTGGTGCCAGCAAGGGCTGGAAAATAATCTATATTAATACCATCTGTAACCATTAAACAATCGCCAGCAACAACACCAGTTCCTGCGTCTATAGTAAGAGGGCTAGTATCTGTTATATAATTAGCACCTATTGCTGCTTCCCTAACAGCAATAGCAGACATGGTTTCAGTATTCAGAGTAAGATCAAACCCTAACTCAACAGAACAGTCGTTGGTATCTGCCGGGGCAACTCTCGCAGATGTTCTATTGGAACCAGTGTAATACCTCCCAATACTCCCGGCAATTATCCAAAACTTTCCATTCTGAAAAAGAACAGTGCAGTTTAGATAGGCCAAAGCAAATCCACTGTCAGCTGTCTCCATTGTCAGAGCTCTTATTTTAGATTCCATATCAGCAGCTATGACTTCCCCACTTACAGGTGTTTCATCTATATTGTAATCTAAAGCAATGGTATAATAACCACTCATATCACTTCCACTCACAGTAGCATCCATTTTCACTTTAAGCTGATAGTGTGTGGCGTCAAGATCAAATTTTCCGCCACTTCCAGCAAACCCGGAACTTTTACACCAACCAGCCCTAAAATCTGTTATATACAGATCCTGAATAGCTGTGGTATTAGCTATATCACTATAAGCAGTAGTAGATGTCTTAAACACATATTTCTCATCGCCTTCCTCACCAACAGGAACTATACTATCCTGATCTACCGTTACCCTTTTTACATTTCCAGGGTAATTTTCTAAATCTTGTGTGTCAATATTTATCGCCATAGTATCCCCTTTAATTACTTAATTTTACACATAAAAATATCTTTCATTGTTGGTCGTATAATAGTTACAACCATCAAACGTACATTCATAACCCCATCGCGGGCCTTTACCCCAAGTTTTCATATAATAAATTCTACCAACACTACCAGTATGATCATTCTGAGTTGGTAATGGGTCTGCCTCGGCTAGTCCCAACAACAACCTAGTTCTTAAAGCATTTGCTTGTGTAGAATAAGGACAAGGCATCCAACACTGTCCTTCGTGTTGTGGGTATTTAAACTCTGGTAAATTACCATAACTATGAGTACCATACATTTTGTGCCATACATTCTGTGGGGTGTCGGTACCACAAAGTATTCCTCGGCCTCTTGACATAATGTCACCTCTATTTTCTAAAATTGTACATCTCAAAACTTTCATTAACTACGTAGGATCTGTAAACTAAATTAAAAGTATGGGTATCTTCTTGATGATTCTCTGTGTCTATAACAATATAATCAGAATTTTTTAATCTAGGAACTTTATATGTATCTTCAACATGTGATAGATAAGCATTACTTAATCCCACAGTCCCGTCTTTATTATACACAACATTCTTCCAAGAGAACTTAGCTACATAAAAATTTTTAGTAATTATTGGGTATTGCTCTTTAAAATCCAACATAATATGTTGATTGCCTTCTATTTCCTGTGCTATATTCAAAGCTGGCCCTGTAAAATAAGCACCCACCAATTCACAATACTCATCAGATTCATATACAATTTTTTTCCATTTAAGTTCCAAAGTAAACTTTTCAGAAAGTATAAATTTTGCCATTTTCCTTCTCCTTTACATCAATTATTATGTAGTCCACAACGGCGTAACAGATATAGAAGCACTCCCATTCCCTATCTCACCTGCACCCAAAGAGCCGCCGCCCACTGATGACGCTAAACCGTAATACAAAGTACTGGCTTGCCCAGTACTTCCTGCGGACACACTACCAGTAGTGCCTTCTAAAGGCGTGTCTGCAAACACAATACCAGCACCAGTTAATTCTGAAGCCTGCCCTTCAGCTGCTGCTTGAATATAATGATTAGGAGCAACCGCAGTCCCACCAGCTACCCATCGTTGCATAGACCAAGTTTCTTGGCCGATCAAATTAGGGTCTCCTTTTGAATAACTATAAGAAGTAAGGTACCAATCTCCTGAAACACCATCTACAGTGTCGCCACAAGAAGACGGTGAAACCGAGGCATTGAGCTCCGTTACCTCATCACAATTCTGACTAGCTGGTACCGACGTTGCTCCTGGACCACCATATGCGTACATAGTTATAGATAGGGTTTCAGTAGGTTTTTCTACGTTTCGCCATACATCCGTATCTCCCAAACAATATAATCTTTGAACATTAGGATTATACCCCCAGTTCACAGAAGTAGCGCATACACCAGAAAAATGACTTCCTCCAACTAGCGTGCCAAAACCTATAATAATGCTTGTTGACATTTTAAAACCCCCTTTGAGATTTAATTAACTCTATATTTATATAAAGTTAGTTTATTGTAATCGTTTCTTACACTTTTTATATACTTCATAAGTGCAATCATACCTATTATCATAACCACTACAATACTTTTTTTTGTATACTTCGAGCCTCGCCTTTATTTGTTTATCATTTAAATATTTATACCCGCCCATAACTTCATCTCCGCCTTGTGCTACACGCGCGGCGGCGGCTCTAGCAGCGCGCTTCTTTCCACAACCTGAACAAGCCATTTAATTCCTCCTGTTAATTAGCCACAGCAATAAACGTAACATGTGTTTCATACCAAAGAGTGTTTGGTATTTGATTCATAGATGCATTCGCTACAAACCCCTGAAAAGTTCTTCCACCTGCGATTATAGAACCTGTGGTACCATCAGGAAAAGGCACTATTCCTCTTTCATCATGCACCACCGTGTAACTTACAGTAACTCTTCCCATGGTATCATACGATATATTTAAAGATGTGCATTCTATGAATGAAGTAGCCATTTATTAATAAAAACTCCCTTCTTCTACATATGTCGGGGAGTATGAAATTTTTCCTTGAAATGTTTCTCCCCCAACTACGTTTAATCTGGTAAAACTGGCGGACATTTTATCTCCGCCTTGTCCTCTAAACTCACTACTTGCAGGTAAATCATCTGTGTAACAATCGTAAACATCCATTCTACTTATTTCTGCCATAAATGTATGCCATACAAAATACCCTGTAGTCTCAGTAACACTCATAGGAGTACTTGCTCTTATTCTATATGTTTCTCCTACAAAAGGTTGGTCTGCCATGTTTCTACCTCCAAATTATTAACTACAATCACCCTCCCCAACTGCAAATACGAAAGAATACGACGCGGTTGGAATATTTCCTGGTGATAATTCTATACTAAAAGATTGCAAATAAACCAAATTATCTACAGCGCCTAGATTAGGAATAAAAGCAGTCCTAACTAAGTCTGCCTGATTAGCTGTATTAAAAGAGATTGGTCCTTTTGTATACTGCAACCCATATCCCTCTTCCCTACACACACTTTGTACCAAAGAAGATGGGCCTGAACTAGCGTTGGCATTTATAGATAAATAACTACGACCTGATGAATAATTTTTTGTTGCATAAGCAGCGATATCACCAGAAGTATACGAATTGCCTTCCCCGCCAAATAAAAAATGTGTTTTGCCGGTTTCACCATCATTACAATCATATTTTGAAAGCCACGGCATGGATACTCCAGCATTTGCAGGACATCCTACATATATAGAGTCCTCTACATAAGCATTAATAGACAAAGAACCAACGGATGGACCTGTTAATACCTGATCACCACATTTTTTCACAAATTCAGCTTTACTGCTCGTGTTGACAGATATTACACAACCCTCCAAATCAATTACAAAGCCGCCAGCTAAAATACAACATTCAGTTGCCATTCTAATGCCTCCTTACTCAACATCATCATCGCTAAAATACGTACCATATGCAGGACCACCTTGAACAATAGATGAGTGATCGTGTATGGGTACTGAAACTACATTAATAACACCTCTTCTTGCGCCCGCTCCAGCATGAGGAATAAACCATATAGAATTAGGCTCTGGCCTCCTGTGTGTATACATCACAGCAGGTTCATCTTTTACTGGTTCTATATCTCCAACTTCGTCATTTTCAACATAAAATCCATTTGTCAAACTAAGATCTACAGTTCTATTAGCGTCTATTCTAAAATTATCCATACGAGCGAAATCAAAATGACCTCCATCTGGATCATACGTAGCTTCAAGTTTGGCAGTCATCCCAGGAATTAAATAAATACTTGTTGTTGTTACTGCAATATCAGACATCTTAACCTCCTTGTTCCACTATCGCTTTTACAGATGCACCTTTTTTAGATGTATCAGTGATAGGTTTATCTGGTTGTTTCACAACCACTGCAGGTGTTTTAATATGTTGTTCTTTTAGATAATGATCACCAGCACTAAGATCTAAGCTCTCTTGGTTAACATATGAAAGCTTACCACTTTTCATGCCCTGTCTTTGAACACTATCTATTGTAACAAAAGCACCTTTAGTTGCTCTACATCTTCTAGTATATTTTTTTCCTTCTAAATAACTAAATTTATCAGCACCACTTATATTAAGTATTACATACGATGGATCATCTTTACAGGGATTAACTTGCGCTTGTTTAATAAATCCCGTGAATATACGTGTAGAAGGACTACCTTCCCCCGCACGTATAATCACACTATCTCCAACTAAATTACCTGATATCTGAGAATTAGAAACTTTCAAAGAAGCATCAAAAGTTGAATATTGTGTTCTAGATCTAGACACATTAAAACGTAATATATAAGGTGTTTCACAAGTAAAAGCTCCTATATCTATTTTAGCTCTTATCTTGACCATTTGTATCTGAGACATACCTATTTCCTCCTATGCTTCAATGGGGACATTGTGTATAGTACAACCAACCCTGTCACCAACACGTAACACGTGTTCACAGCAATTAATTGCTACCTTCTCCCCGAAATCGTCTAATCTAACTATGTAGTGAATGTGGTTTCCTTTATCTTGCATCACTGTTCCAGACCTTGATTGGCTTGCTGAGCCCTTAAAGGTAGGACCTGTTCCTATCGTTGCCAATTTACCCTCTAATCTAGGTCCTTCTTTTACTGATATTGTATAGGCCTGACTATCTGTATATGAGTAATTTATTTGGTTTATAACACCCCCACCTGGCCCATACCCACCTAATTCTGGTTCACAATTAGGTCCACATGTATATACTATTTCGCGGCCGTCCAACCCGTTCATGTATTGAAACAATGTTCCTGATAATTTTACTGCTTGTTCTTCGTTTAAAAAAGATAAATGAAGACTCAAACCACTACCGCCTTGCATTTCATCAAGTGCTTGTTGGTAATCCGTATCTTCAAAATTTTGTGCTATGGTAGGATCGTTGTTCTTTATACCTGATATCTGATCCACCAACCTACCATTATATCCTATTGGTGTTGGCTCCTCAGTTATAACGATGGGAGCTATTTGTGCGTCATAACCATCAGCTATTTCTAAAGCTCTATTAGGAACATCGCCGAATTGGGAGCTTCCTCCACCTCCATTAGGATCATAAATAGTAATTGATGGTGTATTTACATTCAATATTGCCCAAATTTCTTCGACCAAAAATCCTGTATTTTCTGATAATGGTAAAACAGTATGTGTACCTTTAGTTACTTTCTCACCAGAACCGTCATAGTACTTAGAGTTAGTGCCAAACCTGAGTTCCAGCCCTGTACCAGCTGGACCATTACCATATGTCTGTGGATCATCATATTCACCGTTGTCTACAAAAACAATATAAGGTATTTTGGGTAGATCATCAGCCCCTTTATATGCAACACCATAATGTTTACCATCAGACAACTGTAATATAATTGTATTAGAATTATTTATAGTAGCATATGTTATTATATCTTCAGCTTTAACATCAGTAATTCTCGTTACGGCTGCCTTCTTAGTTGCAGGACCTGTTTTTAAAGTAGCCAGCTCCTTTCCTAGTACAAACACACCACTAATACCAGCAAACTTATCTATAATAACACCCCTTGATGTTTCAAATCTCCACTTGTCGGGTATATCAACTTTAACACCGTCTTCCCAGTTTAAATCCTGTCCTTGTAAATCATTGTTCCAACAATCTGCATCAATGTAATCCTCAGTAAATCTAGGAGCTTTGGCTAATTTTTTTCCAACATAAGCTCCGCCTGTAGGAGGAGACACTCCCCCGTCAGAAGCAGCCTCTCCTATTCTAATAGGTATTGTTGCCGACGTTACGTGTGTTATTGTAGTATCTTTTGTAACAAACTTTGTGCCCGGGTTGTTCCATCTAACATAACCTAAAATTGAATCCCATGGCCCCAAATCATCATCTCCGCTGCCGCCTTGTTCATACAAATTATCTATACCGTCCTCATAACCACTATCACCAGTTGTAAGGTGTGGGTCATTATATACTATTGTCGCATGAGCAGAATAATTGTCCAGATTACAGCCTGTTATCATATCACTTGTATTATAAATTCTTTCTGCAGGTAGTAACTCTCCCCATATAGGTTTCCAATTAACAACTTTTCTTACAGGTAAAGGTTTTGCACCAGTTACCATCACACCAGTACACTCTTCAATATATCTTGATGTCACTATAGTATAATATTGATTAGTAACCCTACCACTATACCCGCCTATTACTTTAAAACGGACAATACCATCAGGACCCATCATAGCTTCGTAGTAGTCATTACTAGTAGAAGAAGCCTCTAACATTGATAATTTTATAACCTCTCGTGCATCCATATGTTTAATATCTAGATTGGCTAAGGCTCCACCAGTGGCCCCTTGATAGTCTATCCCATAATAATTTAATACATCCACTGCAAGACTAGTAGTATGGTCACAGGTTATCTCAACAAAATCGCTATAATCGCCGAATTGCTTCCAAAAATTCTCCAATCCTGGTGGCTTTACTGGGTCTGCCATAATTAATTCCTCCGTTTAAACTACGAAATTTGATATCTCATCAATTTTACGCCTAAGATCCTCAAACCTATAATCATCAAGTTGTTTTTGTCTTTCTTTATCCTGTCTAAGATAATCTATTCTTTTATCTATATCTCTAACTTCTAATACCACCCTATCAATTGTATTGTTAACAGCTAAATTAACTTTATCCATGATGGTGC
>SDBT01006500.1_pt1 | contig 19380 bp, 19 predicted proteins | sample 2277101 | NCBI WGS metagenome assembly SDBT01 (sample SAMN10404973, study PRJNA504765) | marine sediment metagenome | isolation source: marine sediment core GS10_PC15, 103 cmbsf | place: Arctic Ocean: Southern Knipovich Ridge | collected 2010 | reverse complement strand
GGCTGGATATTCTATTCGTAAAAATACCCAGCCCAAATTCAATCCCTATATTATCAGTGTTATGCCTTCCCAATTCTGAACATCTTTGTGCCACAGCTGGGGCATACACCCTGAGTTGCTGGTCTGCCATTTTTCATGGTTATGCTTTTAGCATCCTTCATCTCCTTCTTGGCTCGGCATTTCATACAGTATGCTTGCATGAGTTCACCTCCTTTCTTGCCAATTATGGTATGAACAGTAAATCAATTTGCCGGTGATGTCAATGACTACACAATTTGACGCTTAATTCCAATTGCACAAAAGCCCAAATTGTCAAAGAGCATTAACTGACAAAGGGTTCACTCTGGTACCCTCACATACCAATATTGACTCTGTGGAACCAACAGTTTATAGTAGCTTCATAAATAATTCGGGTGAGAATGTGTAACTAAGATATGCACAGGCAACGAATGATTGCTAACAGTAGATACACCTACTTGCTAAAATATTAGGTAGTACTAGGAGGTACCTATATGCCACGCATTAAATCATTATTCGGCAAGGTGCAGACCGTGTTGGGGCTTATTGATCCTGAAGACCTAGGGATTACTCTTACGCATGAGCACCTGTTAATAGATCAATCATGTGGTGGGGTGTATTTCAGTGAACCTGAAGAGTCAAGCCAAAGGGCGCTAGCCCACCAACAGGTGACTTTGGAGAACCTCAGCTGGGTTCGTTATAACATGATAGATAACCTTGATAATCGGATGCTGTTGGATGAACAGATGTCTATTAAAGAAGCTACGCTGTTTAAGCTTCATGGTGGGAAGACCATTATCGATCAAACGAGCATCGGTATCGGTCGTGATCCCAACGCCCTGGCTAGAATCTCACGAGCCACGGAGCTCAACATAATTATGGGCTCAGGATACTATATAGACGGCTCGTACCCAAGGGAACCGATGTATGCCAAGAATGAAGAGCAAGTTGCACAGGAAATAATCCAAGACGTAATTGTTGGTGCTGGTGGTACCAGAATATGTTCTGGAATAATCGGTGAGCTTGGTTGCTCATGGCCGCTGAAAACCAACGAGATCAAAGTATTAAGAGCAGGGGCTTTAGCCCAACGAGAAACCGGTTGTACTATTACTGTTCATCCTGGACGTAATGAAAAATCGCCAATTGAAATTATCGAAGTGCTGGATAAAGCTGGAGCTGATCTCAAACGCGTGGTCATGAGCCATATGTGTCGCTGCGGATTTCGACTGGATACACGGCGAAAGCTATTGGATTCTGGCTGCTTCATTGCATACGATAATTTCGGACTGGAAGGGTATTATCCAATAAGGCTGGCGCTTGCAGAAGACCACCTGCCGGATATGCCGAATGATGTGCAGCGCATAAAAGAGATTAAAGAACTCATTGACATGGGATACTTAAACCAGATATTAATTTCGCAAGACATAGGCATGAAGATCACCACCGTCTCTTACGGAGGGGGTGGCTATGCTCATATCCTGCGCGATGTTGTACCGTATATGAACGTATATGGTATTACAGATGAACAGATCGAAACAATGATGGTAAGTAATCCTAGAAGACTATTAACTTTAGCTTAATACGGATTATGGAGCCCTAGCTACCAATAGGTTTCCCCGCCTCGACGCCGGGGAAATACTGCACGGTAACATCCGGGATAACCACTACTTTGGCCCTGTCCCCATACGTCTTTTCCAGCTCTCCAATCACCTCATCCCAAGTCCTCGTCCAGTTGACGAGCTCATACGGAGCAACGCAGTCAACGCCGGTCTTCTCCGGGTAAGGAGACATGATGGTCAACCGTTTGGTGTTGAGAGGCAACCCTTTCCTGGGATACCAGCCCTGACCGCCCATAGACTTACCCCAACTACGCGTCCAGAACATCGGTATCTGCCCCTCCGGCGTAATGGTGATAATCACCATGTCACCGCCTTCTTTTTTCAACAAGGGTGCGGCAATAAGAGGTGCCAGAATTATCTCGTTTGCCTTGGCGTAGCAGTTAGCGATGACGATATCAGCTCCATCTATAAACTCAGTGGCAAAATGTGAACTCGCTACCTTTACCCCTTCAGCATGCTCCAGAGCAGGGTCACCCACAAAGAGCGACGTTATCTCCCGTTTCATGTTAAGGATGGCGTCTATTTTAACATCAAGACCGGCCATCTTCGCTGTCTCGTCAATGTCCTGCTTGAATGGATTGTTGTCGCACTCGGCGATACCACATAGCGGCGATGGGGCGAAAGTGGAGTGGTTGACGTGAATTGTCTCTATAGAGGAGACGCCTGGTAGAATAATTTTGCCTCCGCCGCCAAATCCATTTAGTGGGTGCGGTACAATGCAGCCAATGCCAATCTTCAGGTCACAGGCCATGACCTCGCTGTTAACGGACACCGGTGTTCCCCGACTCGTCTTGCCAAGGTACGTGCAGTTATCATAGGGATTATGGTTAAAAACGAGGAATCTGCTCACGATATCATCCCCCAGCTTTTTAGCGAAATCGATGCGGTTCATCGTCCCGTGTCCTCCGGGCGCACCGATGAAACGGATATTGCCATCCGGGATGCCCGCCGCTGCAAGTTCCTCCAAAACGTATGGGGCAATCTCGGACACGGGCGTAGGCCGTGACATATCGTCAAAAATGATGACGACTTCTTTCTTTCCCCTGGCCATCTCCATGATACTTTTCGTTCCGATAGGATTGGCGAAAGCCTTCCTGATGTCGGCATCACCTAGCTTACGTGCATCCTGGCCTTTCATCGGGCAAACCTGAACGTCCCAGGATTCGGGAAAATGGATATCAAACTCCGTATCGCCATACCATACCATTTCGCGCAGTGTTACTTTTTGCGTCGTTTTCATCCTTGGCTCTCAGCTTTCTCCCTGCTATCCTTCTCCTTGAAACGGCTCCCTCTTTTTCATACCCAGTTGCTCAAGTGCATTATCCCACAGTTTACGTAAGAGCCCCTTCAACTGACGATGCTCTTCTTCAGATAGGGAAGCCATTATCTTATGGACCGGTTCTTCTGAGACGGTGCGCCTGTAAATGCTTTGCCCCTTCTCTGTGAGTTCAATCCTCACTAAATTCCTTTTCTCAAGGTCACCGATCTTCCGTACCAGCCCAGCTTTCTCCATCCTATCCACGAGTTCCGATATGGAGTGAGGTTCGCGGAAGAGGCATCGCGCCAGTTCCGACGGCGTAGCCTTCTTTCCCAGAGTAATAATCATGAACATCATAGCCGCCTGTCGTGGAGATATGCCATATTTGAGTAGCCCTTTGCTCCGAGCTCGGAACATAGCTCTCCTGGTCTGGGCGAGCAGTACCCAGGTCTCAAAATTGCGGTCTCTAAGTTTTTCGTTTTTCATATTTACCAAACACTTGACAAGCGGTAATATCTTATACTACATTAACGGTGGCATCGTTCTCCGATTATCGTAGCACGACAATTATTACTTGTAAAGACGCAGAAATTGATACCCGGCATATCATGTATTAAGGGGGTGATTGCTTTCAAAGTAATACATTCTTCAAGCAAATATATTCATAGGAGGGAAAAGTGCCAAAAAGATTGATCTTTGCTTTATTTATGGCCGTAGTATTAGTTAGTAGTCTAGTTGCCGCTTGTGCGGCCCCAGCCCCTGCTCCAGCACCCGCTCCGGCCCCAGCACCCGCACCCACTCCAGCACCCGCACCCGCTCCAGCACCCGCTCCAGCCCCGACTCCAGCTCCATCCCCAGCTCCAGCGCCGGCACAGCCAGTCAAAGCCACTACATGGCGAATGCAGGCTTGGGCTCCCGCCGGTGACCGAGGCTACCAGCAGGACCTGCGTTTCGCTGATCTGGTAAACAGCCTCTCTGGAGGCCGCCTAATTATTGAACCTCAGCCCGCTGGCGCACTCGTGCCTGTAAAAAGTGAATTTGAAGCACTCATGAAGGGCAGCATTGAGGCTGCCCACGTAGGTGCTGGTTGGTTTGAGCCATATAACCGGGCTGGCCCCCTCTTCGCCCAGTGGGTAAACGGCCTCACCGGCACCCAGCTTATCCTGTGGATGTGGGAAGGTGAAGGTGTTGAGATGGCTCGTGAGATGGCATCAGGCACAGGGGCATATTTCATCTCGCCCTTCACTCCATATACCGCAGAGGTGTGGATGCACTCTACGAAAGAGGTTAACACAGTTGCCGATATGAAGGGCCTTAAAATGAGGGTCGGTGTCCCGGTTCTTGTGGAGATATTCAAAGAGATGGGTGTCTCGGCAGTGGTACTGTCCGGTGCCGAGGTATATGAATCCATGCAGCGCGGCGTCATCGATGCCTTTGAGTACGTAACGCCGTCAGTTAACTGGTCAAACGGCTTCCAGGAGATCGCCGATTACGTGTATCTCTCTCCGGTGCGCGCGCCGTCAGACAGCCAGGAGCTCTGGTGCAACGAGGATGCCTGGAACGAGCTTGCCCCTGACCTTCAAGGACTGATCCTTGCCGCCTCCAATTCTCTGGTGGGCCCCTACTTTGCCGAGGGAGTAAAGATGGACATCGAGGCGATTCAGAACTTCAAGGACTACGGCTGCCAGGTCTTGCCCGTGCCGGCTGAAATCGATGCCGAACTGAGCAGGATAGCAGCGCCAATATACGACAAGATTGCCGCCGAAAATCCCATCTACAAGAAAGTGCTTGAATCTCAACGTGTCTGGAAAGCGGCATGTCAGGAAATGGGCATCCAGTAAACTTCTGACTTAATAGATGCAGTTTGCTGAACGCATAGAGTTACCCCACCCCGGGTCATTCTTCTCGGGGTGGGGTATCATAAAAGAGTAGACTTGTTGAATTATGCGATTTGTACTCAAGACTATAGACACGCTGAGTGAATACAGCGGGAAGGTTTTTCTCTGGTTGGTTATTGCCCTGATAGGCGTTCTGGCTTTTGAGACCATCGCCAGATACGTTTTCAACTCACCAACAAACTGGGTCTATGAGACCTCTTTCATGATTGGCGGTGCTCTTGCCGTGATGGCATGGTCCTATACCCTTAAGCACCATGGGCACATCAGAGTTGATCTTATCTATACGCACTTGCCGACGCGTGGCAGAGCAATTATAGATGTTGTCTCGTCCATTATCTTTCTCTTCCCGTTTCTCGCCGTCCTGCTTTATGGTGGCTATTCCGGAGTGGAGTTTGCCTGGAGGGTAAATGAAAAGTTTATAGAGAGCGACTGGATGCCCCCTGCCGGACCGATAAAGACGGTTATTTACGTCGGCTTCTGCCTTTTCACATTGCAGGCTCTCGCCCAGTTTTTCCGGGACCTCTATCTGCTGATAAGGAGCAAGCCCTATGATTGATATCAGCCCGGAACTGTTAACCATTATCATGCTGGGCAGTATCTTCCTCGGCGTTATCAGCGGCTTTCCGCTGGCTATTCCAATCGGTGGAGTGACAGTCATCATCGGCTTTTTACTTTACGGCACTAGCTCACTTGACCTCATCTACTCGCGAATCTTTGGCCTCGTCACCAACTATACCCTGCTGGCTGTCCCGCTCTTTATCTTCATGGGTGGTATGCTGGCACGCTCCGGAATCGCGGAAAAGATGTATGCTGCCCTTTATCTCTGGCTGGGGGGGATGAGAGGTGGGCTCGCCATTGTTACCGTAGTGATCGGCACCGTACTTGCCGCCACCGTAGGGATCATTGCCGCCTCTATCACCATGCTTGGTCAGGTGGCGCTGCCGGCTATGGTAAAACGTGGTTATAGTAAAAGTTTAGCCAGTGGCACGGTGGTCGCTTCCGGTTGTCTTGGCATCCTCATCCCTCCGAGCATCATGCTCATCGTCTACGGACCGATGGCCATGATATCCGTTGGTAAACTGTTCATGGCGGCATTTCCCGCCGGATTCCTGCTTTCTGGTCTATACATGACCTACATTACCATCCGTTGTGTAGTGAGACCGGAGGACGCGCCGGCCATACCTCATGAGGAGCGAACGATGCCTCTTATGAAAAAGACGACCTTGCTCCTTAGCTCAATAGCTCCGACGGCCATACTAATCTTGGCTGTGCTGGGTGTAATTTTCTTAGGCATCGCTGCGCCTACCGAGGCCGCTGCCTCCGGCGCAGTTGTGGCCACGCTCCTTGCCCTCGCCTACAGGCGCTTGAACTTCAAGATTTTCACCGAAACAGCGCTGGAAACATTGAGGCTGACGGGTATGATACTGCTTATCGGGAGCTGCGCTTTTGCTTTCGTGGGTATCTTCCTCAGCGCCGGCTGCGGCAAGGTGGTGGAGGAGCTTATACTATCCACGCCGGGCGGGAAATGGGGTGCTTTCGGCATCATTATGTTCATCATCTTCATGCTCGGTTTTTTCCTTGACTGGATTGGTATTCTATTCATTATCATCCCCATCATCTCGCCTCTCGTCGAACCTCTCGGTTTTCACCCGCTGTGGTTCGCCATGATGGTCTGCGTAAATCTGCAGACGTCATTCATGACACCTCCATTCGCTCCCGGTATATTTTTCCTCAGAGGCACCGTCAGTCCAGAGCTCGGGCTCTCCATGGCAGACATCATCAGGGGTGTGATACCCTTCATTATTCTGGTACTTATAGGAGTGGCACTGCTCGTGGTCTTTCCGGAGATAATCCTCTGGCTCCCGGGCAAAATGATAAAGTAAGAATTAAGTACACCTCCGCATCCTTCCAAACGGAAATGAGTTCAAGCTGGTTGACTTTCTTATTAACAATCAGGTGAGACATTACAATCAACAAATAATGTGTGTGACTAATCGCTTGTTCTGTTACCCATTGAACGAAAGTCTGAATTGTTACATCAGCATACAAAATGACGATATGTTCAACTTGCTGCGGGATAGCTTGAGAATTCTGAAACTACCTCTAATTTCGGTCTACATATCGAGCAGCTTCTCCATCGCTTGAGCGAAGCCATCCCTGGTCTCAGTACCAACAACCCAATCAGCAGCAGTCGTAACTTCTTCCGGCGCATTGCCGATGACAATCCCAAGTCCCGCCCATTTGAGCATACTTATATCATTCGGACCATCGCCGACGGCCACGGTTTGACTTTGCTCTATACCTAGCAATTTTGCCAAATACTTCAAGGCATTGCCCTTACCCGATGTGGGATGCCCAATCTCACAGAAAGAGGAGTGCACTTTCGTAACGAGCAAACCTGAACCGAAACTGGCATTAAGGTGAGCAATCAGACGATCAATCTCCACTGGTTCACCTCGAGCTGCTATCAAGGTGGGCTGTCTTTTGAGAAAAGTGAGGAAGTCCTCAACAAGATTCAACTCAACCCCATTACGCTGAGCATACCACTCATCTTTTTCTATGATTTCCTCGACATACATTTCATCATCAACATAGACATATTGGTGTGTACCCATTTGCCGTGCTGTTTCGATCACTTTTCGAGCTATTGGCACTGATAAAGGCTTATGCCATATAACATTTCCGTTGAACGGCTCTCGGATAAGAGCTCCCTGATAGCAGATTAGCGGAACGGAGAGTCCCAACTCTTGTGCAAAACGATTACTTGGTTGATACATACGCCCGGTAGCTAAAGTAACCTTAATTCCACTGTCAACGGCATGCTGCACCGCCTTTTTAGCACTCTGGATAATGGTACCCTCTCGGTTGACTACGGTTCCATCCAAGTCAATTGCGATAAGTCTGTACTTCAAACCTGACCTTCTTCCTGAACTGGAGCGTCTAAGTCCCTTCGCCTCTTTCGGCTTGTGGCAACAATGGTCTTACCAACTCCTTAACCCTACCTATCTAAGAACCTAACTAGCTCATCCCGCTCAAATTGAGGCAGCTCCTGTGTTCCTCTCTTGGTATGCAACTTTAGTCCTTCCTCTGCCCTTACCACCTTTCCTATGATATTGGCCTTAATTCCACCGTCATCTAGCACTGCCAAGAGCTTGGAGGTCTCTGAGGGATTCAGGGTGATGATTAATGATCCGGATGCTAATAGCCCAAGAGGGTTAAGGGCAAACTTATCGCAAATATCTCTGCATTCTGGGAGAATAGGAATCTTGTTTTCTTCCACCAAAATACCAACCTGCGCTGCGTACGCTATCTCCCATAACCCTGTAGATAGACCACCCTCGGTAGGATCGTGCATAGAATTCACCGCTACTCTTGAGCGGGCAATAAGTGCCTCTTTAAGCACACTGATGCCGGGAGAGAAAAGATAGTTAGCTGCTCGTTGGACTACATCCTTACTCAACATAGAGGAGAGGAGGGCTTGCCCTGCTTCTCGAGCTAGAAGCGCTGTTCCTTCTATTGCAATCCCCTTGGTAATTACGATGTCATCGCCCGGCTTGGCTCCAGATGTCGTTATGATAGGTTGATTCTCAGCCTCGGCCAGCATACAACCCACAACCACAGGCCGCTTGAAACCATTGGTTATTTCGGTATGCCCTCCTACAAGGCTGATTCCCAGGAAGTTACATGCTGAAAGAATCTGGTCGAAGATTGTCTCCGCTTCTTTGCCGGTGCATTGTTCTGGTAAGAGGATCGTCGCCAGAAACCAACGAGGCTGCACTCCCATTGTCGCGATATCGTTGGCATTGATGTTGACTGCGTACCAGCCAATGAGATCAGTGGCGAAAGTTACCGGGTCGGTTTTAGCCACCAACAATTTGTTGCCGAACTTCATTATAGCGACATCTTCACCAATAGACGGCCCGAGGACTACCTGCTCGTCTTCTGTCCTGATCTTATCTATGAACTTCCTAAGTAGCACACTCGGCAGCTTGCCAGTAGGTAACCGATTCATTTGAAGTCCTTGTCCAGTCAAGTAAAGTCAGAAATTCGTATGTATCATTTACCCATATGAAATATATTCTTTGATGTCGCGTGCTGTCAACTAAAGCTATTTCTAAATCAGAAGGCGATTTCATTGGATGTTGAACAAAATAGCGGAATGTTGGATACAAGGACAAAAAGGTTCCTTTTTAATTGACATTGTACTATCTAAAAACTATTCAACCAAGCTGACTATTTTCCCAGTAACTCAAACTACGAAAGTGGTACAATTACTGGGGCAGGTCAATATTGACTTTAGTTTAATATGATTCGATACGAGCGATTACTCATAAACCCTACCCCTATGATTCACGGCGAACCCGCCTTTTTGAGTGTCAACGCAGAATCACAGCCTACCAGACTAGAACTAATCTGATGTCCTATAAACTTATTATTAATAATCGCTGGACAGTAGCTGCAATTGCTGCAATTTGCATGCTCGTCATTTATGGTATCCGTCACTCTTTTGCCGCCTTCTTCCCATCCATATTAAATGATTATGGTTGGACACGCGGTAGTACCGCACTCATGTTCTCAATTAATGTTCTGCTTTATGGAATACTTGCCCCAATAGCGGGTAGCCTCGTTGATCGCTGGAAACCAAAGCTAATGATGTCCCTGGGTATCCTGATAGTAGGAATCAGTACTGCTAGTTGTGCGCTTGCGAATGAGTTATGGCAATTCTACGTATTATTTGGAATTCTCCTGTCTCTGGGTACTCCATTCTCTGGTGCGCCGGTATTGGTACCTATTGTATCAAGATGGTTTACCCGAAGAAGAGGTGCGGCAATTGGTATCGTGGTGGCAGGCGGTGCCCTGAGTTTTTCGGTTGTCACTTATGCTGAGTACTTAATATCTATGTTTGATTGGCGTTTAGCTTTTGTCTTGTTGGCGGGTACAGCAATCGGCATTTATATTCCACTGATTCTGTTGTTTTTCCGCGGCCGACCGAAGCAACAAATAAAATCACCCGTTGAAACGAAAGAGATATCTACATTGGCTAACAAGAATCCCCAAGAATCAGTCACTGTAAGTAGTGATTACGGGAATCTACCCCTGATACAGATATTAAGGAACCACCGTCTTTGGCTAATTGCCCTTTCTTTTATGCTGTATATGGGAATAGCCAACTATCTAATCGTTGCCCATCAAGTAGTTTTCTTTATGGATTTAGGGTATGACCGTATTTTTGCCGCTTCTATTGCAGGAGCAGTTGGAATCTTTGCCGCACTTGGGGCTCTCTCCGGGTTTCTATCTGATAGGATAGGTAGGGAAAAAACATTTACCGCATGTTGCGTATTATCGATAATATCGCTGCTTGTCCTCCTCTCTCTGAAGGATGCGTCAAATCCTTGGGCGCTATATATATTTGTATTCGTTTTCGGTTTCCCAATGGGGCTGTTTTCACCTGCCCTTACCGCTGGGGCCGCTGACCTGTTCCATGGAAAACACTTCGGCACCGTGAATGGTATTTTGCTTATGGGATTTGGGTTGGGCGGTGCTATTGGACCATGGTTGGGAGGATATATATTTGACATTACTGGTAACTACTCGCTTGCCTTTATGATTTGCATAGCTGCTTACACCATAGCGTGTATTAGCTTTTGGATAGCTGCTCCCCGGAGAGCTAATAAAAATAAATAAGGATTCCTTTTTTATGCTACAACTCCACGCCTAACCTTCAAACGTGAAATTCACCGCACCTTTTTAAACATTTAGACGTGTCTTATAGGCCATATTCGAGTTATATGAAGGAATCTTATGCTATATGGTTATCCTCTAGACACTACAATATGAAAATGATATTATCCAGAACACACGGGGTAGGAAATCAAAATGATTATATCAGCGAGTAGAAGAACAGATATCCCAGCAATTTATAGCCAGTGGTTTATGAACAGGGTTCGCCAGAAACCGGGAAGATTCTATTATTTACAAATCCTTACTCCGAAAGCAGGGCATACAGGTTATCTCAATAAACGAGCCCGTAGAAGATACTCCCTCCGGAAGGTTACTTGAAGGCATTATTGAAGTCATCGATGAGTTTTACTCAGCCAACCTCGCTCAGGATGTGCTGAGGGGAATGAGGGAAAACGCCAACAGGGGGTTCTGCAATGGGGGTAGAGCACCTTATGGTTATATTAGAGTGAAGGTCCAAGATGGCTCTACCGCCCGGACTACGCTGGATCCTGATCCCAAGACAGCGCCCGTCGTGCAGCGTATCTTCCGCGAGTGCCTGGCCGGTGAGGGGCTGAAAAGTATTGCGCGCAGACTTAACGCCGATGGTTTGGTCTCTAAGATGGGAAAGAAGTGGGGCTCCATCTCGCTCGAGAAAATACTGCATAACGAGGCCTACACCGGGGCACTAGTATGGGGCAAGCGAGTGAAGAACCCAGCACGAGCCGATAATAATCCTTTACCCCTGCGAAAAGAAGGTGCCTGGCCGGCACTTATTGACCAGGTGATCTTTAAACAGGCACAGGCTAAACTTGCCGCCCGAGCACCACAGGTTATTCACCCCCGCCAGGTAGATAGCCCATATCTGCTTAGCGGCATCATACACTGTGGTAAATGCGGAGCAACCATGGTAGGTCAAGGATCTGGCCATCGTTACCAGTACTACGTATGTGGGAACGTCCGCAGAAAAGGCAGGGAAGTATGCCCATCAGCGATACTGTCGAAAGATAAGGTAGAAGGATTTGTCATCAATAGCATCAAGGGCTAGATCCTTACTGAGGAGAATCTTGAGGAGTTGGTCAGGCTGACTAATGAGGAGTTAGCTCGCAACGGTAGTACCGAAAAGGAGAAGTTGGAGCTCCTTCATTCTCAAATTACCAGAAGTGGATAGTAGGCTTGGTAAGCTCTACGACGCACTGGAGACAGGAAAATTTAAGAGTGGAGAACTTGCTCCAAGGATACATGTTCTCTTCGAGAAGAAGGAGCAGTTGCAGCAGGCCAAAGCTGATGTAGAGGAAGCATTAAGTTTCAACAAGGCAGACGTAACTGACCTACAATTAGTACGCTGCTATACCGATGACCTGAAAAGCTTGCTGACAGAATCTTGCATCACTGAGCAGAGGAGCTTCCTTAAGTCCTTCGTGGAGAGGATTGATGTGGATGACTCAGAAGTAAAAGTATATTATACTATTCCTGTGCCCCCATCCAACATGCCTCAGGAGACGGCGGGAGTTTTGCCTTTCGTACACCACGGTTGAAGGAGAGGGGGATTAAGGGGGTGAGGTAGATAAATAATCCGAGACGAATTAGTAAGTCCATTCAGCTCGGTGGGGTGGCCATCGGCGGTGGCGCACCGATTGTGGTGCAGTCGATGACCAACACGGACACCCGCGATGTCAGAGCGACCATAAATCAGGTAAGGGAGCTTGAGGAGGTCGACTGCGAGCTGGTGCGGGTGGCGGTGCCCGATGTCGAAGCCGCCCGGGCGATAGCCGAAATCAAGAAGGGCATTCAAATTCCTCTCATTGCCGATATCCACTTTGACTATAGATTGGCGCTGATGGCAATTGAAGCAGGCGCCGAAGGCCTGCGCCTGAACCCGGGCAATATCGGTGAGGCGGAGAAGGTGAAGGCGGTGGCGCTGGCAGCTAAAGAAAGAGGAGTGCCCATGCGCATCGGGGTGAACGCCGGCAGCCTGCCCAGAGCAAAGAATCCCAAGTTGAGCGTTGCCGAGAGAATGGTCGAGGCCGCTTTAGAACAGATAAGATTGCTGGAAAGCCTCGACTTCGACCTGATAAAGGTGTCTTTGAAGGCCTTTGACGTGCCGACAATGATTGAAGCCAATAAGAGCCTTGCCGGAAAGATACCCTACTCCCTGCACCTGGGCGTTACCGAAGCCGGCACGCCGAGAAAGGGCGTTATCCGCAGTGCGGTAGGCATTGGCACTTTGCTGTACATGGGAATCGGCGATACTATAAGGGTTTCCCTGACCGCCCACCCCCGCGAGGAGGTCATCGCTGGATACGAGATTTTAAAGAGCCTGGACCTGCGCCAGCACGGGCCGGTGCTGGTCAGCTGCCCCTCCTGTGGTCGGGCGGAAGTTGATATAGTAAAATTGGCGGAGGACGTTGAAGAGCAGCTTTTAAAGATAACCAGGCCGATAAAGGTGGCGGTGATGGGTTGTGTGGTCAACGGCCCCGGCGAGGCCAAAGACGCCGACGTCGGCCTCGCCTGTGGGAAGGGGAAAGGCGTTATCTTCAGGAAGGGGAAAAAGGTGGGGATGGTGGAGGAAAAAGATTTCTTAAGCGCGCTGATGAGGGAAGTGGAGGGGATGGTAAAATAAAGGGAGTTTAAGAGGGGCGAAGCCTCTCTTATAAAACCCTCCCCCTCTCCTTTGGCCGAGATGCACGAAAGGCAAAACTTTCGTGCATATTTTTTCTCTTGATTTGTATTTCCTGTAGAAGGTTATGACCAGTTAATCTTTTACATCCAGTCTCAGATTTGCGCCACAATGGGAACAGAAGCGGTCGTCTTGTCGCCTTTCCGCTCCACATTGACGACAAAACCGCTCCTTGCTTCGGCGCAGTGCCATAACCTGTTTCTCTATTATGTCTTCGATATCTATGTCTTCGATATCGTCGTCCTTTGCCAGACTATCAATCTCCCTGAGGATGGAAATGGCTTTTCCCTTATATCTTGCCTCCAGGTCTTTGTAATCCTCTTCGGTCAGAATGCCGGACTGGAAGTCAAACTCCAGTTCTTTAAGCATGGAGTAAGCGGTATCCCGCCTGGAGTGCAACGCCTGCAGTTTATCATCTGCAACCGCACCTGCTATCGAAAGACCAGAGTTTTTCTTAAAAAACGGGTAGATGATAAAGATAAAGGTGAGCGCTAACATTAATGAGATGGGTAAAATCATCTGAAACCTCTCTCTGTAAAATCTTCCAGCTCCTGCTTAAGCTGGTGCTCATATTGCTCACTCATCTCATCGATTCCAACTGCGTTAGCATTTTTCGGCTGCTTTCCTAGCTTTATCCATTTCCGCAGGACAACGTAGACCACCCCACCCCCAAACAGCAAGGCGGCAAAGGGCAATATCCAGGCGACCAGATTAAAACCTTTCTTTGGAGGTGATGCCAGCACCTGTTCCCCGTATTGGGCAACGAAGAACTGAGTTATCTGCTCCGCTGATTGACCTTCGGCGATTTTTTGATTTATCACGGCGATCATGGTACTGCGAGAATGACATTCCACGTGGTTACAGTTATTCAGGACTAGCGTGCACCCGCACTGGCAAATAAACTGTCCTGATAAATCGTCGGGTGTGGCCGCGTAAGCCGTTGCCGGAGATAGGGCAAGCGCCGTAAGAAGTAAGATGATGCTGATTTTTTCCTTAAATTTCATCGCTATCCTCAGTTTTCACCATCCTTTCTCTGAGTGGGGGGCTTCCGCGGCTCCGGCCAGAAAGCAATTAATCCCCCGATAACAAGGACGATACCCCCAATCCATATCCAGTTGACCAGCGGATTAACTAGGACCTTGAACGCAGTGCTCCCATCCTCCTCCCAGCCAACCAGGATGACATATAAATCATCAAGGAGTGTGGAGCGGATGGCTACCTCGGTTACCGACTGGTCATAGCTGCGGTGAAAGTATTTTTCCGGAATTAACTTACCTATCAATTCACCGTGGTTGTATACCGAAAGTGTGGCACTGACCACACCTTTGCTCTCTGTTTCATAGCTATCCATGCTCTCATAGGTGAGGGTGTACTCATTAATAGTCATAGACATACCCGTGGTAAGTGTAGCCTCTTTTTCTACGCCGTATAGCGAGGAGCCGACAATACCAATGGTCATAAGGATAATAGCCACATGCACGATGTAACCTCCGTAGTGAGGTCGGTTGGTCACAATCAAGCCCCAGAATGCTTTCAGGTAGTTCTCCGCTCTCATCCGGTGGCGCGCCCTAGTTCCCCGGAACCACTCATAGACGATTGTAGAGAGAACAAAGCCGCACACCGAGAAAGCAATAATGGCATACCACTCTCTGATACCGACAATGAAGAGGACTATTCCCGTAACCAATCCTGCTAACAGAGGCCCGAGGAAATTACGAATCAGGTTTTTACTTGATGCCCGTCTCCAGCCGATAAGAGTACAAATACCAGCCAGCAGAATAGTGGCTAAGAAGATAGGGGTTGTTACCTGATTGAAGAAAGCCGGCCCGACACTGATTTTAACGCCGCGTACCGCTTCGGAGATGATGGGGAAAAATGTCCCCAATAGGACGGCAAAAGCAGCACCGACCAGCAGCAAATTGTTCAGTAAAAAAGTGCTCTCCCGGGAGAGTAAGGAGTCTATATCTGCCTCGCCCTTTAGGTCTTCACTGCGGTAGAAGAGCAAGCCCAGCGAACCAAAAAGAGCGAAGCCAATAAAGATTAGAAACAGGTTACCCAATAAAGGAGATGCGGCAAAAGTATGTACGGAGGAAAGGACGCCGCTTCGGGTAAGGAAAGTGCCGAGTATCGATAGGACGAAAGTCAGTATAATCAATGACATATTCCAGATCTTGAGTATTCCCCGCCTTCTCTGCATCATAATGGAGTGAAGGAAAGCCGTAGCTACCAGCCAGGGCATAAAACTTGCGTTCTCCACCGGGTCCCAGGCCCAGTAACCACCCCAGCCGAGCTCTACATAAGCCCACCAGGCGCCAATCAGGTTGCCTAACCCGAGGAAAAGCCAGGCCAGAAGTGTCCACCTTCTGATTACTATCAGCCATTCATCCCCCAATCTTCTGGTCATCAGGGCGGCTATAGCGAAGGCAAAGGGAATTGTGAAGGCAACATATCCAGATAGTAGCAACGGTGGATGAAATAGCATTCCCGGATTCTCCAGCATGGGATTAAGACCACTCCCTTCGGCAGGTGTATAGAGCAGTTCGCGGAAGGGATTAGCGACAAAGAGTAATAGAATAAGGAAGAAAGCCTGTGTGAGCATGACGACTGATGCAGCATAAGGCACCAGCTCTTTGCCAGTATCTCGCTTCTGCAGTATCGCAATGACGGCAAATAGAGATAAAAGCCATGCCCAGAACAGTAGTGAGCCATCGTTACCGGCCCACAAAGCACCCATAAGATAATTCCATGACAGGTCAGTGCTCGTATACTGGGCTACATATTCAATCCGGAAATTATGAGTAAGCAGAGCATATACCAGAGTGGTGGTGGATATAGTAACCAACCCGCAGGCAGCCACAAGGCTATTCCTGGCGCTATGAGCCAGTGCTGGCTGTTTTTTCTTACCCACAAAAAGGAAAGCAATAGCCGCATAAATCGAGGCTATCAATGCCAGGAATAATGCGGCATAGCCAAAATCTGCCATTAATTACCACCCGAGCTAAGCATTGTTCTTCGGCTTCATATTTCTCCAGAGTTTGGATTTTCGGTCATTTGAAGGAAACGCTCGCTATCAACTATCAGATAATAGCCTTTGATTGCTTGAAATCCGTAAATGACCAGTTGCAGCTACTATCATTTTACCAGCTATCGATTAAGCAAATATTAGAAGAAGCTTAGAAAATGATGAGAATTCAGGTTAAAACAGCTGCAAGGAAACCTGGTGCCCAATGCCATCAGAGATACTTCAGGCGGCGGAGCAATCATTCTCACTGTTTCGTGACGGCGCTTGGATGTGCCTACACGTGGTTGACACCGGCGGAGAGATTGCTCCAGAGCACCTGCCTAATATTTTTTGCTTCTACTTGGTTAAAAATCTAATAGTATTCTAAGCATTCTGTAAGCTCTTTATAATCAATGCCTGATAGTCTAAGAGCTTAGAAGCTCAGATGAAAGAGCTAATTGAGGAAAATACTGATTCTGATTGTGGTGATAATGACGGTAGTTGGAATCGGCTACACCTCGTTCTTATTAATAAACCATAAAGGAGCCGGTTCCCTTACCGTTAGTAAGCTGAGGTCACAAGTGGAATCCCTCCATGACCAGCGGTTAAGGGTTGAGGGCAGGGTGGCTCCAGGCTCCATTGACTGGGATGATAAGGCCCAGGTCATGAGCTTCGTTCTCACCGATGAGAAAGAGGCCTTGAGTGTAGTCTATAAGGGAACTGTTCCCGATGATTTCAAACCCGGCGCTAATCTGATAGTGGAAGGCAGATACGCTTCCGATGGCACCTTTGAAGCATTCGGCTTCGATAACAGCCGCTCTTTCTGCGCAGTTTGTCACTAGAAGAGAATGGTATATGTCTTCGCCAGGCCACAAGTTCCTAAGAAGGTAGCTCAAAAATGAAAAGCGGTAACAACCCAAAAGCATCCGTGTCTCCACCGGAATTCGACGAGGATAATTATATCAGCAGAAGGACTTTATGGGTCCTGCTGGTAGGTATCTTCCTTATATCATTCAGCCTCCTGGCTTTAGAAATAAGCCTCACCAGAGTCCTGTCGGTAATGCTCTACTATCATTATGTATTCATGGTCATATCTCTGGCTTTACTGGGACTTGGTACTGGAGGTATCTATGTATATCTCTTCCGTCAGCGTGTACAGCACGGGCATAGACGGTTCAGTCCCCTGGCACTGTTTGCCAGCCTGTTTTCGCTTTCCATTCCCCTCTCGATGGTAGCGATGACCTGGATTGACACCGGTAGTATTATATTATTTGGGTTTTTCCTTTTTATCCCCTTCTTCTTTGCTGGTGTGTTCCTGACCGAGGTTTTTCGTACGTTTCCCGCACTGAGTTCCAGAATTTACGGTGTGGACTTGCTCGGGGCGGCAGCCGGCTCTCTAGGTGTCGTACTTGTCTTGAACAACCTTGGCGATATAAATACTGTTTTAGCCCTTGGCTTTATTGCCTCAATAGCGGCGCTGCTCTACGCAATCAGTATAGCCCGTTTCAACGTCAGGGGAATGGTATTACCGGTCATCAGCTTCCTGCTAGTGTCTAGCCTGCTGGGGGCAAACCTTGTTGGCGCTCGCCTGGTTGATATACCCATTGGCACAAATCAGGAAAAAGAGATTTATAGTGCGCTGAATGAACCTGACAGGCGGGGAGAAATAATCGAGACCAGGTGGAGTGCTTTTGGGCGCACCGACCTGGTTGAATTCGGCAGAACCCCTGGAGTGATGGGCATATACTTAGACGGGACCGCCGGGACCCCGATGTACCGGTTTAACGGTGATTTTAACAATCTGGACCCTGGAGTTGATAGCTTAACAGGTTTCCCGGGTTATCTGCCCTTATCTTCCTTGGAGGAGGAAGAAAGAAATAACGCCCTCGTTATAGGTCCAGGTGGCGGAAGGGACATCCTGCTGGCCTTGATGGGAGGTGTTGATGAAATTACCGCTGTTGAGGTGAATAGAGAACTGGTAGATATAGTGCGCGATTACGCATGGTACAACGGCGGCATTTACACCGACCTGGAGAACGTCTCTGTATATGTTGATGAGGGCAGGAATTTCCTCAAGCGCCAGAAGGAAAAGTACGACATCATCATGCTTAGTCTCCCCGTTACCAATACCAGCCGAAGCCTGGAGGGATATGCCCTGACGGAAAATTTCTTATTTACTACGGATTCTATTAATGACTATCTGCAGCACCTGACTGATGAGGGCCGCTTGATAGTAGTAACTCATTCCCAGAATGAGATAGTGAGGCTCCTTTCTATTTCGCTGGCCAGTCTCAAACAAAGGGGCGTGGCTAATGAGACGGCACTGCAGCAAATTTATATCGTGGGCTCACATCAATACCCCGTGTTTGTGCTGAAGAAGACACCATTTGAGCCGAGGGAGATGGTGTCTTTACATAAGTCAATACACCAGCTCGGGTATGACCCGACCACGTCTTATGTACCTGGCATCAAGCAAGGTAGCTGCGCTCCCCATATGGAGGAAACCCGCTTTGATGAGTGCGCCATGCTCTTCCCACCCGCTGTGGCTATAAGTATGGGGGCAATAAACCTCAGTGACCTGGAGAGATTTTTTCAAGAGGAAGGCTTAGATGTCAGCCCCGTAACAGATGATAGTCCGTTCTTCTACAAATTCGAGAAAGGGATACCGCAATCCGTGTCTCAGGTTCTCTGGGCGTCAATTATTATACTACTGCTCGTTATATTAGTACCACTCGTGTATTTGAAAAATAGGTCTTCTTCCCGAAGGGCAAATCCAAATAAGAAGAGAATCCTCAATAAGAACCTGCTTAGATTCGTAGTCCTATTCTCAATGCTGGGCATAGGCTTTATGCTGGTGGAAATTTCCACTATCCAGAGGTTTATCCTCTTTCTCGGCCAACCGATACTGTCTCTGGCAATCCTGCTATTTTCTCTTTTGGTAGGAGCCGGGATGGGTAGCCTGTACAGTGGCCGCTTTGCTTCCGAAAAAATAAGCAGAGTGATAGCCGTTATCTCCGTGTTTATCGTCGCCGTGCTGCTCATTAATGTTTTTTCCCTCTCCTTCATCCTTAAGCAGCTTATGGGCCTGGAGCTGGCTATCCGCCTTTTAGTTACGGTCGCTATGCTAACTCCCCTCGGTTTTATTATGGGATTCCTCTTCCCTCTAGGCCTGAGGTTGTTAAAAGAGA
>SDBT01006498.1_pt1 | contig 19386 bp, 21 predicted proteins | sample 2277101 | NCBI WGS metagenome assembly SDBT01 (sample SAMN10404973, study PRJNA504765) | marine sediment metagenome | isolation source: marine sediment core GS10_PC15, 103 cmbsf | place: Arctic Ocean: Southern Knipovich Ridge | collected 2010 | reverse complement strand
CCATGCTGTCACTCCATAAGTTATGCTTCACATTATATGAAGCATAGTAAGTGAAGTCAAGCCATGCTTGGTCCTTATAGCATTAACGAATTCTGTCATGCAGCACTGAATCAATGTCTTCACCTGGTAATTCCGCGTACTGTGGCAGATTATCGGTAATTTCATACCAAGGTGATTTAGATTCAACATAAATATTTGCTATTGGCCGACTATCTGGGTCTTGATCAAGACCACCAATGGGCAGACCAATATAATCTGGTTTATCTTCATACATGCTGATTAGGTTAGATCCACATACGCTACAAAATGTTTTTATGACTTGCTCAGAAGAATGGTATGTTGATAGATGTTCTTCTCCTTTTAGCCATTTGAAGTTCTTACTTTCAATGGTACAGCGTGTTCTAAACGCCGAACCATGCCAACGCCGGCACATAGAACAGTGACAATTGACTATGGGTCCAAGCGCATCATTGACTTCATAGGCAATAGCGCTACACAGACACTTACCCGTTAATTTTTTCATTCTCAATCTTCTCCAAATAACCACGCAGAACGCTATTCTGATGATCGCTTAAGAGGGGTGGCCCAAATTCCACATGCCTACAGTTTGGACCAAAATAACATAAAAATCCTGATACAACTATATATTTGATTTTATGCCTGATTTAAGGTTTCGCGACACACAGGCTGGGGGGCGCGTTAGGACTCGTGTTGTAGTAGCCACTGTTTGATAGCTAATTTTTTGCCTTGAGTTGCGCCGGAATAGCCACCCAGATGGTTGGCAGCGGTGATGCGGTGGCATGGGATAAGAATGGGGATGGGGTTAGCGCGACAGGCGTTGCCAACGGCGCGTGGGCTGGATTTTAATTGCGCGGCAATTTCACCATAGCTACGGGTTTGCCCGCAAGGGATTGCTAACATGGCTTGCCAAACGCGTTGTTGGAAATCCGTGCCTTGAGCCTGCAACTTAATTGTTATTGCTGGATTTGGATTATTAAAATAGCGTGTTAATTGCTGTGCGGCTGGGTGGTCTTGATTGTTTGGTTTATGATGCGCGGTGAGAAAGTCGATGCCAACGAGTTGTTGGTCTTGATAGATGATGCCAAGTAGACCAATAGGGGAGCTGAATATGGCTTGATATTTTTGCTCCCCGGTCATTCGGATTAAACTTTTTCTTTAATGCGGGCTTTTTTACCGGTCAAGTTACGCAAGAAATAAAGTTTGGCGCGACGGACATCACCTTTACGTTTAACTGTGATGCTGTCAATCATTGGGCTGTATGTTTGAAAAACACGTTCAACACCTTCGCCATGTGAAATTTTACGAACGGTAAATGCAGAATTTAAACCGCGGTTACGGATTGCGATTACAGCGCCTTCGAAGGCCTGTAAACGTTCGCGGCTACCTTCCTTAACTTTAACTTGCACAATGACGGTATCGCCAGGTGAAAATTTTGGAAAGGTTTTGCCTTGCATTTGCTCAGCGTCCAGCTGTTGGATAATCGTGCTCATTTTTCAATGTCCTCTGTACTCTTCAAAATCGCTAGTAAATCAGGGCGCCTTTTTGCAGTGCGCTCTAATGCTTGTTGTTGTCGCCAGCGCTCAATGGCGCGGTGATCTCCGTTTAATAAGACATCGGGGACTTTCAGTCCGTCAATTTCTTCTGGTCTTGTGTAGTGAGGGTAGTCTAATAACCCGTCACTAAACGAATCTTGTTCGGCGGAACATTCATGGCCTAACGCACCTTTTTGTAAGCGCGTAATGGCGTCAATAACCACCATTGCCGCTAGCTCGCCACCGGACAGTACATAATCGCCGATTGACAGCTCCTGGTCAATGCTTAATTCAAGCAATCGCTCGTCTATGCCTTCATAGCGGCCGGCGACAAAAATCACATTTGACCATTCGGCAAGCTCGCAAGCCTTAGCTTGATCAAAACATTTGCCTTGAGGTGATAAGTAAATCACTGGGGCATTTTGCCCTATGGCTTGTTTGGCTGCAGCAATTGCATCACGCAAAGGCTGGACTGTCATCACCATGCCAGGCCCGCCGCCATAAGGACGGTCATCCACATTGCGATGCTTGTCTTTAGCAAAATCACGCGGATTAAAATGGCTGAGCGCTATGAGTTGTTGTTCTTGTGCGCGTCTGGTAATGCCAAAATTCAGTGCCTCAAACATCTCAGGAAAAAGGCTAACGATACCAATCTTCACAATTAAAAATCCGGGTCCCAGTCTACGGTGACCTGTTTGTTACTCAAATCTATATCGAGCACGCTGTCCTTTATATAAGGTATCAGGTGTTCGTGCTCACCTTTAACGATGATCACATCGTTTGCGCCGGTGGCAAGAATGCTATCTATCACGCCAAGGGTGATGCCTTCTTTGTTGATTACCTTAAGCCCGATCAAGTCAGACCAGTAATATTCATCTGATTCTAATTGTTCTAATTGGTCTGTGGAAATGTAAATTTCCTGATTAGTGTACTGCTTGGCTTGTTCTCGGGTCTCACACCCCGGGACCTTAACAACAATCTTGCCGCTGTGATTCTTGCATTCAGTAAAGCTTAGGTCTTGCCATTCATCACGACGTTTTAACATCCACGGTTGATAGCCGAGGATATTATCATGTGGTTCAGTAAAGGATTGAATGGAGATCCAGCCGCGCACACCAAATGCCGCACCAAATTTGCCGACGACAATCTTTTCATCTATATCAGCTATGCTTATTTACCTTCTTCAGCAGGTTTTGCTTCAGCTTTTGGCTCTTCAGCTTTAGTTTCAGCAGGTTTTGCCTCAGTTTTAGGCTCTTCGGCTTTGGTTTCAGCAGGCTTTGCTTCAGCTTTAGGCTCTTCGGCTTTGGTTTCAGCAGGCTTTGCTTCAGCTTTTGGCTCTTCAGCTTTGGTTTCAGCAGGCTTTGCTTCAGCTTTTGGCTCTTCAGCTTTGGTTTCAGCAGGCTTTGCTTCAGCTTTAGGCTCTTCAGTTTTGGCTTCAGCAGGCTTTGCATCAGCTTTGGGCTCTTCAGTTTTGGCTTTAGCAGGCTTTGTTTCAGCTTTTGGTTTCTCAGTTTTTGCTTCTACTTTCTCAGCTGGTTTTTCTTCTACTTTAGCTTCAACCGCTTTCTTTTTAGCTGCTGGTTTGACGATAGGTCTAGCTCCGGTCAGGCCTTTGTCGAAATCTTTAAGTAATTTTACAACACGATCAGATGCGATAGCGCCTTTATTAACCCATTCATTAATAAGGTCTTTTTCGAGCTGAAGGCGTGTTTCTTGGCCACGTGCAACTGGGTTGAAATACCCAACACGGGCAATATAACGACCATCACGTGATCTACGGCTATCGGCCACAACAACATCATAAAAAGGGCGCTTTTTGGCACCTCTGCGAGCTAAACGTATTACGACCATAAGTCAAAGTTCCTAATCAGTATTGAGTAAAAGGGGGCTAATTTTACGGGAAAATGAACCATTTGCAAAGGTTTTTTTTCTTGGCCCCTTGTATCCTTCCCCTCCTACATTAGCTTTGGACTTACCTGAGCGGGTGCCTCATCAAGGCATTTGGCAATATATTCTTTATGTAATTGATAGGCTTCAGGATAGAATGTTTCGATCGCCAGCTCAGTTAAGAATTGAAAGGTATGCGTTTCTCGTTCTGCGATTCGTATACCTTCATGCGCATCTTTATATTTTTTATGCACCATATCCTCCATCAACTTCGGTAGCATTAATACAACATCAATGCTACTTCTAAAGGTATATCGACCAATCGGTTGTTGACCTTTTTGTTTTTTGACACGGACTATACGGATCAATGCGCCTGAGCTATCTGCGCCTTCGACTTCAACTCTCTGAAGATCTATATTTTTGAGCTGATTATATTGCGCATTAGACAATGCACTTTCTCCCCACGTTTTATAACAACCCCTGCAAGCCTTGGTGTATCGTTGCAATTTAGATTGTTGGAATTTATTAAGCTTTGCCCCACTATTTTTTCTTTTAACTAAATCCTGAAATTCTTTTATACGTTTATCACCGACATCAAAAGCTCGGTGATAGGCGCGCAAGGTATTCGTATTATATGGATAAACAGGTGCTACCGCTTCTTCCCATGTGCGTGAGGAGCACCGATCGTTTTGGTGAAGTAAGCTTGAATCAGCATGCATAAACTCATGGTTGATTAATGCCAGCGATTTTTCAGCGGCTGTCTTCCAGCTTGATTTTGTTGATGCCGCAGGTAAAGCAATCGTCTTTGAATAAGGTCTATATTCGCCGCCTTCTGAGCCTGAACCTTTATAGCATCCCATCGATTTTGCGGAAGCGCAAGTGAGTGTAAATTCTGGATGTTGTAAAACTCGCTGAATACGGTCATAACTATGTGGAAATTGTTTTACAGTTGAAGCAATCGATTTTGGAATATGCTCACAAGATTTTTCGTTTGCCCCAGAAACGTAATCTATTTTTAATTTTTCTCGCGCCAAACCGATTAGCTCATTATTTGATAGTTGTACACTGACAAGCAGTTCTTGTGCGCTAACAGATAAACCATAATGATTATCAACGTTAGGGGGATGTGTTGTCACTCCAGAGCTGATGACTTTCTTGGGCTGCTTGGCACTTGCAACACCAGTAATTGCGATGAGAATAACAAATGTCGTTTGTACAGGGTGCTTAACGGCATAACTAAACATTGATTGACATAGTTCAAAAACTAGCGAAACCCAGGATCGATTAATATGCTCGGATAAACTGTTTGCGTCTTGTGCTGCAGGCGTGTCTGCATAGTATTCTAAAAACAACGTAAGCAATTGGGTAAACGCTTTATCATTGTTTCTATTGCGTGGGATATCTCCAAACAATGCGTTTATTTGAACAAAGCTTTCGTGAGCCTCTTTTTCTAATGCAGGGCCAGATCTTCTTTGCTCTAACAAACTAACTATTGCCTGGTTAGCAGGATTCTCTGCTTGATTATCCGTGACAGCTAATAGATGTTTGTAACCATAGTATTTCACCCAGTTACTCAGCGCGGATCTTTTAATTTGATCGACAACGTATTCGCATCCACTTGGTAGTTTAATAGTGGAGTCCACTAACGCTTTACACGCTTCGATTTGATTAAATAGCTCCATCTGAAAATGATCTTTTCTCGTTGTTTGTATTGGAAGCATTTAATCAAGAAATTTGTACGATAGCAGGTGCTTAATGGTCAACATGTCTGTTAAATATGGTCAAGACATGTCCTCAGGCTCCTGTCCCAACTGATACATTCTTTTTTTTGGCACGCAGTTTTTTTGAAGTCTTTACTGTGGCGTGTCATTCCTGTTTAGACAGGAGCCCTTCAGAAAGGCAAACCCCCGCCACCACCCTTGGGCATCATATGCTGCATTTTTTTCATCATTTTCATCATGCCGCCGCCTTTGAGCTTTTTCATCATTTTTTGCATTTGCTTAAATTGTTTTAGCAGACGGTTAAGGTCGGGCACGGTGGTGCCAGAGCCTTTGGCGATGCGGCGTTTGCGTGAGCCGTTGATGATGTCCGGTTCGTAGCGCTCTTTAAAGGTCATCGATTCGATCATGGCTTTCATCTGGTCGAACATGCCGTCGTTGACGCCTTCTTTTGCCGCCTGTGGCAATTGCCCCATGCCGGGCAGTTTGCCGAGAATGCTACCCACGCCACCCATATTGCGCATTTGTTCGAGTTGACCTAAGAAGTCTTGCAGATCAAAGCCTTTGCCTTTTTTGATTTTTTTGGCTAATTTTTCAGATTGTGCTCGATCAACGGTAGATTGCACGTCTTCAACTAAGCTTAAAATATCGCCCATACCTAAAATGCGTGAGGCAACTCGGTCGGGGTGAAAGGCTTCAAGCGCGTCAATTTTCTCGCCGACACCCATAAATTTAATTGGTTTGCCGGTGATGTAGCGAATGGATAATGCTGCACCGCCTCGGGCATCACCGTCAGTCTTAGTTAATACAATACCTGTCAGTGGAATGGCATCATGAAACGCCTTGGCGGTATTGGCCGCATCTTGGCCGGTCATGCTATCAACAACAAATAAGGTTTCGCTAGGGTTAACACTTTTATGCAATTCACGGATTTCGCCCATCATCTCATCGTCGATATGCAAACGACCTGCGGTATCAATAATCACCACATCAAGCAGGTCATTCTTGGCTTGTTTGATGGCATCTTTGGCGATTTGCACAGGTTTTTGTGATGGGTCGCTGGGGAAAAAGTTCGCCCCAACTTGTTCGGCTAATGTTTCTAGCTGTTGGATGGCGGCAGGTCGGTAAACGTCTGCGCTAGTCACCAGCACGGATTTCCCCTGTTTTTTCTTCAGCCAATTAGCAAGTTTGGCCACCGTGGTCGTCTTACCAGAACCTTGTAGCCCCGCCATTAAAATGACGGCTGGGGGTGCTGTTTTAAGGTCAAGTTCAACGATAGTATCACCCATGATGGTGACCAGCTCATCGCGCACCAGCTTCACTAGTGCATCGCCTGGGTTTAATTTTTTGGTGATCTCAAGGCCCAGTGCTTTGCTGCGTATATCATTGATGAAGGCTTTGACCACCGGTAAGGCCACGTCAGCTTCTAATAATGCTTTGCGCACTTCACGTAGGCTGTCTTGGATATTGACTTCGGTGAGTCTGCCACTACCACTTAATTTTCTGAGTGAACTCCCAAGCCTATCACTTAACGAATCAAACATAATACGGTATTCCGAAATTGATATTAATGGCTTATTATATGTCATTTGGGGTTATATGACACCTGTGAAAGGGTTATTATTGTGAGCAAATTTTAAATGGAACTGATTTTGTGAATATATTGCCGGTCAATCTCTTATTGATGCTTTTAATACTGCTGGTCCTATTGTCAGCATTTTTTTCAGGTTCTGAAACGGGGATGATGTCTGTTAATCGTTACCGATTACGTCATTTGGCGCGCAAAAAAAACCGCTCGGCGCAACGTGTATTAAACTTGTTAGGGCGAACTGATCGATTGCTTGGGGTTATTCTGCTTGGTAATACGTTTGCAAATATTCTCGCGTCAGCGATCGCAACGTTTATTGCAGTTCACTATTTTGGTGAGATGGGGGTGGTTATTTCAACCATTGCACTGACCGTCGTGATCTTGATATTTGCAGAAATCTCGCCAAAATTATTGGCCGCTACTTACCCAGAAAAAGTTGCGTTTTCGGCTTCGTTACCCTTGGTCTGGTTATTGCGGCTATTGTATCCTTTGGTCTGGATTCTCAATGGAATATCGAATGGTTTTCTCAGATTATTTCGGGTGAAAATAAGTCATCTCACAGCTGATGCATTAACGGGTGAAGAGTTACGGACAGTTGTGTATGAGTCGCGTGGTAAAATTGCCTCCGGCCGTAAAGATATGCTGTTGGGCGTGTTGGATCTGGAAAAAATTACCGTAGATGACATCATGGTGCCGCGTAATGAAATTATTGGTATAGATTTAGATGAAAGTTGGGATACGATTTTAACCTTATTAAAACAGAGTCAACATACGCGATTACCGATTTATCGTGGTAGCATAGACCAAGCGCAAGGCATTTTACATTTACGTGAAGCATTAAATTTGATGGCGCAAACCCGGCTTAATAAAGAAACATTATTGCAAGCAGCCAGTGACGTTTATTATGTGCCTGAAGGAACCTTGCTGCATGTTCAGTTGGCAAACTTTCGTCAGAAAAAATTGCGTATTGGTATGGTTGTTGATGAGTACGGTGATATACAAGGAATGGTTACACTCGAGGATTTATTGGAAGAAATAGTCGGGGAATTTACAACAGGAATTGCGGCGGCTGAAAAAGCAGTTGATCGCCAAAAGGATGGTAGTTTTTGTGTTGATGGTGGCATTAATGTCAGAGATTTAAACCGAACTACCGGTTGGATGTTACCCACTAACGGCCCAAAAACATTAAGTGGTTTGATCATTGAGCACCTTGAAACAATTCCTGGCGGTTGTTTGGGTTTGCGTTTGGCCGGTTATCCTATCGAAATTATAGAGCTTGAAGAAAATACAGTTAAGCGAGCACGAATTTGGCCTGACTTGCGGCGTGTGCCCAAGGGTGAAGAAGAGCATGATTAAAGCGATAACCGGGAGCCAATATTCGCCAGCTTTTTCACTTGTAGAATTACTCACAGCAATTGCTCTGCTTGGTATTTTGTTGGGATTTGCGGTGCCGTCATTTTCAAATTTCTTGACAAAGAACCGTTCTATTACCGCAGTAAATCAGATTGTGATGGCACTTAATTATGCACGCAGTGCTGCAATTAAACGCGACCATCGTATTAGTTTTTGTGCGAGCAGTAACCAGCGTACTTGCGAGGGAAGTTGGAGCGCAGGGCGCATTATAGTGGATGATGTGAATAAACAAGTCTTACGTGTTTATCCACATTTAACTCAGGGTGCAACATTATCTTGGCGTGGGAGTTTAGGTAATCAGCAGGCCATTCAATTCGTGCCTGGTGGTTTTACGGCAGGTCAAAATGGCACATTCTATTATTCTGAACAACTGGGTTCTAACCGGGTTGAGCATAAAATCATTATCAATCGTGCGGGTCGGATTCGCGTAGAAAGTCAGTAATCTTTGCGCACATATCGTCAAAATAAGGATTATAAGTGAGGCGTGCAATAATTTCGCCTTCATGATGTTGATCCCTTGCTGATCCAAAATATGACTTATGATTGACTTCAGTGGGTGTTGCTTCATGATGCAATAAGTCGATGTACTCACCTTGCTCTCCTAAATAAGGGTTGCTAGGTGCAATGGGGATGCCGACGTGAGAAAAGTGTAAAATTCTTTTTTCTGGAATTGCACTGGGCTGAGTTACAATTCTGTTATCGAGTATTGGCGATGGCTGATTGCTGTAGTAGACAACTCGGCTGTGCAGATTTTTGTGTTTATGGAAAAACTTCAAAAATGTTGTGGGACAGATAGTCGCATCGTCAGCTGACAATGCCGCAAATATCGGCATGTTAATTTGAGTGCGCGCAAGGCGTCGGCGGACAGTAGACATCAGCTCGCAGACCTCGGCAGCCCAGTGATAGGAAAACGATTCATATTTTGCGTGATTGGTTTGTGGGTTTTTCTCTAGCCAAACCTTGTCGTTGAGTGCCCAACTAAATAGTTTGTACCATCTGGCTAAGATGGCTTTTGGGTTACGCGGCTTAAGGGCAGGCGAAAATAATATCAACCCTTTGGCGTTAACGTTATTTGTAGCAGCATATAGAGATAAGCAGGCGCCAGTGGATAAGCCACCTAAATAAAAATGTTCAACGTCTTGTTGGATGCTGTGAATGCCATAATTGAGTGCTGCAACCCATTGTTTGTTATCAGCGATTAGTTGATCTCCAGGGCGTGTGCCATGACCCGGTAACAAAATAGCTCTGACTAAGAATCCTTGTCGCTGAAAATAATGAGCAACATCTCTTATGTATAAGGGTGAGTCATAAAGTCCATGAATTAACAGGATGCCTTTGTTAGTTGGTGATTTAGGGTGTAGTTCGAATGGGCTGTTGTCACGGATAATGGATGCCTGATTCTCTTCGGTGAGATCAGTTCGTGCCTTGCCTATCATGTCTTCGGTGGCTTTTACGTACTCGGCAAAAGCTAAGTTATTGCCTGTGAATTTGTTGTTGAGTTCGGAAGATTGATAGAGGTTGTTGTTCATGGGGAGGTTCTTCTTTATAATCCGTATTAGTCTTAAACATAATACCGATATATGAAAAATAAATCATTTAAAATTATCTGCCTTACTCCCGCCTTAGCTTTGTTTGCTTGGACGTCATGCTGGGCCATCAGTTTTGGTAAAGTGGCGCAGAACTTGACCGTGTCGACTAAATCGATTGCGGAATTATTGCATATCATTTGTTTAGTGACTGGCATTGCCTTAATTGCCGGTTCACTAATGAAATATAAGCGCCATCGTGAAAACCCCACTGAAGCTCCGCTTTCTATGGTATTTGTCATGCTGTTAACTGGATTGGCGCTGATTGCTTTAATGTTTATCCCTATTCGCTTCTAATTAATGAGTGCTCTATTTATGAAAAAATTAGTATTTGGTCTGTTGTTGGTTGGTTTCAGTTTGGCAATTTCAGCCTGCGGGCAAGAAAAAGGCTATGGCTATTATGTCACGCATCCTGGCAAAATCGGTGCAATATATAATCGCTGCCTTAATCAGCAAGGTGCGGATGATGCGATGGCAAGGCAATGTGTCGATGTGATTAAAGCTGCAGCGAAGATTCGTAGTTTGTTTATGGTTATGGCGTCCAACAATAAATTATTTGGTCAACAGCTAATCGCAGAAGAAATTAAATTAGCCGATTTGCATGAAAAATTGCAAAAAGCGCATCAATTAGGTCAAGCACAGGCTATAGCAAGAGCAAAGCATGTGTTTGATCAACAGCAATTAGAAGTTGGTGCTAGGTTGGCTGTGATTCGCATGGTTTGGAATCAAATGCAGCGTTAGTGATAGTCTGCTTGTTAAACGTAAACGATAAACAGTAGGGATTATTTGAATATGCGTATAATTTTATTAGGCCCGCCAGGTGCTGGTAAGGGGACGCAGGCGCAATATATTGTGCAGCAGTTGGGAGTGGTGCAGATCTCTACCGGTGATATGTTGCGCGCAGCAGTTGCGGCAAAGACAGCTTTAGGCATTGCCGCCAAAAAGGTGATGGATGCTGGGCAGCTTGTTTCTGATGATATTATGATCGGTTTGGTGAATCAACGTATCAGCAAGCCAGATTCTGTTAATGGGTTTTTGTTTGATGGTTTTCCGCGCACATTATCTCAGGCAGAAGCGCTCAGAAATGGAAATGTCAAAATAGATCATGTGATCGAAATTGCGATTGATGATAGTGATATTATCAACCGAATGAGTGGTCGAAGAATTCACCCGACATCAGGCCGTACTTATCACATTGAGAATAAACCACCGAAAGTAGCGCATTGTGACGATCTTACAGGTGAGCCGTTAATTCAGCGTGAAGATGACAAAGAGTCGACAGTGCGTAAACGTTTGGCTATTTATCATCAACAGACAGAACCATTAATCGCGTACTATAAAAAATGGGCAGAATCTGGCGATGAAAATGCGCCATTGATAAACGTTGTGTCAGGGGTGGGTGAGGTGGCTGATATTCGCGAGCGGATCTTTGCAATACTTGAGGTAAAGATTTAGCGCAGGCTGATCCGTGCCATAATTTTACACATAAAAAAACCGCCCAGCACCTTGTGGCAGTGGGCGGTTTTTGTGTCATAGAGCTGCAACTATTTTTTCTTAGCAGGTCTTCCACGTTTCTTAGCAGCAGGTCTTCCGCGTTTAGCAGTGGTTTTTTTAGCAGCTGTTTTTTTCGCAGCAGGTCTTCCGCGCTTAGCAGTAGTTTTTTTAGCAGCAGTTTTTTTAACAGTTTTTTTCTTCACTGTAGTTTTTTTAGCTTTCTTAGCTACGCTAGCTTTAGCTTTTTTCAAAGCAGCTTTTTCCGCAGCAGCGATTTTTTTCTTCATGTCAGCACGAAGAGCTTTAATCTTAGCTGCAGCTTCTTTCTTAATTGTCTCAGCACGTTTAACAGCAGTACGCCATTTTGCGCGAGCATTTTTTAAATCAGCACTGACCTTAGGTGCTGTTGTTTTTTTTGCTGGACGACCGCGTTTTGCGACTGTCTTTTTAGCAGGTTTTTTTCCTCGTGTTGCCATCGATAATCTCCCGGGTTAATAAACAAGTAAGTGTTAATTAAGCTTAACGATGCTAAGTTTACTCGAAAAAACATAGATGTAAAGAAAAAAATGCATAGTTATGTTATGCCATATTTAGAAGATACTCTTTGAGAATGAATTTGTAGAGAAAATTTAGTTATCAGGTGTGTTAATAATTCATCTTTTTATGAGAGAGTTTATGACTAATTATTTTAAACAATCAATGCCCAGATGTATGAATGGATTTAATTGTAATAAAGATGAGATTGCTCGTATATGCGCGTCAATACTAGGTTTCAGAGCTGCGAGCATTTGGGTTCGGCATTGCAGCAGATATTTTTTTAATCGATTCAGCGTTAAGTTCAATGCCTAATTTAGTTCGTCGCCAAATAATATCCTCAGCTGTTTGCGCCCATTCAAACTTGATTAAATAATCAATCTCACGTTGGTATAAACCTTCGCCATAATGTTTGCCAAGATCATCAATTTGGTGGCAATTATGAAGTATTTTCTCGGCTAAACGTCCATAACTATGGGCATAACGTTTTGCTATGTTGGTAGGCAGCCAGGCATATTGCTGCTGAAGTCCAAGAAAAAATTTGTGGAAATTTGCATCTTCTATATCGCCGCCAGGCAATGGTGAGTCTTTAGTCCATGCATCGCCGCCGTGTGGGAAAAACGGCTTAAGTAGACTCATTGCATGCTCGGATAAGACACGATAAGTTGTTATTTTTCCGCCGAAGACAGAAAGCAATACCGCATTTTTATTTTCATCATTGAGTTCGAGAACATAATCCCTTGAGATATCAGCAGGATTTTCAGCCTCTTCACTATGTAGGGGCCTGACACCAGAAAATCTCCAAACTATATCTTGTGGGGTGATGGCCTGCTTAAAGTAACGTTTGATGATGTCACATAAATAGCTGATCTCATCGTCTGTTATTGTTGCTTGCCCAGGATCGCCGTGATAACTGACATCTGTCGTTCCAATTAAGCTGTATTTCTCTTGGTAAGGGATGACAAATACGATGCGTTTATCGGTATTCTGTAAAATATAGGCATAATGCCCCGAATATAATTTTGGCACCACAATGTGGCTGCCTTTAACTAAAGCGATGTTGTTTTTAGTGGGCAAGTTGATCATGGTTTTTAATACCTGTTCAACCCAGGGGCCTGCGGCATTGACTAAAGCGCGAGCCAATATGGTTTGTTGTTGTTTATTGTGTTGGTTCTCTAAGGTTATTTCCCAATGGTCTTGTTTGCGTTTTGCTAGGAGGCATTTCCAGCGAGTTAAAATAGTTGCGCCATGTTGCTCTGCAACTTGGGCATTCAAAATGACTAGACGAGAATCATCTACTTGGCAGTCCGAGTAAATGAAACCTTTTTTATAGTCGCCCTTTAGTGGTTCACCCGCGGGGTGAAGTTGCAAATTTAAGCTTTTAGATTTGGGTAATAGAGTCTGCCGGCTCAAGTGATCGTATAGAAATAAACCCGCGCGAATCATCCAGGCAGGTCGCAAATGGCGATCATGAGGCATGATAAAGCGCAATGGGCGAATAAGGTGTGGTGCTTTGCGTAATAGAATTTCGCGCTCTTTCAGTGCTTTTCTGACCAGGTTGAACTCATAATATTCCAAATAGCGTAATCCACCATGAATGAGTTTGCTGCTCCATGATGAGGTCGCGCTCGCTAAGTCGTTTTGCTCGCATAAGGTGACGCTTAAGCCTCGACCCGCCGCATCAGCTGCAATGCCAGCGCCATTTATGCCGCCACCGATAATGAAGATGTCTACTATTTTATTATTTGTGTTAGGTATGGTTTGCGTTTTCATCATGTTATGATACCACAGCAATCAATTGGAGTTCATAGTCACGCCATGCCAGAAAATACACTTATTTTTTCCATATTTTTAATTTTTGCCGGCGCAGCCGTTTTTTCAACGGTTGCACTCTATACTCGCCAGTCATTAATCGTAGCATATATGTTTCTTGGCATATTGCTTGGTCCATGGGGGTTGAAGCTGGTTGGCAACTCGGATGTGGTGCGCAATATTGGTGATGTAGGCATTATCTTTTTGCTCTTCTTGTTAGGCTTGCATTTACAGCCACAAAATCTGTTGAACATGCTGAAGAAAACAACTTGGGTGGCACTGATAAGCTCAATTGTATTTGCGGCCATCGGTTATGGTGTCGGTAGAGCCTTTGGTTACGATAACGTCGAGGGTTTGGTTATTGGTGCAGCGATGATGTTCTCGAGCACCATTATTGGTTTGAAATTATTACCAACGACAATTTTGCATCACCAACACACGGGTGAGGTGATGATCAGTGTATTATTGATGCAAGATTTAATTGCAATTATTGTTTTGGTGGTCTTGCGCAGCGCGAACACAGGTGGGTTTAGTTATTCTGAATTAGCGCTTGTTTCATTAGCACTTCCAGGAGTACTGCTATTCGCGTTTTTATTCCAACGTTTTGTCTTATTGAAATTATTTTCTCGCTTTGATCGCATACGTGAATATATGTTTTTATTGGCCATCGCCTGGTGTTTGAGTATGGCAGAGCTTGCGAATATGTTGGGCCTATCTGCTGAAATTGGTGCGTTTATAGCGGGTGTGTCCATTGCGGCAAGTCCGATTGCGCTCTATATTGCTGAGAGTTTAAAGCCGGTACGAGACTTCTTTTTAGTGTTATTTTTCTTCTCCGTGGGAGCGAGCTTTAATTTAAATTATTTAAGTGCTGTTGCGGTGCCTGCCATTATTTTGGCTGCTTTGGTTATGCTAATAAAGCCATTAACCTTTCGAATACTGCTTCGCCAAGTGAGTGAAACCAAGCATGTTGCATGGGAGGTGGGCTGGCGTTTAGGGCAAAGTAGCGAGTTTTCTTTATTAATTGCTTATGTGGCTGCGGGATCATCTTTGCTCACCGCAGAAGCATCTAATTTAATTCAAGCGGCCACAATGCTAACATTTATTGCATCTTCTTATATTGTTGTGATGCGTTACCCGACACCGGTAGCGACCACAGAGCGATTGCGTAGAGATTAATGAATATCAACTTGGAAACAGGCTTAATAAATGGGGTCAGGTATTTACCGTCACCCAACGCCGATCAACGCCCCGATGATACCGCTATTGATTTATTAGTTATTCATGCAATTAGTTTGCCACCCAATGAATTTCAAGGTGATGCGGTTGCCGATTTTTTTACCAATCAGTTAGAGACCACCCACCATCCGTATTACCAACAAATTGCTGGGCTTAAGGTCTCGGCGCATGTATTTATACGCAGGGATGGGCGTTTGCTACAGTTTGTGCCATTTCATCTGCGTGCTTGGCATGCCGGCGTATCAGCATTTGCCGGTCGAAATAATTGCAACGATTTTTCGATCGGTATAGAGTTGGAGGGTTGCGACGAGCTGCCGTTTGAAATGGTTCAGTATCAACAACTATTAACGCTAACCGATAGCATTAGGGCTACATACCCTAAAATAACAAAATCACGAATTATTGGGCACAGTGATATCGCGCCTGGACGTAAAACAGATCCTGGGCCACAGTTTGACTGGGATTATTATCAAGGACTACTAACATGAGTTTACTCGCCATATTGATTTGTATTGCCGTACAAAAGTTTATTGGATTTGGTACCAGCTGGCATAAGTTGCAGCTATGCCACCATTATTTTACTTGGTTGCGTGCAAAGCTTATTAAACCGGGTGTCATGCCAGCTTATGTTGCCATCGTGGCACTTCTGTTACCGATATTAATCATCACAGCATTGCTAGGCTGTTTTCTATATAGCTTTTTATTTGGCATCTTTGGATTGTTATTTAGCTTGGTCATTTTATTTTACACTTTGGGTGATGGAAATTTAGAAGGGCAGCTGATTGAATATTATGCGGCATCAGAAAGTGGTGATTTTAAAGCGGCAACAGAACACGCCAAGCCATTTATTGGCAATGCTGAGGTCACAGACTTTGCAACTCTCAGTCGAGCCGTTACCTGTGCTTTGCTACGTAAAAGCTTAACTAAATATTTTGCTATTCTATTTTGGTTTGTTATTTTAGGGCCTCTGGGTGCAGTGCTTTATTATAGTGTAGCGGTTTTAAATCAAATGTCACAAGATAAAGCGGGGCATTTTGAAGAATTAAATACGGCTATATCACAAATCCAAGGCGTGTTGGACTGGGTGCCAGTGCGTATCTTGGGCCTGAGTTATGCCTTAGTCGGGCATTTTGGTGCAGGTTTTACCCACGGTTGGAAAAATATATTATCCGGCATCGATCGTTGCCAAGAGTTTGTCGTTAACATAGGTTTCGCCTCCTTGGAAATTAACCCAAAAGATAGCAGCAAAAGCTCCATCAAAGAAAACCGTGAAACACTCTCTATGATGCACCGTGCATTGATCGTATGGGTGGTAGCGATTGCCTTATTGATGATATAAATTGAGGTGAGGGTTGATTGATGTCAAATTACCAAGCGATTTTGCAAGAAACCAGTGGCAAGCTTTTAAAAGCAATCGACCATCTGGAATACAGTTTTAATAAAGTGCAGAAATTGACAGATGATTTGCGGGATATGGATGATGAGATGATGGAGACTTGGGAGAGTTTCTCATCACGTTTTTCTCGCGTATCAGATATTTTCATAATGCAATATGTTCGGACTAAAGTGGCTATTGAGGAGCCTGGCTTTAAGGGCACTACACGAGATTACTTAAATAAAGCTGAGAAGCTGGGGTTAATTAATGATGTTGCAACTTGGGTTGTCATACGTGAGCTGAGAAATGTTGCAGCCCATGAATACAATGATGAAGATCTAAGTGCTTTTTACCGTCGGCTTAAATCGCTCTGTCCAGAATTGCTTACCATCCATCAAATCCTTAAAGGCTAGCTTGATGCGTATGACATCACATGAGCGCAATGTCATCATTCAAGTATTGTCTCAATATGTATCTGGTGATGCGGAACTCAGGTTGTTTGGCAGTCGAGTTGATGATGATGCTAAAGGTGGTGATATTGATTTGCTGCTGATTGTTGCAGATAATCAACTGCGCGACACGTTTGCTTATAATAAGCCGGAAATTTTGAGCCAGGTAAAAGCTGAAATAGGTGAGCAAAAGATTGATCTAGTCATTACTACTCTGGAAAAAATTCAGGAGAGTGCTTTTTTGCAAATGATCTATCCTCAGTCATTGAGTTTGAAGCATTGGCACAATCTTTGACCCTTTAATGAAAGCCCCGCCTGATGTACAATCCTATAGTTATGCAATTAGAAAAAGAAGAGAAGTAAAAGGGGTAATTATGTCCGATATTGATCCTATAGAAACGCAAGAATGGAAAGATGCCATCGCCTCTGTGGTGGAATTTGAAGGCAAGGAACGCGCCGAGTTTTTGCTCAAAGAGCTGATGGATGCTGCCCGGCAAGCCAATGTTAGCGTGCCCGCGGGCATCAACACACCTTATATAAACACCATCGCAACAGAAGATGAGGCCCAATTACCTGGCGATATGGAGCTAGAGAGCCAGATTCGACGTTTAGAGCGCTGGAATGCGATGGCCATGGTACTAAGGGCGGGCAAGTTTGCGCCGGAGCTAGGCGGTCATATTGCTAGTTATGCGTCATCGGCAGCACTGTATTCTGTTGGATTCAATCACTTTTTTCATGCTAGGACCAAGGATCACCTGGGTGATTTGGTTTACATTCAAGGGCATGCGTCACCGGGCATTTATGCGCGAGCCTATTTGGAAGGTCGCTTGAGTGATGAGCAGCTTGAAAATTTCCGCCAAGAAGTTGATGGTAAAGGCATTTCCTCTTACCCTCATCCTTGGTTGATGCCTGACTTTTGGCAATTTCCTACCGTATCCATGGGCTTAGGCCCCTTGCAAGCCATTTACCAAGCGCGCTTTATGAAGTATATGGAAAATCGGGGCTTTATCAAAAACAAAAATCGAAAAGTATGGGCCTTCTTGGGTGATGGTGAAACTGATGAGCCAGAATCCTTGGGTGCGTTATTAATCGCATCACGAGACAGTTTGGATAACTTGATATTTGTGGTGAATTGTAACTTGCAACGTTTAGATGGCCCAGTACGAGGGAATGGTAAAATTGTGCAAGAGCTCGAAGGTATGTTCCGCGGTGCGGGTTGGAATGTGCTTAAAGTACTTTGGGGCGGTCGTTGGGATAAATTACTGGCCAAGGATAAAAGCGGCTTATTAGTTCAGCGTATGAACGAATGTTGTGATGGCGAATATCAAGCCTTCCGTTCTAAAGACGGTGCGTATATTCGTGAACATTTCTTTGGAAAATACCCTGAGTTATTAGAACTTGTTAGTGATATGAGTGATGATGATATTTGGCATTTAAATCGCGGTGGACATGACCCACAAAAAGTTTACGCAGCTTATCATCGTGCGGTAAATCATACGGGTCAGCCAACTGTAATTTTGGCACAGACCATTAAAGGTTTTGGTATGGGGCATGCAGGTGAGTCAGCAAATATAGCCCATCAGCAGAAGAAAATGACGGATGAAGATGTGCAACAATATGTTGAACGTTTTAAAATGCCAGTGCCTAAATCTAAAATTAAGAACATTGAATTTCATCGTCCGGCAAAAACCAGCCCGGAAATGAAATATTTGCATGAGAGGCGTAAAGCGCTAGGTGGTTATTTGCCAGAACGTCATCATGACGCGCCAAAACTACCCGTGCCAAGTTTGGATTTATTTTCAAGTGTGACTCAAGGTAGTGGTGATCGTGAAATGTCGACTACCATGGTATTCGTGCGTATTTTGGCCGCTTTATTAAAAGATAAAAAAATTAATAAAAATTTGGTGCCAATATTAGCTGATGAAGGGCGTACTTTTGGTATGGAAGGCATGTTTCGTCAAATTGGCATTTATTCGCCCGTGGGTCAGCTCTATGAGCCAGAAGATAAATCACAAATCATGTATTATCGTGAAGCAAAAGATGGGCAATTATTAGAAGAAGGTATTTCGGAAGCGGGTGCATTTTCATCATGGTTGTCAGCAGCGACCTCCTATAGCAATAATGGCATACCGATGATTCCATTTTATATATTTTATTCGATGTTTGGCTTTCAACGTATTGGTGATTTGGCTTGGGCAGCCAGTGATTTGAGTGCGCGAGGCTTTTTGATTGGCAGTTTAGCTGGTCGTACGACGTTGGCGGGTGAAGGTTTGCAGCATACTGATGGTCACAACCTGATTTTTTCATCGGTTAATCCAAGCTGTATTAGCTATGATCCAACTTACGGTTATGAATATGCGGTCATTATTCAAGATGGTTTGCGCCGTATGTATCAAGAACAAGAAAACGTATTTTATTATTTGACCGCTGAAAACGAAAATTATACACACCCAGCGATGCCTAAAGGCGTAGAAAAGGGCATAATCAAAGGCATGTATCTGCTGGATAAAGCGAGCGCTAAAACTAAAACACGTGTGCAATTGTTATCATCGGGTGCTATTTTACGTGAAGCGCGAGAAGCCGCTGCAATTTTGGAAAAAGAGTTCTCTGTTGCAGCTGATGTGTGGAGTGTCACCAGTTTTACCGAGCTGCGTCGTGAAGCCATGGATGTTGAACGTGAAAATAGATTAAACCCTACAAAGAAAGAAAAGACCAGCTACTTAGCTGATTGCTTGCATGCA
>SDBT01006497.1_pt1 | contig 19388 bp, 28 predicted proteins | sample 2277101 | NCBI WGS metagenome assembly SDBT01 (sample SAMN10404973, study PRJNA504765) | marine sediment metagenome | isolation source: marine sediment core GS10_PC15, 103 cmbsf | place: Arctic Ocean: Southern Knipovich Ridge | collected 2010 | reverse complement strand
AATAGTTACAACTCCTCTGTGCCGTCAGCATGTACGAAGTGGTTCTGAAATCGATTGGTATGCTCTTTTAGCCTGGCATGCAAAAGTATTGATAGAAACTCAAAACATTTCGATGAATGTACAATATTCACATAAAACAATAAATGAAAATTTTATAAAAGAGTTAGTTTCTTTAAGTGTATATGCTGAAGGTCCTAAACTCGCTCAGGAATTCTTACATAGAAATGGTAATTTTCTGATTATCGAATCCAATATATCACACATGCATATTGATGGATCTACTTTCTGGATAAAACCTGATAATCCAGTTATTGCCCTCACAATTCGGTATGATCGTTTAGATAATTTCTGGTTTACTTTGTTACATGAAATTGCTCATCTAAAACTTCATTTTGATAAGAGCGATTATATTAATTTTGTTGATAATTTAGATTTTAAAAGTAAGGATCAAATTGAATTAGAAGCAGATACTTTTGCTAAACAGGCTTTAATTCCAAAAAAATACTGGAATAATGACATTTTAGATAATTACAATTCTGACATTATTAAGGAACTTTCAAAAAAAATTGGTGTTCATTATGCCCTTGTTGCAGGTAGAATACGTTGGGAAAATAATAATTATAAATTACTGTCAAATTGGGTAGGATGTCGACAGGTAAGAAACTTGTTTTTTAGCTAAATTGCTTCTTGATTTATTCAATATATTTTTATGAAAATCGAAATTACTGAATTCCTGAAGCAATCAGAGGAGTTAACTCTCATAGATGTTCGCACTACAAAAGAATATGAAAAAGGTCACATCCCCAAAGCGTTTAATATCCCGCTTTTCACCAACGAAGAACGAGCGATCGTTGGCACAAAATACAAACAGGAAAGCAGAGATACAGCTCTTGTACAGGCTTTGGAATTCATTGCTCCCAGGGTAACAGATTTTTTTGATGAATTAAAAAATATATCTTCAACTAAAGATGTACTTCTTTATTGCTGGCGTGGTGGTCTCAGAAGTGCTGGAATGGCAAAACTGATACAGAACGATTATTATTCATTGTCTTCACAATTAGAAATAAATTAATTCGCATTATTTCAGCAAGAGATATGAATAAAAAAGAAAAGGAAATATATTATGAGCAAACATAAAAATATTCCAAAATTTAAAAATGAAGATGAAGAAAGAGAATTCTGGGCAAAGGCAGGTTCTTCCAAATACATTGATTGGAAGAAAGCAGAAAAAGTGATATTCTCAAAATTAAAATCTTCAACAAAGACAATTTCTTTACGGCTTCCGGAATTTGTTTTGGATGAAATTAAAATGATCGCAAATAAAAGAGATGTGCCATATCAATCATTAATAAAAATATTTTTGAAAGATCGAATCGATCAGGAATTAAAGCATTCGATTAGGTAATTGCTTTTGAAAAAGAAAAATTTGACAAATGAAATCCGACAATGCTTTGTTACTATGTGAAATTGGAAAGCAAATAGAATCTTTCGGAGTTGCATATTATGAGCAAACTTGCAGGTTAATACATAGTTAGATAACAGGATGGGAAATGCCAAGAAAGGTTAGGGATCTCATAAGAGACTTACAAAATGCAGGTTTTGTTGACAGAGGAGGTAAAGGGAATCATCGGAACTTTGTCCATCCAAATGTCACGAAGCCGATCACTATTTAAGGAAAAGATGGCGATGATGCGAAGCACTACCAAGAAAAAGCTGTGCGTCTTGCCGTAGAGGAGGTGAAGATATGAATGAGGAAGCCAGATATCTAAAACTTGTCGAGTGGTCTGATGAGGACGGATTTTTCATAGGTAGTTGTCCAGAGCTTTTTTATGGAGGTTGCCACGGAGACAATGAACGTGAGGTTTTCGACGAATTATGCCAAATTGTGGGAGAGACAATAGAGCTTTATCGGCAGGATAGTAAACCATTACCTTCTCCACTTTCTGGCAGAGAGTTTGTGAACATTTTGCAGGAAGTTGTCTAACAAGCCAATGAAGCTGAAAAAAATGCAGATGTGTTGTACTTTATTGGCTTGTTGAGTTCATGTTAGTTTAGTGGTAAATTATTGGTGAAAAAGCTTTTGGGTTTTTGTAGCTTATTCCCCCCCCGTTAGGCAGCTTAGAAAAATTTGACAAATAAATTCCGATAATGTTTTCTTGCTGGGTGAAATTGGAAAACAAATAGAATCTTTCGGAGTTGCGTATTATGAAGCAAGCTTGCAGGTTATTACATATTAGAATGCTGTGAATAATTATCGGTTTGTAACAAAGTATAAAAAAATAAAAAGAAGGAGGATTATAATGCAAGAAAAAAAAGGTTTTTTAGGAGCGTTATTTGATTTTTCATTCTCAGAGTTTATTACTATAAAATTAATTAAAATTTTATACATTTCAGGTATAATTTTTTCAACTATCGTGGCGATAATATTTATTGTAAGTGGTTTCAATATATCGACTGGAGTAGGTATTATTTTTCTAATTTTATCACCAATAATTTTTTTACTATATGTGATATTGATAAGAATCTGGTTGGAGATTATTATTGTTATTTTTAAAATTGCTGAGAACACAAAACAACTAGCTGAGAAATAATAATTTTAATAATTTTTTTTATATTTGCTTCTTTCTAACAGATGTTAATTTTTGGTATTACAGGTTCTTATCTGGTACTGTTTCTTTTTTAGAAAAGCCGTCTAACTAGCGCTTCACATGACAGAAACGCAATGGAGCTCTAATCTAAAGTATGGTGAGCATTCAAAAGTTAATCTGACAGTTTATAGTTTACCCTGTTAAATAAAATCTCTGATTTTCCCATTTGGGCAGGATGGGTTTTACAATCATAAAATTTGATAAAATGAGTGATCCATTTACAATATGTTTGTTAAGTACGATATGAATAATGACGATATCGTATAACCTGCCTGACCTGATCCATAAGTCTTAAATTTTGATCAGGTTTGAATCTTTTTTTCTTGACTTCATGTAATCAATTTTATTTTTTAAAATTGTCTGTCAAATATTTTCTGTGTTTTCTGTCTTAATGTTAAGATATGTAGAAAATTTTCTACTTTTTTTCTTAAATATGAAGATATATGGAAAATAGAAAAGGCATTCTATATAAGGGACTGTATATGGAAAATTTTCTATATATCAGTACTTCAAACAATATTTAATATCTAAGAGGTGGCAATATGAAAGAATTTATTCCACTATTTCAGACTTCACTTTGGGTATTGGCTATTTTTGTTTTAGTGATTTATTTTAAAAAAGAAATTGGTTTAATTAGAGACATACTAAAACAACGTCTTGAATCTGGAAGCACTATAAAAATTGGACCAATAGAAATAGGAAAGCTTGAGGAACAAGTTAAACACGTTTCAATTGAATTATATCAATTAAATGAAAAAGTATCTAGTTTGTTTCTAACGACTATGTCTCCTTATATGTATTTAAATTTAGTGAAAATTGCATCCAACAATTTTGGTGAATACAAAATAACAAAGGGGCTAAAACGAGAGCTCTATCACCTTAGAGACATTGGTTATATAGAAATTGAGTCAATTTCAGCAATACCAAAAAATGGGAATAATCTTTCCGAATTTGTGAAAATCAGCCCAACTGGTGAATCATTTGTTGAACTTAGGGAAAAACTAGAAAGTGAAAGTAATCTAAAAGTATAACAAGTGCATTAAGATGGATTTTACCCGCCGCTCGTTCCTCGCTCTGGATAAAACCACTTATGCCAGCGTTAGGCAATAAAATAAGGAGTAAATATGCCACAGATGGGAATTCATTTATGTGTTGGTATTTTAGGTTCCAATAAGAAAATATTTAAGTACGAAAATATTGGTATTGGCTTTTTAATAGGTAATATAATTCCCGATTTAGACTTTTTAATCTTAATTCCTCTAAGATTAATTAACAGAGAATTATCACTTTTATTCCATAGATCATTTTCACACAGCCTATTTTTTATACTCTTATTATCAATAATATTAATAATTTACTCAATATTAAAACATAAGAATATAGTTTACATATTCTTAGGATTAATAATTGGAATTTTTACACATATCACTTTAGATATTGTCTTTTGGTTTTATCATGTTGATATTTTATGGCCGTTACCACTAACTCTTAATTTATATTCAAACTGGAGTTTACCTGCATATACACCTAATATTGTTTCAAGTTTCGAACCAATTTGCTATGGTTTGTTTTTATTCTTAATTCGTAAAAAGTTAAATTTATTAAATAATAAATATATTAATATGATAATTTTGACATTAACAGTCTTGTCAATCATTCTAATACCTTTTGCTTTCATTTTGGATATCGAAACATTTGAAATAATTTCATATGGTATAGCAATTTCTCTAGGTTTTATTTCTTCAATTTATTATCTAATAAAATTTAGGAGGAAATTCTTTAATAATGAAAACTAGTCCAAAAAAGCGAAAAAAACCATTATTTATTTTCATTCACGGCTTTGGTACCTCACACTATGACCTGAAACCATTAATGCATTCATTTCAGCTTCTAAGGTATAAGTGCATTCCCCTATTACAAAAAGGGCATAATGAAATTATATGTAAATATAATTATGATGAATTGTATAGTCAGTTAGATAAGACTATCAATAAACATACAAGATACCACGATATTTACCTCATAGGTTTTTCTGTTGGTGGTACACTTGCGATTGATTATGCAAGCAAAAATAATGTAATTAAAGGTATATTGTCAGTAAGCACATTCGTTGGTCCTACATATCAGAAATCAATTACCTTTTTATTTAAGATATTAAAAATTTTTAGAATTAAAAAACTAAGAAGAAAACTACAGACAACCTCTAGAAAAACTAAAAAAGAATTAGTTTATTCAAAGTATATTGATATCATATCATTTGAATTAATTATTAAAAAATGTGCTAAAATAATAGATAAAATTTGCTATTTAAAATGTCCGATATTATTCCTTCATTCAATAGATGATAAAGTATCAAGTTATTTTAAATTAGCTCAAACCATAACTTCAGAACGATTAAATTGTCGCCTTGTAACTTTCAGAGAATTAAATCATTTTATTCAATTCGATATACCATCATCATCTATTAGAGATTTAACTTTGAATTATTTTAAGATATCAAAATCTGAGAAATATGTAGAGCATGAATTGTCATTGATAAAAGAGAACTACAAAGAATGTAAAAACGAAGAGCGTCATTGGGCAGATATTGTTTTTAAAATAATAGTCGGTTTTTTCTCAGTATTTGGTATGCTTTTATATTTTAGTTTGGATGAAGTTTATCAAAGAACACCAAAAGCTCCATATTTTCTAATCGCATATTCATTAGCCATTAATATATATATATTATTAGTTACATTGTATTTCTTCTATTTGAATAGGATAGCTGTATATTTAAAGCACCATCTTGAACCTTTTATCCCTGGTATATCATTCATTACTTATCGCACAAAAAAATGGATTTCTGGAAAAATATCACAGACTATGACTTTAAATGTATCAATGTTTTTTGTGGGTCTACCTTTTTCCATATCAATATTTTTATTAATATATTGTTTACTTTCATACACTGAATGTTTTGCTTCGCTTACGACTACTAATTGCTTTATGTATACATTATTTATATTCACTTTTTTTCTTTGGTGCTTCAATGTTAAGCAAGTTAGAGATTTGAAAAGATATACCATTAGGGAAGTATATAACATTCCAAGACCCGTAAAGACAACTATTTGTTTTGAGAACCAACTTTTACAATTAATATCAAATATTCTTCCGGGTTGTGTCAAGCAACCTATTGATGTAAAGGATTCAAATACTGCCTAACACAGTAATGAACAGGATTTGGCTGTTACGTGTTGTTTTCAAATTTTAGTTATGCCACCGGTTAATATGTGGTTTTCTATTTAGCTTCTACATTTGGGCTAAAGATGTGCTACCATTTCAATTTTGGTTATCGTTCATTTACATTATTAGTTGGCCAAACCTGTTATTAAAAATCGTTACCTCTTCACCACCATCATCATAATCTGCGGTATCATCATTCCAACAATATTAAAAGCGAGATGCACAAAATAAGCAGGAATTAAGCTCCTACTTTTTTCGCGGTAATAACCGGCAATTAATCCAAGAATAAATGCATTAACAATAACGAAATAAACCATCCTGTCCGGCATCTTTCCCAGCAAGCATAAATGCATCAACACAAACATAATAGCTGCTGTAATAATCGGCAGGCTGAGATAAACTTTTCCCAGTTTTAATCCAATATCTTTTAAAGGATTCAGGAAGGTCTGAAGGAAACCACGATAGAAAATTTCTTCGATCATACTGACAAGTATCCAGATAGAGATAATATTTTTTAATAAACTGTCTGTAAATGGAGCTTTTCCCATTCCTTCAGGCATTCCAGTGATCATAATCGAAATTGCATTCAGAATGAATAAAACAAATGAAATCCAGATTGCAGTAAAAAAAGCTTTCAGGATTATTTTAATTTTTGCAGACTGGAATCCGAAGTCAGCGAACTTTCCTTTTCCAATAAAATAGATCAAAAGAAGTGCTAAGAAGGTAATTGATTTTGTGAAAGAGGAACTAGAATAAATAAAGTGAATATGCAAATAATATTAATATCTGCGATTGAAGTGTAAGGTAAAAAATTATTTTATTTGTCTCTTTAATATTACAGCAACTTTCCCATATTGTTTACCCTCAATACTTTTCAAATCAAAGTGCTCAATATCTTCCCTAGTCCCAAGTTTACTCGTCCAATGTCCTGTCCCTAATTGTTTTGCTGCATGAGTAGGTTTATTGTCTTTGGTAAATAACGCTACTTTTTCAAATCCTTCTTCATGATTTTCATTAGTTGAAACTTCATATCCAAGATATTCGAACGCTTTGATAAATGATTCCAGTTTATTTTTTCTTGGAATATTTAAAGGCCAATGATACTGACAATTTGGGTCAGGCCACCACCATCTATCATCAGAACCTGTTGCCCAAGCAATACAATTGTAAATATTTGATTTTGGACTGGTTATTTTATAATCACTTGTTGTTAATTCTGGAAATGCTGTTTCAATTATAGAATTACTCATTAAATGTAATTATTTTCGATACCCCATAGTATCCAGGTATTAGTCATTTTATTAATATTTCCACGTTGATCTAGTGTTATTGGGTCTTCTCCTGTTATAGATTTCAAAGCCCAAAACCAATGACCAGTTTTATTTATCAATTCATTTAGAATTAATGGTAAAGCAGTTTTACCCATACCGATAATTTGTTGATAAGCGGGATGCATTGAGATTTCAGAGATCGATGATAAAAAAGCAGTATCTTCTTCCCATTCAGTTTTTAGATTATTAAATTTTATTTCAGGAAATTCTGTTTCCATTGATAATGGAATAAACGTTTGAGAAACTAAATCTATAAAACTTTTTTCAACATAGATTGATTCGGGACTAACACCAGTAGCAATTACAATTCTGAAATCTTGATAAAGACTAGATAAATCTTGTTTTATTGGCAAAAATCCTGTACAATGCATTAGATAAATAACTCCTTTGCTTTTTCAGTTAGACTATTAAAAAAGATCTCATTTTTAAAATTACGTAATTTTTCAAATTCTTCCCATATTTTTTCATCATTATTAGAATAATTATTTATTTGAAATACATCGATGTCAAAAATAAAAGGTAATTTGTTATCTTTAGTAATTTCTTTCATGGTTTCATTTATTACTGCTGTTGCGTTGATTTTTTTATTTGGAATATTCAATTGCATAAAAAAATTCGATAATCCTTGAGGTAAATCACATGCTATTTCGGGTATCGTTAAAATATATTCTTTAAAATTTTCAAAAGGTAATGGTATATCAATACGATTTATATAACGTAATGCAATTCTTGTTATTTTTAATGGATTGAACATCTCATAATAAATATTCCACAATTTGTAAGCTTCTGATTTGAAATTATTCCAACTATTATATGGTTTAAGTTTATTAAAAGTAAATCCATCTATTCTTGATTGTACAACTTTTTTTTCAATAGAAGATTTAAAAAGAAAACCATCAATTTTACCTGATATTTGTTCATTAGAAAATGGTTTATCTGAAGAAAAGTCAATTTTTGCCTGAAAATGTTTTCTTTCTTTCTTATCAGGGAATTCATCTTTTACTTTTTCATAAAACGATTCGATAATTTTAATAGTTATATGTTCAGGTAAATTAACCCGAATATCTAAAAGTGCTTCTGTAATTGGTGCATTTATTAAAGTAATATATTTATTCAATTTCTCTCCTTATTTTTTCTATTGAAGAACAAATAAAAAATATTTTATATGTCAAGAAAAATCCATTCAAAAAACTAGTAATAATTTTCAATAGGGGAAAAACTGGTTTTCTACCCCCCCATCACCATCATCATAATCTGCGGTATCATCATTCCTACCACATTAAAAGCGAGATGCACAAAATAAGCAGGAATTAAGCTCCCTGTTTTTTCGCGATAATAACCAGCAATTAATCCAAGAATAAATGCATTACCAATAATGAAATAAACCATCCTGTCCGGCATTTTTCCAAGCAAGCATAAATGCATCAGCCCGAACATAATTGCTGCTGCAATAATCGGCAGGCTGAGATAAACTTTTCCCAGTTTTAATCCAATATCTTTCAAAGGATTCAGCAAGGTCTGCAGGAAACCACGATAAAAAATTTCTTCGATAATACTGGCAAGTATCCAGATGGTGATAATATTTTTTAATAAACTATTTGAAAGCGGACCTTCTCCCATTCCTTCAGGCATTCCTGTGATCATAATAGAGATTGCATTCAGAATGAATAAAACAAGTGAAATCCAGATTGCAGTAAAAAAAGCTTTCAGGATGATTTTAATTTTTGCAGACTGGAATCCGAAATCAGCAAATCTTCCTTTTCCAATAAAATAGATCAAAAGCAGTGCTAGTATTAACATCGAGATTTGAAGGATATCAGAACTCTCAATCCAATCATGAGTATCTATTAATTTTTTAATAAAACTGATTTTTATTACTATTCCAGTGAGCCATATTTTTGCTCTCCAGATTGCAATAGCTAAAACTAATATTATAAGCTTTTTCATCTTGTCCCCTTAATACAACAAGCTTGCATCAAAGTCCGATCCGAGGTAACTTCGCCAATCCGGTAATGTTATTTCTTTTTCATCATTCTGGCTGTAAATAATTCTGTAATCTCCGAAGTGCTGCAAATCAATAAAAATATAAGTCATATTTTTACCAATTCTGTATTTCCAGATTTGATATTCTCTTTCTGTGGCTTTTGTGCCACGTCCTGTTACCTCTTTTAAGATTTCAAAGGGTGTGCCATGTTTGATGAAAATTCTACCTCTATCTGTTTTCCAGCCATCTTTGAAATGAGAAAAATGCTCATTACAATATTTAATTCTCCCGATAATTACCTGAAGAAATTCATTTTGAGTTGTTACCGGATTCGGGTCATTTTCTGCCCAGAAATTTTCTAAGAAAATCAGCTTTTCTTCATCTGATAATAACTTGTATATTTTTCTATCTTTAAAATTAAAGAAGTATTTTGCAAGTTTGTATTCATCTTCAATGTCTGTGAAAACTCTATTTGGATTTGAAATGTCTTTGGGAACCTCTTCTAAAGTTTTTTCTGTTTCCGGCTCATTGCTTTCCTGTGCAAATGAGATGAAAAAAAGAAAGCAGCAAAGTAAAATTATACAAAGTTTTTTCATTTAACCTCAATTTTTATTCTATTACCATCCACCAGAAGCTCCACCTCCGCCAAATCCTCCACCACCGCCGGAGAATCCGCCAAAACCACCTCCAAAACCAGAACTTCCACGACCGCTGCCACCTAACATACTGCCCAGCAAAAGCAACGGTAAAATACCACCACGTCTTCCTTTACCTTTTTTACCAAACATACTCAATAATATCATAATCATGAAAATGATAAATCCGACCGGTACTTGAGCTGGTTTTCCTGTTCTTTCTATTTTTCTATATTTTGCCAGTTGTTCCGGAGTTATCTCAAAGTCTTTGGTTATAAGCCCGGAAACTGCTTGAATAGAAGCAGATATTCCACCAAAGAAATCACCTTTTCTGAAATTATTGAGCATAAAATTTCGGATGATGAAACCGGATTTGGCATCTGTAATGATATGCTCCAAACCGTATCCCACTTCAATCCTGATTTTTCTCTCTTTCATCGCAATCAGCAGAAGAATGCCATTATCAAATTCCTTTTGTCCGATTTTCCAGGTTTCAACCACATTCAAAGAAAAGTCTTCCAAAGATTCTTCTTTTAGAGATGGAATTGTAAGAAGTACAATTTGAGAGGATGTTTTATTTTCTGCTGAGATGAGCATGCTTTCTAAAGTGTTTTTTTCATGTTGGGATAGAATCCCGGCATAATCGTTGATATGACCTTCTAATTTCGGGACTTTCAAAGCAAAAATTTGGGTGAAAATCAGTAATAGGATTATAAATAAAAATATTTTTTTCATGATCATTTCTCCAAAATTGTAACGTCATCACTAAGTTCGTTAGTATCATCTGGTTTGATGGGAAAGTGTTTCTCTAAAAGTTCACCGCATTCCAGAATGGATTCTTTTAGTTTTTCAATAACTTTATCAGATTTTATACCTTGAATAATGTTTTCCACGATCGAGTTCCACTTTTCCTGAGGAATCTTTTCATTGATACCTTTATCTGCAATCAGCTCGATCCTTCTTTCCAAAAAAGAGATGAAAATCAGGATTCCGGTTCTGTCTCTGGTATTATAAACTCCGGATTCCATAAAGTGCCTGACAGCTCTTTCTTTCACCTTCTGTTTCATGACTTTCTTAGAAACGATTAATCTATCAATCATGGAAATATTGGCAATAAAATAGAAAATGGAAATTACCAGGAATGTGGAAAATCCATAAAATAACAAAAGATAATTATTTGAGTAATCCCAGAACATTTGTTTGATGCAAGTTTCTACTTCATAAACGAAAAACATCATAACCACAAAATATAGAAATCCACAGATAACAGCAAAAATCAATTCATAAATTGCGTAATCATAACTTTCTTTTATGAAGGCAGTTGCGATCTCTCCTGAGGTTTTACTTTCTGCTTGCTTGACGGTTTTGTTTATTTGCTCCAGATCTTCTTTGCTGAATTTGAGTTTCGGCATATTTGCTCCTTTTTTTATTTACCCGCGAAACACGCGAAATAAACGAAAAATTACTTTTTTTTATTTGCCCGCAAAACACACGAAATACACTAAATTTTAATTAAGAAAGCTAAAGATTATTTTCTTTCTATTTCTTCTTGCTTTTCCTATGTTCCTTCTCTTTCGAATATCTTTCACATTTTCTTCAAAAAGAGAAGGACAGCAGTTTACCCTGTGAAATTCAGCTCGCTGAATATTTCTACAGGGGATGAGTTTAGAAGGAAGATTTGTACACGTTTAAGCAAGCTCCCCTAATTGTATAGTATTCTTCAGAATATAAAATTTTAGACATAATATTTTCTTTTCGTGGGTAGTCATTTTTTCATTTTAGTTAAGACCATTCTTATTGATTCTAGTTTTGGATAATGTCCAAAATTTATTAGAATTCCTAATTTAAATCCTGTTGCATTCAGATAATTAAGAAGTTGAGCTTTGTGTTCATCAATTAATTTATCAACTGCTTTTATTTCTACAATTATCTTTTGAAAACAAATGAAATCAGGACGATAGATTTTATTCAGCTTCTTATTTCTGTAAAATAAGGATAGTTCGGGTTGAGCTTGATAAGGAATTTGATTGTATTCAAATTCTAAATCTAAACATTCTTGATAAACAGGCTCTAGAAAACCGGATCCTTTATCTTTATAAACATTGAAACAAGCACCCATGATCTTATAACTTTCTTCCGGATAAATTAGATCAATCAACTATCCTCCCCTTTTATTCCGCGAAACACACGAAAAGGCACGAAAATAAACTTTTACAATTCAATTCTACGACTTCATTTTTTTTCTTTCGTGTTCTTTAGCGTTTTTCGCGGGTATCTTTAAAACTCCACTTTGGGTGCTATTTCTGCTCCTTCAGTTGATTTGAAATATTGTTTTTCTGTGAATCCGAACATATTTGCTAAAATCAATCTTGGGAATCGTTTGATGTAAGTATTGTACATTCTGGCAGTTTCGTTAAATCTTTTTCGTTCCACAGCGATCCTGTTTTCTGTTCCTTCCAGTTGGTCTTGCAGCGCCAGGAAATTCTGATTTGCTTTCAGGTCGGGATACTTTTCCATCACAACCATCAATCTTTGCAGAGCGCCACCCAAAGTACTTTGAGCTTGCTGAAATTTCTGAAACATAGCAGGATCATTAAGAACCTTTTCGGAAATATTAAATGTGCCGCCTGCTTTTGCCCGGGCTTCCGTAACTGCCTGAAATGTCTCTTTTTCGTGTGATGCATAACCTTTAACAGTATTTACTAAATTAGGAATCAGGTCATATCTTCGCTGATATACATTTTCCACCTGACTCCATTTTGCTTTCACACCCTCATCTAATGTTACCATCGAGTTGTAAGAATTTTTCAAATAAGAATAGATACTTATGAGAATAATAACAATGATAACAATAGCTATGATGCATCCTTTCGGGATTTTTTTCTTCATAGTGTCTCCTTTTTTAATATAAAATTTTATCCAATTGTTAGAAGCACAATTCCACCAACTGTCATACATATTCCTAAAGCTGATTTGAAAGTTAGCGATTCTCCTCCAAACATAACACCCATCAAAGCACCAAAAAGCGGGGAGGTGAAAGCGATGGGCATTACCTTTCCTAGAGATGCTCCTTTAATAGCAATGTAAAAACACAACATTCCCATTGCACCGGCAACTATTCCACCACCGATAATCATATATAAAAGAGCTTTCGAGCCAGCCTGAGTTACTGTTTTCCATTGCGGATAACTTACAAATGCTAAAATAATAAGTGCAACGAAAGTCCTGATAGTTATTCCTATCTGAGGAGAAAGCTTTCCCAGATGCAGTCCTTTTTTTTCAAAATATCCGCCCACACCCCAGGCTATTGCTGTGAGTAATGCAAATAATTGTGGTTTCATTTTAATCCAATATGAAAGTAATTAATTTGTAAATAGATCAAAAATATTTCCGAGCATACTGCTTGAAGCTTTATAGATTTCCGTATATTTACACCTGGTGCAGGTTACAGTTGTAAATTTTTTACTTTGAACATCAAAAACTTTACTTAAAAATCCACCGGTTGCCCTGAATTCATCTGTTTCATATTGAGTATTTCCACATTTTGGACATACATATTTCGAGTTATTCATTCTTATCTCCAAAAAAAATATTCTATCGAACTTATTATTTTAAATCAATTTCAATAAATTTTCTACCTCTTTTCCCGCAACTGTTATTTTTCTTTATTTGATTCTTAAACATCCTTTTTTGTTTTTGGTTTCTGCAAGTTCTTTTGTCAGTTCCAGACCAGGAACTGCATCTCTTCTGTTTTGCCAGAATGAAATTTTGTTTAAAACAGACATTACTTTCCTTCTTCCAAAACTTAATAAGCTTATTTTAAAAGTCCTTCAGCAAGATGTTCTCGAGCATTTTCAAAAAAACTATCTATAAAATCTCCTGATTATTTGTATACTGGTTGTTCTTAAAAAATTCCTGGTTTGATACTCTTAATACTGCTGTTTCCTGCGAGGACGCTCCTCTCTGGGTCTTGCTTCATTAACCTTGAGTGGTCTTTCGTTCATCTCTTTCCCATCAAGCTGCTTAATTGCTTCTTCACCTTCTGCTTTGTTATCCATTTCAATAAATCCAAATCCTTTTGATCTGCCGGTTGTTCTGTCTGTAATAATTCTAGCAGCTGTCACAGAACCAAACTCAGCAAATAGTTCCTCTAATTCTTTCTCAGTCAAATCATACGACAAATTTCCTACATAAATGTTCATCTTTTCTTCTCCTTTATATGCACCTGAAGTGCATTGCATACTTATTTTTTTATTGTTATTATTCTGTCACGAGAATTCTCTTTTTTTCTTCTTCTTATTCTTTATGGATTGTAAAGTTAGCTTAAACTTGTTAAGTTTCAAAGACTTCACAAGTTTACAATCCAAAACTTAAAAAATCTCAAAGATTTGTGAAGTTTCTCATTCTTAATATATCATCAAAATCATCAGAAAGATCATCATCGTTAGAACAAGTAAATTCCAAAAAATCTTCCAAAGACTCATAATTAGCCAGCAAAAAACTTATATCCGAAATTTTTCCTTTCCTCAAATTTGTATAATCAAGAAAAGAAGAAAATTCCCAATCTTCCATATTTTCTGCGACTTTATGCTTCATAGGATTGCGATGAATATAACGAGCTAAACGAAGTAAATAGTTGATTTCCAATACAGGTTTAGCTTTTGGCTTTTCCTGGAATAAAGAACCTCTTCGATTATACTTTTTTTATTAATTGCTTTGGAATAAGAAATATGGAAATTTATAATCTGGCGGATCAAAAACTCGTTCAATTTCAGTTCATTTCCTGTATGATTATAATTTTTCTTTTTCTGATATTCGAAAATTCTGTTCTGATTTTTCACTTTGATCAAAAAATGATAATGATTGGGTATCAGGCAATAGCAAATCGTAATAAATATCGGACTTAAATATTTCTTATACTGGCGAAGAAAATAGAAATAATTTTCCTGTTCATAGAACAATTTATCTTCTTTTGCGTTCGCTCTGGTGTAAAGATGGAAAAAATATCCGCATTCAAAATTCATTATCCCTCGCTTCTAAATCGTAAACTTAACAAGTTTTTGAAACTTGTGAAGTTTATCCAGCCCTCATAATGTCTTCCAGATTTTCCAGCAGATATTTTTTGCCTTTCTCATTTATCACCACCATTTCGTAGATTCTTCCTTCAAATTCCCTGGTTATACTTTCAAACCCGAATTCTGCAGATTTCTCATTTACAATGGTTCTGGTTTTTCCATCTCTTGTTTTTTCTTCACTTAAGATTCCCAGTTTTTTCAATTGTCTATTCAATGCTGCACCGGATAGATTCTTACTGCGATTCAGGTCTAATACATCATTAATGCAACTACTGAATATATTTACTCCGATTTTGCCTTCAGGGAAAATGACCTTTTCTTTTTCTTCGGAAGTTATGATAAATCCGGTTGGAGCTGGAATATTCTTATTTCTTTGCCTGGAAACAGTTTCCAGAACTTCTGCCACGAAGAAAAAACATCTTATCATTCGCGGATTGATCAGGAAGCTGTCCGAAGAAATCTGCTCTTTATTTATCGGATCTTCTCCATTTGCTAATTTCAGTATCACTTCCCGTGCTTTTAAAACTTTTTCTTTATCGAAATACATAATACTCCTTTCTGTTTAACATATCATTCCAAAAAACTTGTTAAGTCTCGAAGACTTCACAAGTTTGCTATTCTAAAACTTAACAAATCTCAAAGATTTGTGAAGTTTTTTAAACCTATAAATTACACTAGATTCTTATCCATATAATCCGTGTTCACCTTGTGAAATTCCGCAGAGCAGGAACAGTCCCGATACGATATAACGGGATTATTTCACTGGGGTAAATCCGCTTGTCAAGTCGTATCCGGCAACTGCCGGAGAAGACTGGTGAGCAACTAATTCTTCTTTATCCATTTCACCAGACCCTTGGCAGCAAAGATCGCCATCAGTTCTTTGGGTAGCGGAGCGAATTTGATTTATTTTAACAAATTTTCAAACAATGGTTTCAGGGGAGGAATATCGTTTTTAACTGTCTCCCAGATTGTAACTAAGTCTAAATCAAAATATCCGTGGATCATTTTATCTCTCATTCCAGCCATTTCTTTCCAAGGAATATTTCTACTTTTATCTTTAAATTCTTGTGAGACTTTTATAGAAGCTTCTCCAATGATTTCCAAAGACCTGATAACAGCTTTTATTGTTTTCTTATCATTGGTAAATTCATTAAATGTTAAATCATCGACGAAATTTGAAATATCATTTATTGCTTCTAAAATATCTTCAAAATAATCCTGATAAGTTCTTTGAATCATATATAAACCACCTCTTTAAGAATGTGTTCGGCAATTCTTTTTTTCAAAGCATTTTTGCTTACAAGATCAACTTTCTCTCCTAATATCTTTTCTAAATATTCCTGAAGTCTGATAAAATGAAACAGTCCGATAGGTTTGCTGAATTCAACCAGCGTATCAATATCACTATTTTCAGATTGTTCTCCCCTGATATATGAGCCAAAAATTCCCAAATTGCTAATATAGTATTTTTTTTTCAGATTAGCTTTATTATTAGAAAGTATAAGTTTTATTTTTTTAATATCTTTCATAAAATTCACCTGCAAATGAAAAAAAAAGTTATTACCATTTTGTCAATTTAATCCTACTTTGAGTAATTTCCTTATCCATTTAATCCGTGTTCACTCTGTGAAATCATGTAGAGCAGGAACAGTCCCGATACGATATATCGGGATTATTTCACTGGGGTAAATCGGCTTGCCGAGTCGTAGTTTTAACGAAGACTGGTGAGCAATTAATTCTCTTTTATCCAATTCACCAAACCTTTGGCTGTAAAGATTGCAATCAGTTCTTTGGGTAGTGGGGCGAAAATAAACTCTTTTTCATTCACTTTAATAGTACCATCTTCCAAACTAACTTCAACTTTATCACCCTGTTTATAGGCATCTACAACTTCAGGCATCACAATAATTGGAAGTCCCTGATTCACGGATGAGCGGTAAAATATCCGATTCACTGATTTCACAATAACCGCTTTCACACCAGCATGAGCCAATCCAACAGCCGGATGCTCGCGTGAACTTCCACAACCAAAATTTTCTCCTGCAATAACCACGTCACCGGGTTGTACATTCTTGATGAAATTCTCATCGAAATCCACAAACAAATACGGCATGATAGCTTCCGGATCGGAGCTGAGAACCTGATAGGTCAAATTTCCAGCAAACATCTGATCTGTGTTCAGGTTGTCTACATCAGAATAATTCCAGACTTTTTCTGCTCTGCGATTGTCATCAGCTTTAATTTCAACAGTTGCACTTTGCTCTTTCTTGAATGGGAAAACATCATTTGCTTTGATTCCACGAGGATCGGTAATTACACCTTTGATAGCAGAATATGCAACGCAGGCAGGAGAAGCCAGATATATCTGTGCTTCTTTGTTTCCCATGCGACCTTTAAAATTGCGATTTGCAGTAGAAATAACGGTATAACTATCAGCAGGAATGCCCTGTCCTGTGCCCAGACATGGTCCGCATGAAACTGCCAGCACGCTGGCGCCTGCGTTCATGAGTTTTGTGGTCAAACCTTCTTCGATCATTTGCAGGTATATTTCTTTGGAAGCAGGAATTACCAATAGCTGGAAGCCTTTGGCAACCTTTTTACCGTTCAGAATTTCTGCAGCAATTCTGATGTCTTCCAAGCGTCCGTTCGTGCAGGTTCCGATGAGTCCCTGATTCAGTTTGGTTCCCTGAACTTCTGAAACTGCTTTCACATTATCTACATGATGCGGTGCTGCAACCAGCGGAAAAATCTCATCCAGATTGATTTCGATCTCTTTTTGGTAAACAGCATCATCATCTGACCAAACTCCTTCCCAAACTTCCGAAGTTTTGGAAACTTCGGAAGTTTTTAAAAAATCTTCCAAAACTTCATCAGTAGGGAAAACTGCGTTTTTTGCTCCCATTTCGGAAGCAAGATTTGTAAGGGTCATTCTCTGTGAAATGGAAAGTGTTTTCACACCTTCTCCGTGAAATTCGATACTCATGTAATTTGCTCCTGCGGAACCGATCATTCCGATTATCCAAAGCGAAATATCTTTAGCATAAACACCTTTTTTCAGTTTTCCGTTCAATGTAATTTTCATTGATTCGGGAACGAGAAACCAGGTTTCTCCCCGTTTCCAGATCCCTGCAGATTCGGTTCGGTCAATCCCGGCTGCAAGTGCATTAAAAGCTCCTGCCGTGCAGGTGTGGCTGTCACTTCCCACGATTATCATCCCCGGTTTTGCGTGATAGATCATAATCTGATGACAAATTCCATCTCCAACATCGTGGAATCTTTTGATTCCTTGTTCTTTCACAAAATCACGGATAATCTGATACTGGTTCGCAAGTTTGGCATTGGTAGGTGGAGCGTTGTGGTCTAACACAACAAGCAGTTGATTCGCATCAAAAACTTTCTCTCCTCCCATTTTATTGAATGTATTTTTTATACTTGCAGTGTTATCATGCGTAAGAACGATATCGGGTTTGCGAAAAACTATCGCACCTCTTTCTGCATTTAATATTTTTTCGACAAATGTTTTTCCCATTTTTTTATCTCCAAAAGTTGGAATCGACTTGCAACGAAGTGCGAGTTGAGAACAACTTTATTTTGTTAGGTTTTTCTTTTTGCATTAACACGCTTGTTCCATTGCCTAATTGGGGTGTTTCATCTCTCATTACAAAAACCCAGCTTCACTCTCAATCTCGTTACAAAGCCCCAGCTTTGTAATGCTTTTTATTCTAATTTATTCACTGCAAAGACACCTTCTAATCCATTTGAATTTTTTTGCGCTCGAATAAATCCAATGCAATTCATCAGCAACCAATCCTCTTCGAACAGGATTATAATGTATATACTCAACTTTTTGATTAAACATTTCAACATTCTGAATCTGTTTTGGTTGATTTCCTTCCTGCCAGAATTGATATATTGATACAGTTTTATATTCTTTCTTAGAGTTTTCAAATAACTTCAGAATCCACTTTCTTTTATCAGTTTGTAGTTTTCCTAATATTTCTTTAGCAGTATAACTTTTGAAATTTTGTATTTTCTGAATTAAATTATCTTTGTGTGAAGCAATTATGTGAAGATGATTATCCATAATCACATAACAATAAACCTTTAACTGTTGTTTCTCTTGGTAAAACTTGAAATTATCAATAATGATATTCATATATTCTGAATTGGTGAAAATTGGAATCATTTCTACCACTGACATCGTCAGAAAATATAATTGATCGTCTTCTACAATTTTATATCTACTCCTCATTATTAACCTTCTTATGTTCCCAAGCTGGGGCTTGGGAACAAGATTACTGCTAAGGTGGAAACAAGATGGAAATTATTCTTTTTTTCTCGTTACAAAGCCCCAGCTTTGTAACGCTTTCAATCCCAAAACTATTTCAAAAGCCCGTCTTTCTTATAAATCTCCATTTGAACACTTGAAAATTTATTGATTTCCACAGACTTATCATTCTCCAGATTCTCGATAATTCCATTTTTGATATCGA
>SDBT01006496.1_pt1 | contig 19389 bp, 14 predicted proteins | sample 2277101 | NCBI WGS metagenome assembly SDBT01 (sample SAMN10404973, study PRJNA504765) | marine sediment metagenome | isolation source: marine sediment core GS10_PC15, 103 cmbsf | place: Arctic Ocean: Southern Knipovich Ridge | collected 2010 | reverse complement strand
GCCAACAACACCTGCAACAGCAATATTGAGAATGGTATCTCCCTAGAAACTTCTAGTTCTTCTACTATAACCAGCAACACCTGCAACAGTAATAATCATAATGGCATCTACATTTCCAATTCTGGTTATTCTACTATAACCAGCAACACCTGCAACAGTAATAATTATAATGGTATCTCCCTAGAAACTTCTAGTTCTTCTACTATAACCAGCAACACCTACAACAGTAATAATCATAATGGCATCTACATTTCCAATTCTGGTTATTCTACTATAACCAGCAACACTTGTAACAGCAATAGGTATTCTGGCATCAGCCTTTCCAATTCTGGTTATTCTACTATAACCAACAACACCTGCAACAGCAATATTGAGAATGGTATCGACCTAGAAACTTCTAGTTCTTCTTTCTTCTTCCTTAATTACTCTAATAATAACTCTATTGTCTGGAATACGTTGGTTGGGAATGGAGATTCCGGGATACAATTATCCGATAATTCAGATAATAATATCATTCACCACAATTCTTTTATCGCGAATGGTCAGCATGAATCACAAGCGTCTGATGACGGTATGAACAATCAATGGTATGATGAAACGTTATTGGAAGGAAATTACTGGTCAGATTACTCTGGGACTGGTGATTATTCAATAGCTGGTTCAGAGGGAGCTCGTGATCCATATCCCTCTTTACCCAGGGAATCAGAGCTTAGTCGCTTTTTTTCACTCTTGTTTAGAATTGGATTATTCTTATTCGTGATTGGACTACTCTTACTATTATTATTCGTAAGCAGACGCAGTAAATCTGGATTAAATAGGAAAAATTAGTATACGTTAGAGCAGTATACGTTAGAGCATTGAACTGTTTACAATACTATCTCGTGTAAATTCAATATCCCCAAGGTAATCATTCTGATTTTCATCGTACTCGTAATCTGATTCCCACACTTCAATCCTCAATGTATATGAACTAGTGAGAACATCATCCAGAACCAATAAAACCAGCTCCTTTCTAAAAGGTCTGGTCATTTTAAAATCATAAAGATTATTAAATATTTTGGAACGTATATCCAACGTTATACGACATCAGAAATTTTCAAACCGAAACAATAAATTCTAGTAGTAATCTCAATTATGGATCTGAAGTTAATTATACCTGAAACGTTCACTCAACCTGGTTAAGGAACTGTTGCACGACATGGAGGTAGCGCTCTGTCTCTTCCAGATGGGGCATATGGGAACTCTGTTCAAAAATAGTCAGTTCTGCCCTTTGGATTAAGCTTTGATACCATGCAGTCGTCTCAGGAGTAGCCTCATCAAGCAGGCCACAGGTGAAGTGGGTTGGAAGGGTGATTTCATGAAGGCGACTCGTGCGATCGAAAGTCGTAAGATTACCAGTGACAAAAAACTCACTAGGGCCCCACATCGTGTGATAGACCTCCAATCCTGCCCCCGCCATTGTGAGCTCCAAAGCTTCAGGCCAGGGATCCAAACGACATAGATGCCGCTTGTAGAACACCATCACGGCTTCCTGGTACTCTTCAGAGTCGGTTGTCTCTGCAGATTCATGTTGATCGAGCACCTCTTGAATTTCACTTGGTAGTTGCTTTCGATATGCGGTCACATCTTCTAACCAGCGTGGTATACTGAGACACGGGCTAGCCAAGACAAGACTTTCAAGACCTGCTGGCTGGGTGAGAGCGTAATCAACTGCCAGCATACTTCCCCAAGAATGACCCAAGATGTGCACTCGTTCTAAATTGAGGGAGTGCTGAACTTCCCTTAACTCTTCGACAAAGCGTTGAGTTTGCCAAAGATTTGGGTCTTTAGGCCGATCTGACTTACCACACCCCAGCTGATCATAAAAGATAACAGGGCGCTCACTGGCCAGATTTTCTAACGGACTGAGATAGTTATGAGGATATTCAGGTCCTCCATGGAGGACAAGTAGTGGGATCTCATCACTAATGCCTACTACTTTATACCACACCCGACCCCCAGGTACAGACACATATCCTTCTTCCATTGGTTTAGTCATTTTAACAACTTCCAGTTAAATTAAGGAAACAAAACATTAAATTTCTATTCCTCAAAAGAATAAATATGTTAAGACAGGCTGATGAACTATTTAAAACAACTGCGCGTCAAGCATATAACAGTTTATCAATTATTTCAGTGTAATTTCACAAAGAGATAAAGTTACGAGATTAACTTGTCCTTTACCCCCACTACATCACCAAGTGTATGTATATACTTTTCATAACCTAACCCATCCTAAGCTAAAACCCATGTCTTAAGATATTCATTTGCAACGCATTATTACGCATTATTACAATCAATCCAAAGACATTAAGCTTATTAGTCTCCTCTTAGGTCATGCAAATGTTGCAACGACTAGCGAATATTTAGCATTCAGTCATGAAGATACCATGAAGAAAGGCCGAGCTCTTTTCCATAATGGTGGTTTAAAAACTTCTAGGTATTAATTTTCTTCCTTTTTTTCCTTCTATCATATTATTTTGGTTCTTTCCATTCAATATTTCTTGTATGACGACATTCAGGATAACCAGTACATCCCCAAAACTTCCTGAACTGCCGTTTATAAGACCACGCTGCCCTTATAAAATTACATTTGTCAATACTTGGGAGTGAAAAAGCCCAATTTGCGATATGAAACAGCAGCATTATTTTTTTCTCTGAAATTCGTAAAAGAATTCATATCAATTAACAATTGTTACGAAACAATGTTAGCTAAAAACAGATAAATGGAGGTAATAAAATGGTATATACACTTGCTTGTCGAGATACTGGCGTAGATTGTGATTTTGTAGCAAAAGGAGATACTAAAGAGGAATTAATGCAGACAGCTGGAAAACATGGAAAAGAAGTACATGCATACACTGATGCACAGCTACAAGACCCTAAGATGATGGAAAAAATGAATTCCCTTGTAAAGGAAGATTAATTCATACAAAGTGGCTTTAGTACATCTGAAGCTCTTTTTTTTCCTCACTTCCCTTATTTTCCTCACTTTTTTTAATCATTTTTTGTAAATTTACTTTTTTTGAGTTTCCTAAACAAAGTGAAAAGATGAAACTAGTTGCCTGAAGTTTCTGTTATTAGGAAACTAAGTGGTTGAATAGAAGTTTTACAATAAAATAACCACTTGAATGAAAGTTATGTTTTTATTAAAGACTGGGAATGAGTTATTGTTGGCTATATCAAGAGAAAATTTCCGATTGTCCGATTAAATGTCCTTATTTTTCAAATAAAACCGATACTACAACAGTGATTTTGAATGAAGAATAAACTGTTTTCTAATGATCTGGATTGCACAATGTTTAAAAAAGGCGGCTTTTTAGATCATTTAGAGGGCTTTTTAGTAGGTCGGGGCATGTTTGACCTATATAAAAACAGTTGATCATTCATTAGAATATCCAACGCTAAACTACAATAATAATTGTTGGTTCAACAAGAGATAGTTTAAAAACATTAAATGTCTTTGAAGATGTTAAAAATAAATGTATACTGAAAATTCTCTAGGTGGAATAATTGACGATATTTGAAAATTTCTTTAGCTTAGGTCTTATTATTGCTGGATCTAGCTTTGGTTTAATGTTAGGTGCTTTTACTTGGCATTTTGCTGATCTTAGAAAAATAATTCCCAGATTATTTGATGAGTACAAACAAGACGAGTTATCAGAAAACTTAGCTAAACTTGATAAGAGTCTAGAGAGGAGTGCAAGGCTAATCTTTTTCTCTGGGTTTTTCTTTGCTGTGGGTATATTCCTAGCTTTTTTCAGTTATGTTTAGTATATTGCTAGAAAAAATAACTATATTTAGATCGTTGGTTATTCAACATTTCGTAAACATCGTCAAAACATGAAAATCTGATTGTAAAGACAAAGATTCTTATTATTATCATATCTTCTAATTGATTTATACTCCCATAAAGTCTCTATTCAGAGATTTTTTTTCAAATGGAGAAACTGTCCTAGACCAACACCAATTTCCCAGGTCTTGTCCGAATTCCAAATTTCCTTCATATTCTCGCTTCTAAATGTCAGCTCAATCGATTGATTGGCTGCAAATACACTCGAAGGCACCGATATTTCTTCTCGGTCACCCCCCTCCCAATTAAAATTGTAATCATAGCGTGTTTTACCAGAAGCGATTAAAACTGACACTAGCTGCAAAGATAGATTGTAATCTGGAAAAAAATCATTTATATGCGTTAAATAGGAAGTTTGAAATTCTAGAAGCATATGAATGCCAATACTAGAGCGTACGAGGGAAATAGAGTGGAGTGGATTAGGGGCTTGAGATTGGTAAGCTATCAAATCCCATATTAACCTGTCTGATCCTTTCCATTCATCTACTTGCCCATCAATCGTTGGAGGGGTGGTAACGAATGGGATTTCATTCAAAAGGAATGTAGAGGATGGCATATAATCAGTTATCTCAGATACCCCAGTATAAATAGTAAAGGCATCACTTTCTTCCCAGGGAACCCCTAAAGGCGTTGGGCCGAAAAGAAGATGTTCAGGGTAACTAGTGAGAAGGAAGCCTATAATGCCATCGGTTAGATTGAACATTTCATAAACGACTCGGTGCCGACATGAGAGAGAACTTTGAAATGAATAATGTCCCCAAGAGGTCAGTGCTCCCGTCTCTAGATCTGGTGGTGCTTTTCTCACTTCTAACCAATAGGTTTCATTTTGAACCACCCATTTAATACCTACTACACGGTCTTGACGCCAATAGTGCTCCTCGTTTGGATCTCCTTGACTCAAATTCTGCGGAAAGGTGGTCTGCCAGCGGATGTGGAAAAAAATACTGTTTGTCACCACTCCCATCTCGACTGATTCGACATCCGTCCAATGACCAGTAAACTCTGTGGTTGAATGAACATATCGCCATTCAGTAGGCGGAGGAACTTTGGCGTTCAACAATATAATATTATACCCACGGATAAGCGCGGGAATCCCTATGATCGTGGATGTTAATAATATCGCTATAATTATATCCCTTTTTTTCTTAACTTGTGTATCCGTCATTTTTTGACCCTAGCTTAAACGGCCAAAGAAACCATACCTTTCAAAAATCACTGACTATAACTAAAATTGAGTAGTATATTATTTAAAAATTTACCTCCAAATAGTCAATGCAGTAGCACTATAAGTCTCAAGAGCAATAGTACTTGCAATTGATCAATTGATTAAAGTTAAGAAAAAAGGGAATAAATGGCTTGGATATAAATGATTTTAGATAATTGGAAATTAGATGCTTTTAAATGGTGATTAAACATGTCAGAAGAACATGGATGGAAATCAGGAAAAAAATCCCTTACTGTTTATGCATGTAATGACTGCAAAATTATGAATTTAGGCATTAATTGTGTCATGTGTCGTAGAAGAATATCAATCAAAACGGAAGTTTGGGCTTTTCAGGATCAAAGCAGGAAATATTCTCAAGGAAGTTGGAAAAAAGAGAAATTACTCGCCATTCTTAAAAAACATGGCTTTAATCTTAATCAAGGAGGCCTCTTAAGATGAATAACGAGGATTTTCATATTGTGGCTGATTATCACCAAAAGGAACTCATGCCTGTGGTTTGGATGGGAAGCCTTGGGTTAGCAATCGTTGGAGTAATTCTTTCATTAGTTTTGATATTAATAAAAAACTCGTTGAGTCCTCCAATTGTTTTTTTAACAACCCAATTCTCTTTCTGGGAAATAGTCATTATGCTTTTTTTCTTCATTGGAACATTCCTATTTCACGAATTATTTCACGCAATTACAGCTTGGATGTTTCATATCCCGACCAAATTTGGATGGGGAATGATGGGAAAATTTGTTCCTTACTTATCTGTTTCTCTAAAAAAGCCAGTAAATAGAAATCAATGGATATGGATTGCAGTAATGCCTAATTTCATAATCAACGTTTTCTTGGCCATTCTCATCTTGATTACAGAAGGCGAGCTTATTCTTCCTTTTCTTGTGATACTATTCATCACACACATCGTAGGCGGTGGGGGAGATGTTGCATTGCTTTATACAGCGTTTAAATATCCATCAACAGTTCTCTTGAATGATCTTGGATTACAACTACAAATTCTCTCAAAAGATGATTTAGCAAAAAAGCCGTTAATCAATCAGAGTTCTCCTATTGTTAAAGTCTTTCGTGAGAATCGTGGGATCTATTATTTTTTAATCCTTTTATTTGTAGTTCTCTTCGTAACAATGTCATTGGCCCCTGTTTTTGATTTAATACTAGGAGTTATATTGGGTTATGATCCCGAAATTTTTGTTACTGTTGTAGAGACTTCTGAATTAAGCTTCACCATCAGCCCAAATTTCGTTAGTTGCCTTATTTTCAGTGTTATTCTCACTCCAATGATATGGATTATCCGAATAGCAATCATGAAATACAAAAGAAATAATAAATAATCATTTCTCAGTAAATATGGTTGGTTAATAACAATGGTTGAATGCTCCAATTGCAATACAGCTGTAAATAAGAGTGATATATTCTGTTCTGCTCTCTCTATTCTTCTCTGTAAATAAGAGTGATATATTCGGTTTTTAATAATGCCAATATTAGAGCTAAACTTTTCGTAATGATGATTAAATTCTTATTTATACTTCCAATTGCTAAACATCTATTTTTCCTCACATGTATGCTCCATAGGGGTGTATTCTGAAAGCCTTTAAAAAGGAATAATTTTATATTTCATAAGATTTTACTATAGTAATATAGATTATTTCAACTTTCTTAAAATAGTAAAAGGATTTATTATCTATGGATCAATTAAATGATGATCAACGGCTTGTTATTAATGTACTGAAAAATCCATCACATTACATCGTGCGTAGTGAAGAAAATGGGGTTACTGGGTTACCTTACAAAAAAATTATGGAAGCTTCCAAAGTTCTTTCAGTAGAAAAGACCTTGCTCTCCTTGGGAAACCTCGAGGCAAAAAACTTAGTTTCCCACGAATGTGCCGTCGAACGTCAGATGGTCGATTACCTAGGTAGAACGAGTATTGAAATCACGGGACAGAAGATAGTTAGAATTTTTTCGTTAACTCAAGAAGGGAAAAACCTACCGTAGTATCGTCTGTAACCTCTTTTTGATACTCTTGTAGGGTGATCATTTTGTAATTTTGAGACCCCATTTCAAGTTTTAATTCCATTAATTGGCTTTCTTTATTCTCTAGTTCGTGTTCAACTAATTCAGTACGATCAACGTCCAAAATATCTTCAGCTATCTCGATATCACGATGAATAGAAAGAATTTTCAGCTCTACATTCCTGATTTTCTTTTTGAAAAACAAGGACAGGTTACTATTTCCCCCAAGTTTCAAAATGATAAGACTTATATTGTCTGTATCAAATATCAGTTTATTATATTCTACCAAATCATAATTACTATTTTCAAATATCTTTTGAATATATGCTAAGGTCTCAGAGATATTTTCCCCTAATTTAGGTATATTTATTATTTTATCACAGGTAGTATGAAACACTGTGCCATTGTTGTAAAACATAACAACGTGTTCAACTTCAGGCAGTGTTTATTTGGGGGTAGTATAAGTACAGTATATATTAGAGAGTGAAGCTTATGAAATCATGGAAAAACTAACTAGAAATCCCTTTCAGAATCAGGGAAAAATACCAGACAAAGGGTCGTACTCTGGATTAAAGGCAAGAAAATCACAAAAAGCTAAAAATACTTCCAGAGTCATCGCATTATCCTATTATCATTCAATAAAATTCGTAGAGGCTATCTTGGTTTTTAATAATGCCAATATTAGAGCTAAATTTTTCGTAGTGGTGCTAAAATTCTCATGTAGTCTTAATTAAGTGGCGGAGCATGCTCTAACGATCTGGATGAAGGGGAATATTAAATGTTGCTTGTTGTAATTGCTCTGAAGCCTACCGATATAGCATTTATGATCTATGTGGTTACTGTGCTTCTGAAATTGGTCTGTGTTCGAACTGCTATACTGAACATTTTTCGGGTAGATTCAAAAGGGAATCTGGAAAAAGTGTACGGAAAAACCGAGAAAATCATGATATTTTTCGGTGGGACTTGGTATGATAACACAAACTTTATCAAACGTCATAAGAAACAAGATTGACTTAAGATCAAAAGTGATGAAATCATCGAGAGGAACTAGTAGGGGTAACCTATGACTGAGATATAAGATTACAAAGGATTTGATTGGATAAAGGTCGTGATTTCAGATGGATATTGTTGATGAACGGTCGTACGAGGAATATAACAAAACAGTATTTCAAAGAGAAATGAAAGAAATTAAACAGAAATTAAAGTGGGTATTCACTTATTGAGACACTGAAGACGGGAGAACGTTTGAGTGAAGACATGAAAATATTAAGGTGATTGAATATTTACTGACAACCTACAAGAGAACAGAGGAAAAAAAGTTGGATTTAAATCTGGTAAGCATAGATACATTAGTTTTTCAAATATTTGATGTATATATTATGGGACGTAAACAGGTTATTTCGAAGGATCTTTTTACGGAAGTCAATCTAATTCCCGAAATTAGAAGGGTTTTCCCAGATATTTCCGCTGCAGAACTAAGACAAATTTGTGAAACATTGATAGCAGGATATTGTAAATTTCTCTGTAATTGGGTCGAGAAAGCATTCTTAGATTCTTCAGGAACTTTAATATTATCCATAAATAAATTTGCGAATTACTTTATGTTAGAAAAGACTCTAGCTCGGGAATTACTCAGTATTATTGTTAAAGAGGATAAATTCTTTTTTAAAGTTGACCCTAGTGAGGTTGATCAACATTTTGAAACCATAAGGATTAATCGAGACTACTATAGAAGTGTTTTACTTGATAAATTAGAATCATCTGAGAAAAAGTCTTTCTCTGCTGTATTCAATTTGATAAAAGACCCAGATCGTTTTCTTCAAAGGATTATCATAAGAGAACAGCAAATCATTAGGCTAGATCTTTCAAATCAATATTTAAATGTATTACCCAGAGAATTTCTCAGACTCTCTGCTTTAGAAGAATTAAATTTGAATAATAACAGATTAACTACGTTACCAGACTATTTATTTGAACTAGTTACCTTAGAAAAATTAATTCTAGCGAAAAATCAATTAACCATTCTTCCTGAAAAGATTGGAAAATTAGTCCACTTAAAAGAACTCGACCTCTCTTACAACAAGCTTTCTAGTTTACCTGAATCCCTAGGAGAGTTATCCTTACTAGAATTCCTTGATTTAAGCTATAATTCCTCTCTTGTCAAGTTACCTTCCTCCTTAAAAAACATCCTGTCTTTTCAGAGGGTAACATTACCCGCGTTGACTAATGAATCCCCCGCTTTTTCAGAGGCCTTTGCAGATCCTAATAAAGTTTATACACGTGGTACTATCTTGATTCGTGAAGCTGAAACTTATCGGATTATCACGAAGCAACTCAAATCACTCCCACAGATTGAATTGAAAGATGGTCATATTAGCAAGATATGGATTCGTGAAAAAATACACGAAATTCCCCCATCAATTGAAAATCTAGTAGCTCTTGAAGAATTCCATGTAGAATGGGGGAATGTAGAAACGATACCTGACACCATCAAGATGCTATCAAACCTGAAAGTGTTAGTTCTCAGACGGAACCAGAAGCTTCAGGTATTACCAGAGAGTTTAGGAAACCTTACTAGCTTGGAAACACTAGATTTGGTATCAAGTGATATTAGAGAAATCCCTGATTGGTTGATCAGATTAAAGAATTTGAAGGAATTAAACATCTATGGTAATGAGAGTCTGAAGAGAGTAACAGAGAACATTATTCACCTTCCTAAATTACAGAAGCTAAACTGTCAGCTTGATCAGATCAATGCATTCACAAGTGCTTTAGATGGTGTTCTTGTAAAAATAGGAAAAGATGATTTAGTTGTCTCAGACGCGAGACTTCTCACAAGATTAACAAACAACATAAAGTTGTATAGCTCTAAATTTCCTTACAAGAAATTTATCTTTCCAACATTTGCTAAACAAATTGAAGGTGGGAGGGTAGTATCAGTGACAATCAAGAATTATAGTATGCAATCTGTACCGAAAGAAATATACTCTTTTACGGAATTAAAACATTTAGATTTAAGTGATAATAGAATAACAAATATTTCAGATAATATTTCGCAACTGAAATACTTAGAAAATCTTATATTAAATTCTAATGAAATTAGTGCTTTTCCTGAATCATTGACTCAACTAAAAGCTCTCAAAAACGTGGAAATTAAAAATAATAGATTCTTGGTCATCCCCGAGAGTATCTTGTCGAATGAAGTAACTGTAACAACAGGGTGGGATATGATAGAAGGGTTGTTGGAAACAGAAATTAAAGCATTAGATCAACTACTCCGTTTAGTAAAGAGAAAAATTAATTATAAAAAGCAAGTAGTTATATATAATCCCACTGATTGGGCTCCCCTCTCTCTCCGAAACCTAGATTTATCGAAGCAAAATTTTGACACAATTCCAGATGTCATCAAAGAATTTCGAAATTTACAATCTTTAAATCTGAGTTATAATAGGATAACTGAATTATCAGACATCCTACTTCAATTAACAAGCCTAAGATACCTAGATTTAAGTCATAATCGTTTGAAAAACCTCCCAGAAGATATTGATCATTTAAAGACACTTGAATTCCTATTTTTGAATAATAACCTTTTAGAAGAACTACCTAAATCGTTCTGTAATCTCCGACACGTTATACACCGTGTCAATTTAATAAAAAACAAATTCTCTAGGATCCCAGAATGTCTTTTTCTAATGCACATAGAGAGATTAGAAATAGATAACCAACTAAGACGTGAGTGGAAATTTCACAAGGATTTAATCCCCAAGGAAGCTGAAATTCTTACTGAGATTTCACGTCTAGGAGATAACTTCCATGATAAACGAGTAGCGATCGATAATAGAACGGTTATTAAACTTGATTTATCGGGCATGAAGCTAAAAGAGCTTCCAGAGAGTGTGGGAGAGTTGTCCTCTTTAAGAACACTGAATTTAGCAAGGAACAATTTCTCCTTTGTTGGAGAAACTCTTCCCGAGATTCTTGGAAGGTTGAAATCACTTAAATGGTTAGACATAAGTTCTTATTCCTCTACTCCGTTCCAATCTATCTGGATCCTCCCAGAGTCTATGATTGATTTACAAGAGTTGAAAGTTAAATCGGGACATGATTGTTTTTTGCCCATCAAGGAACATCTTGTTCTTTCCAAATTGAGGGATGGATTTAAGAGTGCTAGAGTTTATGATATACGTTGGAGGAAGAAAAATGGGTATGGCATTCAACCCAAACACAAGGAATCATGCATTGGTCATGTTCGTGAATTAAATGCCTCCAATTCTGGATTAAAAACCCTTCCTGATAATATAAAGGATTTAAAATACTTAAAACGCTTAGATCTCAGCAAAAACCAGTTATCAAAACTTCCTAAAGTAATCGGTAATCTGAAAGAATTAAATTACCTTAATCTTCAAGAAAACCCCATTGCAGAACTTCCCGATCAATTATTCGAGCTAGAAGATTTGGTTGAACTTAATATTTCCCATATGCGCCTTCGTATCCTCCCTGAGCTGATCAGGAAATTATCAGACCTAACAGCTCTCAAAGTAGACAATAATCTACTTACTTCTCTCCCGGAAGCAATTGGCTCATTACATAAACTGTGGACGCTATCCCTCTCTGGAAATCTCTTGAAATCACTACCAGAAGGTTTTAAAAAGCTGGAATCCAGAGGGGTTTTTATCTCTGGAGTGTCAAGTGTGTTAACAAGTACAATAGTTCCAGAGGAAAAAGAGGTTCTACTAGAGCTTGAGCATCATCTGGGAACTGTCCTTCCTCAGAAGAAAACAAACACTCTGCTAGTGTTTGGATTTTATGAGGAGAATAACCATATCCTTAGTCTTGGTTTATGTCATCAAAACCTTAAGAAACTTCCCCCTTCAATCTGGAAGCTACAAGAATTACAGAGATTAAATATACAGGGTACGAATATTATCACACTTCCCCAATCCATCTTGAAGTTACAGAAATTACGGGAATTAAACATACATGGAACAAAAATTAAAGAATTTCCTACAGGATTAGACAATCTTCATTCTCTTGAAAAATTGTATATCGATCCTTCGTTTGAAAATTATGAGAAATTACCTAAGAACATTATTCAAGCAATATTCCAGGCATTAGTAGGATATGATCCCCTAGACACGGTAGCATTAATTGAGAAAATAGTTAGCCAAAATTCCGAAATATTATTCTCTATTCTTGATGATATAACCCAACTTGACAAAATAGCCAATGCAGTCTGCGGAATCTACCTAGGTGAAACAAGTGATAAATCAAAACTTTTAGAGAGGTTAATACCCTCGGGTAGAGGATTTTCTCGAACCCTCATTGAGGTAATCTGCGTAAAATGGTTGTCAATATTGGAAAATTTATCTTACGAGGATCAGTGGGAAGAGGAAGAAAAATTCGAGAAATCAATTATAATTGATGAACTTACGATTTACCATTACGATCTTAATGACAAGGAAGAATTTTTGGAATGTTTTGATATCGTACAATCTCTTATCCAAGATTTCTTGTTAAATAAGGAGTACATTGATTGTACTCTCATTGAAGTCTTGGAAGAAACCTTAGGGAATATACAGCAAGGTTTTGGTCGTTTTTCTGAAGATGTCGATCAAAAAATGTCACAATTTTTAAATGAAATTTCTACTTTAGAATTACCTGCAAATGTATGGGCTAATTTACCTTGGTCTCTATCAACAATCCTCCCAAGTGAGGAGAATTCTCCAAAGTTTTTCTTAGCAAGCCTTATTAAATCTAATTGTAGGATGTGTGGCCATTCTTTCGAGTCCAAAAAAAGAGCTCAAAAGTGTGAAAGCTGTAGTGAGTGGGTCTGTTGTGGATTTGCGATAATTCAAAAACGAAATAAATCAGTTGAAAGGATCTGTTACGGTTGTGTTGAAACACGCATAAAAGAAGTATTAAATAGTTTTTCCGATTTAGAAGTCTATCAGGAGGGGTCAAATTCCTTCATGAGCAGCTATTCCAGTTGGATTAGATCCGATAATCTCTGGGACTACATGAATGACCTTCTTCGACTCTTCGATGAATCTATTATTAGCATTAAGAATGTAGAAGTCGATGAAAGATGGGATGGTTCCTCCAGTATTACTCGAAGGTTTAGTAGTGGACATACTAGATATCGGAAATTACTGTATGCGTGGCTAAATCGCAGAAAAGGGAGTCCTTTATCCATTAAGGGGATGATGATAGATGGGAGACCTTTTAAAAGGACTCTTATGAATACTATCCTCCATCTTAACATTGAAGAACCCTTGTGTGAGTTAGATTTAAGCTCTCTTCGCCGATGTACGAAACTGAAGAGTCTAAGAATCAACGTTGGAGAATTAACCTCTCTAGACTTTAGTTCTGTTTTTGACATCGAAATTTTAACCTTGCATTCTGGAACAAAACTAAAAAATCTTGACCTAGCAAGGAGGGGCCTAGCGAAGCTTAAAGAACTTAACATTTACGGTACTACACTGGAAAATTTTGAAATTCGACTTCAGGGATTAAATCTTGAAAGTCTATTTTTATCAAGGAATTGTCTAAGTGAGATAGATCTAACACCCCTCACAAAGCAGAAATGTTTGCATACGATCAATTTAGCAAGCAATAACTTACAATCCATTACAATACCACCGCTTAAATATCTTAAACAATTGATTCTCGACAAAAACAAGCTTGAAACGATTGATCTAACATCCCTTGAAGAGTGTCACTCTCTAAATCTCCTCTCTCTGACAAACAATTCTATAAAAGAAATTTTACTCCCTAAATCTTTAAGCGTGACCGAAATAAAGTTGCAGGGGAATAATCTCAATACTTTCGATTGTACCCAATTAGATTCGTATAGAAACTTAAAGAAGCTCAATCTGCAAGATAATCCACTGGCTAGTGTTGATTTACAACCTCTTATTGATTGTAGGGAATTGGAGAGCGTCTTGGTTCCGGTCTCTACTGAAAGGAATTACCCGAAGGTTTTCCCAACTGTATATCAAGGGGAAACCATTGGTAAATGGATATTAGATTTATTGCACAAAGAGGGAGTTACGATCCGTCATTTAGATAAGGAAGATGATTTCGATTATCCCGATCGGCCTCATGACCCTAATTACGATATGTCAACCTTGGATAAAGGTGGGATAGGTCAGGCTGACCTTAATTTCTGGAGTATTTCTGGGACGACACCGAATTGGTTAAAAGAATATCATTTAAAAAGAAATGGCCTATATTTCATCCAGAAAAAGGGTGATTACTCGCTTAATGTCTTTGACGATGGTGAATGGACTCAGGAGAATGATAGATATTGACTATCACACTAATTCCTAAATCTGGAAGTGCTAATTATTATTGATCAAAAAAATTGGTGTATTTTGAAAGCCTTAGAAAAGGAATAATTTTGTATTTCATAAGATTCTATTATAGTAATATAGATTATTTCAACTTTCTTAAAATAGCAAAAGGATTTATTTCCTATGAATCGATTAAAGAAGGGAAAGACCTACCCTAATAACATATTCACCAATTCTTTTTTGGGAGAGAAAGTTAATTTTGATAAAAAAAGTGTATTAACTGTAAATTATATTTTCCTACCCCAGTTATTACTCTTGATAATAAATTAATAACCCATATGCTTTATGTGGGCATGGTTTTATTTATTTATTTGTATCTGAGAAGATCGGAAAATAAAGGTTTAATAGCAAATATTAAAATTTTCTTCTGAAGATAATTTGAGGCAAATCAGATGATGAAAGTTAATGAATTAAATAGTGATCAAAAAAAAGTAATTCTAGCCTTATCAGAGCCCGCTGAATTCTACCGTGGTTTCCATTCTACAGAGGGCATTAGAGGGGTTCCTTATAAGAAACTGATCGAAAAAACCCAGCTAACGCTTGAAAAAACACTTCTCTCAATAGGGTTTTTGGAAGCAAAAGGAATAGTGGCGCATGACATTGCTATTGTCAGAAAACAATTAGACTACTTAGGACAGACTTCAATTGAAATCGCCGGTCAGAATGTTCTTAGGATGTTTTATTTAACTGAGGAAGGAAAGGAAATATTGAAAGTGATAACTGAAGGAAAGGAATGAGTCATGGTTAAGAAACAAGCGAAAGTTGGAGTTGTTGGTTATGGTATTATTGGTAAACGGGTTGCAGATGCCGTAGCAGCCCAACCTGATATGACACTGGTAGGTGTCGCAGATATTATTTCAGATGTTCGTTTACGAATAGCTAAAGAGCGTGGTTATCCAATTTATTGCAGTGTTCCTGATTTTGAACCAACTATGACTGCAGCTGGATTTGAAGTGGTTGGTTTTCTCGATGATTTGGTGAAACAGGTAGATGCTATTGTAGATTGCACCCCTTCAGGCGTTCCAGCTAAGAATATGCCACTTTATGAGAGAGAAAATGTCAAAATGCTTGTTCATGGTGGAGAAAAACATTCTTTGACTGGACGAAGTTTTAGTACATTTGGTAACTATTCTACTCATTTAGGAGTGGATAGTACTAGAGTTGTTTCTTGTAATACTACAGCTCTTACACGAGTTATCAGTACATTAACACATGAATATGGAGTCTCAGAAGCATTTATTGCGCTAGCTAGGAGGGGTGGAGATCCTTCTCGAACAAACCGCGGGCCGATCAATGCTATCACTCCTGTATTAGGTGTATCTCATCATGGGCCTGATTTGGTTACAGTTATGCCAGAGTTGGAAGATAGAATTCATTCTTTAGCTATTGCAGGGAGCTGGACATTATCACATGTCCATATGATGAAGATTACCCTAAATGATAAACCTACGAAAGAAGAAGTGGTTTCTCTCTTCGCTAGAACTCCCAGAATTCTAATTGAAAAGGGTAAACATGGTCTCTTCGATTCAGCACAGCTTGTTGAGTATTTCCGCGATTTAGGAAGACCAAGGTACGATCGTCCTGAAGTTTTCATTTGGGAGGAACCCCTAAATCTTGATTCGCGAGGAAATCTCTACCTTATAATAGATGTGCATATGGAAAGTATTCCTATTCCCGAGACTATAGATGCAGTAAGAGCAATGCTTGATATGGAAACCAATGCGATGAGATGTGTTGAAAAAACAGATAGAGCTCTAAAAATCTCAAAGGAAGGAGCTTACGATGGCACTTTATTAGGTGGAAAAAGCTCTACAAAGAAAGTAAACGAAGAACCTTGAATATAAATTTCTTCAGCTTCTACTACTTTCTTTATCATCTCTTTTTTATAGCTTTAAAATAGTATCAGAAGTATTTTCTGATTTTCTTTGGCTTCCCTGCTGATTCTAGAGAATCATTACGAGCAGATTTATTCCTTACAAAAGGTCATATTTTTAAATTCATTTAATCTTTTTGAAATGGTGATAATTATTGAAAAAAATACCAGAGATAGAACTTATTTTGGATGAGTTATTTCAAGAACAGAATATTTCACAAGTTATTGTTTCAACTCTAGATGGTTCACCTATATCTGGAAAAAGTAGAGATACAGAGCTAGGCGATGAATTTTACATTATACCTGCAGCTGTATCGAGTGCTTTAGCGATTTCTCAAAACTTTTTAGAATCCAATTGGACTGATAGCGTAAATGAATATGTAGTCTTCCAAGAAAATTCAATTCTGATCGCAACCAGAGCAAGTGCAACCATATTAATAACAACCATTGATCTACCAAAATCATCCTTTGAAAAACGCCCCCCTCTGGATTCACTAATAAATTTGCTAAGAAATTCCGCCGAGAAAATAAATGCCATAGTAAAAACGTTAGATATTGAAGATAATTTAATTGAAAGACTTCAACGCGCCATTCCAGAGGCTACAGCTATATTATTACTTTCAACAGCAGGTATTCCTCTTAGTGATCTTCTATCGAGCTTTGATATAGATTCAGCGCAACTAGCCGCTGTATCATCTGCTTTAAGTTTGCCAACTCGTGTAATTGGGACAACGGCCCAAAGTATCGCTGTTACTGGAAAAAATAATATGATTCTGCTCTTTTCTCTAGATGCAGATCGTATTCTGCTCGTTTCTTTAAAACCAAAGCAAAGCATAGAAAACTACCTTACGAAAATTTCAAGACTTTGTTCTCATTAATTTATGGAACTAAATAATTTGCAATCCAAAAAAGTGTAAATTTTTGTCTAAACTATTTAAATAAAGAAATAGAATTCCTTTACGATGGATATCTTGATTCTTTGCATCGAGATTAAAAATTTCAAGAATCCTATTGGAAAAATCTATTTTTCTCCTTTCCTAACAAAAACACAAAAATATAATATTTAAAACGCATAATATAAAAGTAAAACTATTGATTTATTATAAAAATCTTATAATCATTGAAGGAATGGTATATGGATCTAAAGCATGCCTTGAAAGAAGCAAAGACACTTATTGTCGAAAAAAAGACCGTTAAAGCTGCCAAAATCCTCAATAACGCGCTCAATATAATTCAAACTCAACCACCAGATGATTTTTCTCAAGAGCAACTACTACTAATAGAGTCGGAGGTTCAGGAGAGTCTGGGGGATGTTGAAATTCTACAACAGAAGGATCAGGAAGCTCTAAGCCACTTACTCATGGCAATGACGCAATTAGAAACCCTTGAATCAATGACTTCGGTTTCTCCTGATGAAATTTTGTTTAGAGTGTATCGTAAACTCTCTGGATCATTTAATCGTTTGGGACAACAGTTTGAATCAGAAAAATACCAGAGAAAGGCCGGAGAAATAAAAGCGAATCTCCTAAAAGCTGAAATATTTGAACGATTCCAAAACGCAGGATATAAATTAGAGGAGAATGTCCGAAAGGTTGAATCAGAGGCTAGTCCAGTCGATATAATGGCTGAAAAAGGTGGTTTTTTCAAGAAAAAAAGAATTGCAATCTGGTTTGCTATTGATGAATCTGAGGTTGACACCATTTCTTTTTTGACAAAGGGATATACTAGTTACGCAAAAGATCGTTATATTCTGCTACTCATGGGTCAAACAACAATCCCAATGATTCTCGGAGCACGCATTATCAGTTCAATTGACGAGATTCAGTTCTAAATTCCCTTTTCTCCATTTTGTTTTCATGTTTTCTTGTTTTCATGAACACAAAAGAAATAATAAACGTATTAAGAATTCAAGATTAATAAGCTCGATATTTTTAACAAAAAAGATAACCTAAGGGAAACTACCCATTGTAATTCCCTTTTAATCCAGATAATGGATTAGCGTATAGACCATTGTCAGAAAAAACGAAAAAATAAAATCCTTAATTAGTAAAAAAAAAGGAATTAAGGAAAGAGAAGCTATCTTTCAGCTTGCATTTTTTCCACATAATCTAAATATACATTTCCTAGCATATCAAAAGCTGCTGAAACATTTAATCCTGTTTTCGCGGATGTGGGCATATATTTTACTGGAAAGCCAGATTCCATTGACTTTTCTGATAATTTTTCTGCGAACTCCTCTGCTTGTCCGTCAGATATATGATTTGGAAATTGGTCCCGTAAATCAACTTTATTTCCTAAAAGGACTATCGGAATCATTCCTTTTCCGTTGTGCTTGAAGATTTCTTCGAGCCACGAATCTAAATTCGTGAAAGTGTCTGGACGTGTTACATCGAAAAGTAAGAGAGCACCTAAACAGCCATAATAATAGACAGATCTAACGGTACCAAACCGTGGTTGGCCTGCCAGATCCCATATTTGAAATTTTATTGATTTTTCTCTAATAAATGCTTCTTTAAGTGCGAAATCTGCGCCAATGGTCATCATATAATTACTAGAAAAGCCCTTACCGAGATACCGTTCACGTATTGCTGTTTTACCTACTGCTCCGTCTCCAGCCAAGACAATTTTCATTAAAAAGCTCATTTCTTAACCTCTTTCTGAATTTTAATGGATTACTGATTATTTAAATGCTCTTAAAGTATACCGATGATTATCGTACATATTATTTGGACTACTATATTAAAATGTTCTCTATATTTTTTACTGATGAACTCACTTCAATATTCTTTCAATTTTCTTTTCATGTGAGTTTCTTTTAGAATTTTTTCCAAATTTCCTACTAATAAATGTTTACCTTTTACTTCGTATAAGAAAAGTATAGTAGTCTGTATTTTTCGTACTAAAATCGTATATTAGGACAGTCGCGCGGAACTACGCGCTTTTCGAAAGACATTTCTGAGGGGAGGATTCGTAAAGTATTCGATGAAAAATGACTATACGAATCAATCCTCTCACTTCTGATGAGGTACAAGAA
>SDBT01006495.1_pt1 | contig 19393 bp, 15 predicted proteins | sample 2277101 | NCBI WGS metagenome assembly SDBT01 (sample SAMN10404973, study PRJNA504765) | marine sediment metagenome | isolation source: marine sediment core GS10_PC15, 103 cmbsf | place: Arctic Ocean: Southern Knipovich Ridge | collected 2010 | reverse complement strand
GCGACGAAGCGGGTGTCCATGCCGACATCGCGCATACACTCAACCAACGTCCGGCCGGGGGGGTCGTCCCCCACCTTCCCGATCGGCAACACCGGAAAGTCGCCGTCGGCGGACCGCATGAGCACAGCCACGTATTGCGTAATGATGTGAAGCTTGCAGAAATCGCGGCGCCGAAGTATCTCGCCTGCACGGCTCTCGTTGCGTCCGAGGGTCCGGTCGCCGCGCAGGCCGAAGAACATCCCCGAGCCGATCCCCCCCACGCCCACGAGGAAGTCATACTCTCTCTGCATTCCTGACATGCCCGCCGCCACTTCTCAGAAAAGTTCCCATTCGGGATGGTCGGCAATCGGATGACCGGCCGTTTCTCGTGTGGCCGTCAAGAGCGTATCGCCATGCCGCTGCAGCAACGTCATGGGGTACTCCGACGTCACCGGCCCAAACAGCGCCACCCGCAAGGCCGTCTGCTTCCATGCGCCCGTGTCCGAGAACACCCTTACTTTCCTCGCGGAGAAGCATTCGGAAACACCCAGCGTCACGGACATCGGCGGGACGAACTGGTACGCCGCCCCGAACGTGCGATGGGCCAGCGCGATGACGGTATCGATGTTGTTGTACTGCACCCGGGCGACCGATGCGGCCAATTCATCGACGCTGACAGGGCTGAACGGGTCCCGGCGGGCCTGATTGTAGGCAACATGCCCATCCTGCCCCCAGCCGCCCAACGTGATGTCGATTTGGGTCCCCGCGATCATTTCCGACATCTCTTCGACCTTGGCGGGCGTCAGGAAATGCCGCTGCTCGACGGGCACGGCCAGTTCATCGTCGATGTCGCCGTAGAAGACGTTCTCCATGGTGGCCCGAAAGTTGTACGGATGCCCAGCCGGCAGGAGCCTGCCCTGCCAATCGAGGCATTCGTCCATGTGGTAGACGTGCAACCCCTTCAGGCTCACGCGCTCGGCGTTGACGATCCGCGTAAACGGCTCATACCAGGCCATGGGGCCGCAGGGGACAATCGCGTGAGTCGGCTGGCCGCGAGAGTTTCCTGAGACCACTTCGTCGATCAGCTCCCGGGCCATGACCTCGCCCATCTCGGCCGAGTCAGCCACGATGCGCAACGGGATCTTCAGGTCCGCGTGGTCCGTCAGTTCGTCCGCGGAAATGCTGCACCATGCGTGAAGCTGTTCGAGCGTGTACGCTGATGGCACGTTCCCATCTCCTTCTCGGCAGGGGTTCGCATGTACGTTCTCGTTGCAGAAGGTACCCGCGCGTTGCGGGGGCGTCAACCGGAGGATGCGGTTGCCCAAGTGCGCTGGCGTGGTGTATTGTGCGACGGCTGAACGTGAAGCTGCAGGGACGGCAAGACATATACCCGCATGGCGGCCGCAAGTGACGCATGATAGACCTGGAGCGATTTCGAGCCACCGTTGACGGCCATCGGCCGGAGGGGATCCTCTACACGGCCGATTTCACGCCCGATCTTCGAAAGCGACTCGTCGAACGCGCCGGCACGAACGATCTGGCGGGACACTTCGGGCTGTTCGAGCCGGTCGATATATCGCTTCGCCGGCCGGACGATATCGTCCAGACCGACTACCAAGAGTACTATGCCAACGAATCGCTGCCCGAAGGCACGCGATTGGACGCCAACGGCGTGGCCATGATCCCCGGCGGCTTCTATCACTTTTGCCGATACCATAGCCCCCTGCGGAACGCCCGCACGCTTGCTGAGATCGAAGCCTATCCCCTGCCCGACCAGGCGGATTGGCAAACCGATCATATGGCCGCGGAGGTGGAGCGGACCCATCGAGCGAGCAAGGTGGCCGCAGGCTGGATTGGCCATATGTACGAGTCCGCGTGGCAGATTCGGGGATACGAGCAGTTCCTGATGGACATGATCGAGCGCCCCGCGTGGGCGCACTGCCTGCTCGAGAAGTTGTTCCAGCGGAATCTGAATCGCGCCCGCGCGGCTGTGGCCGCCGGGGTGGATTACATCCGGTGCGGAGACGACGTAGCCAACCAGAGGGCCATGATGTTCTCTGTGGCGATGTGGCGGGAGTTCATCCACGCGCGCTGGTCACGGCTCTGGTCCGCCGTGCGGGACATCGACGCGCACATTCACATCTGGTACCACTCCGACGGCAACATTCTGCCCATCGTCGATGAGCTGATCGAAGCCGGCGTAACGATACTCAATCCCGTGCAGCCGGAATGCGTCGATCCGGCCGAACTGCGGCGTCACTATCCGGACCTGATCATGCATGGGACGATCGGCACGCAATCCACGATGCCGTGGGGATCGCCCGAGGACGTCCGGCGCGTGGTTGGCCAACGGGTCAACAGGTGCGGCATGTCCGGGCGGCTGATCCTCGGCCCCACGCACGTGCTGGAGCCCGAAGTTCCCATCGCCAACATCGAAGCCTACGTTCAGGCCTCCCGCCAGTGGTGACCGCTACTGCCTTCCCGCCGCGGCCTCGTCGCGCACGATCTCAATGTCAGGCAGGGCCTCGATGAACTGCCGGCCGTAACCGCGGCTGATGATCCGGTGGTCGAGCACGACCACGAATCCCGTGTCGGCCGTGGACCGGATCAACCGTCCGAAGCCCTGTTTGAATCGAATGACCGCCTCCGGAACCTGATACTCCGTGAACGGGTTGCCGCCGGCGGCGCGAATGGCGTCGATTCTTGCCTCGATGATCGGGGAATCCGGCACGGCGAAGGGAAGCTTGGTGATGATCACGTTGGACAGCGCCTCCCCGGCAACGTCCACACCTTGCCAGAAACTCGCCGTGCCCAGAAGCACGCAGCGTGAAGCGCGGCGGAACCGATCCAGCATGGCCCCTCGAGGCAGTGGCCCGCCCTGGACGAGCAACGAGTAGTCCTCCGCCTCTGCGAACGGTTCGAGCATCTCCGCGGCCGCTTCGAGCATCCGGTAAGAGGTGAACAGCACAAAGCAGCGTCCGCCGCTCTTGGTGACATAGTGCTTGATGGCGTTTACCGCGTTGGGAAGGAAGCCAAACAAGTCGTTCGGGTTGCCCAGGCGCGTCTCGATGTACAGGCGCGCCTGGCGACGGAAGTCGAACGGGCTGTCCAGCCGGAGCTCGCGGGCGTCGCTGACGCCCAGCCGGGAGCGAATGTAGTCGAATCCCCTCACGCCGGGCCGGCCCGCCGTCAGTGTGGCCGAGGTCAGCACGACCGAATGGACCGACTCAAACAGGCAGGCCCGCAGAATGGGCGAAACGCTGATCGGGGCACAGTTCAGCGTCACCGACCGGCCGGTGCGCAACGGACGGACCGTTCGCCAGTAGGCATAGCCGTCCCGGGTCTGACTGACGAGCGACTCCACGTTGTCGGCCAGTTCCTCCGTACGTCGCTGGTAGGCCTGCATTTCGAGACGCGCCGCCGCGTCGTCCATGCGCCGGCGAACCCGCTCCAGGTGGCCGGCCAGTGCCTTCAAAGCGGGCGAAAGCGTGTTGACCACAACGCCGGTGTCGGTGATCCGCCCGTTGGCGGCCACGCCGGGAGCCGGCGCATCGGCCAAAGCATCGAAGAAGGCCTCCGCCGCAACTCCAGCCGACCGGGCGGCGGCGATGGCGCGGGCATCATCGGTCAGAGCGAGGACTCCGCGGTCGTTACGGGCGTTGTACAGCTCGCGCAAGAGCGTCTGGGCCGCCCCTGAGCTGACCGAAGAACCGAAGTGATCCGAAGCGACCGACTCGACCGTGTGGGCCTCATCGAGGACCAGCAGGTCGTACGCACCAAGCAATTCGGCCTGGGTTCGACCTGCGTCCTCCCCACTTCGAAGGGCAAGGTCCGAGAACAGCAGGGCGTGATTGACGACCAACAAGTTCGCCTTGCGCATTTCCGCACGTGCCCGCTGGAAATGGCAGTTCTCGTAGAACCGACACTGCTGGCCCGCGCACGAACCCCGCTGGGCCCGGACGCGATCCCACACCGTCTCGGCCAATGCGAAGGTGATGTCCTGGCGGGAGCCCGCCTCCGTTGCCTGGGCCCATTCGACCAGGCGCGCGAGCTGGTCGAGCTGCCGCGCGGCCGAGAAGATCTTCTCCGCCCGGCGCCGTGCAATGTCCAGCCGGCGGGAGCACAGGTAGTTGTTCCGCCCCTTGGCCAGGACGGCATGGAACGGCAAGTCCAGATGCTCGCGCAGGAACGGCAGATCCTTGCCGATGAGCTGTTCCTGCAGCGCGATCGTGTAGGTGGAGACGACAGCCCGTCGTCGCTGCTGTATGGCCAAGATCGCGGGGACCAAGTAGGCGAAGCTCTTGCCGACCCCCGTGCCTGCCTCCACGAGCAGGTGCTCATCATTGCCGAAAGCGGATTCCACCCCCTCGGCCATGGCCAACTGCTCGTCGCGACGCTCGTATCCGCCCAGTGCATCGGCGATGGGTCCGGCGGGGGAAAGGAGTTCTGCCGCCCTACCGGTCATGACGTTGCCAACACCCCCGCCGAAACCAACGCCTGCTTCGCCTCCGACAGCTTGCGCAGGAGCAGGAAGGTGAACCGCGCCGTCAGCACCAGAGAAATCAGAGTGACCACCGTAGCCAGGATGGTGATCAGCGTCCGTCCGCGGACAATGCTGCTGCGCATGGATGAGACGATCCGATCCTTCGCAAGCGTGAGCATCGCCAGCAGCACCGTCCCCATGGTGATCAAGATGCTGATGCTGTGGACGGCTGAGTAGCCCCATAGGCCCCTGGACACGCGGGTTTCGGTGTCACCGTCTATGAGGTAGTAGCGCAGCTCCTTCTGGCCGAAGGCAACCTGCTCGGCCCGGACCGCACCGTGGATGGCCTCGCCCCCGATGAACTCGTAGACGACCGCGTAGATCAAGAAATTGGCCAGGCCAAGAACGATCAACAGGATGCATATCTTCGTTCGGAAGTTCATGTGCCTGACTTCGGCCAGTTCCGACAAGCGTTCCGGCTCTTGGGTCAAGATTCCTTCCCCTTTGCAGTGCCCGCGGTCGCGGGATCTGTTCTCAGCAACTTTAGCCGTTCCCGGCGCCAATGGCGCCTTCTAACGGCGACGAAGCGGTCGCGTAGAGTTTCTTCGGTATCCGTCCCGCGCGATGGGCCAGCATACCGGATTCGACAGCCAGCCTCATCGCTCTGGCCATGGTAACGGGATCCTTCGCCCCGGCGATGCCCGTATTCAGCAGAACGCCGTCGGCGCCGAGTTCCATGGCGACGGTCACGTCCGAAGCCGTGCCCACGCCCGCATCGACGATCACGGGAAAGCCCGGATCCCCGTCCTTGAGGTCATCGAGAATCAGCCTGATATTGCTGGGATTGAGAATCCCCTGTCCGGATCCGATAGGGCTTCCGGCCGGCATGACCGAATCGGCTCCGGCATCCTTGAGCCGCCGGGCCATGATCGGATCATCACTCGTGTAGCAGAGAACCGTCAGCCCTTCCGCCTTGAGCTGCTTAAGCGCCTCGAGCGTGCCAATCGGGTCCGGCAGGAGGGTCTTCTTATCTCCCAGGACCTCCAGCTTGACCCACCCGGCCCCGCGGTTGCCCAGCCCCTCCAGCAATTCGCGCCCGAGCAGGGCCACGCGCACCGCGTCGCCAGCAGTGAAGCATCCGGCCGTATTGGGCAGCAGCGTATACTTCTCCGGATCGAGAAAGTCCAGGATGCTCCGTCCCTGCTCGTCGCTCATCCGCTCCCGTCGGACGGCGACCGTTACCACCTCGCAGCCGGCCTCGGCCAAGGCGTCACGCATCAACTCGTAGGTGGCGTACTTGCCCGTACCTACGAACAGCCGACAGGAGATCTCGAAGTCACCGATTCTGACAGCGTCATTCATCTGCGGCATGCTCTCACACCTTCCGAACGGCCGGGCCGGGCAGAAACCGATTTCTATCCGCCCCCGACCAACGTGACGATCTCGACCCGGTCCCCTTCCGACAAGGTGGTCGTGTCGAAATCGCTTCGCCGTACGATCTTCTCATTTCGTTCCACCGCAACTCGACGAGGCTGCAGTTGGAGTTGATGCAGCATGTCCAGCACCGTGATCCCATCGGACAGTTCCTTCTCGCGTCCGTTCACAGATATACGCATGCGGCATGGTCCTTGCCAAGGGCGCTTCCCGGCGGGCTACAAGTCTCGCGCAGGCAATCAGTACAGGTATTCTACCGAAAGCGGCCGGGGTGTGCCAATCAGGCTTTCCTGGGAGGCCGGGCGGCTTTGGCGGAGCGGCGCTTGGGCTTCCTCGTCCCAGGCATCAGTGCTTCGTCGAGAACGTCCACGATGACCTTGGCGAAGACAAACCGTAACTCCTTGCGGGCCTCGGGTGGTACGTCCAGCAGGTTTCGCCGGTTGCGCTCCGGCAGAATGACGGTCTTGATGCCTGCCTGCCGGGCCGCCAGGACCTTTTCTTTAATCCCCCCCACCGGCAGCACCAGCCCCCGGAGCGTAATCTCCCCGGTCATAGCCACATCCGCACGCACGGGCAAGTTCAGCATCAGCGACACCAGCGCCGTGGCCATGGCCACGCCGGCGCTGGGCCCGTCCTTGGGCACGGCCCCGGCCGGGACGTGAACGTGTATGTCCACCTTCGAGAAGTCCTCGACATCGATGCCGAGCTTTCCCGCGTTGCTGCGGATCAGGCTCAAGGCCGCCTGGGCCGACTCCTTCATCACATCCCCGATATGCCCGGTCAGGATCAGTTGGCCCTTGCCCGGGAAGGAGGTTGCCTCCACAAAGATGATCTCGCCGCCATAGGCCGTGTAGGCCAAGCCGGTAGCCACACCGGACACGGAAGTGCGTTGGGCCACCTCCCGCTCGAATTCGCGTGGCCCAAGGACTTCGACCAGATCCTTGGCGCGGACGGTCCTGCGTTCTGCGCCCCCGGCGGCCACTCGGGCGGCCATCCCGCGACAGACCGTCCCGATACTCCGCTCCAAGTTGCGCACGCCCGCCTCGCGCGTGTAATACAGCACAATGTGCTTCAACGCTGTCCGCTGGAAACGCAGATTCTTTTCCGTCAGGCCGTTTTCCTTCAACTGGCGCGGCGCCAGGTACTGCTCGGCGATGTGGAGCTTCTCGATCAGGGTGTAACCCGGGATCCCGATTACTTCCATCCGGTCCCGCAGCGCCGGCGGCACGGTGGCCATGATGTTGGCCGTGCCGATGAACATCACCTGCGACAGGTCGAATGGCACGTTGAGATACCGGTCCTGGAAGCTGAAGTTCTGGGCGGGGTCGAGAATCTCCAGCAGGGCCGACGTCGGATCTCCCCGAAAGTCAGCCCCGACCTTGTCCAACTCGTCGAGCATGAACACAGGATTGCGGGTGCCCGCCTTGCGAATCTCCTGAATGATTCGCCCGGGCATCGCGCCGATGTAGGTGCGGCGGTGCCCGCGCAGCTCGGCCTCGTCGCGCAGCCCCCCCAGACTCATGCGAATGAACTTACGGCCCAGGGCCTTCGCGATCGACTGGCCCAAGGAGGTCTTCCCCACTCCGGGGGGGCCGACAAAGCAGAGGATCGGCCCGCGCGATTCCGGCGCCAGCTTGCGTACCGCCAGGTACTCGAGGATGCGCTTCTTGACCTTCTCCAGGTCGTAGTGGTCTTGGTTGAGAATCCGTCGCGCGCGCCGGATATTCAGTTTGTCCTCTGTCACGACGTTCCACGGCAGCTCCGTCATCACGTCCATATAGGTCCGGATGACGGTGAACTCCGGGCTGGCGGCCGGGAGTCGCTCCAGACGCCCGAGTTGACGAACGCATTCGGTCTTGACCGGCTCGGCCATGCCAGCCGCTTCGATCTTCTCCCGCAGTTCGCGTATCTCGACCGCCTGTTCGTCCTCCTGATCGAGTTCCTTGCGGATGGCTTTGAGTTGCTCCCGCAGAAAATACTCCCGCTGGTCCTTGCCGATGCTGGCGCGGACCTGTTCCTGGATCTCCCCGCTGAGTTTGAGCACCTCCACCTGGCGATAAAGGTGCGACTGGAGTTCCTGCAGACGGACAAGAACATCCGTCTCCGCCAGGAGATGCTGCTTGGTCGGCACATCCAACTGCATGTTCGCCGCCAGGAAGTCAGTGAGCGGGCCGGGCTCTTCGATGTGCTCGATTACGGCCTGGGCCTCGTCCGGGACGGCGGGTGACATCTGGACCACGAGCATGGCCTTCTGGCGGACATCCAGCAGGCGGGCCTCCAACTCCTTGCTCGGGGGGATTTGATCGCGCAGCGGCGTGGTCTTCGCACGCATAAACGGCTCGGTCTGCGAGAACTCCTCGATTCGGACCCGCAACAGACCATGAACGATCAGGGTCTGGTTGCCGTCCTCGGTCCTTAGCAGCTTCAGGACCACTGCCGCCGTACCCACGTCATACAGGTCTTCCGGCTGTGGATCCTCGACCTGCTCATCGCGCTGGGCAAGGAGAATGATGACTTTCTCGTCCGGCAGGACGGTGTCGATCAGCCGGCTTGATTTTTCCCGGCCCACGATCAACGGCATGACGGCGCCGGGGAAGACCACTGTATTACGGATGGCCATCACGGCGCCCTCTTCGGGCACAGTCACGCGGCCGTGCTGATCCACAGGCCCCATTCCCGGCGCAGGGATCTCCAGTTGGATGACAGACTCCGGCTCATCCGGTACGACGATCTTAGGTTTGCTTGCCTTGTCTTCGCTCATATCCCTGCGATTCATGCGGGAGCCAGCGTATTTCCGACGAGGGGCGAAACACCCCAGCCGCCACCCCATTGCCGTTCGCGCCGGCCATGGCGCCTTGCCCAGTTCTCATGACTTCCTGGGCATACGGACCCAAAGGAATCCATTCCTATAGCAGGCCTCAATCCCATCGACGTCCACGTTCTCGGGAAGCCTCAGTTTTCGCAGAAACGGACCGTGGTCAATCTCCATCAGATGCAGCTTGTTCGGCCCCGTCGCCTTGGGATCCTCCTCGACCTCGCATTGCGGCGGGCGAGGGACCGGGCGATCCCCCCTGAGGACGAGTTGTCCTTCCTCCACCTGTAGATCGATGCCCTCGGCCGCTACTCCAGCCAGATCGGCCACCAGGCAGAACCCGCGACTGTCCTCGTACAGGTTGATGGAGGGACTCCAAGCATGGTCGGCCCGATATCGCTGGTAGTCCGGGCCGAGCACTTCGTCAACCCAGCGGCTCAATTGGGAGGCAACGAAAGACGGTTCCTCAGCATCCAGATGCAGTGGGACATGCATGGCCTTGTCTTCCCATAACCGGCAGGCGACCCTGGACTCTGACAGCAAACCACCGTCGCTCATTCTACCTCTTGCCCGAGGAAAGTGAAGCGCCGAAACGTCCCGGCAAGAGGCGCTTCGGCGCTGTCCGAGTTTGCGGCGTCATTCCGGCCGGTCACTTAGCCGAGATGGCCAGGTATCGCCGTCCGCCATCAGGGGTAAGTATCCGCAGGCGAACCTTCTTGCCGCCGGCGGCAGACACGGTAGCATCGAACTTCTGCACGGTCTGCACCTTCTTGCCGTCCATACGATCAATGACCATGCCAGGCCTCAACCCCTGCTCGGCGGCGTCGCTGCCGGGCTCGACACGGGTGATGATCACCCCTTCCACGCCTTCGGCATAGCCCGCCTGCGCGGCCAGCTCTTTGGTCAACGTCCGAACCTCCAGGCCGTACTTGTCGGGTTTGCTTCTCTCCGGCCCAAGGGCGGTCACCGCGGCCATGTCCGCCGGCTGGGCGACAATCGCCACGTCAACCGTCTTCTTGGCGTCTGCTCGATACAGAACCACCTTGATCTTCTCGCCCGGGGTTATACCGGCGATCTGATGGCGCAGTTCGTTGACGCTCGCCACAGGCGTACCGTTGACGGCTACGATGAAATCCTCTTCCTTGATGCCCGCCTTGCCCGCCGGGGAGCCCGGCAGCACCTTCGTGACCAGCGCGCCCTTGGTTCCGGGGAGCTTGAAGCTCTCGGCGAGCGGCTCGTCGACGTTCTGAATGGTTACGCCCAGGTATCCACGGACCACCTTGCCCGTGTCCACGAGCTGGCGCATCACGTCTCGCGCCATGCTGGAGGGGATGGCCAGGCCGATGCCCTCGTTGACGCCGGTGCGGGAGACGATGGCCGTGTTGATGCCGATGACCTCGCCACGCATGTTCACCAGCGGCCCGCCGCTGTTGCCATGGTTGATGGCCGCATCGGTCTGAAGGAAGTCCTCGTAGCGGCGGGAACCTGTTGTCCGGCCCTTTGCGGAGATAATGCCGGCTGTGACGGTTTGTGGCAGACGCTCGGGAGCGCCAATAGCCAGGACCCAGTCTCCCACCTCGACCTGGTCACTGTCACCCAGCGGCGCGCCGACGAGGCGGTCGGCCTTGATCTTCACTACCGCCAGGTCGGTCTGCGGGTCGCCACGAACCCACACGGCGTCGAATTTTCGCCCATCCGCCAGTACGATCTCCACCTCATCGGCTTGTCCGACCACGTGATTATTGGTCAGGATGTAACCTTTATCGGCATCGATGATCACCCCGCTGCCCAAGCCTCTCTGGAAGTAGAAGCGTTCCGGCTGTGACTGGCGAGGTGTCCGCCGAGGAACTCCGCGTCGAGAAGGACTGTTCTCGCCGAAGAAGCGGCGGAAGAAGTCGTCCGTTCCCATTCGCGGCAGGGACACTCGCTTCTTGACGTGGACCTCCACCACCGCCGGTTTGACCGTCTTGGCAACCGCACGAAACAGCTTGCTGACCTGCTCCCGTGCACTAAGCTCGGCTAGTTGCTCGCGGTCAGCCCGGCGACTCCCGCTGGCGGCCGCGTAGGACCACTGATGCACAACGGTGGGGCCCAGCGTCACGATCAACGCCACGACCAGAACGGCCGCGAAAGCCGGAAAGTATCTCCTTGCCTGTTTCATAACTGATGCTCTCCCTGTCTGCTTGCCGTATTCTTCTCTTACTCGCGTGGGGATCAGAAGATAACGCCCGCGCATTCTCTCGCTCTCTATGCTATACGCTCAGACGGTCCGCCATGTTCATCTTAGGCACGCCGAACAGCACGAAGATCAGCCAGATGCCCAGGGCCAGCAACTGCGGGAGGACCCAGGGCTCCCACGGCCTGCTCGCACGAATCCCCTGTCCCGAAACCAGGGCTCCCATGCCGTTGGCCGGCAGCGATCCCTCAGCTGGCTTGCCCGTCAGGTATTCCCGGTGGGTGGTAAACATGCCCCCGCGGACCCCCTCCTCGGTTCGGGCCACAAAGACCTGGCGGGTCAAATCGAACTCTTCCACGCGCCACCGCATTGCCTCGATGACCTCGGCCACGTTCTCGAACTCCACCACTTCTTCGATGGGGAAGTGCCTGGGCAGGTAGAGCTGGTTCTCGTATATGTGGACCGGCGAATCGCCCGCCTTCAGCGGGGGCAAGCCATTCGGCGTGCGGTCCACGTAGACGGCATCGCCGGGGCCCAATCGCCCGCCCAGGTTGATGGGCGTTTCCCACTCGGCCGGGCCCAGCGACACATTGCGAACCTCGATGAGCTTCTCACTTGCGGTGCGGAGGATGAACTGGCCGGGCCCGCTGGCGTCCTGGGGAACTCGGAATGTCCGCTCAAAACGGCGCCAGTTCGGCCCGAGGCGCTTGTAGTCGATGCGCAGTCGGGCCGGCGTGCACGTACCATTGTCCCACTCGGCGCAGAGGCTATTGCCGGCGCCATCCGGCGCACGAGCTTCCAGACTGATCCGATACACGCGTCCGGGGATCAGCGTGAGGGGTTGACGCGCGTACGCCCCCAGGGACCAAAGCGGCTTGCGCAAACGCACGCCCTCGGCGTCGCGCTGGCCATGAGCGAGTTCCCATCGGTCGGCCAGTTGATCGGGGCCCGGCGCGGCAGGCGGCTCGGCCCGGACCCTCACGGACTCGATCACTCGCCTGTGATCCGGGTCGGCAGCCAGGATGAACCGGACATTGAACAAGCTCAGCAGGTAATTGCGACGAATCAGCCAGTCCCACTCGTAGTTCTCGCCCCATGATCGGAAGCCGAACAACCGGGCGTGCTCCGCGGGTTGGAACGGGCCGTAATAGGAGAGGTTGTCGAACCCGAGTGTTGCGCACGCCTTCGGCGAGAGTAGCTCAATCGGGCGGTAATAGCTGTCCGAAGGGGACCAGACGCGGTAGATATCATCGGCCTGGGTGTTGCTCCTCAGCCAGGCGGCTGCGGGGGAACGGTCCGGGTCCGGCAGGGGTTGGCCCGCGCCCGGCACATCCACGAACCGTGTAATGAGGAAAAGATCCGCCAGCAATACCACCGTCAAGACCCACGCCCGCCGCCGGGGTGCCGCCAGGAACCAGCGCACCGCCAGGATCGTTACCACGGCCAGGACCACGGGCGCCCACACGGCCGGCGACAGCGGGTTCAGGGAGCGCGCCCAAGCCTCCAGGTAAGTTGTTTCCGCCGGCCGGCTCAGCAGCAGCTCCAGTCTCCACCACCTGCCCTCCAGGACATAGAGCGCGGCGAGAACGACCAGACAACCCGCCATGCACAGCGGCAGGTACCGCGTGACGGCCCGGCCGACGGTCCGTCGCAAGGCCGCCGGCGGGCTGCTCATCAGCGAATGGATCGCCGCCGCCGCCAGCGCGGCCAATCCCAGATCGATCACCAGCAGCATCCGTGCGGGACATCGCACCATGCCGACCACCGGCAGCATGTGGATCAGCCGGTATGTCGGCAGGTAGGACCCCAAGGCCCAAACGCCCGCCGCGAGGACGATCAGCGTCCAGGCACGTGCGACGGGTCGAACGTCCGCGCCCAACTCGGCGCCCGCATCGGTCTTGCGCAGCCGCCGGATGGCGCCCCATGCCAGCGGAAGCGTGACCAGGCCGACATAGCCGAGCATCTCGCACAAGTGCCATGGCCCCCACCAGCCCTGCGAGAATACGTTCGGCGTGCGGCAGCCCATGATGAAGGGGAAGAAGGCCAACACGGAAGCCAACGGAAAGAAGGAGTTCTCTCCGGCCACCGCATAGGGCAAGCCGGAGCGAATGGTGCCGCGAACGGCCTGGGCTGTGGCGGCAATCTGCGGCGCCAGCATGGCCACGCCCAGCACGACGGCTGCGCCGGCTGCCAGTGCCGCCCGCCCGAACGGCCTGCCCCGCAGCAACAGGTACGCCCCCCACGCCAAGGTGACGTGGACCGCCGTCGGCCAGTGACCGGCCGCCAGCATGAGCGCGAATGCGGCGGTCATCGCAGCCGCAGCCGCAAGGGCGCTTCGCCGGACCAACTCGATCGACCACAGCCCCCACGGCAGAAGCGCAGCCGCCTGGATAAGTGACAGGTGAACGCGATGGCCGACCATGAAGCCGCTGAACATGAACGCGACCGACCCGAAAGCCGCCGCCGGCCGGGCCAGTCCGATTCGTCGCAGGTAGACGTACGCTCCCACTCCAGCCGTCGTGAAGGCCAGGAAGATCGCCAGCGAATACGCCAGCTTGCCGGGCAGCAGCAGGAACAACAGGTTCGCCGGATAGAACAGGCCGCTCTGCGGATCCCCGAACAGGGGAACGCCCCCGGCCTCGTGAGGATTCCACACCGGCCACTGCCCCGCGCGGACCTGCTGAGCGACCATCATCCGAAGGGGGTAGTAGTAGATGACGTCATCTTCGCCGGCCGAGGTGGGACTCCGCCACAGCGGATACAGCATCGCCATGGGCAAGGCCAGGAAGATGCCGCCAATCAGGAGCCTGCGTACCATGTCAGAGCAATCGCGAGCGACCGGCCGGAATGGGGCCGCGCATGCCCCCTCGTGTCTTGGCCGGGGCGATCAGCCTTCCTTCGCCCACTGCCGCAACGCAGCCACTTCATCCTCGCTCATGGGATAGTTGTGCTCGTCGGCCGGATAGGTTCCGTCGCCGCATTCGGCCACGAAGGTCTCGAAGGCCTGCTGCATCGGCGTCCGCAGATCCGTATACTTCTTGACGAACTTCGGCATCCGTCCTTCGGTCATGCCGATCATGTCCGGCGTGACGACGACGAATCCGTCGCAGCCCGGGCCGGCCCCGCAGCCGATCACGGGCACAGGAACGCGCTGGGCGACCATCTCGGCCAGCTCCGGCGGCACGGCTTCCAGCAGGAGCGCCGAGGCCCCCACTTCGACCATCATCTCCGCCGTCTCGATGATCTCGACCGCCGCAGCGGCCGTCTTGCCCGCCACCTTGTATCCGCCCACCTGGCCGGCTCGCTGAGGAGTCAGCCCCAGGTGCGGCATGACGGGAATGCCCACCGTGGCCATCGTCCGGATCGTCTCCAGGAAGCGGCGGTCGCACTCGACCTTCACGCAGTCGACCCGGGCCTCCTGGACGTATCGGCCGGCGTTGGCCACCGCCTGGGCGGGCGAGGCATAGGTCAGGTAAGGCATGTCGGCTACGAGGTAGGCCAGCGGCGCGCCGCGACGCACCGCCGCCGTCAGCGCCACCGAGATGTCAAGTCCGACGCCGGTCGTGTCGGGCAAGCCGAGGACCGGCCCGGCCATGCTGTCGCCCACCAGGATCACTTCCACGCCGGCCGCCTGCTGGATCGACGCCATCGTCGCGTCGTAGCAGGTCAGCATGGCGAACTTCTCGCCGGCCGCCTTCCGCTTGTTCAGGACTGCTATCGTGATCTTCTTCTCTAGTGCCATAGTGTGAACATTCTATCACCCCCGCCCGGCCAAGCAATACCCTGCCGGCCTGTTTAGGCCATCCGATAGTGGCGAGGGGGTTTCCGTTGGCTTGACCGTACAGTCCGGCCGATATACAGTCACGTTGGGCGAAGTGAGCCCACGCCCGTAGCTCAACCGGATAGAGCAGCGGTCTTCTAAACCGCAGGTTCCAGGTTCGAGTCCTGGCGGGCGTGATCGTTGAGTTCCTTGCCGGAGTGTCACGTCAGTGACAGGCCCTGAAGACTATCTCGCCTTGGACGATGCGAAGCTGCTGGCCCAATCCAGCACGAAGATCCACCGTGCCAGCGGCCCGGGAGGCCAGCATCGCAACAAGGTGTCCACGGCCTGCCGCATGGTGCACGGCCCGACGGGTATCAGCGCCACAGCCTATGACTCCCGCTCACAGGCCATGAATCGCCGCAACGCTCTGAAGCGGTTGCGGATGAACATCGCCTGCAAGCTCCGCCGGCCGGTGGACCCGGACCGACCGGCCGTGCCTGAAGTCGTGCGATCCTGCCTGTTCTCGCCGCGCAAGGGCCCGTCCCGGGCGGCCCGGCGGCTACAGGTCGGCCGGAAAGATCACCGCTTCTGGCCGATCAGCCAGTTTCTATTGGACCTGCTGGAGGCTCACGGCGGCCGGCTATCCGAGGCCGCTGCGGCTTTGGGTATTTCGACGAGCAACTTCGCATCGATTCTGAAGGACGACCGTCACCTGCTCGCGGCCGCCCAGGCCATCCGGAAGGGCCACGGCCAGGGGCCGATCAAGTAGCAGCGGCGCTCGCACGGTTGCCCGGGGGCGTATTTCAGCGTATCCTTCCCCGACACAGAGCCATGAGCAAAATCTCGGACATCGCGATTGTCGGCCCCGGGCGCGTCGGAGCTACGTTGGGCGTGCTGGCCGCCCGCGCCGGATACCGCATTGTGGGCGTCGCCGGGCGAAACGAACAACGGGCCCGTGCCGCCGCCGCCAGGATCGGGCGGGGCATCAAGATCGGCTCTCCGGCCGAAATCGCCGGGGCGGGCAAGCTGGTGCTGCTGACGGTCAGCGACGACGCCATCGAGCCGCTCTGCCGTGAGCTGGCCCAGGCCGGGGCGTTCTCCAAAGGCGCGGTCGTGGCCCACTGCTGCGGCGCCCTGTCCAGCGAGGTGCTGGCCACCGCCCGCCAATGCGGCGCGGCCGTCGGGTCGATGCACCCGCTGCAGACTTTCCCTGATGTGGATGCCGGCATAGCCAAGTTCCCTGGCACGTACTGCTTCTGCGAGGGAGACGAACCGGCAGTGGCTGAGTTGGAGGCCTTTGCGCGGGCTATCGGCGGCAAGCCCGTGCGCATGTCCTCGGCCGGCAAGCTGCTTTACCATGCCTCGGCCGTAATGGCCTGCAACTACCTGACCGCGCTGCTGGACGCCGCCCTGGCTACAGCCGAGAAGGCCGACATCCCACGCAAGCAGGCCCTCGACGCCCTCGAGCCGCTCGTCCGGGCCACGCTGGACAACGTCTTCTCCCGCGGCCCGGCCGGGGCCCTCACCGGCCCCATCGCACGCGGCGACACCAAGCTCGTCGCGGACCAGTCACGGGATGTGGCCGCCGCCAGTGAGGACTTAGGGCTCATCTACAGAGTTCTGGGCACTTGGTCGGTCGAGTTGGCCCTGCGCAGTGGCGCCATCGACCCAGACAGAGCGGACGCCCTTCGCAGTATCCTCAAGGACCGTTGACCCCGATATGCCTGCTATCTCAGATGGCAGGAATGGCCGTGAGTGGGCTTGCCGGCCACGGGCCTGAACGCGGGCACTTCTGCGACACACCTGCGCACGACCAGCACCGGCTCCCCCTGGACGGTCATTTCACAGGCCTGATCGGCCAGCTCCCCCGTGGCCGCTTCGCGCGTCAGCGGACAGCGAGGATGGAACGTACAGCCGCTGGGCGGGTTGATGGGACTGGGCGTTTCCCCTTCCAGTCGGACCCGATCAGGACGGCGCCTCGGGTCCGGCCGAGGAATGGCCGAGAACAACGACTCCGTGTAGGGATGCCGCAAGTTGGCATATAGCTCGTCGCGGTCGGCCATCTCCACGATCTTTCCCAGATACATCACGGCCACCGTATCGGCGAAGTGCTCCACCACAGCCAGATTGTGAGCGATGAACAGGTACGTCAGTCCGTACTCGTCCTGGAGGTCGTTCAGCAGGTTGAGGATCTGGGCCTGAATGGACACGTCCAGCGCGCTGACCGGCTCATCGCAAACGATGAAGTCCGGCCGCGACGCCAGCGCCCGTGCGATTCCTATTCTCTGTCGCTGCCCTCCGGAGAACTCGTGGGGATAGCGCTTGGCGTGGGCCGGGTCCAAGCCCACACGGGCGAGCAATTCGGCCACAAGTTGCCTTCGTCCCTGCCGTGTGTCGCGGACCCTGTGGACCTTGATCGGCTCGGCGATGATGTTACCCACGGTCATCCGCGGGTTGAGGCTTCCGACGGGATCCTGAAAGATCATCTGCATGTGCCGGCGCAGGGGCCGCACGGCCGATGGCCTCAGAGTCAGCAGCTCATTGTCTCCAAAGAACACCTGCCCGCCCATAGCCGGGATCAGCCGCAGGATCGTTCGCCCCACCGTGGTCTTGCCCGATCCGCTCTCGCCCACCAAGGCCAGCGTGGTGCCCCGGGAAATCTCGAACGACACCCCATCCACGGCGCGGACCCACTCCTTGGAGAACCACCGGCCACGGACCGGGAAGTACGTCCGCAGATCTCGCACGATGAGCAGCGGATTATTCGGCGGGCTGACCATTGTCTCCTCGGTAGTACGGAACCGGCCCGGCGGATGGATCGGTCGCCTTGGCTCCGGGGTATCCAGGGCACTCCCAGCAGGCGACCCAGTGGTGCGTCTCGACTTCCCGCAAGTCGGGTTCCTGCGTCTGGCATCGCTTCAGGTCACAGCCGATGGGACAACGCGGGTGAAACTTGCAGCCACTCGGGAACGCCAGGGGGTTGGGCACATTGCCGGGAATCGTGTCCAGCCGGTGCTTCTCCCCTCCCAACCGCGGCAGTGAACGGAAAAGACTCTGGGTGTAAGGATGCAGTGGCTGATCGAAGAGCACCTCAACGGAAGCCAGCTCAGCCAGTTTGGAGGCATACATCACTGCCACCACGTCCGCCACCTCGGCGACAACGGCCAGGTCATGGGTAATCAGCAGGATGGACAACCCGCGTTCGGCCTGGAGACGCCGCAGCAGGTCGAGTATCTGGGCCTGAATGGTCACATCCAGCGCCGTCGTGGGCTCGTCGGCAATCAGCAGCTCCGGATCGCACGACAGGGCCATGGCGATCATCACACGCTGGCGCATCCCCCCGGAAAGCTGGTGTGGGTACTCCTTGAACCGCTGATCCGGGTCGGAGATGCCCACCAGATGAAGCATCTCGACTGCCAGGCCCCTGCCGGCCCGTCGGGAGAGCTGATGGTGGAGATCGATGGCCTCAGCGATCTGGTTGCCGACGGTGAAAACCGGATTGAGCGATGTCATCGGCTCCTGGAAGATCATCGCCACCCGGCCGCCGCGGACAGCGCGCATTTCCCTCTCGCTCAGCGAGGTCAGGTCGGTTTCCTCCAGGAGGATCCGGCCGTTGACGATCTTGCCCGGCGGGTCGGGCACAAGGCCCATGATGCTCAAGGCCGTTACGGACTTGCCGCATCCGCTCTCGCCCACCAAGGCAAACGTCTGGCGGGCGCCGACAGCAAAGCTCACGCCGTCCACGGCCCGGACGACGCCGTCTTCCGTGAAGAAGTGCGTCCTCAGCCCGCGAACGGTCAAAATGCTGCTATCTTGTCTCATGCTTTCTTGAGTCTCGGGTCCAGGGCGTCGCGCAGGCGGTCGCCGAAGATGCTCCACGCGAGAACAATGATGAACATGGCCGCCACGGCGGCGCTGATCTCCCACCAGCGGCCAACCACCAGATCCATTTTGGCCTGGTCGATCATCTTGCCCCAACTGGGCATGTCCTTCACACCCAGTTGGAGGTAGCTGAGGATTACCTCGGCTGAGATGGCGCCGACGAACCCCAACGAAAACCGGATGATCCCGATGTGGAATACGTTGGGCAGAACATGCCTGAACAGAATTGCAGGCCCGCGTCGCCCTGACGCCCGCGCCGCCATGACGTAGTCCAACTCGCGAAGTTTCATCGTCTCCGCTCGCACCAGCCGGCAAGTGCCGATCCACCCCATGACACCCAAGGCAATGCAAAGCCCCACCATCCCGTCCATGTCTATCGCCAGGAAGGATCCCTTGAAGAGCGTCTTGTCCTGAAAGGCGAACTTCAGGGCGACCAGAAGGACAATGCCCGGGATGCAGGCCAACGTTGTGTACAACCAAACGATTATGTCGTCCACCCAGCCGCCATAGTAGCCCGCAACGGCGCCCAGGATCATCCCTAGCGGAATTGCGAACGCGGTGGCGAAGAACGCGATACTCATGGAAACGTGAACGCCCAGCAAGGTTTTCTGCACCACAGATCGACCCAACGCGTCGGTGCCCAGCGGATGTTTCAGCGAGGGCGGGAGATTCAGACTGTCGTAGTCCTGGCTGCCCTGCCAGTCTCCCCAGACCAAAGGCATGAGGATGGCTATGAGCGCGTAGACTGCGATGACGCCCAGGCAGACCATGGCCAGCTTGTCGCGGCGGAGCCGACGGACGGCGTCGGACCAGAGGCTGCGCCCTATCCTCTTGTCCGGCTCGACCATATCTGTACTCAGCGCC
>SDBT01006494.1_pt1 | contig 19393 bp, 18 predicted proteins | sample 2277101 | NCBI WGS metagenome assembly SDBT01 (sample SAMN10404973, study PRJNA504765) | marine sediment metagenome | isolation source: marine sediment core GS10_PC15, 103 cmbsf | place: Arctic Ocean: Southern Knipovich Ridge | collected 2010 | reverse complement strand
CCGTTTCCTTTCAGAAATGGCAATAAAATACCAGGTATATATCTGTTCCGGTCTCATAGAAAAAGAGGGTAATACGGTATACAATTCTGCAGTCATAATAGATCCTCAGGGAGAGGTGATCCTGCTGCACCGGAAGATCAATGAGCTCGGTATCGGGCATCCTTACTATGTCCTGGGTGACCGGCTCAATGTTTGCCACACCGAATTTGGCACCATCGGCCTGATGATCTGTGCCGATGCCAACACAGATGACTATGTGCTTACCCGTTCACTGGCTTACATGGGTGCCGATGTGATCCTCTCACCCAGCAGTTGGGCGGTGCAGGCTGATCATGATAATGAAAAGAAACCCTACGGGGGACTATGGCGCAACGCATATAAACCTGTTGCAAAGGATTTCAGGATCTGGATCGCCAGCTCCAGCAACGTGGGATGGATGACCGGGGGTCCGTGGAAAGGATGGAAAGGGATCGGGTGTTCCATGGTGATCGGGCCCGATGGCCAGGAGGTACTCAACGCACCCTACGGTGCAGACGCCGATACCATACTCTACGTGGATATCAAGCCCGAACCCCGGCCCGGACAGGGTACCACCTGGAGACAGTACTGGAATTCTGTTAAATAAGGAAACTAATTCTGATCTGCAGGCCTGGAATCTGATTTCTGCAGAAACAGATGCATATTTTCCGGAGTTATAACTTCAAATTTGGTGTTGGGATAAGCCCTGGCGAAAGTCTTTGATAAATATGGTTTTCTATGCAGGCTCCATTTAAACTCCCAGGCAAGAAACTTGTCCTGATGCTCTTCAACATAATCAATTTCCTGTTGCTGGGAGGTTCTCCAAAAATAGGATTTTATGTCCATCTCATTGTTTTCCAGAAATTTGAAGCGCTCGCTAATAAGAAAATTTTCCCACAATACACCCTTATCTGTCCTTGAGGACAAAGAAAAAAAGTTACCCAGAATTGCATTTCGGATTCCGTTATCGTAAAAATATATTTTGCGGGTTTTTTTAATCTCATTTCTTACGTTTCGGCTTAATCCTCCAAGTTTGAAAATTATATAGGATTTCTCTAACAAGTCAATGTATTTTTCAATGGTCTCTTTGTCTGAGCTTAGGAGTTGACCAATCTCATTGTATGAAACCTCACTTCCTACCTGCAATGCCAGCGCTCGTAGTATTTTTTCGAGTAATATGGGTTTTTTAATGGTGTCCAGCATCAATAAATCCTTATATAGATAACTAGAGGCAAGGGATTTAAGCAACTTACCCTCCTGTCCAATGTTTAGCGCAATATCAGGGTAATATCCGTATATCAGCCGATGCTCCAGCAGTCTTCTTTCAGTCAGGAATCCATGATGGTCCGCCATTTCGCTAAAAGAAAATGGAAAAAGTGTGAATTCAAATTTCCTTCCGGTTAGTGGTTCGCTGATTTTATTGGCAAGTTCAAATGAAGAAGATCCTGTTGCAATGAGTTGAACGTTCTTGAAATTATCATGAATAATCTTAAGTACGAGTCCGGTTTCAGGTATTCGTTGAGCCTCATCGAGTACTACGATTCTGGATTTCCCAATGATGGGAATGAGCTTTGCAGAGTTTAGATTCGAAAAAATTTCGCGTATATCGGAATCATCACCGTTCAGCAGCAAGGTCTCATCAGTGTAAGGTTCAAGCAATTGTTCTATCAAGGTCGTTTTTCCTGTTTGACGCGCTCCGTAAACAATTATAGCCTTGTTCTTAAAAAGGTATTTTTCAATAATATCTTTCAGGTGACGATGAACTATTACCATAACAACATAATCATTTACTGATTCTAATCGAATATAAATATAATTATTTTCGATTTATATCGCAAATATATATAGTTTTTAAACGAAATCTCCTCTTTTTGTACTAAATAGTAATCTGCTTCAAAGGATACCAGTAAGCATGACCAATCACTTCATCATTGTTTTCATACCACAGATTCATGAAATCAATGATCTTCTCTTTTTCAGGGAATAAACCACCACAATATCGGGGAACGACGAAGTCTGGAACTATACCAATATAATCATTACCGGTAACCATATCAAGTATAGCCAGTCCCTGATGAAGGTTAACGGGAATATCTTTTTCATATAGCGCAACCGCCATCCTGACGGTCTCCTCTACCCTTACAACACTTGACCCGGCAAGCCACAGGGCCCATCTATTCTTTGCATCTGAGACCATGAGTGAAATGTGGGTTGAATTACCACCACGGCATATTTCCCAAGGGTGAACTCCGATACTATCCCCTTTATGATACCAGTTATGAAAAACTGATTTTGAATTAAGATCAATGGAGCAGAGACCACCATCACGGCCATCAGCCATGCGCCGGTATTTTTCAATGGGTGACAGATCGGTTTCAGCATCATTGAAATAATCATTAGCGTCATAACAAACCTCACAAAACCTGAAGAAATCAGCTGCCAAAATCTCCTCCATAGTGGCCGGATCTGCAGAAGACTCCTGGAACTCAACTAGTTTCCGAAGTGAATTGATCCTGTGGGTACCAAGACGTTCATCCAGTCGAACTGCATCGCTTCCAAGAATATCCCAATGCTTCTTTCTATTTAGACGACCAGTCCGTTTGTTGTAGGAGAGATTCTTATCCAAATAATCATTGTATCCGGCAACATCCTGTTTCAACTTCACCGTTTCCTCTTTCACGCGAAATAATAGCCAATCCAGAAAATCGTATATATGCCTGTAATCGTACTTTTCATTCTTCGCAGGTGTCTCTGTTTTGTCAATAGAAAAGATCAGTTTAGAATCGAAGTAGAAAAAGATCTCCTTCTGATATTGTGCAGTTGTAAACCCGTACCATTTACAATCATCAGGGTACTCCTCCATCCAATACTTTTCAAACTCTTCATACTCACCAAAATCTTCAATGCTTCCCCTGGGCACCTCTAACCACATATTCCTGACCTTATCATCACCATCAGGTTCAATGCAACTCATTGCCTGATAAATATCTTGCAGCTTGTAGTACATTTGCCTGTCAGTCCGGTTGGAAAAGGATTCCAGCTGGAGTTTCGCATTGTCTATATGGGGAGCAAATAATTCCAATTTGATGCTTGATAATGTTGTCTAAAACTTCTTTGTCAGCCTCCCTGGATTGCTATTCAAATATTCTCTTATAGCTGAACTTTCCATCACCTTTTCCTGCTCCGACTCATTCAGATATACTTCGCGTTTTCCTGTGATCAATGACTCAAGAGGTATTCCCAGGTATCTGTTAAGGAGTATAATCATCTTCAAAGACAATGGGCGTTTCCTGTTCAGCACCTCCGATACCCTGGTTTTCCCTCCAAACAGTGGTGCAATATCCACCTGTTTCAAATCCATCTGTTCCATGCGGAAATTGATGGCTTCAATCGGGTCGGGTGGCTCAAATGCATTGTGCTTCCTTTCATATTGTTCGATCAGAAGGGCAAGCAGTTCCATTTCATCCCCTTCAGGTGTATCCAGTTTTGTTTGTGCTTCATTCATGTGCATCAGGTCATAAAGACTATTACACGCAGCCTCATACTCCTTCTCAGATTTGATGATCTTATTTCCCATATTCAATCGATTTTACATCAAGTTTATCATACTCCTCATGCGTTCCAAACCATACCACATAAACAATCCTTAATCTGTATTCAATATCCACTACCAGTCGATAATTGTTTCCTTTGATATCAAACACCACTCTTTTTGAACTGATAATGCTGGCATGCTTATACATGGCCTTCAATTCATGTGAATTCTTCCACTCCGAATTACGGACTTCATATATCCAGACCTGAACAGAGGATTTTGCTTGAACGTATCTGCCTCCCTCACAATACTTCTTCAGGGTCGTCTCTTTAATAATCCGCATTCTTCACAAAAGTAATAAAATGTTACCAATATTGGTAACTCCGTACCGTAATCTCGAGCTTCTCAAGGTTTATGGGTTAAGGAGTATGTGTATCAGTGGAGGGGAGAACAATTCATTTGCTTTCAGGCAAATGAGAAATGTGGCTCGGATAACTGGATCTCTATAAAACAGGGAACTTCCACGGCGCCCGGTAGGCAGGAGTGATCAGGGCGTTCGCTTTTTCCGAATTGGTAATGATCCTGGTTTTTTCATTATAAACCACACGATCGTCGGCCCAGTATGAGATATTGCCCAGGTGCGCATAAAGAGCCGCCCGGTGACCGATCCCGATCTCAGCATTTAATTCGTCTCCGTACCTGATGGCCCTTATGAAATTCTCACAGTGGTTGATGTGTGACTGGTGATCGCTTGGTTGCTCATCCATGGCCTCCATCCTGAACTCTTCCCCACCACCTTCGGGGACTACGCGCCACTTATCCCGGTCAGCAACCAATGTTCCATTGGTGCCGATGAACTTTACCCCATAGTTCTGGTCGTAGGGTCCCGTTTGGGTCCCCCCGTTATGTTCCCAGATCATATTGAAACCATCCATCTCATACAGAACTGTTAATGTATCTGGCATCTCCAAAGCCCTGTCTGCATTCGCAAAATTTCCCCCAATGGAGGAAACAGATTTGGGTCCGGTTTCCACATTCATGGCCCATAAACCCATATCGATCAGATGGACGCCCCAGTCAGTCATTAATCCACCACCGTAATCCCTGAACATCCTCCAGGATCCATGGAACCGGTTTTTATTATAAGGACGTTTCGGAGCAGGTCCCAGCCAGCGGTCATAATCAACTCCCTCTGGAGGATCGGAGTCAGGTATGGGCATATTCCCTGCTCCGTAATTGAAGTTGGCCCAGTATTTTACCTGCCGGATGGTGCCCAGTTTGCCCGATTGGACAAACGCAATGGCTGATTTCCAGTGATCCCCGCTGCGCTGTTGCTGACCAACCTGCACCAGGGATCCATATTTCCTTGCGGCATCCAGCATCACATTGATCTCCCCGATAGAATTGCCCAGTGGTTTTTCCACGTACACGTGTTTACCAGCCGCACAGGCCTCTACGGTAGGAAGACAGTGCCAATGATCGGGTGTTCCGACAATCACTGCATCAATGTCTTTATCATCCAATACTTTTCGGTAGTCCTTTTCCAGCAGGGGCTTTGTCATCCCCATCTTTACAAGCTCCGCGGCCTTTTCAGTCAGCACCCGATCATCCACATCACACAACGTTTTGCACACCACATTGGGCTGTTTAAGAAGATCTTTAAGGTCACCCCATCCCATATTTCGCGCCCCGATCAGGGCCAGGGTGATCTTGTCATTGGATCCCGGTATTCCGGAGGGAGCAAACACAGAACCAGTCATGGACTGCGTCATTCCTATTCCTGCCACGGTGGCAGCTGTTGTTCTGATGAAATTCCTTCGGTTGGTTGACATGGTGAATCAGTTTTTTGGTCCTGTAAATTAGTAAAAACCATGCGTTGTTGTGCAAGATCAAATAACAGATTGTTTTTATATTTTTCGCAAATGGCTTATTGGTCGCTTGATCTGCAAATAATTACTATTTTTATTGACGCTTAACAACACACCCCTCAAAATCTCATCATGAAAGCAACCTCAATTCCACGACGTACTTTTATCAAATCCACCGCTGCAACTGCAGCCGGAATAACCATTGTACCCAGCCATGTTTTGGGCAGAGCCCTGGGACATAAGGCCCCAAGTGACAAATTGAATATTGCAGGAATCGGGATTGGTGGCAAAGGGAGGGTTAACCTGGAAGCCATGAATAGTGAGAATATAGTGGCCCTGTGTGACGTGGACTGGAAATACGCTCAGGATTGTTTTAACGACTATCCTGAGGCAAAGAGATACTGGGACTGGCGCAGGATGTTCGATGAGATGGGAGACGATATCGACGGTATCATGATAGCCACATCCGATCACACACATGCCACCATTACAGCTACGGCCATCACCATGGGCAAGCATGTGTATTGTCAGAAACCCCTCACCCATTCTGTATATGAATCCCGTTTATTGACCAGGCTGGCCCGGGAATACCAGGTCGCTACCCAGATGGGAAACCAGGGTAACTCTGCTCCCGAAGCACGAACCGTGGAAGAGTGGATCTGGAGCGGTGAGATCGGGAAAGTGAAAGAAGTACATGCCTGGACCAACCGACCCATCTGGCCACAGGGCCTGGAGCGTCCAACAGAAAAGATGATACCTCCCGATACCATGAACTGGGACCTCTTTATCGGACCGGCACCCATGCGACCTTACCACGATATTTATACACCATGGAACTGGAGGGGCTGGTGGGACTTTGGTACCGGGGCACTGGGCGATATGGCATGCCACATACTGAATCCGGTATTCTCTTCCCTTCAACTTGGATATCCCATTAAAGTACAGGGATCTTCCACACTGGTAAACACTGAAAGCGCACCCCAGGCTGAGGTGGTGGAGTACACCTTCCCGGAGCGGAAAAAACTGCCCTCCCACATGAAAGTCAAAATGCCGGAGGTGAAGGTTTTCTGGTATGACGGGGGAATGATGCCTTCAAGACCTTTGGAGCTGGCCGATGGTGAACCGATCATGGAAGATGGCATGGGTGGATGTATTTTTGTGGGTACCAAAGACAAACTGATCTGTAACCTTGCAGGTATTCATCCAAGGTTGATGTCTGGCCGGCAACCCAATGTACCTGAAACACTTCCACGTGTTGAAGGATATAAAACCGGCGGGATCATGGACGGACCGCACGAACAGGACTGGGTCCGGGCCTGCAAGGAGAGCCCTGAAAACCGCAAACAGCCCAACTCCAATTTTGACATGGCCGGACCATTCAACGAGATGATTGTCATGGGAGTACTGGCAGTCCGGCTTCAGAGCCTTGACCGGGAATTGCAGTGGGATGGTGATAACATGCGGTTTACAAATATCTCAAGCAGTGATGAACTGAGGATTGTCTCCTCCGATGATTTCAAAGTGATCGATGGTCATCCCCATTTCAATACACAATATGTAACCCTGAATGCTGCAGAGACTGTTAAGGAATATATCAAACACAATTACAGGGATGGCTGGTCCCTGCCTGAATAAACTTCATTAAAACCATCAAAACCAACAATTAAAAATATAAAACAGATGAAAACTTACAATCTATTTGCAGCTGTTGTACTTGTGGCACTTTTGTGTTCGTGCAAACAGCAGAGTAAACAAAATTCAAATGACACCCCGACTGCTGATGAGCCTTCGATGAATGCACTCACCGCAAATGAAAAAAGCGATGGCTGGGTGCTGTTATTCGACGGTAAAACCACCGATGGCTGGAAAAACTTCAATGAAGACGTCATTTCTGGCTGGAAGGTAGAGGATGGCAACCTGGTAGGCCTTGGTCTGGGTGGAGACATCGGTGGCGATATTGTATCCGTCAAAGAATATGATAATTTCATCCTGAAATGGGAATGGAAACTGGGTCCCAACGGGAACAGCGGGGTCATGTACCATGTGTTGGAAGGAGAGCAGTATCATGCTCCCTACGAGACTGGTCCGGAGTACCAGCTCATCGAAGATGATAATTTTTTAGATCACGGTGAACCTTATCCGCTGGAGGATTGGCAGATGACTGCTGCCGATTATGCCATGTATGTAGCCAACGATGAAAAACAGGTGAATCTGCGTGACTGGAACAGTTCAAAAATAGTATTCAGTGAAGAGAAGGCCGAATACTGGCTGAACGGAAAGAAAGTGGTTGAATTTGTGCCCTGGAGCGATGACTGGAACGAAAGGCGCAACAGTGGAAAATGGGATGCTTTTCACGACTACGGCCTGGCCAAAACAGGAAAACTATGCCTGCAGGACCACGGCAGCAAGGTCTGGTTCCGGAACATTAAGATCAAGGAGCTGTAGTGAAAGGCAGACCATACCTCTATTTTATCAGTCTGGTCGCAACCATCGGCGGACTGATGTTCGGGTTCGATATTGGTATCATTTCAGGTGCCATTCCCTTCATTCAGCCCTATTTCAATTGGGATGAACTGCAGCTTGGCTGGGGTGTCAGTTCGATCCTTGTTGGATGCATTGCCGGGGCATTTGGAACTGGTGTGATCACTGAGAAATATGGACGAAGGAGCATACTGATTGTTGTAGCCCTGTTCTTTGCAGTCTCATGTGCCGGAATGGCCATGGCCACAACGGCCACATTTTTCATCTCATTCAGGGTCATGGGCGGACTTGCTGTGGGTGCCGTTTCAGTACTGTCTCCCATGTATGTAGCTGAAGTTGCTCCTCCAAAGATCAGGGGAACGCTGATCACCATATACCAGCTGGCCATTACCCTGGGGATCCTTATCTCCTACCTGGTCAACTATGGATTGCATGAGGTTGATAACAACTGGCGCTGGATGTTCGCCACCGGTCTGATCCCATCGGTATTATTTTTCACCGGCCTGATATTTATTCCTGAGAGTCCCCGCTGGCTGGTGAAAGCCGGGTTCAAAGCGAAGGCTTCAATCATCCTTGAAAGAATTGGCGGCGGAGCATTTGCCGTTGCAGAGATCCGTGAAATTGAGAAGAGCCTGACCAATGCCGGAGGCCCGGTAAATTTCAGGGCCCTTTTCCGCCCACAATTCCGCAGGGTGATCTTCCTGGGATTGTTATTGTCAGTATTCGTACAGATTACCGGGATCAATACTGTGGTGGATTATGCTCCGAAAATATTGATATCCGCAGGTCTGGAGATCAAGAATGCGCTGCTGCAAACCTCCCTGATCGGCATTGTCAACTTTGTCTTTACATTTTTTGCTGTCTGGCTTATCGACAGGCTGGGAAGAAGAACATTCTATCTCATTGGTTCCTCAGGTATGGCCATTACCCTGCTGATGCTCACAGCTGCCTTTCATTTTGAGATGGATCCTGTTTTCACCATCATTTTCATCATGCTGTTCATCGCATTTTTTGCCTCCTGCATCGGTCCGGCGTTCTGGACCCTGGTGGCTGAAATGTTCCCAAATCAGATCCGTGGTCAGGCGGTGGCACTCGCATCATTTACCCAGTGGGTGTTCAACTTCCTGGTGATACTGTTTTTTCCCTACGTTCTGGATGCAGTTGGAGGCTCACTCACCTTCCTGTTCCTGTCAGCGATGTCGGTAATCCAGCTGCTGATTGCCTGGTTTCTCATTAAAGAGACCAAGGGTAAAACGCTGGAGGATATTGAAAGACTCTGGTCGAAATAAAACCGAAAAAAATATCTATGTCAAACTCAAGAAGGGATTTTATTAAAAAAACAACTGCAGCTTCAGTAGCTGTATCGGTTGGCGGGGTTCTTCCTGCCTTCAGTGCAAAAAGTTATGGCCGCATCATTGGCTCCAATGAAAAAATGAGCGTATCTGTGATGGGCGTAAATTCAAGAGGAAAAGCACTGGCCATTAGCTTTGCACAGCTGAAAGATTGCGATGTAGTTCACATTTGTGATGTTGACAGCAGGGCCATCGCTAAGTGCATACATGCATTGGAGTCACATCAAACCATTGAAGTTACAGGTTTTCGGGATTTTCGGGAATCGCTGCAGCATAAGAATATCGATGCTATGATCATTGCGGCTCCTGATCACTGGCATGCTCCCGCAGCCCTGTTAGCCATGCAGGCCGGGAAACATGTCTATCTTGAGAAACCCAGCAGTCACAATCCCCACGAAGGAGAGATTATTGTGGAGGCTGCATCCATGTATGACAAGGCCGTTCAATTGGGTAATCAGCGTCGCTCTTTCCCCATTGTCAAACAAGGTATGCAGGAATTAAAAGATGAAGTAATCGGACGTGCTTATTTTGGGAAAGGGTGGTATGCGAACAACCGTGGTCCCATTGGAACAGGTAAAAAGACCCCCGTACCGGAATGGCTCGATTGGGATCTCTGGCAGGGTCCTGCTCCCAGGATGGCATACAAAGACAACCTGGTTCATTACAACTGGCACTGGCTCTGGCATTGGGGAACAGGTGAGGCATTGAACAATGGCACACATATGATCGACCTTTTACGCTGGGGTCTGGAGGTGGAATATCCTGTAAAAGTGAGTTCAAACGGAGGAAGATACCGGTATCAGGATGATTGGGAACCACCGGATACGCAGGTTATTAATCTCGATTTCAAAGAGGGGGTTACAATGACCTGGGAAGGAAGAAGCTGTAACGGGAAACCCATCGAAGGAAGTGGAGCCGGAGTGATTATTTATGGAGAGAAAGGCAGTATGTTGTTCCCGGGTGGTGACAGCTATACAATCTTCGATCTTGATAACAACATTGTCAAAGAGGTAAATGAGAAACAGATAACCGTTACGGCAAATCTGGCCAATCCCTCAGAAAATCTTGATCTCATTCACATCCGGAATTTCTTTGACGGGATCCGCAATGGAAGCAGCAAGCTCAATGCTGACATTGACTCCGGACATAAAAGCACATTGCTTGTACAGCTTGGAAATATTGCACAACGTGTTGGGCATTCTCTTGAAATTGATCCGAAAACAGGTCATATTCTGAAGGATAAAGAGGCCTTGAAATATTGGTCACGGGCCTATGAAAAAGGCTGGGAGATGAAACTTTAGCATTACAATGAAAACTATTATTGCATGAAATCCAGGAGATCATTTATAAGAACCATGGGTACAGGAGCAGCGTTATCTGCTGTTCCTTTCTCTTCAACCACTGCTTTTGCAACCCAACTATTGTCTGACTCCGGGAAAAAGCCGAAGCGCATCCGGATTGGGATCATCGGTGCTGAAAATTCACATACAATCGGTTATGGCAAAATGTTCAATATTGATAAAAAGTTCCCCGGCGTTGAAGTGGTGTATGTCTGGGGTGAAACAGATGAGTTTGCCACCAATGCTGCTGCTAAAGGGAATATCCCAAATATTGTAAAAGATCCGATGGAGATGATGGGTAAGATCGATGCCCTGATTGTGGATCACCGGCACGCAAAATACCACCTGGAGGCCGCAACTCCCTTTGTGAAATCGGGGATCCCCACATTTATTGATAAGCCTTTCTGTTACAGGGTGGAAGAAGGAAAAAAATTCCTGGCCATGGCCCGGGAACTGGGAACCCCGGTAACATCCTTTTCTTCCATGGCACAAAGCAATGCAACCTTTGATATAAAAGAGCAGGTTGAATCCATGGGTGAGATCAGCCAGGTGGTAAGGTATGGACCGGTGGATCTGGATTCCAAATATGGCGGGGTATTTTTTTACGGAGTTCACCTTGTTCAGCCTTTGTTGTTTATGTTCGGGGAGGACGTTGAAAAGGTGAAAATTTCCAGGGATGGAAAAAATGGCAATGCAACCCTTGTATATAAGAACGGACTGTTTGCCACCCTGATTTTTAAGAGCCTGGCATATGGCTGGGAAACATTTGTGGAGACAGAAGCAGGTCTTATCGAACTTAAATCCCGTGTAGAAGAAACCGACCCTGCAAAAAATTACACGGATATGGTCACAATGTTCCGTACGGGAAAGGAGCCCCGCAGCCACGACAGCATCATAAAATGCGTTGCCATACTCGAAGCCATGGAAAGATCAGCTGCCAGCGAAAATTGGGAAAAGGTAATGCTATAGATCAACCTTCTCTAGAAATCGGTGGTAGCTTCCACCAGGTCCACCTCCCTGATCCATATATTCCGGTAAAGCACCGCATGGCCCTCTGCCTGTAATTTTATACCACCCGGGGTATCGGTGATCCCTTTTCCATCGTCATTCCCCCCGTCAATCCCTGAGTTTGGACCACCCCATACCTGGTTGATGCCTATATCTGTGTAAACCTTCTCGCCGTTAAAATAAAGTGTGACCAGCGCCTTTTCACTGCGCTTCCCATCCTCGAACCGGGCAGCCCTGAACTGAATGTCATAGGAGTTCCATTTACCAACTCCTTTATAAGCATGATAGGGTGATTCGATCTCGTTGATGACCGCACCCATTCCGTGCATGCTTGAATCCCCGTCAAGTACCTGCAATTCATATCGGTTCTGCAGATAAACACCTGAATTTCCACCTTCTGCTTCGATGAGGAATTCCACATGTAACCGGAAATCGCGGTATTTCTTTTTGGTTACCATATCTGCCGAACCATATTTTCCACCGGCCGCAGCAGGATCATTGCTGTTGACAGCAGTACCTTTATCCACCGGGTCATCCACGATTTTCCATTTGATCGGCAATTCGGCTGAGAATCCAGGACCTTCCCAATAGGTCCAGTTCTCATCCAGGGATTCACGGCTGCCGTCAAACAGTATTTTGGCTCCCGCCGGTGCCTTGGCCCCTAATCCTGTATCAACCTGGTTACATGCACTGGTGATAAGTAAAGAAGTAATGACGGCCAACAGCAATGCTGGCGTTAGTCCTCCACGGATAAATGATTGGGTTTTCATTTTGAATGTATTTTAGATTAAGACCTGTGATTCATTAACGTCCAATATTATCGGGCAATCCTTTGTAATACCGGAAACCTTCCACCGGCTTACCATCCCTGTATGGAATCCTGCTGCTTACCCGCTCTATCACTTCTTTCGCCTCTTCTTCCGAAAGCTCCGGACCTTTATAATCATACCAGCCCGAACTCCACTGGCTTACATACTGAGACATGGCTTTGATCTTTCTCTCTTTGAAATCTGAAATATCCACCCAGGTATTCTGGTCCTCCTCGGCCGAATCATAAAGCACATATTCCTCAACCATATGGGCCTCCAGACCCTCCATGGTAATCTGCCCCTGGAAAAGCAGGGGCCACATGGCTGCCCTTGCGGCATCGGCAGAGAGATATGCTGCAGCCCTGTGATCGGCCTTGTGCCACCTCTGTTCCCCTTTACCGGGATCAAAGGCAAACAATACATCGGGCGCTATCTCGCGGATCAGACGCACAAGCTTGGCCACTACTTCCTTTTTATTCTCATATTCCAGCAATCCGTCATCATAACCAAAATTGATATAGTGCTCGCCGGGAATTCCCAGGGCTGCCAGTGCTGCCTGCTCCTCCTGTTTACGGATCAGTGCCAGGTCCACCATGCCCAGGTCAGGATCCTGCGTACCCACATTCCCTGTGGTGAGAATAGCTATATAGACCTCATTTCCATTGGCTTGTAACATGCTCAAGGTACCCATTGAATAAGCATCATCGTCGGGATGGGCCCCGATAAGCAGTATCGTTTTTCCCGTCCACTGTTCAATGGGTATCTCCGGCTGGGCAACGGAAATAATGGGGGAAATCAGCATGGTAGTAAGGATCAGAATGGTTCGCATTTGCACTGGTTTTAAGTGATTTCGTTAGATTCTAATTGGTTTTCAAGAGAGTCAAGTTAGTAATTATGTGAATACTTCCCTATTCAAAATCGATCATGGCTTTCATGACTCCATCCTTGTAGCCAGCCACAAGGTCAAATGCCTCTTTTGTATCCTTGAAGCTGAAACGATGGGTGGCCATGGCATCCACCGAGATATTTCCCTGAGCCATCATATCCAGGGCCGGTTGCACTGCTTCATTCTGTCTTCTCACATGCTGGATGCATAATTCCTTATGCCTTGATTTATCCACCGGCAGGGTCCAATGATCAAACTCAGGGATCCCGATGACCATCAGTTTTCCTCCGGGTTTGAGCAGGTCCACCGCATTGTCCAGGGCATCCTGTTGTCCGCAGCATTCAAATACCACATCCAGCAGTTCGGGGACTTCCCGGCCAATCTTTTCCACCACATCTTCCTTATCAGGATTGGCAGTCAGCGTGGCTCCGCATTTTTCGGCAATCCGAAGCCGGTCATCAATTTTGTCGGTTACATAAATATCTTTTGCTCCCATGGCAAGGGCCGGAAGCAAGACACTCATGCCAATGGGCCCAAACCCAAGGATCCCCACCCTGGCTCCTTCCATGGAAATGGATTGCTTCACTGCGTAGACCCCGATGGCCAATGGTTCTGATATGGCTGCCTGATCATAGGACATGGTATCCGGAATTTTAAAGCAGCTGGTCTCCGGCATCACAATAAATTCAGACAGAGAGCCTTCAGCCTGGCCCGGGCACCCCAGGAACCTTAGTTTCCGGCAAGTATGGGGCCGTCCTTCGAGGCACTGGTCACATTCCCAGCAGGGCATTGCAGGCTCTATTGCAATGCGATCGCCGGGTTTCACCAAGGTCACACCTTTACCAACTGCCTCAACCAGTCCGGCACCTTCATGTCCCACAGTGAAGGGATACTGAACCACCTGGCTGCCGATCTTGCCTGAAACGTAGTAATGGATATCTGATCCGCACACACCCAGAATCTTCATCCGGATCAATACATCATTGTCATTCAGTATTTCAGGGGTAGGTACCTCCATCATCTCCATCTCTTTGATCCCGGTTAGTTTCATTGCTTTCATAGGTCAACCAATTTTATTGAGATAAAGATAAATAATAAATAGAATGAGACTTATAAAATACTAATTGATACGATCAGGCAGACGTAGCTTTCAGATTAACCTTAATTTGTTGAACCATGAAAAAGGCATTATTGATCAGATCCGTTGCCTGCATTGTATTCATGCAATTATTCACTTCCTGCAAATACAATTCCGGTGGCCTGTTTTCTGGAGATCCTGTTCAGAACGTTATTGTAATCATCGGGGACGATCACTCAACCAAGGTATTGGGTTCTTATGGAAATGAAATCATACGGACTCCGAATCTGGATAAACTGGCATCTGAGGGTATCCGGTTTAGCAATGCCTACTCCAATGCCCCGCTATGCAGTGCTTCAAGACAATCGATACTTACAGGGAAATACCCCCATTCGACCGGAGTTACCCTGTTGAGAACCCCGTTCAGGGATGAAGGAAACACCACTGTTGCCGAAATCCTCAGGAAGAAAGGGTTTCGCACTGGTATTATTGGGAAAGCACATTTCAATAATTACATGGATACGGTACCTCCGGACCATGGTTTCGAATATATGTGGTCACATAAGGACTACTTTCGGTGGTTTGATGAGCATGGCCGCATGGTCCCAGATTCTGTTCCTGTAAGGCCTGAATGGAAACCCTTTCAGGATCCGGCAAGGATATGGCTCAATGCAGACATGCTGCCGGGTGCCTTTTATGAAGGAGATGGCACCGCTGATCTCACTGCAAAAAGGGCCGTTGAATTTATTCAGAATCATTCCGATGAAAGATTCTGTCTGTGGGTGGCGAAAATTCAATTAGTAAACGCAACGATTAAAGATCAAAGGTAATCGGACGAGTCCGATTACCTTTGAAGTGCCAAAATTTATTAATCGTTGTAAAATGACAAAGAAAAATTATTGCCATCTCACACTGGAACAAAGGTACAAAATTGAAGCATTACTCAAGGCAGAGAAATAACTATGAAGCTAAACAGCAGACCCAGAAAAAAACTAAGCTACAAATCACCAGGTAGTATCTTTTTGAATAGTTTTAACCCAGTAGTTGCACTTGCCTCTTGAATTTTCGTTGTTTATGTGGCATTGTGATGTTTTGGAATGAAATCACATATTTCGTAGATTTGTATAAAAGGAAAAATGCCAAAGATTTTCGAGTATTTAGGAATCCTACTTTTCTTCTATTCAAATGAACATGAACCAATTCATATTCATGCGAAAAAGGGCGAATATGAAAGTAAAGCAGAATTTTATCTCTCGAACGGACTGATTACAGATATAAAAATCACTAATATTAAGGGAGTAAAACCATTAAGAGGTAGTGAGTTGAAAAATTTCAAAATCTTTCTTGAGCATTTTGCTGACAAAATTGTAGAAAAGTGGATTGATTATTTTGTTTATCATAAAAACGTTGAATTTGAAAAGATAAACAAAAAAATAAAATGAGAGTATTTGAAGAATATATAAGTTACGGTTCTGAATTGACAAAAATCGATTCTGCTAAATATATTGGTGACTATGCAATTCGAATTCAATTCAGTGATGGAAATGAAAAATTGGTTGATTTTAAACCGTTTTTATCAAAATCATTACATCCTTCGATTAATAAATATCTGGAAGAAAAATTATTCATCAAATATCGAATTATTGACGGGAATCTGAATTGGAATGATTATGAATTAATTTTCCCGATAGAAGATTTGTATAATGGACGAATTGAAGTATAGATAGAACAACCACGACGCCACAACACTCTACACCATATTTCATTTGCGAAGCCTGTAGTCATTCATCCCTAATCTGCCAGAGCGCTTGGTAAAACAAGTGCTGGTTTCTCATATGAATCAGACATCCGCCTGGGGAGGGCATATACATCTCCTGCCCGATTACAGAAGTACAGGTTTGATTCAGATGGTTCTCTTCCGTGCCCATCAGCCCATAAAGCATAGAAATCAGGGTGCGCACGGACAGATGCACGTGCGTAGTTATGATTGCGCCTGCTCGTGTGTGTGATCTGTTTGAGTCGTTTCCAGGTCATCCCTTTGTCTTCACTCGCCCAGATAGCCATCTCGCCTCCGGGATTGTACGGCTGAGGACCGGTCTCGGTCGGGGCAATGATACTCCAGGCACCATCCTTCTCGATAAAAAGAGACCCCATATCATAGTTATTGTCGGACGTTGTGACCGGTTGTATGTCCCATCGTATGCCGGTCCAGTGAGCTATGGTCCAGGTGCGAGGATCATTCTTGGGACCTGACTCATATCCCTTACTGGTAATGTAAAGGATTATGGGTCGTCCGTCCTGGTCGAAACGGATGTCCTTCAGATAGACCTTTAGCCCTTCGGATTCGTAATCCCGCACCAGTGCAGCGTTCCTGGTCTCCATGAGCGGCAGGTGTAGCTTCTGTCCATCTGCACTGCTCCAGGTCTCACCGAAATCACGTGTCTCAACGTAGTAGAGGTTGGTTCGATAATTTAAACCTCCTTCTTTCGGGTGATAGTTAAACGCTGAAGCCGCTTTTCTCTCAGTCACCCCACTGATCTGATAATGACCATTGGCTATGGTCGCAAGCCTTTGCCACGCAGACCATCCGACACCATCCCGGCTTGTCATAAAACAGATGGTGCGTTCCGAACCCCATCCATATTTGGTGAAGAAACAGACAAAACCTTGTTGGGGAAGATGCCACGCCTGCAAATATGAGAAATTGGTAATGGGAACTTCTTTGCCGTCCTCAAGTCTTGTGGCATCAATCAGCTCAAATGCGTCAATATTGTAGGGCTTTTTGCTTCGATGAAAGCATAAGAAAGACTCCTGATACTATAGCGCGTAATCTCAACGTCATTCAACCCCCTCCCCGAACAATCCAATTATATTCGCAACCATTGCTTTAATTCCGGTTTCAATTGTTGCCGGATAATCGGGATTTAAGAGTGAGGAATGAAGAGGTGGAGGCTTTTCCCCCTTTGCTAAATAATCTTTCATCACTTCGGGATTTGTGCTACCCAGCCAGATAAGGCAAATAGGGACTTTTTCAGGAGTGCGACCGTATAAACCAAAATCTTCACCTACCATTGCAGGATCAACTCTGATCATGTTTTCTGCTCCCAATACATTTCCTGAATATTCATGAATCTTCTTGTAAAGATCCACATCATTAATAACAGGAGGATGATCACCAGGAGACACCCATACTTCTGGCATCTTGTCTTCTGACATACCTGCGGTTAAGGCTGCACCTCTGCAAATTCGTTTAATAGCATTGAAGGTTTGCTCAATGGCTTCTTCATCATAATAACGCAATGTTAGTTCCAACTTAACCTCATCGGGAATAATATTTGGCCGTGTACCTCCGTGGATGGAACCAACAGTAACCACAACCGGCTTCAAAGGACTGATCTCGCGGCTTACAATGGTCTGCAAATCAAGAACAACCCGTGAGGCGATTACCACCGGGTCAATACACTTTTCCGGATAAGCACCATGTCCGCCAATGCCAAAAACAGTGATTTCAACTGTTTTTACCCCTGCAAAAACCGGTCCTGGTACTAAGCCGATTCTCCTTGATTCCAGCTCAGGATTTATATGATATGCAAGGGCATAATCGGGGACAGGAAATTTTTGAAATAAACCCTCCTCAATGGCCAATGATGCTCCGTCGCCCATCTCTTCTGATTGCTGCGCAACTATTAGCAAAGTGCCTTTCCACTTATCCTTCATATTGATCAGGGTCCGGACTGTTCCAACCATTACGGACATATGAATATCGTGACCACAGGCATGCATTACAGAAACCTCTTTCCCATTTGAATCGGTCATGGTTTTAGTGCTGGCAAAGCTTAATCCTGTTTTTTCTTTGACAGGAAGAGCATCCATATCTGTGCGAAGCATGATTACCGGACCTTCTTCATTTCTATAGATCCCCACAACGTTGTTTCCTCCAAAATTAGAGGTTACATCAAAACCAATGGATCTTAATTCTTCAGCCATTCGTACTGATGTTTCTTCCTCCTGATACGATAATTCAGGGTTCCGGTGCAGGTATTTACAGAGTGCCAACGCATACTCGGTCTGCTTGATAACTTCTTTGTCAAAACCGGATTGATCTTGCCCGTTGGAATTAACCGGGGGAAAAAATAATGCAAGAAAGAGAGGTATTATAAGTTTCATATCAATAATATAGTAATTCTTTGTACTGTCTCTCTGAGCGTATCAAATATTTAACGGTATCCTCAGTCCACCAATTCCCTCTCTATTTGCTCGAGCGACTTGCCTTTTGTTTCGGGTAGTTTGAAGTAGAGGATGATAAACCCAACGATACAGATTACCGCGTAGAGCCAGAAATTATTGGCCCAGCCCAGGTTCTCCTTAACGGTAGGAAATGAAAATGTGAGCGAGAAATTACCGATCCAGAGGAATATGGCTGCAATTGACATGGCCGCACCACGGATCCGGTTTGGGAAAATTTCCGACAATATGACCCAGACAACCGGGGCCAGTGTCAATGAATAAACAGCAACCAGTGCAAGTGTAAGCAAAACGATGGGCAAACCCATGATGTTCTGCTTGAACATATAACCGATGAAAATATAAATAATGGCCAGTAGTGCCGTACCTGCCAGCATCATCTTTTTGCGTCCCAGTTTGTCAACCACCAGAATGGTTACAAGCACCGAGACGACCATCACGGCGCCAATCACAACGATGTTCAGCATCATTTGCTGGATGTTGTAGCCTGCGGCCTGAAAGATGTCAGCTGCATAATAGAATACCACATTCATTCCGCACCACTGTTGCAGGACGGCAAGAAATATTCCCAGCAGCAGGATTTTGAACAAGCGCGGTTCGATCAGATCCCGGAAATGAACCTTTGCCACCTCTTCCTCAGAAATTGTCTCCTGGATAGAACCAACCTCGCTCCTGGCATAAACCGGGCCCGCAACTTTCGTGAGTATCCTTTCAGCCCTGTCCGCCTGACCGTTCTTCACCAGCCACCTTACACTTTCAGGCATGAATATCAT
>SDBT01006493.1_pt1 | contig 19394 bp, 15 predicted proteins | sample 2277101 | NCBI WGS metagenome assembly SDBT01 (sample SAMN10404973, study PRJNA504765) | marine sediment metagenome | isolation source: marine sediment core GS10_PC15, 103 cmbsf | place: Arctic Ocean: Southern Knipovich Ridge | collected 2010 | reverse complement strand
CAATTCGAAGAAATAAGAGATCTAAAAAATGATGAAATAAACGAGGTCACAATTAACGATAAAAAAGAAGAATTGAAAGAAGAATATAAAGAATATTTGAAATTTCCACCTCCAGATAAAACTCTAATAGATGAATATATGTATGCATATATAGAAGAAAAAGATAGAGATATAAAACCAGTAGAAAGAGCAATAAAAGAAAGTTGTTTTGATTGTTATCTCAACAAATATTCTAATTTTAACAATGCCATAGATGGTTCACAGGGTGCAGACTATGATAAAAGTTCTTATAAATGTATTGGATATGAAATTGATGAAGATAGTAAACCTTTACAGAAATTAAATGTAGAAGAGATAGATAGAATATCATCATATAATAGATATTTCTTGGATAGATATTTGGATGATATAATTCCTTATATTGTGAACATATTTATGACTCATCATATGCTTCCAATATCTAAAATAGTTGAATTTCTTGATGTTCTTGGAAAAATAAAGGGATTTGATATCACAGAAAATATAGTTAATAATGCTATTTGGGCTCTTATAAATTCTAAATTCAGAATAAAAGACAGATTTGGAAATATATACTTTATGAAAGAAAGAAATGGGATTGTTTTTCTTGTTGATGATCCAACCTTGGATGTTCATCCTTTGGAAAGTTACTACAATAAAAACGTAGAAATTGATGTTGGACATACCATAAACATTCTTCAGGAAAGTATAAAGGGTGGTATAGAATTGTTTGATCAAGAAACAAAAAATGTTGAGTCTTATAATGAATTCATGAATATTCTTATATCAAAACAAAGACAAATAAAAGTTGGTGTTTTAGAACTTTCTATGACTGATAATACTTATATGAATGAAAAAAGAAGAGATTATATGAGATCAAATACTTTTCTTCAATCTTGGTGGACAGAAATAGATGATTATTATGCACATCACTTGAACCAAAGAGATACATCTGATTCAAATAGTGGAGGGAATATTTTAAAACTTAGACCAAAACAAAAAACAAGAATATATAGTAAGAAAGATAAAGGTCCATGGAGAAAATCCACTGCAAAAGAAGATGTGTTTTTTATCAGTATTTATAACAAGAAAAGAGAGGAAGAAATAGCTAGAAAGGGAAATCCCTCTATTTTAGGTTCTTTATTAGAGGGTAAGAATGGTTCTTTATTATTTAGAATTATAGAACGTTCAAGTTCGATGGAACTCGACGGCAGAAAAGTTAAAACTGGTGTAAAACTAGGGACGGCACCACAAAAGGGAGAATATATTGACTATTTATGGGATTTGAAAATTAGAATTGCTTTTCCTGCTCAGGCTCATGATATGTATTCTAGGGATAAACAGAAAGCTGAAGAGATTGTCGAGGAAACTTATCCAAAACTTAAAGGAAATATTGATGAAATAAAAAAGGAAAAATATGAAATTCCAAGTAAAGAACAAGATCAATATATGACAAAATTTATGTTTTATTATGAATGGACAACTTTAAGAACAACAGGAAGTAAAATCTTTCGTGAGGAAGTTGAAAGGGCATTAAAAGAAAAAGGACTAATTATAAAAGAATTTTGATGTTTTTATTTGGCAAATGCCAAATAAAATGATTGGTGTTATAGGAAGATTAGAAAAAACTTTTTGTGAAACTGTGAAGTACCATAAAAATGGAATGCTCTTAACATATATGGGAAGTACATTTGGTGAAATATATAAATTTGAGGATATGCCAAAAGAAAATTGTGTTATGCTAATTAATATTATAAGAACATTAGACAACAGAAGTACAGAATATTTAGAATATATATCAGATATTAAAAATACTTATATTCTATATAAGCCAAAAGAAAAAGATGAAAAGAATTTATCAGAAATTTGTCAAACTCATAATGAGAGAATAATTCTAAAAACGGATAATAGAGATATTGTAGAAAAGTTAGGATGTTTTTATATAAAGAATATTACTAGATCCTTTTCCATTTTGGAAATAAATTCTATAGTTAGAGATGTTAAACTCAAATGTATTAGTTTATCGAACATACATAAAATATGGGGAGATAATTATTTTCCATTGAAGTATCTTGTGGAAAAATGTTTACAATTTTCTATTGGGATATTTATAGATGAATCTCATTCAACAAATTCTAAGACATTATCTTTTATTTATAGACTTATGAAACTATAATATATATATTATAGTTCAAAGTAATCCAGCATCCTCTAATTCTCTAACATCTATATCTACAACATCAACATCTCCTATAGTAGAATTATAATATGTTGAATCTCTTGATCTAAAATCAAAATTAGGATCTCTCCTATCTTGTATTCTCGACTTACCTTCTATATCTGCTCTTGCAACTCCCTCAAACATTTGATCAGGTTCTCTATATTCTGGAATACATGCTTTTGTTGTTGCATAATCTATAAGAGCATCAAAAGATAATTCACCATTGTAAAATGCTTGTGGCCACCCGTCCCTATAAACCAAAATAGTGGGAAATCCTCTTATTGCGTAGTCCCTAAGAGGATGATTTAAATCATTTTCTGTTTCACCAAAAGCTCTCATTATTTCTGTTTGCCTTGAGGAATTGACAGCCCAAAAATTAGGACTTGCTAATGCCGAACTTAAATATTCCCATAATTGAGCTAAATCTGCAGAAGTGTCATCCGTAGAAATATAGAACAAAATTAATGTGCATGCTTTTGTTCTGAGCATTGTTGGTGTTCTAGAACCAATATAAAAATCATTCTGCGTAAGTTCCCTAACTTTTATATTTGCAAAAAGACTATCCTCCATTTTTATATTGTATTATTTAGATAAGTCAATCTATCCTCTTGCATCCTTCTCACATCTTCAGTTATTCTGGAAGGTGGTACTATTAGTCTATAATCTAATAATTTTGTTCCCAAAAACAGAAATTCTAACCATATTAACCCTTTGTACTCTTTATTATTAACTTTAACAATGTTAGAAGAATTTAGGATTATTCTTGAGAATAATCCACTATTAGTTCCTAACTCAGGGATAATATATTTCTTCCCATTATCCGCTATATGAGTCATATTATATTCTACTTTTGCTTTTGATAAAATTTTAATCATTTCTTTTTTGCTAAAGAGCCCCCTACCATCGTTTCTTATTGGAGTAACTTTTAAATTCTCAGTAAGTAAAGAATTTGCTAGTTTTATACCATCGGGGGATATATATACTATTTTTTTATAGTTGTTATTAGTTTGTTTATTCTTTATTTTGTACTTGACTAACTTACTAAATTCTTTATTTAACGCTTCTAATTCTCTTATTCTTTTATTAAATTCAGGTCTTGATGGAGCATCAGGAGGATAATCTGTAGTATTATAATTTTCGGGATAAAAGCTATCTCTTATTTCTTCTAATTTTCTAATATATGGAATAAATGGAGATGTTTGGTCACCCATAACCAAAGATTATATAAAAGCAAATAAAATTTTTTTTAGAAATAAAAATACTGATAATTCAATATGTCAAATCCCAATGGTAAAGCTAACTTAGCTGTTGCATTTATTGATCTTGCAACTTTGAGTAATCTTGGACGTCAACTTTATGGAGGTGAACAGGTTGCTACTCCTTTCGCTCGTGAAATCAGGAAATCAAGCTGGTTTACTCATGTTTTCCTTCCTATGAAGGTTGAAGGTCAGGTAGATCAGCCCAGCTATAAGATTTCAAAATCTGCAGATTTCTTGCTTTTTTCGTGGCTTATTTTCCATCTTCCTGATATTAGTGTGAAGGCTGGAGAGCTTGGTAACTACAAAATTTGCTATTGTAGAAATCCTGCTCACAATTTGGTAAAGGAGGCCGCACTTGTTTTTAATGATTTGACTCTTCAATCATTTGATACATCGCTTCTTGATCAAACGGCACAATTCACTGTTCCTGAAGGTAAATGGGATTCTTATCAAGCCATGATAGGTAACAAGACTAAGCTTATTACTCCAGGATCTCATCTTGCCCCCGAGACCCTTAAACTTCCTCTTAAGTTCACTTACACTAGAAATCTTGGAAGTGCTCTTCCTACTTCTTCATTGACTTTGAACGATATGCGCATTAATTGTACTTTTGAGGATGATCTTACTAAAATTATTCGAGTTCAAAATTTCGATGGAACCGACTGGCTTTGGATTGATCCAGCAACAGTCACTTTGAGTACTTTAGTAGATGTTGTGGGTAAGAATGGGTTGACCCTTACTCGCCCAGAATTATGGGGACGTTATGCAATTGTTACTAACGAGGAAAGAGCTTATCATCAAAGTCAAACCAAGGATATGGTGATTGAGCAAATCCAAAAGCATAATGGAAAGCGTGAAGCTGCTGGTGTCCATAGAATGGAAGTTCATTTCACTGGTCCTATTCGAGCTCTTTTCTTTGCTGCCCATAACCACACTTCATCTCTTAAGAATAATCACTCCAATTATACCACCAACGATCTAGATTTGGATAAAGGTATTGACCCCATTCGTGATGTTACCTTGACATATGAGGGCCAAACAAGATACGAAAATGTTCCAGGTAGTCATTTTAATGATATGGAGCCCTACCAACTTGCTAGACGTTGTCCCAAGAATGTTGGTTATCATGGTCAAATGTATTGTTTGGATCTCGAGAGTGATGATCCTGATGGTTCTTCTAACTATGGCAAGTTGACTACTACTTTTGATTTCAACATTGTTGAGACATCTACTGATTCTGATGATCCTGCGACCACTGCTGCTAACTATTCTGTCCAGATTAGGGCCTTAAGTACTAATATTATCCGAATTAGTGAAGGTTCTATTTCATTCCCCAGCTTCAATTAATAAAATATATAGTAATGAATACTATATATAATTAAAATGAGTGAAACATTTGAAATATATAGAATAAGAGACACATCTTATCAAAGAAAATCATCAGAAAATAATTCAAATAATCTTTTAATACTAATAGTAGCTGTAATAATAATATCGGGACTTGTTCTTCTCGTTATATTCCTATTAAGATCAGATACAGCAGCAATATTACCATCAGATGATATTGTAAATCTTGAGGACCTAAAAGATCTTGCAGATGCAGAATGTTGCCAACCAGAATTTGGTATACCAAATGAACTATTTCTCAGAGACCCAACCGAGAATATAATATATACAAGATCTTGCGAAGGTTGTGATCCTGTAGCAAGAAAAGGTGCTATAATATATTTTGAATTTTCTACAGGATCCAATATACCACAGTGTCCAACATTTGTTGAATGCCCCTCATAGTTTTACTTTTTAGTAAAACTATATTTAATAAGAAGATTTACATAGCTTGCCATAAAATCCATAAAATAATCCAAACTATGCCCAATAAGAAGAGCCCATAGATTGCCATAAAATCCATAAGATAATCCAAACAATAATAGTAATAACTACCGTCCAAATAAATACCTTTTGATTGTTTACAGTTCCTCCATTTCCATTATCATCCTTTACCCAAGAAGGTTGTGAGGTTATAAGAATAAACCATATAATAAGAGGGACTATAATAATAACCACCCAGATCGCGAGACTCCATGAACCCAAACCGAGATTACACCCAAGATCAGAACCCATATCTGATTTGCCAGTTTTGGCGGGCGAAAGAGATTTGACAGATCTAGTACTACTACTCATTTTATTGGTCAAAGAAAAATCTTCTTTATTTTTATTATTTTTTTAGTAGTCTCATTATACTGTGTGAATTATTTCATCTTGAACAACATAATAAAATAACTATGTCAAAACTAGAAATTATCATAGGACCAATGTGTAGTGGAAAAACTTCAGAATTAATAAAAAGAGCAAGATGGCACACACAATTCAAAAAAGTTCTTATTATAAATTCTAGATTCGATAATAGGTCTGAAGACACCATAAAAACTCATGATAATATAGTTTTTCCAGCAACAAAGGTTAATAAATTATCTGAATTGGATAATTTGGTTTTTGATTATGATGTTTTATGTATTGACGAGGCACAATTTTTCTCAGATCTTTATAAAACAGTAATAAAATGGTTAAATAAGGATAAAATAATTATTATTATTGCAAGTCTTGATGGTGATAGTGATCAAAATAAATTTGGTTCGGTGCTTGATCTTATTCCATTATCTGATAGTGTTAGAAAATATCATGCTTTGTGTGCAATATGTAAAGATGGTACCCCCGCACCCTTTACAATAACAAAAAAAAAGAAAAACTCTCAAATATTAATTGGAGATACACATGAATACACACCCGTTTGTAGAAAACATTTGAATAAATAAAACTCAATCATTTATAACAAATTATTGTTATGAATAGAGACAATCCTTATATTGTTTTTTTTCCAACAAGAAAACAAATTAAAACGGCTTTTATACCTACTAAAATAGATGATACATCCTTTAAGGTTATAAAACCCATAGAAAATGCAAAAGTAACCTCTTATATTACCAATACCGGTCAAAAAATAAATCTTATATCGGTTGGTATAAACAAGGATGATAGAAAAATAAGAAGATGTTGGTGGTGTAGATATCCTGTTACAGGAAAATCAATAGGAATACCAATAGAATATAATATTGATAAAAATCATCGATATGTTATTTCTACCGAAGGAATAACATGTTCATTTGAATGTTCGAATGCTTATATTATTGATGAAAAAGAAAAAGGATTTAATTACAGAAATTCTGTTTATAAAGATAGTTTAATCATACTTAATCTTTTCTTTGATATTTTATATCCAAGAGAAAATTTCAAATCTGCAGAGGATTGGAGAATATTAGAAGAAACAGGTCAAGGAAACGTTAGTATATTAGAATTTAGAAACGGAAATCATGTGTACAAACGAACAGATACAGTTAGGATCGTGTATGCTGAACGATATTACGAATTATCAACAAAGCTTACCAATAATGTTGTTCATTATGGTGATAATTTATAATAAATTAGGTAGTCTTGGTAGAAAATTGATGATGGCAATAACAAAAAATAAATTAAATACAATATCTGATACACTAACGAATTTAGCACTTAAAATATCAAAGCCCAATATTGGTATAAAAAAGAAAGGATGTATATGGGTTAATTTAGAATATAATGGAAAAAAATATGAAATACCTTTAATTACAACAAAAAAAATTGCTATAAGGTGGTCACAGGTTGAAGATGAAAACAATAATGATGTTACAGATATTATCAGAATGAAAGCTGGTCCATATAAAGAATTTTTTGGAATGCCTGTCAAACCTGGCCATTTAATAAATGGCTGTAAAAGTTTGACATTTCATTTTAAGAACAATAAAAGTATTACATTTGGTTCAAGAGATATTATATCTTTTTAATATATAGAAAAAATCTATATATTATACCATAACGAATTAAAATAATCGTTATATGTGATATGTTACATATTTATATTCCTGACCATCCATCATAGAATAAATAACATACTCTTAATGGGTTCACTCATTCTTTGTAGTAACTACAGATTTTTATACTCGGTTCCGTAATATGCTCTATTATTACATTTTACCATTTTCAATAATTATTTTTAATCAATCTTAAAATTTGAAAAAGCAAAATGTCATTAATGTTTAAAGGATCCAGATGTCCAGAATGTTTTTCTAGATTAATAGTAAATAAATCTGATGATACAGTTTACTGTTCGACAGGAAAGCATAAATTTATTTCTTCTATAATAAAAGAGGAAGAAATAACATTATGTCCCATATGTGGTAAAAAAAAGATTAACAAACGTAAAAATATTTGTGAAGATGGTCATGTTTGGATGATAAAAGATGATTCTTACTCACTTCATCTTATGTAAACAAATATATGAGTATTCATATATTATATTATGCCTGTCCCTTAGGCAAGAGTTCCTTTCTAATATGCGGCATGGTACCTGAAAAGAGAATACCTGTACCATTAAACATCTTATTATAATCTTCATCATTCTTAACTGCCAAATAAATATCTCTGGGAGTTATTCTTACTCTTTTATTCGTTATTACAGAATTTCCAGATGATTCAAGTAACTCAGCAGAAAGATATTCGATAACAGCAGCAAGGTAAACACCGGCAGATTTGGAAACTCTTAAACATGTTCTCGATTTCATCATATAAACAAAACGCGAGGGAGGAAATATGAGTCCTGCCCTTATTGCGGAGGATCCTTTTTCAGTTGCATTATATCTAGTAACAGATTTTATACCCTCAGAAACAGCATGTTTTGACATTTCCAATGAGAATTCATATCTTACTGCACATTGTATTTGTTTTGCAGACAAGGTAGATTTTCCTGCCCTTGCAGTCATACTTGTAGCTCTATCAATAATCCTAATCGTATAATCTTTGAGCATATCATCAAGAACACTCATTGCTTTGGCATTTATACCAGTATCAGGATGAACCAACTTTAGATTTTTTCTGGAAAAGGTAGTGAAGGATGTTTTATCCCTCTTCTTAGTTCTTCTTGTTGCAGACATTATTTTATTATGCACAATAATATTTTATCAATTCAAATTGCTTCATAATTATTCAAATAAATTATTTACAAGATAATATTCTTGATTTTTTATAAATGAAATATGTTCTTATCTGGTTTTAAAAATAAAATGAATTCTCCTTGGGAAAAATGGCAGAGAGAATACAAGAATTCTGTATTAATGTTGACCGTTTTTAAGACTAATTATAAGATTAATGAACCGTATAAAAGTCCTACAATTTCTCAAAGTAGGGGATCAGCATTTTTTATAACTAAAGATGGATATTGTTTAACAAATTTTCATGTTATTTCTGGTGCTATTTCTGTTAGTGGAAAAACTGAAAAAACTGGAAGCGAATTTTTGGATATGACAATAATTGCGAGTTGTCCTCCTAAAGACGTTGCTTTACTAAAATTGAATGATCTTTCTAAAATTGGTGATATTACTCCCATAAAATTAGGTAATGATGCTCTTCTCAAACATACAGCTTCTGTAATGGCTATTGGATTTCCATTAGGAAAAGATAGGATAAAATTTACTACAGGAATTGTATCTGGTTATGAAAACCCCATCCAATCTGGTCCGACAAGAAATATGTCATATATTCAAACAGATCTTGCTATAAATCCTGGATCAAGTGGGGGATGTTTATTGAATGACCAAGGGGAAGCTGTAGGTATAAATGCTGCAGGTTTTATATTATTACAAAATATATCTTATTCTATACCAACTCGTGTAGTTTTAAGTATATTGAGGGAGCTGTTCAAAATGGAAACATCTGAGACTATGATTGTGATACCTCCCGAGTTAGGTATAGAAACTCAAAAAATGACAGATTCTCATTATCAAATTGAAGGAATTTCACAAATGATTGGTTTAAGAATTAAAGAAATATCCCCTATTTCATCTATAGATGGAATAATAGAAGGTGATATAATAACAAAACTTTCATTTCCAGATCCATATTCTTTAAAAAACTCTTTTGATGTTGAAACATATAGAAAACCTTGTGATCATTGTAAAATGAAAAAAGATATGGAAATGAAAATAACAAGATATGGGGACGCAAAATTATACAAAAATAAAAAGCCTACATCTCTAGAAAGAAAGTTATCAATTCAAGAAGTTATAGATGTTATACCTAGCGGTACAGAAATAGGAATAACCGTTTTCAGGAAAGGAGAAAGATTTGATGGATCTTTTGTATTTGAGAATGGGGGAAGATTAGGTATTGATTATGTATATTTACCATTTGAAACTATAAATTATGTTATATTTGGTGGTATTGTATTTGTTCCTCTTATGTCATATATTCTCGATCAAAAAATTGAAGTTAATAGTTATCTTGGTGAATTTATACCAGAAAAAAGAAGAGGAACGCCCAGAATTATTATAAGTCAAATATTTCCATCATCAGAAGCTCAAGGATTAGAAGCCATAAACAAATATGATATTGTATCTTCAATAAATGGAAAGCTTATATATACCATAGATGATGTTGAGGCTGCCATATTCTTGAATAAAAAATATATACTTATTAAACTTAGAACAGATATAGAAGTGGTTTTAGCATTCGATAACGCTTTATCTATAGATAAAATGATACATCGGTCGTTTGGATTTAATCCTAACAAGTTTAGTTTGAAACTATGGAAGTTATAAATATATTGTATTATATACAATATATACCTAATGTTTTTTTGTTTTTTTTGTTTTTTTTGTTTTTATTATTTTTTCTTATCTTATTTTCAAGAATTATATACAAAATATATTTACATTTCTATCATTTTCATGTAAACTCTATGGAAAGGATCTTTAATATTTATTAGGGTGTTATCAACGTAAAACTTATGGAGCTCAATAAAAACATTTAAAAGATGAAAAGTATTAATCTCATACTCTTTTATTTCTTTTAAATGTATCTTATAATATAATACAAAATTACATAAAACGTCTCTTGAAGTAGGTTTTGTTGGTCCTTTGGGACCTTGGACTTTAGATTTAGAAAATTTAATGGCGCGAGTAATTTTTCTGAGAGATAGAATAAATGTTTTTACAATTATATATATATCTTCGTCAATTGTTTCTTTCTCAAAGAAACACAATATTTCTCTATCCGTAGCTGGTAATATTTTATCTTCTTTGAAAAGTTTGTATATTCTGCAAATATTGAAAATCATATCTTCCTCAGTATTTCCAAGGAAAATTTTTAATTCTTTTCTAATTCTCCCATAATAGTCTTTTCCGTATTTAATAAGAGAATTGTTTGTTTCTAATAATTTTTGGTAGATTGTTCTATAATTTATTTCAATATTTTCACTTTCCCTTATTTTACGCTCTTGGTCAGGAAGAAGATTTTTGTAAATTATAAATTCCACAGATTTTTCTAGAAAAGAGGATCGATCACTCCCAGAAAGAATTTTCTTCCCAGAGGAGAAATAGAATTCCTCTCCTCTTTTAGGTGAAATACCACTTATTCTATTTTCTATAAAATCAAATAAAACTGAAAGTCTTTTACAACCATCGATACAACAAAGCTTATTACTCTTTCTAGTATTAAAAATAAGTCCATTTAGGGGATTGTTTACTCTTTTTATTACTTCATTAATAAATTTAATTTCTTCTTCTCTTGTGTGAGCTGTTTTATTAAATTCAAGATTATAGAGTTCTACGCTTTTATTTTTTACTCCAGTATATATATCTTTAATTTTAATACTGATAGAAGTGTGCTTCTCCATAACTTGGTCAAATTCATCGGCAATATTTAAGTGAGACATGTTTTGTTTGTTCACTTTTTCTTTCAAAATTAAAATAGGTAAAAAATATTTTAATTTTTCATCATATTTTATAAAAAACGGTTTTAGTATTCCATAAGTCCTAAAATTTATTATTATTTGAATAAATGATAATAAATATCTATTTTAAAATGATGCAGTATTATTTTAAGCTTCAGGAGGAATATGAAAAAAAGTATGGGGTGTATACTGCCGTTTTCATGCAAATGGGTCATTTTTATGAAATATATGGTTATGAAACAGAGAATGGATATAGGGGAAAAGCGAAAGAAATGAAAAAGGTTCTTTGTATGAGATTAGCAAATAAAAGGTGGAAGTCAGAAAATAGCCAAACCTATCATATGGTAGGTTTTCCTATAAGTGCATATGAAACTTATAAGGAAATTGTTTTGGATGCAGGATATACTTTAATAAGGGTTGATGAAACGGGAGAAGATAAAAAGAAAAAAATTAGAGAAGTTATTGAAGTTGTGAGTTCAGGAACAGATATTGATTTTAACGGAACAAGAGTATGCTCAATATATATCAACTGTATGAAACCATCTAGAAAATACGAAGATTACATTCTTGGTTGTGGAATTTCTATAATTGATATAAGTACGGGAGAAAATTCTATATGTGAAGTATATAGTCAAAAGAATAAACTTCACGCTCTCCAAGAAATATATAGAAATTTTTTAGTTTATAATTCAACCGAGATAATTTTGCATCTAAATAATATACCAAAAGATGAAACTGAGGATTATACCGATTACATTATATCCACTCTAAATATACCAGATAATGTAATTCTGTTTTGCAACAATACTGAAAAGAAATACTTAGATTTCACTTATCAGGAAAATTTTCTCACAAAAATATTTTGTAATAATACAAACTTTTATCTTAGTAGTAGCGTATCTACCATTTTGGACGATCTTAATATATGTTTAATGAACTATGGGACGATAAGCTATATTATTCTGCTTCAATACTGTTATGAACATAATGAAAATATATTATCGAGCATAAGGAAACCTAACATACCGAATATTACAGAAAACAATCTTATCCTTATGCATAACGCTATTAAGCAACTAGATATTTTACCAAAGAAAAGAAATATGTTGAGAAAAAGAAATAATTCACAATATAATTCCCTTATACACGTTCTTGATAATACACAAACAGGAATGGGGAAAAGACTCCTAAAATCTATGCTATTAAATCCGATAACGGACGAAGATAAACTAAATATGATTTATGATATTACAGAAAATATTATATCATCCTCTATGTCAAAAAAGTTTCAAAAACAATTAAAACAAATTCCAGATATAGAAAAACTTCATACAAAACTTTTAATCGGTGTTATAACACCAAAAGAACTTTTTAGACTTATTACTGGATATAAACATGTTAGTATACTATATAAAACAATTTTATCTTTTTCGAATGAAAGAAATATCAATATGAAGAATATAATTATAAATCCTGAAAATTATCAAGAACTTATTGGTTTTCAGAATTTAATAACTCCTATAATTAATTTGGAAAATATGGAGCATGCTAAATATGTAAAGAATATAGAACAAATTGAAAATCATGATTTTATTGTGACAGGTGTAGATCCAATTTTTGATAAACTTAGCATAAAGATGGATATTTTGAAGAAAGATTTAAAGAAAATTGTGATTTCGCTTAATAAATATTTGCCTGCTGAAAAGAATGGAAAAGATAGTACATCGATCGAATTAAAATATGAAAGATATTCCAAACCAGGATCATTAGGCAATAATATTTATGTATGCGATCCTGTCATTATAACAACTCCATATAAATCGAAACTTCTTCAAAAGTTTCATGGGAGCGATGAAAAATTAGAAATAGGAAAATATAAAAAAGGAAGGGTTTCTATATCATCAAACGCTATAAAAGATCTAAGTTTAAAGCTCGAAGAGGCCATAATAGAAATAGAAACTTATACCTATAAATTCTATATTGAATTAATAAAGAAATTTAAAAAATATAGCTTTTATATCTTCTTATCTAACTTTGTAGCATATATCGATTATATAGTTAATAACGCTATTATTGCAGAAAAAAATAAATATTTCAAACCCACTATAGATAAAGACTCTAAAACATCTTATATTGATGTCACGGATCTTAGACACCCTCTTATAGAACAAATTATTAGAACAAAGTATATTTCTAATGATGTTGTAATTGGCAGAAATCCTTTAGGGGTGTTATTATATGGTGTAAACTCGACAGGTAAAACATGTCTTGGTAAAGCTATAGCTATAATTGTTATAATGGCACAAGCTGGAATGTTTACTGCCGGAAATATAATATATAAACCTTATAAGAAAATTATAACAAGGTTAACTGGTAATGATAATATGTTACAAGGTCATTCTTCATTTATTATTGAGATGAATGAACTTCACACAATTCTGAGAGAGGCGGATAATCAAACTTTGATTATAGGGGATGAATTATGTAAGGGAACTGAACATTTGTCTGGTTCAGCTCTAACTATTTCAACAATCAAAACATTGGTTGATAGGAAATCTTCATTTATATTTTGTACTCATTTGCACAATCTCACAGAAAATAATATTATAAAGGAACTTAAACAACTTAGAATATGTCACCTTAAAACAACATATGATCTCAAACTTAAAGAATTAGTTTACAATAGAAAATTGGCAGAAGGCTCAGGAAGTTCTATTTATGGTATAGAAGTATGTAGATCTCTTGGCCTAAGCAATGATTTTATACAATTTGCAGATAAAATTAGAAGAGAAATGTCTAATATTCCTAAACTTATTGTGCCTCTAGAAAAATCTCGGTATAATTCTAAAGTTCTTAAAGACGAGTGTAAGTTGTGTCACTCAAAGAAAAACCTTCATAGTCATCATATTGAAGAACAACGTAAGGCTGATAAATTAGGTTTTATAGGATATTATCACAAAAATAGAAATTTTAATATTTTAACGTTATGTAGCTCTTGTCATAAAAGATTACATAATTTAAAACTCGAAATAGAAACAAAAGAAACTCTTAGAGGTATGTTTTTCTATGTAGTATAATGGTCTTAAAATTATGAAGAAAATTTATATTGGTTTTTCATTTATTTATTTACAAATGAAAAACATGTCCGACTTTATTCCAAAAAAATATAAACATTTGGAACCAAGCAATCAAGAAATTGCAAGGCTTGCATTTTATCCTCTCAGTTCCAAAGAAATAAGAGAGGGAGGTATAGAAATAAAAAGTGAACAACTTGCCATTCCTAAATCTGGACGCAACGCAGAGGAAGTAAAACGTGATATTACTTTAAATAGAGCGAATGGACTGTATAGTCCATTACTTGGAGCAATTGATAGGACCAGTATATGTGAGACATGTAATTCTAATTATTACAAATGTCCTGGGCATACAGGATATATAGAATTAGGGTTTAGTATATACAATCCTATATTTGTTCAAACTCTAAAGAAAATATTAAACCTATTCTGCTGGAAGTGTTTTAATCACTCTCTAACTATGCTTCCAGATAAAGAAGGCAAGTATAAACCCCTTACACCTCTGTTTAACCCAGAAGAAGTTAAAAAAAGATTTTCAAATCTTAATTATGATCAGAGATTGGATGCTGTCATTTCTTGTGTAAAAAGAGCGTGTAGAAATACAGAAAAAGATAGTAGTGGTAGAGAAATATTTCATTCTGTGTATGATTGGAAAATTTCTAGAGCTATGGATCAGGAAAATACTACGGGAATTACAGAATTTAAAATAAAGGCTGAAAATGGATCATTTTCAGATAATGTAGATATAGACACAGTCAAAACTTTTCTCCAAAATATATCTGATGATCATATGAAAGTTTTAGGATTTAATGTAAGACCCGAAAATTTTATTATGGAAGCTATACCCGTTGTAAGCCACAAGATAAGACCTTATAATATTTTAGAGGGTGATGAAAAACATGATAGTCTCACAAATTTTTATAAAAGAATTCTTAATTTGGTTAATTCTAAATCTAAGACATATAAAACTGATGTGGAAAAATTATATACTTCTTTTGTAACTGATAAAGAGTTTGTATGTGATAGCTCCAGTGTTTCCGAACAAATAAAAACATTTAGAGCTATTTTTGATAGTAAGGACGGAGTTATAAGATATGGAACATTTGGAAAAAGAACTAATTTTACGGGCAGAACTGTAGTTGTTCCGGATCCTTCCGTAGATCTTACTGAAGTTAGTTTACCAGAAGAATTTAGGAATATTACTGTAGAAGAATCAGTAACAGATGATAATATAGAAGAAATAACTTTATTATGGATAGAGAGAGAAATAAAAGCTTATACAAGAAATGAAATATTTAGAGATCTTATATTGGCTGAAGAATATATTCCAAAAATAGGTGATATTGTTCACAGAAAGCTTAAAGATGGTGATCTTATTATTGTTAACAGACAACCATCTTTGCATAAATATTCTTTGTTAGGGGTTGTAGCACGATTTAGGAAAGGACAAAAAACTATAGGAATAAATCCATCTCTAACAACACCATTAAATGCTGATTTCGATGGCGATGAACTAAATATATCCGTTCCTCAAAGTTTGGCTGCAAGACATGAAGTTATGACAAGAATGTTTGTTGAGGAAAATATAATGTCAATATCTAAGGAAGGTTCGGTATTTGGTTTAATACAAGATAGTCTTATAGGATCATATCATCTTACGAACGATATAACTGTTTTTACAAAACAAGAATGGATACAAATATATACACAAAGAAGACATGGAAGCCTATTTCCTAGTAAGAGTTTTAAACAGAGGGTAAAAGAAGTTTTGGTTCCCGAATATAGAACAATTATATATGATAGAAAATTAGATGTTCTTAATAAGAAAAAAGAAAAAATAAAGAATGAATTAGATGAAAATAAAGATGAAAATAAACAACTGTTAAGAGATATAGAAAATGAAATATCAAAACTAGAAAGAAATAGGGACCTCGAAGATTCTTCATTTTATGATAAAACACTTGTCTTTTCTAATTTAAGATATACTCCCGAGGAAGCTGCATTATATAGTGGAAAATCTCTATTTTCATCATTATTTCCCCCTGACTTTAATTATAAGAAAAATACAACTGACGGAGATGTTGTAATCAAGAATGGTATACTTAAGACAGGGAGATTAACAAAAACAGTTCTTGGAACATCAAGTAGTGGAATAATAACTTCTTTATATAGAAGATATGGAGGTAAAGTCGTATCTGAATTTATATCAGATACACAAAGAATTGTGGGTGAATATTTAAAAGGTAGAGGTTTTACCATTGGTATTAAGGATCTTACTATAGATGAAACTACAGATAATAAGATAAAAGAAGCAATTGGAAAAGAGTTGAATTCAATAATTGAGCTTGAAAACCAGAAATATACAAAATCTGCTTTCACTGCAAGAAAAGAAAAGATAGAAGCAGACCTTCTCGAAAAACTTAACGGAATAAGAGACATTACTAGTTTACTTTTGGAAGATCAACTCAAGAATAATAGAATAATGGATATGATCAAAAGTGGTGCAAAAGGTGACCCTGCAAATATTTCTCAAATGTTAGCATCTGTGGGACAACAAACAAAAGAACAAGCTAGATTAGGAGATTCTGAAAAAAGACCAACATCCTCATTTGTTCCGGGAACAAAAGATCCAGTAGCGAGAGGATTTTGCAGAAATTCTTTCTATGACGGTTTAACTCCCGAAGAATATTTCTTTCATGCTATGTCATCTCGTCTTTCCCTAATTGATACCGCTATTAACACAAGTAGCACAGGATATGCATCCAGAAAATTAAGAAAAGCAATGGAAGATGAAGTTGTATTTAATGACGGAACCGTAAGAAATGTTGGAACAGGAAAAATAATACAATTTAATTATGGTGATGATGGTTTCAGTCCCGCTAAACTAACAAATACATATGATGGTTTAAGATTCTTTGATATGTCAGAAATTGATCTACCATCGAAGAGAGAAAGAGGCTTTGTTGAAAGAGAGCGACTTTTGATCGATTTTATGCCAAGAATTTTCAGAAATAAAAAACCGGATAAAGAATTATATGAAATTTACAGAAATAGACTATACATAGATACCAGAAGAGAAGTGAATGTTTATGAAAATTATGAAGATATACCACAGTCAATCAATTTTGTGAAACAAGGTATACTTACCCCAACATGTCATCTCGGACAAAGAAAACTTCTTCTATCAGAAATACAATTTCTATCAAATACAAAGAATAAATATGTCGTATATGCTGGATCTGCCCCTGGTAATCATATATATTATTTGAGTAATCTATTTCCAGATAAAAAATTTATCCTTATAGATCCCAACCCTTTTGCTCTTATACGTGATGAAAATGATAAATTTCCCTATCATAGGAACACTCCTGATAAAAACATTATACATCTTTACACAACAACCGGAAAAAGATCATTTTACAAAGGCAATACATATAATTTTAGTTTAAAAAGGGTAACACAAAAAGTTTATAATGACCCATTTGAAAAAGCAAGAGATTTAGAAATTATAGAAGTTATAAAGAATGAACCATTTAGAATATTTATAATTGAAAGATCATTTGTAAATAATACAGCAAAGATGTTGGAAAGATTAGAAGATATTGTTTTTATATCTGATATAAGAACTTCAATGGGAAGAAAAGAAGGAATTACAGATCTGGATATAGTTCGAAATTCCGCAATGCAATATAACTGGCTTAAAATAATGAAACCTGATTATTCTTTGGTTAAATTTAGAACTCCCTTCTTTAATCCAGAAGATACAACACACTTCAATAAAAATTATAGAAAGTATAGTGATATGTTTGAAATTTCATTAAAAAATGGTATAAACTTTATTGAAAATTACAAAGATGGGAAATTTGAGTTTGTTCCTGGAATAATAAAATTGCAAGCATGGGCACCAAAAACATCCGCAGAAACGAGACTTAGTATTGGTAAAGATCAAATAGACTTAAAAAGAATTTATGATGTAGAAAAATATACAAGTGCTTTATTTTACCATAATCTGATATCTAGAGGTCTTGTTTATCATACGAATGAAAACTCAGATGAAAATCTTGCTTTTGATCATTGCAATGATTGTGCTCTAGAAAACAAGATACTCAACAATTATATTAAAACAAAGAAAGTTAGCGTTACTAAATCTGATGTTGTTTCTATCGTAAGAGAAATAAGTAAACTATTCAAAGATCTACATTGTGATTCTCATGGAACACTATTCACTAAACTAACTCCAAATATGCTAAATAATATGCTAAATAAGGATAATAGATAAATAATTATATATACATATATATAATTTTATGGACAATGAGGTACTCCCAGATTTCCATTGTTGTATTGGTCTAAACTTGTAGCTAATGCTGATACGGTCCCGGGTGCTAAAAATCCACCTCCAATAGGTGGAACTATGAGTCCTCCTATTAAAACATCCGCCGCAGTTACAGTGGCTGCAATAGGAGCAGGATTAGCACCATTTGCAATATTCAATTTAGCTGCAATAAGTTGATGAGCCAATAAAATAAGACCATTTCCTCCCACAGGTTGATTTAATATTTGACATAATTCATTATCATTGTAGATAACAGATCCAAGCGATAAACTAACTACGGGCCACACATTTGATCCTCCACCGGGATTACATCCTACAGGTCCATGGGTTTTCCAAAATCCTTGACTAAGAGTGCAACCTTGTCCTGTAGGAGGAGGTATAATAGGACCACAATCATCAGGTGTTACACAATGACCATCACAGTCATAAAATGAATTTCCATTACATACTCCAGCACAATCAAATGTAGCATTTCCACCACACACTCCTTCACAATCACGAAATTTGTCACCATTACATTTACCCTTACAATCAGGAAATGCATTTCCGTCACATACTCCATCACAATCAGGAACTGCATCTCCATTGCAAACACCATTACAATCAGGTACAGCATGTCCATTACACACTCCAGCACAATCCCTAACAGCATCTCCGTTACATACGTTGG
>SDBT01006492.1_pt1 | contig 19395 bp, 18 predicted proteins | sample 2277101 | NCBI WGS metagenome assembly SDBT01 (sample SAMN10404973, study PRJNA504765) | marine sediment metagenome | isolation source: marine sediment core GS10_PC15, 103 cmbsf | place: Arctic Ocean: Southern Knipovich Ridge | collected 2010 | reverse complement strand
GTCAGACTGGGGCGGGATGAGATGACCGGGATGCCCCACCTTTCGGTTGACGAGCGACTCGCCAAGCTGGAGTCGATCGATCTCGATCAGGTGAAGGCTGTTGCCGGCGACATGTTTGGTGAGGAGACACGTATGATTGGTGCGGTGGGGCCGTTTGATGAAGCCGACCTCACTTCATACGTAGCCGTCTGACCGCAAACGTGGCCGTCTGACCCCATCCGTGACCCGAGGTCACCTTTCGTGGCCGTTTTCTGGTTCATCTACCTTTCTGTGAAGGTTTTTGCGGCTATAGGCCCAGTAAATCTTCACAGAACGAGTTCGGAAAGGTGTAGGAGCCGGCGTGCTTTGTCGATATGGCCGAGGTTCGTCGTAACCTCCCACGGTGACTGTATCAGTGCATCTTTAATAGCTTTTTTGGCGGCATCAAAGGAACCAAGTCCTTTATTGGTATTCTCAAGAATCCCCGCCCTCGTATTTTGCATCATTCCCGTTGCGAATTCTTCGGCCCCTTCTTTCAGACCCGCAACCAGCGCCCTGCCATCACTCACATTATCCAGAAAACTCGTTTCCATCGCATATTCGATCATACCATCAGTGAGTCCATGTAATGTTGACCACAGAAAGTTTTCACCCAGTTCTTTTGCATGTTGATACCCACCGGCCGCCGACAGTGTGGACAGGGCCAATAATCCTCTATTTACGTGTATTCCCGCATTAATCAGTTCAGGAGCGATAGTGGCGCCTCCTGACAAATAAGCCGCTAAAATAGCCAACGCGCCGGAACTCACCCCTTCTGATATTCTTCCGGCCCCGTATGCGATAGGGTCGGTCTCTTTAAGGTGCGGGTCCATTGCCTCCCAGCCGGTCTGTGCGTGGTATGACCACCATTGCCTTGCCAGTCGACCCCTTTCAGATATTCTGTTACCAAGTGCTATTATTGATTCGGCCACTGGATTGTATATCTGATCCTTATTCTTGGAACCCAGTTTCGCGAATTGATCGAGCGATTGCCCGCCATAAGCAATAAGATCACCTATCCATTCAGGTATCGTACCTCCAACGGTTCCTGCGAGCCCCTGTTCGAGAAATCTCGCTATTCCCTTGGGCACTTCTTTTAAAACATTGACAGGATCAAGTTCATATATTTTGGGCGGCGCACCATAGCCGAGTATTTCCTGCATGGTTTTCTGGTCATCCCATTCCGGACCGACAAGTTCATACCAACCGCCAAGTTTTTTTTCCGCCTTATCTTTTTTTTCCTTCTCCGCCAAAACTGTATCGGTATTTGTTATAACAGAGTTCAGGGGTATCTGCATTTGCGAAGAGGCCTCTTGTATTTTATCGGTCCGCTTCAATTTACTCCAAACCGTTGAATTAGGTATTGACTCGATTGTACCAGCCATTACACTGGCATCCTCAACAGCCACCCCCGACTCCTGTGAAATTATCGACGCCTTTGTTAATGAATTAATATCATTACTATCATATAGATCGTTCATTTCCTCTTTTGTTGAGCCTTTATCAACGGGATTTGTAAACGGTTCACCCCGGACTTGTGACCATACACCCTTTTCCTGTGATGGGGGGTCACTTTGTTTTTCAACTCTTTCCCATATCGTAGGCATTATCTATATCCATCCCTTTCGGCCAGTTCCTTCGCCCGTTCTATATTACCGCCGGCAATATCCCTGTAATGCAGTGCAATCTCAAATGTAAGTGGTTTGATTTCGGCCCGGAACTCTTTTATCCACTCATCGGTATCCCTCTCCTCATCGATGGATCTTACAAAGGCTCGCTTGCCATCTGGTGGGAGCTGGGCCACTTCTTTTTCAATATCTCTCCTCAACTCTTCCCTGCCCGTCCACGGCCACAGACCGAGAGCGACATCGGTCATCATGAATTTGATCTGATTGGAGCTCTCTTCACCCGTTGGTTTTCTGTTATTGGTTTTGACAAAATCCCTGATCCACGTATCATAATCAATCTGAAAATCCAGACCAAGTGTTATATTTTCTTTGTCATCACTGCTGAATATTTCTTTTTGTCTGAACCTGTCAAGTGTAGCCCTTCCATCAATGGCCACCTGGTCATTCAGTGGATCATCGGGATTAGTGATCATACCCTCCAGTGTATTTCTATCGGCTCTGTTAAGACCACCTTTTATACCTTTTCCCCATGCCTCATTGAGTTGATTTATTGTAACACTCGATGGGTCGGCTTCTATTTTAATTTGAAGTTCTCTGAACAGTTCCTGATCGGTCTGCAGGAACGGATTATCCTTATCTTTATTTATCGCCTCAACGGCGACGGTAACTTTCTGCAGCCATGAAGATTTACTGTTCTCTCCAGTAGGTAACAGGTCCGATGCCAGTATCTCCCCTCGCAGATCATTAAATGATTCTTCCGTCTGCTTTCCCTGCGTCATATCCTCTAACTTTTTAACGAAATCATTACCCTGCTCTGTCCTCAATCTGTCGAGTTCAACTTTACCATCTGCCCGCTCTGCCGCCGCCCAGTCCTGCACGAGGTTCACTATCCTGCCCTGATCGGCCAGGGTTATCTTGAATTCTTCGAATATTTCTTTAGCGTTCTTCGGATCGGTCAGCCAGTCCTCCGCCGCATCCCAGCCCCGCGGATCCTCTGCCGCTATCGCCCGCACCTCATTTTGCAATAATCTAAAACCCAGCGACCCCTGAAATTCTGCTTCGAGCGTTTCGGCTCTTTCCGGCGAGATCGCTCCGGTCTCAACCAGCATATCGAAATATGCCTTCCGCTCGGCATTGGCCAGTATCAGTCCGGGCGGTTCCGGCTGGGAAGAGTCCTCTCTCGTATCCGCCTGCAGCATTGCATCGATGAACCCTTCTATCTTATTGGGGATATCGGTCTGCACCTGTTTGACCAGTGCGTTTTGGGCGAAAGTATCTATCGTTTTTCCATTAGTGGCCAATAAAAGATCGAATTTCTGCTGGGCCCGTGTCTTTGCTCCCGAGTGGTTTATTTGGTTGATAAGTTCCGTTGATGCTGCCTTGTGCCAATCGTCAAATTTTTTCGTATACCCCGCATAATCGGTATCTGTCGACCGCTCCGCCTGAAAGTCACGGAACGCCGTTGCGTAACCGATATTGGCATTAGCGAATTCCTCTTCGCCCTGCGCCCTCAGCGTAAGTGCCGCCGCCTCTGATAGTGGCTGCGCTAATTGACCTATACTTCGAGCGAGTCCCTGCCCGGCGGCGAATTGCCTATCGAATATTCCCGGTGGTATCAACCGGCGAGTATCGGTAATTATTCCCGCTGGTCTAACTGTTTCCTGTGGTACTGTAATGGTCGGCATTTATTAACCTCATTAAATTATGGAAATGCGTCTGTTCCGAAAGTTCCCGGCGGCGCTTTGCCACCTGTTCCCGGCGGCTTTTTCTTCTTTTGTGCCAACAACGCCAGAGTCGCTATTTTTGCCCCCCCGCTGAACAGAGCCTGCCCTATCTGTAATCTGCTGGCACTTAAGGCCGCTTTGCCCTGAAATAGTGACAGTTGCGCCTCAGATTCACCTCGTGTTATAGCCGCCGTTACTCCCGATTGAATATTGAAATCGGTAGTTCTAATGTCCTGTCGAATAACCTTATCCACTTCCTGCGCCACTATCAGTGGCGATCCTTCCGCCGTTACTCCCGCCTTGCCTGTCCTTGCCCTGTTCCTGGCCAGTATTCTCCGCCTCTTGTCTATCAGCTGCCTCTGCTGCGCCGCTCCGACAATTTCCGCCTGGCGTGCCTCTTCCGCCGCCCGCTGGCGGGATATTCGGGCGTTGGCTTTTGCTATAGCCGACGCCGATTTACCCTGCTGGCGAGACTGAATAACCGAGAAACCCACAGAAACCGCCGTCGCCGCGATCGCTAACCCTATCAACATCGGAGTTGAAACTGGCATAATATTATCCTTTTATAATTACGTGCATCCAGGCATCCACATTGCCCGGGTGATACTTTTCGAGTATCGCTTCATGTCTGAAACCCATGTGCCTGGCAAACCGTATTCCCGGCTCGAAGTCCATCCTCAACGGCGCCTCGAGCCTGACGATCTCGAATTCCGCCATCCATTCTATAACCTGTTTACGTATCATTTTGTAGTTCACGCGGTACTTCTCAATATCATTAATAAGATACGTCCACGATTCGGCCCTGTGTTCCGGGTACATTATTATCATCCCGCCGCTGCATACGACCTTACCATCGCATATCCCCGTTATCGCCGGGAACTTACCGAGCAGTTCGGCTCTTCCTAATATATCTGCCGCTTCAACCTCCGGCTGTTTCACACCGGCGGCAACAAGTTCAGCAACATGCTGAGGCTGATAATCTATTAACTTGAACATCCGCTTCCTTCCTGATAATGGCATACATATAAGCATCGCAGCCATCGTAATGAAAAAATCGCATCGGTTTATCTTCCGGGGTCTCGCTTTCAAAGCCCAAAAATTCCGCTAATCTTATCCCTTCTGGAAAATCCGCTCGCAAAGGGGCCTGTATCCTGTCGAGCTGATATTCATCCATCCAGAGAAGCATCCTTTTTTTCAGTTTCCTTAACGCCATTCTGTACCTGATTATATCATGCACCAATACCACCCATCCCTCCGCCATTCCCGGCCACCAGAGATCCAGCCCTGAGCAGCCGACGATCCTGCCATCGACAATCCCGGTAAGTGCCGGCGACTCCGCAGTATGGTTATGCGCCCATTTTTCCGGCAGGAGATTTATATTTATCGACGGCTCCGGAGATCCTTCGGCCTTTATCTGCTCAGCGTGCCAGGGTTCATATTTTATAAATTCGACTGCCATTTAGCCTCCCAGCTTATCCTTTAATTCGCGGCGAAGAATATTAACATCCTGAACAGCGAGCGTTCCGGGTGTAGTGAGCTGCGATGCCTTTCTTCCCTTTTGTTTTCTCTGTTTTTGCTTAATATCTTCCGATACTACAACACGTTCCGGCCCGGGCGTCGGTGGTGCTGGCGGCGTCTCTGGTATTTTGGGTTTACTTGCACTTGGCATATTGCTCTCCTTATCTATAAACTTCAAATTCCGGCATTAGCATTATCACTGTACACGGTACTGGCTCATCGACCTGAATATATATATCGCCCGACGTTTCGTAATCGCCATCGAATTCCATTTTTATTTCATCTGTAAACAGCGATGGCACCGGCTCTATCTCATCGCTAAAATCATCGAAAAGATTCACCGTATCGAGGATACCCGTTTCCGATGGCCCGTATTTGCATTGCAGCGTTTCGAATAACCGGAACCCTATATCGGTCACTCGCTTGGTCCGCCCCGATATGCCCTGTCCAGGTATCTCCAATTTCATCGGCTGCAATTTCGATATATAGTTGAGTCCGATATGCACGGTATTATAATAATCATTCAGCGTTATCGTTGAAGAGGCAACGGTATCTGTACCATAGAACCTGCCACCAGCCACGATATCCACCGTTTCACCCTCTAAGTGACTTAGTGTTGTAAAGTTGTTTTCTACCTGCCTGGCCGTCCCTCCCGATTGATAAGATGTAAAGTCAATGGAATTAATATCCGTACCAACCAGATCGTTCAGACTGAACGTATTCGTATCAGCGTCGTCGACGGTATAGACTACCTCATTTACCTCTGACATACCGGAAACAGAGGCTATTTTCACTTGTTCACCATCACTAAATCCATGCGCCGCCGCTGTAACTACCGCCGGATTGGCGGTGGTAATATCAGTTATAGTCACCGCCGCCCCGCCATCGAAGGATAAACCGGAATCCACGAAGAATATATCGTTTTGATCAGATCCGAAATCCCTCGGCTGGAACTGCTCTATGTACCGCACCGTTGATCCGTTTATGGTACGCTCAACGCTTACCCAGACCTCATCTTCAGTTGCCCCGGGTATTACTGCCACCGACTCGAAGTCCGCCGCTCCTGACGTCTGCCGGTGCCATGCAACGACATCCTGCGAGCGTTGATAGGTCATCGCCGCTATCTCACCACCTGCGGTTATGGTCCACAAAATTGGATCCGGCGTCTTTTGGAACGCCATCTGCGTTATCCCTGACTCCGCTATATGTTCAGAAAGCACCGTCAGATCAGGTGACAGCCAGCTATCCACCTCAAAGCTGAATACAAGTTCATATACTTTTCTCGCGTGCCTCTGCGTATACAAAATCACATTATTCACCATCACCGGCTGCAGGTATGCCGAGCCGTTATTCGATTGCCTCTTGGCCACTATCTGCGTCGGCGTCAGTGGATCCTCGTTATTACCCGAGCCTATCTTCCATTCACCGCCTATCGTCCCTATCAGCAGCCAGCTCTGCGGGCTGAGCCATCTTATAACGTTCACCTGATCGGCGGCGATAGTATAGTTCATGGCATCTGAATCGAGGGCACCTGCCAGGAAGTTCGGCCAGTCATCAGTTTGAGAGAACCACAGCGTCTGCGGATTATTCGTAGTCGCGGCGTAAACTATCCGCTCTTCATAAAACGATACAGTCGCCGGGAACCCCTCATCGAGACTCCACGCCCCTTCAGACCACCTCGTAGTCGCCGATGCCCCGCCGAGAAGGTGCTGTATTGTCCCTGTAGCCGACACATTGGAATCAACCGCCGTAATATCGACAACCCCCTTAACATCGAAGCTAAGGGCGGTCAGGTTATACGTCATCGTCCCTGAATCTATCCCCTCACTTCCCGCATCGGTATGGACGCGGTAGAGGGCATCGTCAACCTCTTCTGATTCGGAGAACTGCCTGTTACCATCCTTTTCGTAGTGGATGGGTAACACATCCTTCCACAGCTGTCCGCCATCGTAGCTGCGCTGTAATACCACATCGCCCGACCAGTTGCCATGCGAGGTAAATACATATTCCCTTTGAAATTGAATTGCGATTGTTGTCGAGTTTTGTTCCGACACGTTATTGGTAAATGTACCCGACACCTTTTCACCTTCCGCCGTATGGATAACCTCCCACAGTGCCCCTATATGATTGGTCGTATCGAATATCGCCGACGATGCGGTTAGCGTTATGGTCCCCTCTGCGACCATTGCCTTTCCATCGGCGGTGGCATCGGTAATATCGCCGGTAACTGTAATTGTAAAGGTAGGCGTTGTAAATGATGTACTCGATACCGTCCATATACCATCGTTACCCGTTGAGCCTGTAACGAGGAAGTTTTCATTATCATCGAATTGACTACTGAGATCGCCATCGCCGGTAATACCAAAGGTCTCCGCCGTAATATTGGCATCATCGATAGAGTATCCAGCCGGCGTGATCGTAGTTGTCGTTATATTTTCAACTAAGAACGGCCCTCTCTGAAAGTCTATTTCAGTAAGTGTCCATGAAGTGTGGCCGGTTCGTGTAAGTGTGCGAGGTGCGTATGATGGATGGACGATATACATCGTATCCGCCGATTGAACGAAGTGCAGCTCGAACAGATTCGTTCCGGCATCGGTATCATACGGCGTCGATATCTCATAGGCGGCTGTCCCGGCATCGTTTTGGATCTGGCCGTTATCTTTATAGAACCTTATATACTCATCTCCAAATTCCAGTATATACGCCTGCGTAGTGGAAAATTCAAATGGTATTAATCTTACCGCCTCATCGGAATTTTTAGCCGAGGCAATGTACCTTGTCCCCGGCCTGCGGGTAGCGCCGCCATAACTGAATACCAGAAAGTTCTCTAATAACCGGCATCCGGAATAATATTTCGACAGATCAACCCTTCCTTCTAATTGCGGTGACAGTTCACCGGAATTGAAGGCCGTTATAGCGCTGGTGAATCCCTGCGCCGCCGCGGCGAATAATAAAACAATGATCAGTAATTTTTTAATCATCCTGCTTTGCTTTCTTTTCAACTGCTTTTATTAGTGCTAACAGTTCCTCAACTCTCACCTGCCTTCTGGCCAGTTCAATAATGTCTCTGTTAATATCATCTTGCTTATTATCTCTGTCACGAATGGCAATTTTGTATTCCTTAACCAGCACAACAATTCGCTTTGTCGTAATAGTCTTTTTGCCGATGATGGAAATGTCGGTGATCTCAACGAAAATATCATTGACATCATTCACATCGACATCGTTTATATCAACTGGATTGTCATTCACATCGACAACGACTATCTGCTTTGCAAGGCAAATCGCACACAGTATTGTTATAATCAAAATTATCTTTTTCATTTTATCTCCTACTGTGGTGTTATTCTTACTAAAAAATTACCGATTGCGTAAGTTCTGTTTGTTGTAGTTGTCAATTCAATTATCGTTCCTTCTCCATTGCTTCCCATTATATCAGTGCTTAAATTAGTTCTTTTCCATGCACCTTCCTGGTCGACAGCTATTTGTATTTCTGTTACATGGTCTCCGTTCATAGTAGCTATTTCAGTGGGACTCGTCGGAGCTGAGCCTGCATTATAAGTCCATCCGGTAGACTTATGGTGATGTAAGTGAATATCAGGATTAGCATCATTCTTCGCCCCAAGCCATGTAGCTTCCACACCGACCACTTTGAAGTCTGTATTGTTATTGTCCCAATATTTTGCATATCCATAATTACACAGTAGGTCAGGCCCAGATTGCTTTGCCACAGTTACTTGCCCTAACCACTTCTCCGTTGTTTCGTAGTAAGTCCCCGCTGCCCCTGCGTCATCGACGGTTATATCGACATTGACGCCTGTAGTGCGATTGCCATTGTCGTCAATAGTTGTTCCTGTTACCCTGATTACCGTATCAACCCCACCGCTTGCACCCGCCGCTTGTACTAAAAAAAAGTGAGCTGCATAAGAAACATTGACTGTGCCAAAGGTTATTGAAGGGTTGAAATCATTGTCTGTTGTGCCAAACTTATAAAAACCACCGATATAATTAGTACCACTCGAAGCATCCCTGCTCATAAATGCCCAAGTCTTTTCAGAAGCATTGTCAGTCCAACTCGTCACCCCTGAGCCGTCAGTAGTCAAAACAGCACCAGGATCGCCATCAGCAATAGGCAATGTCCATATTTGATTGGCAGTCAGAGCGGGAGCTTTGAACCCAACATAATTAGAATCTCCAGTATCACTAAATCTTAATTCTTGTCCATTTAGTAAAGTTGTTGCCAGGCCAGTAGTAGTTATATTGAGAATACCCAAGCTATCTGTTTTAAATTCTGAATAAACTGTATTATCTGCCTGAGTCAGTCTAAGTTGCGGATTAGTAGTGTCGAGGATATCCACCGTCCGCCGTGGGGTCGTTGTTTTTATTCCGATATTCCCTGCAAATGTATTATCACCCGCACCCAATGATGTTATACTACCCGACGTTTTCACTTCTGTTACATTCGTATCACCAAGCATTACCTGATTAGAGGCATCAGGCTCGGCGTTATATCCTAAAGCAGTTGAATTGATATACCTAACCTTCGGTGTGAAGGTATGCGTCCCTGACCCGCCATCACTAAAGGTATCTGAATGGCATTCTAAAGTATCTGAATCTATTACTTGCCATATCTCAGACCCAGCCCCTAAGCCTGCGGGCAGAGTTCCTGTAGTGGAAAGTTTAAGGCTAAGGTAGCCTCCCGTGCTGTTGTAAGCGGTGTAGCCGTGACCAATTATCGTTACTCGATTCAGAGATGGGTTTGTATCTCCTGGTGTAAAGTCTCTCGTTATACCATCAGTCCATGTATTAAAAGACTGTCCACCTACTGCGGTATTTAAACTTCCAGCATTCTCTGCCAACGAGTTATTACCAAGAGCTATAACGGAACTGCCTCCGTTATGCTCAGCAGCTAATGTCCCAAAAGCTGTAACGCCACCACCTGTATTATGAAAAGCGGCAAAAGAACCAAACGCAGCTAAATTAACACTTAAATTATTACGTCCAGCTTGTTGACCAACAGCGGTTACATTCGCACCTGAATTACCAAAAGCAGACAGATACCCTACTGCCGTTAATGCGGTACCTGTAGCCGTGGTTCCTGATTGCCTACCTATTGTAGTTGAATTATTACCAGCACTCGACCCTCCAGAATCGTAACCCATACAAGTTAAACCGCTGGCAGAGTTATTTTCTCCTGCATACTTGCCTACTTTTGTAGAGAATGAACCACTACCTGATGTATTGTCACCTATGCGAACGCTGTGAACAGCACCATCTAAAACTATATTCGGAGTTGCAGAATTAAGAGCTATCTTGCCAAGACCTGTCCCGTTTCCCAATATGCTTAAAACTCCGTCTGTGTTAGATTCGTCGGCTTGGACAATTAAACTGCCATCAGTCCATTTTATAAAAGCATCTGTATTATCATGGAATATTTCGATCTGGTCGGTATTATCCGCAGAACCAATAGCGAATCTGCCGAGTGCGGGAGTAATTCCAACCCCCACCGCCACATTAGCCGCCGAAAGCGTACCTGCCGTTAGTGTTACACTATTTGTCGATATTACCCAGTCACCGGTAAGGTCCCTCGTTCCGTTCACATCTACGGCCCACACATGATCGGCCGCATCGCCAAGCCCCGCCAAACCGCCATGATCAATTTCACCTTCCACAATATTCATTGTAGTTGCGGTTATCGCCAGTCCCGTCCCCGCTGCCAGCCAGTCGATGGAGGTTTCCGAGTTATCCCAAAACGCCATCCTGTCGGCTGCCGGCGGCGTTGCCGTTGCCATCCATGAGGGTATCGTCGTATCCCAATACAGCATCTGGCCCTGCCCCGCCCCCTGTGGCAGGATAAGGTCGGTAAGGTCCCTGTCCCTGTGCCGCTTAATATCAGAAGGCGGATACACATCTCTCGGCGGAACGGCGTATATCTGTGCGGCAATGCTTAATATAAAGATGTATATTAAAATTCGTTTCATCGAATTCCCAGAGTATTAAAAAAATTTACTCGGTCAGCGACCCCCGCGATTGAGGCGGCATTTACCAGATCATTATTACCTTTATTTAACGATTGTCTCGTGGTTCGTCCGGTCCTTACACCCATTTGTGCGTTCGCTTCTTCGGCGAATACAACCGCCTTTTCCAGCATATCCTTAACCTTAGCGTAATGGGGACTGTGCTGTTTAACGGGCTCTGCTATATACAGGGCGATATTAAGGGATATCAATTGTGCGAACCACGCTGGGTATAAGCTGACATCATCGATATAGACAATATATTTTATATACACATCCCCTTCATCAACATCTGTTCGCAGCACTTTTGTTGTTTTGGTTGTATCCCCTGTTTCTATGAATAGTCCCGGCTCCCATTCGTATTCGATCTCATCGCCATTTAAGTCGATCATCGAGATCACCTTAGCTGTATTATCCGGCAAAGCGTATTGATGATCGTATCCGGTAACAGGATCGGCTAATTGAGCGAGTTGCCCGCTGCGAGCCATTGCCCAGTACCAATCGGTTTCAGCCTCGAATACAAGGTTCTTCATATACTCATAGATAGAGTTCGCTAACCTGGCCGCCTTCGTATTATCTGTCGGTGCGAATATCTTTTTTGCCCCGATAGCATACATTCCGGCGTTTATGATATCGGTTTTATTAATATTCATAATGTACCCCTTTTAATATCTGCGACCGTAAACCGTTATATCGTTCGCCTCACCCGCCTGGGCTCCCAGCGAGTCGTAGGTAACTACCTGTATCCATTCCAAGCCGGTAGTATCGACAACGATACCCGCCACTTCATTATCACCTGAGTTGATTATCGCAATTACCCCTTCATTGGCGGCGCTTGTCCATTTCGTTGTCTCATCGAGTACAATGGTATCTGCCCACAGTACATCGGTTGCCGCCGCCGAGTCATCCGGGTAAAGGACAGCATCCTGCGTACCGAGTACACCGTTACCCTCAGCGATCACCTGCAGCATCCCGTTCCTTTGCGCCCAGCCAATAATATTGAAGCTAAACGTATCATCGTTTACACCCGTCCCGCAAAGAGTGAGCATCCACCTCGTACCAGGCGAAAATCCTTCGTGACCTACATCGTTTTTGAACGTCGATATCTTAAATGGCCCACCATTTAGTACAGTTGATGAATCCTTACTTGCGAAATCCCCTTCGCTCGATGCCAGATCATAAACCGCCGCGAAGTTGGCGCCATCTTCAGCCGCCGTTTCGCGCACAAGGTGCAGGCTGGAATGATACTGGTCCAAAGGCTCCGCAAAACTTTCATTGTGATAATCCAGTACCAACAGACAAACCACCATCAATAACAGTAAAAGAATACCTACAGATGTTTTTCCGAATCTTTTTATAAATTTCATAATATGATCCTCAAAATATGGGAGGGGCCATGGCCCCTCCCGTTAAAAACACAGATTAAGTTCCAGGTACGACAATTACGCCTTCAACCAATGGTGTGAATGTCATATACCATGTAATGTGGTCGCCCGCCGCTCCGCCTGGATCAGCGCTCATCTCTTGTATAAGCAAACCTTCCGGGCATAGCCACGACGAATGAAGTGTAGCCGAACCTTCTGTTCCTCCCTTGAGCAAGGGAGTTAAGACGCCGGGATTAGCATCAGTAAATACATATCGAGTACCTGCAACATCAGTTTCGATACTGACCGCTGTACTAAATTCTACATCAAACGCTGCCCCATCGTCTGCGTTAAGGTCTATTCTACAGGTAGTTGCGTTACTGCCAATGAGGACATCGACAAGCCCGACAAATGTGTGTATGAGTATCTCGCCATTTTGAACATCAAATATAGTGGCATCCACTTCGTCAACCGATGCCGTGAGAGCATACGTCTGGCCGAGTTTCAATGGAACATCAATTGCCGCTGCGTTAATACCCACGGTTTGCGTATTTCCCGATACCCGCATTAAACCCGGGTCAAGAATAGCACCATAGGTATCACCAGATAAAAAGTTATCTGTACACGATCCTGTTGCGTTGCCTGTAAACTCAATACTGAGATTACCTGAACTTGTATTATTGATCGTATTACCGTGTATATTGAGATTCGTCGGCACAGCGGCAGCGCCCCAAATCGGCGCTTCTGTGCAGGCACCGAACATCGTACAACCTACGATAGTTGTATTAGCAATGGTTGCCTCATCCAGATTGATATACGTACCCGGGGCACCTGTATTGAAAAACGTGCAGTTTCTGATGGTTATATCGGTAGCAACCGTATCGACAATGATAGCATCGGTAAATTCATCTGTCGCGGCAGCTTCACCATCAACAAAGGCACAATCCTCGATAACCGAACCATCGCTGTCATCTTCAAAGAACACACCTATATTACAAGCCGTTATTCCCGGCCTGATCCGTACATTTTTCAACAGGACAGCCGCATCAATAGTAAGCATGGTACCATCATCATCCATATCAAATAACGGCCTGGCATCACCTTCACCCATGCCGATAAATGATGTACCTGCCACATTTAGAGTAACCGCGTCAGCGTTTATGATATTCTCGTTATGGTTGGCTCCGATGTAACAAATATCGCCGGCACTCATAAGGGCCTCAGCGGCTTTTAAAGTTGTCTTGGCAGTTTGCCATGTAGTACCATCACCGTTAGAGCCGCCATCATCACAATACCAGATATTGCCGGAAGTACCGGTTAATGTACCATCGTGAAAGTTCAACTCTTCATTTCGCCTTACATAAACTTCATCATCAGTAGTTACAGCCGCCGAGAAATCGTCATCCACTGTGAAAATACCTGTGGCTGAGGCGTAATCTTCAATATCCCGTATTTCGCCTTCCTGCGCGGTTCCAGGCGAATCGGCGTTAAGAATACATATTACCGACCAGCCTGTATTAAAGTAATCATTGCCAAACCCCGATAAAGCAATCGATGTGAAAGTCGAAGCACCAGCATCTACCTCACAGACACCCCTGAAACCAACACCGGTCAAACCTGAATTGATCGCTGTGATCGTTGAGGCGTTCAGCTGATTAATACCTGTCACCGGTCGGAAAATAGTTACTCCTTCCTGATCTGCTGTCGGGCTGGACCACGTATTACCATGTGCCGACATTACACCCAGATCCATCGAAGTACCAATAACATCGGTTTGAACCGTATTATAGGTGCAATGGCCGGTGGCATTTGCTGAGTATTCAATACAATGCTCACCGGCATCGAGATTTGTAAGTTTGTTCCAGTGAAGTTCCTGCTCAAGGTCAATATCATCTGAATGGACAATACCCTCATCGTAATCACCGATAATGGTATTATACGTAAATGTAAGGCCATTGATAACACCGCCATCGAGATCAAGGAAGTTGGTAGCGCCATCATCATCAGCACTATAAACTATACACCCACTGACGGTGAGCCTGTCGGAAGTGGTATTTATTATCGCCCGAACAAACTCAAATGTAGATGTAGTGGGTTCCGGAAACTGTGCTCCTATGATAGCGCAATCATCCGAACCATTTTCAATATCAATACCAACAACAACGGCACTTATCCCCGCAAGGAACCTGCCACCGATAATGGTAACGTTAGCCGCACCGATAGCAACTGTTGTATCGGTATCGGCAAAGGTGTACGTTCCCTGCAAGGCGCCATTGCCAAGATGCCAGATCGTAATACCGGCGACGTCGGCATCCCACAGAGCGGGATCCGTACCGCTTTCGGCATGGCCGGGAGCGACGTAAATAAAATCGCCCCTGCTGGCACCACTATCGGCACTACTGGCATTTATAGCCTCATCGAGCGTGTCAAACGCATTGAGCCAGCCGGAGCCATCACCTTCACTAACAACCCCGGAATCCACGTACCATACCTTCCCTGTCCCTGGATTAATACCGAGCGCTACGAGGGCATCTATTTCTCTGGCCCAGTTGGTACCAACATCTTTGATCCTTCCCGTCCGGAACCAGTCGGAAGGTATTTTTTGCCCCCTGCTACCGAGGTTGTACTGCGTTGCCCCGCCGAGGCACGTACCGGCAATACAGGCGATAATAATTAAAAAAATCAATATCTTTTTCATCGTTCTGACCTTTCAATAAATAAAACAATTTAAGCGTTCCGCGGGCAGTTCTCTCGAACCACCCGCCCGCTGTTAATATTTAGCTGGCCGCCTCAACGTGGTCAACCTGCAATGCGTGTGCTTCCGGCGAATCGGCGAGTGCTACCATAATATCCGCCGCAGGACTCGCAGAGGTAAAGACGTTGAAATGTACCCGCAAAAATTGCTGATACTTCATTACCGGCATTGGAATATTCAATAGCAACGCCCCTGCCGTCAATTCGGCCAGTGCCCATCGACCGAGGATATAGTCCTTAACCGCCACGTTGAACGTCGATGCGGTATCTGTCTGCAGTTTGATCTCTAAAGAGGCAATTGTTGCCCAGTCCACGGATCCTATTCGGGCTATGATATACATCGCCTTTCCGGCCCCTAACTTAATATTGGCTTTATCCAGATCTATAAGATTGGTCGATGCGGCATCGGCCGTCACCGACTGGAACATATCGGTCTCATCGCCTGCGCTGAAGGCATAAGTAAAAACGTTATTAATATCGAACATAATGGTTCTCCTTACAATTTAGTTAATTCAAATTTTTATAACACTCAACTTCTTTTCTTACGACACGGTAGCCTGAACATTGGTTATCTGCGCAACTTCTCTTACGGGAATGCCCCAGAACCGAACTACCGGCCTGGCAAACGGACCTTCACCTTCGGTATCGGCGGTAAAGACAGCATTACCTTTTTCATTGGCACGCTTCATCATCTGGGCCTTGATCGTTCGGTTACAATATATCACAGCTCCCATACCGCCATTTTCCAGTTCGTTGAAGGCATCTATCATAACCTCTTCATCGAAGCTGAAATCGTCCACACCATCGATATTAGAAGTGGAAATATTAACGACCCGTTTGATCATTCTCGGATCGGCGATATCAATACCCCACAGCAATTCGAACCACGACTGGAAAGCCGGGTACTTTGCGGTGTTCGAGGTATTGAGAGGATCGAGTACCAGCTGCTCGCCGAAGTCACGCATTGTGATCGGCGAGTTCTCCGTCATTTCCGGTGCCATGTTACGTGGGTATATCCAGTTCACCATTTTTTCACCGAACTGAATAAAATAGATACTGGTCTTATTCGCCGTCGCCGATGCGTTGCCGCCGGCGTTATCGAAAACATAGGCGCTTGACAGGGCATTATAGTCACTGCGGTTATTAATGCCCTGGATCTGCAATGGATTGGTTGTTCGATTGCCATCGAATATTCGAGATGCGAAAGTTTTCGTCAGACCGTTAATGAAAAACGCATCCTCTTTGGTCCGGGCCGCCTCCCATCCTTCGGGCTGCTGGCGCAGCATACTCGAATCGGGCTCGGAGAATCCGGACATTATCGTCGTCGGTTCGTTGACAACTTCTGTAACGCCCGCCTCTCTCTGGACGCCCTGACCGAACATTCGCTCTGCTCCGGTGGGCTCTGTTACTACTCTGGTATGCTGATGGCTGGAGCCATCGTTGCACCTTATCCAGGTGGCATCCATTACAATGGCATTCGTCTGACTGATCACATCCACGATATCGGCGAGACCGCCATCGGGATCTTCCCTTCTGACCAGCTCAGCTAAGGTAAGATTTGTTCCTAACGCTCTTGTAGTCATGATTACTCTCCTAAAAAAAAGTATTTACATTTCTGCTAAACTTTTCGGAGAGTAATCTGATTACGATCAGGCCCTCCTGACACTTAACGGCGGTTAGCCGGGACACACTTTGTATCCGAAGCATCAGGCCTCCCTTTCGGGAAGTAGTCTGAAAAAACGCTATTCACTTGTCAAGCCCATAATGGGCATTAGATCAACCGGTCAATTGACCGGTGTTAAATTATTCTTTTGGATCATTCTTCTCGGGCGTCAATCGTCGGCGATGGGTTACCGGATCTAAACTTTTTAGGGTCACTGCCCTTGGGTTCGCCCTTCTGGGTGGCTGCCTCTTTGGCTATTGCCTGCAATTTTATTATCTCGAACTCCAGATCATCAATCTGTTTTTTGAGGAATATCAGGTTATACATTACCCGCGTTCGTTCTGTATTGCCGTATGTATATTGATATTCCAGTGGCGCGGCGATCAGATATTCTTTAAGGTCAACCGCTGGTTTCGATGGCTCCGCGGAGTTCCAACCGGCGAATGCCGCACCAACCACAACAAGGATTATAATAATTTGAACAATTATTTTAGACTTACTCATAAACATCCTCTCTTAATTTGGATTATCGCCTGGCAACCATAATTTTGGTGCCCGCATCTTTATTTTCGGTTCCTCTTCTTTTTCAACGCTTACTACATAACACAGTAATTCTTTATTCATCGCCGGTTTGATCTTCATTTTTTCCTGCCAGTCCTCCGGCATTGCATCGAGTGTTCGTTTTGTAATAATCAGTTCACTACCCTTCAACCCTTTCACAAAGCAATATAACAGTTTCAGCATCGTTGTCAAGCCCGGTTTCTGCTCTAAAAATTCTTTTTTCAGCAGGCAGCATTTTTTATACTTCTTACCACTCCCGCACGGGCAGTCATCGTTGCGGCCGGGCTCGGTTTGTTTGCCGGGTATTGATATCATAATTTTACTTATTCCCTATCTGCGCATGAGTCCGTCCGTACATTGATTTTTTGGTCCCTGCCGACGCGATACCCGCACTTTTACCTAACAGTTCAGCGTCCATAGATTTAGTTGCCACATTGTGCATGAACCTCAGCGTATCGAGCGGAACTCCGTTTTCCCGCCACTTGGCCAGATCGGCGGCGTTCGTATACATATCGGCGGTCTTTAGTTTAGCCTTGAGATCTTCTGCACCGAATTCGTTAATGGCCGCTAATGCCGTTCGAGTAAATACCGCTAACTGATCGCCCGGGTGTTTACCTTTCATAATTTCGCAATCTTTATCGAACAGTTGCTGCTCATCATCGGCCTTTTTGGCTGCCTCTGACTTATTGAATTCCGCAAGGGCGTTGAAATTTTCTATCTGCATTTCCGCGTATACCTGCGTTAGTTCCTTGACCAATGCGGCGGACGCTCTCTGTTTGAAGAATATCTCTCTAAACTTAGCATCGGCCTCGCTGCTATATTCCAGCCCTTCCGGCAGATTCTCCGGCTTGAAAAATTCATAATCCTCCGCCTTCGCCGGCGCACCGGCGGCTATGGCCACCTGTTCTCTATAAGCGGATTTGACATCATCGCTCGCATCGTCAGCTGGTTTCTGGATAACGTTATCGAGTTTAGCGCCGAGCTTAGATTTGGTATCGGCGTGCACCTTACAAAGACCGGCAAAATTGGGAATATCATCAAAGGCCTTCGTTTCCTTATGATCGTCACCGGCGGCGGCTACCATTATCGCCCGCCCGGTATCTGTAAAACTTCCATCTTCAGCAAATATTTCTTCTGCATCAAAATCCGGCATATCTTTTCTCCTTATTGTTCTGTATCAAGTAAATCTCTTTTTATTGGTTCCGGCGACGTTTTTTCAAGTTCCGTAGCCGCCACTTTGGCTTCTGCTGCCAGCATTTTCATTTCGGCATCGGGATTATTTATACCGCAGTTCTCGGTTATCTTCATTACAAATTCATCGAGTACGCACTGCATCATCCGCTCTTCCGGGTTGATATCGACACCGAGTTTACGGAACCACGTATAGCCCATTTTTTTGAGGTCAGCGTATACCTTCCTCCCCGTTTCACTGGCCAGTAGCGTATTATAATAATCCAACTGCGTCGCCATAATTTTCCTTACGTCGTTAGTGCCGGGCTGAATCCTGGTATCTGGATACTGTCATCCCACATCACGCCGAGTTCGGCTAATTCGATATTAAACTCTTTGGCCGTCTGTCTCTGTTGTGCGATTGACATTTTTTTATCTCGATCGGTTATCATCTTGATTATTTTTTTAATATCCCCTTTGAGCCTGCCGAGTTTCTCGAGCAGTTCCAGAGCATGTACCTTTTGCCTGATCGGGATCCCTTTCTTAAAGCCGGCGGGAATATCGTAATAATCGCCTTTATAATTTTTGCGAGAACCACCCTTTTTAACAGATCTACGTATCTCCCTTTCGACGGCCAGGATATTCGATTCATCCCATTCTTGCGGCTCTCTATCGAGTGCATCTTCAAGAGCCTCGCCCATTATCTCATCTGGCCGCGGCACATAGCCGGGCTTTTTTCCCTGCTGTTTTATCTTGGCGGCTTCAGCCGATCTGGCATGTTTGGCGACGAATTTCTTGTTCTCTTTACGGAGCCGCTTTAGTTCATCATCTGTAGTCTCACCTTCCGGCAAGGGTTCCGGTTCCGCTGGCGACGCTGGTTCCGATGGTTTCGATTTACTGGTATTCGCTATTTGTTTTTTCAGCTCTTCTATCCGCAGCAGTTCCTGCGGAACGGCATCTTTTTTGGGCTGACCATCT
>SDBT01006491.1_pt1 | contig 19399 bp, 18 predicted proteins | sample 2277101 | NCBI WGS metagenome assembly SDBT01 (sample SAMN10404973, study PRJNA504765) | marine sediment metagenome | isolation source: marine sediment core GS10_PC15, 103 cmbsf | place: Arctic Ocean: Southern Knipovich Ridge | collected 2010 | reverse complement strand
CAGCTTTGACCGGGTGATAGCCTTTTCTACAAGAGCTTTCCCTCTGAAATAAGGAAATGGAGAATCCTCCGATGGATTGGTGATGCTGATATGCACAATTCGGCGGATACCCGCTTCCTCAGCAGCAGAGATGAGTGCTTTACTGTTCTCGACGGCCCTATCAAACGTGATTTGACCATGCGAAAAGCGAACCCAGTAGGTGTTGTAGAGAGTGGCTGCTCCTTCCAGACTTTTCGTCAACTGGTCAGGATTGTCAAAGTTAAACGGGAAAGCCTTCACCTGGTAGCCGAACGGATTCTCACGATTGGGGCGTCCGGTGAGAGTTCTGACTCCTTCCCCCGTAGAAAGAAGTCGCTGTGTTATGTATTTGCCTGTGTAGCTGAAAGCTCCTGTCACCACGCTCAATTTGGTAGTTTCCATAATTATCCCTTGTATTGGGAAACTCCCACGGTCTCACAACTAGGTATCTTTCCACAATTCAGTGCTAATGGCTTGTAACACCCGATAGACCGGGGCTTCTTGTGCCTTTCCTCACACCGATTGCTGCCAGTATAAGCAATATTGAAGCGGGCAGGAAGAATAATCCCCAGGTGAATAGCCTAAGAAAGCTGACTACGAGCACAGCTAGAGCGCTTACCCAGATGAATATCCTTCCTAGATGGAGCCTTCTCTTGCTTAACACTATCGCTATAAGTGCCAGTACACCCATCAGGGCTGCGAAGCTGAGGAGTGCCGGGTACCACCAGATTTTCTCGAAAGCCCATGCCGGGGAAATGAATGCCACCACGATGGGAGCTAGAAGCCCCCAGACGCCGCCGACTATCCCCAAGGGTAATCTCGCTTGGTTTCACAGCCGTGAGTGGCTTCCCCTCGTAAGTGCGAACACCTTTACCCTTTTTGAATCTTGCTAGCCATGTGATGCGAGTGGTTTTACCTATCTCAAAACCCTTTTCCTTAAGCGCCTTGTCCAGCTCGGCAGCGGTGATTTGCGGATTCTCTTTCCAGAGCTTAAACGCGAGCAGTCGAGCCGGGGTTAGCTCCTTTCCTCTCTCCACCTGCTCTGCTGCACTCAGTTTAGCCAATTTTCCCACCTCCTTTTTTGTGTATTCATATTTTCAGCTCAGCCAAGCAGAGAATGCCAGGCTGGTGATTAAGACAGCAGCTAGTAAGGCAAAGATACCGGCTAGCTTCACAATGGCGTTACGTCTAACACGGTCTTTCATTTACTCAAGCTCTGATAGATATCATCAATCCGGTGTAGCAAAGTCTCACCCTCTTTTGTGGTGTGGTATACCTTATGGTTCCCTTTTATAATAATGTCCAGAAACCCTCGCCCAGTCAGTAGTGAGAGATACCTGTCTAGCAAATCAGAACTAATACTCGAGCCATCCAGTATTTTCGTTCGACTCGCCTGGCCAAACCTGAGAATATCAGCAATGACCTCAAACTTCGACCTTCTCGACATCACCAGGACGACCTCCGATACCTTGTTTTCAGGCGGGATGCCACTTGGGGTTATCAGTTAGGGCACTTCGTTGGGGGCAACCAACTCTAGCAGTCCCAGCTCTCGCAAAGCAGTCTTGGATGGCCTTCCTGACTTAGTATCCCAGCCTATTGCTGCATAAAAGCTATCTCTAAGAGCATCAAAGTCTATGGCCTTCCCGGCAAATTGTCCCGCCATTGCGGGAGCCGATATTCTCTCAGGTAAGCGAAAATCATCCGGATGTAAACCCTCACGCAAGTTAAAGGCTTGACGTAAGGTTTGAATCCGGCGACCTGCTTCAAGCCCCTCAGCCATAGTAAAGTCCCACCCCGTCACCGCAGAGACATAATCGGCGGTAGGCACGGGACCACCGCACGCAAATAAACACCAGCCACAGGCGTTGATGAACTGGTAGAAACTACTACCGGTGGCAAGTATCGGTCCCGCAGCTTGATAATCTAGAAGGTCTATTTTGGGGAACTGCAGTTCAGGATAGGGTCCAATATTTTTTCCTCTGGTGGCAAAAACAGGGAGCATGCCAGCAGTATGGCGCCCTGGGGTAGGATCACAGGAGAACATGAGACCTCTACCCGGCCAAAATCTAGCATCCTGGAAACCTGGCTCCTGACCGTGTATATGAACAGCCCATTTCTCACTACCTCTACCAATTTGTTCACTTGCCTTTTTAACACCGTCAGCCAGCACGGCCCCGAAGCCCTCCCGCCGGACTATTTTGCCTAACATAGCTAGCATCGCTGGGGCATTACCCCAGGTGAGCTCAATATCTTCGGTTTCTTTTTTGCCTATGATACCACGCTCATAACACTCCATGGCAAAGGCTATAGCTGTGCCGGTGGAAATAGTATCCGTACCATAGCGGTTGCAGATATCACCGGCTTGAATTATTGACTCAATGTCATCGTTGAAACACATCGGGCCGAAGGCAGCGAAAGTTTCGTATTCTGTCTTGTGTGTCTTGTCTACGGCATAGGGGCCTCTCTCTATTTTGAAATAACCCTTGCAAGCTATAGGACAACCCCAGCAGGTATGTTTCTCCGTCTCATACTTGTTTGCCAGCTCTTCACTATCAAACTTGTCGCAATTAGGGAAAGCGTCACCACCGAGTAAGCTCCAATTCTTAATCCCGGTAATACCTACGGTTATATCCTCAACAGTCTCTCCCATGGTGCCGTATTTCTTTAACTCAGAGTAATTATCGTCTACGCCTTCAAGAAAGCTCTTACGCAGAACACTAAGACGCTGGCTATCAGCCACCGGCAATTTTCCTCTGCCCCTGACTGCGATTGCTTTCAGACGCTTAGAACCCATGACCGCCCCCAATCCAGACCGGCCACCTGCATTTCCGCTATCGTTCATCACACATGCTAATAACGATAGGGATTCTCCCGAGGGACCTATACAAGCGACTCTTACCCTCTGGTCACTCAATTCCTGACGCAGGATTTCCTCAGTCTCATATGTCTCCTTACCCCATAGATGGGTGGCATCCCTCAACTCGGCTGTATCATCGTTAAGCCATAGGTAAACTGGTTTTGGAGAGGTTCCGCTGAAGAAAACAGCATTGTAACCAGCGGCTCTTAACTCATGTCCAAAGTATCCACCTGAATTAGTATCACCCCAAGTGCCGGTAAGAGGAGATTTGGCTACTACCATGTACCTGGAGGCAGAAGGCACCGGGGTTCCCGTTAATAAGCCGGCCACAAAGCCAAGTATATTCTCAGGCCCCAATGGGTCTACCCTAGGTTTCATACGCTCATAGAGGATTCTGACTCCGAGACCAACACCCCCCATAAAATGGCGGTAGAGCTTTTCTTCCAGCACCACCTCTTCAATTGAACCTGAGGTTAGGTTAACAAATAGGACCTTCCCTCTAACATCTGTAAGCATTGTGTTACCTCCTTTCTTTATTACCTTGTGTGCTTAAAGAGTTTGTTTTTATTTGGGTTTTATCCCCTCTTTCGTGAGATATTCCACTATCTGTGAGGCTAGATAATCAGCTGTCCCTTCTAGCAGGTTACTTTGTTTTCTTCCAGCTATTCCTCCGGATAACAAGTAGCTCATCCTCTGCGAGGCTGACATACTGCTATCTGGGATGTAGGTCTTCTTGACCCTTGGCTTGGGAGATGATAGGCTTACGACTCGAACCAAAAATGCCTGGGGGCCAATGTCAGATTGGGATAAGCCCATATTAGCCGACGTAAGCTGGCGAATTTGCCTCTCTGCGGCCTGCCTCAAGTTAAACTCAGAGACATATTGGGGGCGACCGGCAAAAGAATCAATTGTGAGAAGGGCCGGCAGAGAACACTCAATAACCTGCCGTCTTCCTCTCTCCAGTCGGCGCCATAGCCTAACTCGCTTCTGCGATATGACCTCTACTCTTACCACACCAGTTACTCGGGGGATATCCAGTAGCTCCGCAAGGAAGGCATGTACCTGAGCAGCGCTAGTATCTAAGCTCATCTGGCCACAAAGAATTAAGGTATAACCCGACTCCTCACATACCTTGCTTAAAGTTAAAGCGGTAGTATAAGCATCGGAAACCTCCAGAGTGTTATCCTTAATAAGATGAATTGCCTGGTTAGCTCCGCTAGCTAGAGCCATCCGTAGAACCTGCTCGGCTCTTGCCGAACCAACCGTAATTGCTGTTATCTCGGCACCTTTCAGTGAGCCTTTCATTTCCAGGGCCTTCTGCAGAGCAATGCGGTCAGCTGGGTTGGTGACATAAACGGGTGACGGCCCCTTCTGTGTCACCGAGTCATTGACCTGTAAAGAGACCCTGGTATCTAAGACTTGCTTCATACAGACGATTATTCTCATTGGTCTCAACCTTTGATTCGTTCGGCTAGTAGCTCAGCTATATCCGTAACCTTGATTTTACCGGCTGTTCCTTTTATCTTCCCAGCCTCACCTAACATTATGGTGCAATAGGGACAAGCTGTAGCCACAACCTGAACATTCAACTCTTGAGCTTGCTCAAATCTCATGTCCTCGATACGGCGTCCCTTCTCTGCCTGTATCCACATTTGACCGCCACCGGCACCACAACAGATAGCTTTTGCCTTATTTAGCTTTAGTTCTGCTATTTTTATCTTAGAGAGGGCTTGCAAAACTTGACGTGGCGGGTCATACATGCCATTGTAACGCCCCAGGTAGCAAGGGTCGTGGAAAGTCAATCGAAGCTCTTGCTTCTCTGGCAGCTTAATCCTCCCGGCACGAATTAGTTCTAAGAGAAACTGAGAGTGATGTACCACTTCAAACTGGCCGCCCATTTGAGGATATTCATTCTTGAACGTGTTAAAGCAATGAGGACAATGGGTCAGGAGTCTTTTAAAGTGGTATTTTTTCAAGTCCTCTATGTTTGAGTAAGCTATCTTTTGAAATAGGCCTTCCTCTCCCATGCGCCGGGCTGGATCCCCACAGCACCGCTCTTCAGTACCTAGGATGGCGTAGTTGATATTGGCCTTGTCCAATAAGCTTAGCACGGCTCGGGATATATCTTGGGCACGAGGGTCATAGGCGCTGGTGCACCCGACCCAGTAGAGCACCTCCACCTCTCCTCGCTCCTGGATTAAATTCACTCTTTGCCCTTCAGTCCAATCCAGCCGCGAACTCTGAGGCTGCTCCCAGGGGTTACCTAGTGACCTCATACTTTCTAGGGCCTTAACTGCATTAGAGTCTACCCTTCCCTGTTCTACTAAGTGACGGCGCATATCAATAATTTTAACCATTTGCTCTATACCGACTGGGCAAACCTCTTGGCAAGCATAACAGGAAGTGCACTGCCAGATTACTTCCTCGGCTATCACGCCGCCGAGCATTGGTGTATCAGGATTGGCAGAGGAGGCTTCTACCTTGACACTGAGCAGTTCAGGGCCTACCTCGAGCAAATATTCTTTCAGGTCCAAAATTACTTCCCTCGGGTTGAGGGGCTTACCACTAAGCGCCGCCGGGCAATTAGCATGGCACCGACCGCATACCGCACAGGTATAAAGGTCAAGCAAGTGCTTCCAGGTGAAATCCTGGACCTTTGACACACCGATGGTCCTGGCCTCTTTCGGGTCAATGAGCTTTAAAGCCCCTTTAGAAGCCAGTGATTTGAACAATACATTGAAGGGGGATACGAGGATATGCAGGTGCTTTGAGTAAGGGATATAGACCATAAAGCCAAGGATTATAATGTAATGAAGCCACCAAGCTCCTTTGTATGCTGCTGCCAACGTGCTCTTCGGTATACCCATGTCCGTTAGAAAGCTAGCCAAAGCAGCCCCTATGGGAGGCCAAGAAGATTGAACCCCATAAGCAGAGCCAAAGCCCTCAATACAAAAATGAAGCACCATAAGGCTGAAAATCAGCAGCAAAATGACACCAGCTTCAGCACTTGCTTCTAACCGCTCAGGTTTCAGGATATAACGTCTGATAGTTGCCCAGACTATGGCTATGATGACTAACAATCCGGTAATATCTAGAATTGAGGAATAGACTATCTCAAACGTGCTGGCCTTGAGTAGTGAGGAGAGACCAAACCCCCCTCCAAACCCAATAAAGATAATATAGCCGATAAGGAACAGGCTGAAACCCCAAAACATAAGCGCATGTCCAATGCCGGCTAGGTCTTTACGGGTAACGGTTTTTAAGTTGCACCATTGGAAGAGGACTTCAACTAGCATGGCTGTGATTCGGTGGCCTATGCTCTTGGAGTATTCCTCCTTTTGTCCGAGACGCAGGAGGCGGAGGAGAAAGTATGACCTCTGCGCAAATAGACCAAAGGCAATAGCGAATAATACCCAAAAAATCAGATATCCTGAGATGTCCCAGTATGTGGCACTAACGGGCATGATATTTGTTTTATCTCCTCCTTATTGCGAAGTCAGCTCTCTAGCATTAGGAAGAGCTATTCTTTGAATTTCCGGCCTGCTTTCCGAAGTTGTCGCAGTTTTGTAATTAATACCGGTACCGTCTCGGTTAGATCAGCGGCGACGGACAGGTTAGCTAGCTTAAAAATAGGTGCGGCGGCATCCTTATTTATGACGATGACCCGCTCTGATTCTTTCATACCTTCAGTGTGCTGGCTGGCACCGGAGATACCTAGTGCTATGTATAATGCGGGTTTAACATTCTTCCCTGACTGTCCAACTAACTGTTCCCGCGTTATCAAGCTATCATCCATGACCATTCTAGAACCCCCCACAGCGCCTCCCAGAACATCTGCCAGCTCCTCAACCATTTGCCAATTGTCCTTAGGAACACCATGTCCACCGGCTACGATTATCTCGGCTTCAGCTATATCCAGGGTTCTAGCATCAGCTTCAACATAGCCAATGGGCTTGATTCTTATACTTTCGGCTGGTATGTTCGGCTTGACCTCTACTATCTGAACTGGCTCGGCTGGTTTTATTTTTTCTATCCCAATGGCACCCGGTCTTATGGTAGCCATTCGAGGAAGGGCAGTAGTTTGGAACACCACAGTGCTATAAACCTTGTCTTGATATACGGGCCGGGTTGCTTCTAGTAGGCCTTGGTCATTAATTTTCAGTGCCGTGCAACCCGGAATCAGCCCAGTTTGCAAACGAGCGGAAACTGTTGAGGCTAGGTCACTGCCATTTGCAGTTGCCCCAAGGATAACAATATAAGGGCTGTACTTCTTAATAAGGCTAATTAGCGCTGAGGCATAAGCATCACTGGTGTAATCAGCTAGAAGTGGGTCTTGAACCAGATAGATTACGTGAACACTCTGATTTGCTAGAACCCGTAAAGGCACTGCTAACCGGTGTCCCATAAGAACTGCACAAATATGCCCCCCGAGCTCTTGTGCCAATCGGCGTCCTTCTCCTAGCATCTCAAAGGTTACTTCTTGAATCTTGTCTTCTGAATGTTCGGCTACAACCCACACATCTTTAGTTTCCACTCTATCCCCGACAGTGCTAAAGTTCTCTCCCTACTTTGCTTCCTTCATATATGGCGGCTTCTATCCGGCGAGGGGCTACACAGTCTCCTATGGCGTGAAGCTCCTTAACCTTACCTTTAAGCGATTTATAAATCTGGTTATCAGCAACGGCTGAAATAGCATGCACCACCGTGTCTATATCCTCGATTTTACCCTCCTTAGAGGTGAACGTATTGTAGGTAATGACTTCCCTATCTGAAATCGACCTAATCCAGGTGAAGGGCATTAGGATAACTCCTTTGTCTAACAGACTGCGGTATACCAAGGGTCTTGTGGTTACGTCGATGTCTTCTCCTACCTGGTACCCCTTAGCCAGAATGTAAACCTGTTTCCCCTGCTCTGCCAGGAATTCCGCAGTGCTAGTGCCAGCTATATCCCCTGTCCCATCCAAGACAACAACCCTTTGACCTACACTGACCTTACCTAGCAAGACACTTCGCTCATCCACCAGGTTCTGGTCGGTAGCACCGGGTAGGGATAGGTGACGTGGGGTGGAGCCAGTGGCGACAACAACCGCATCCGGGTTTTCCTTGACCACCAATTCCGGTGTAACCTTAGTATTAAGGTGTATGTCAACGCCAAGCTTTTGAACTTGAAGAGCGAGCCAGCGGGTGATGCTGGCAAACTCCTGGCGGGTGGGTGCTTTGGCAGCAATGAGAACCTGTCCCCCGAGCTCACCGGTCTTCTCATAGAGTGTAACCGTATGCCCTCGAAGAGCAGCCACCCGAGCCGCCTCCAAACCAGCGGGACCGCCACCGACAACCATAACCTTCTTCTTTACCGAGGCTGGTTTCAGCTCTGCCCATTCCTTCTCCCGCCCTACCACCGGATTCTGCACGCAGCTCATAGGCTCTCCTTCTACCTCTCTTGCAATGCAAGCCTCGCCAGCGTGCACACACTGGCGAATATCCTCAAGTTGCCCCGCCTTGGCCTTGTTCGGCAGGTGAGGGTCAGCAATAAGAGCCCTGGCCATGCCTATCAGGTCAGCATGACCATCAGCCAGGATTTTTTCTGCTTGGACAGGGTCATTGATACGACCTCTGACCATGACCGGGATGCTTACCACCTCCCTGATTGCTGACGCCAAAGGCACCATGGCTCCTGGTGGTAGATACCCAGAGCCATATATCATAGCCCTTGAGAGCCGGTTACCAGCATTTGCGCAGGTAACATCAATCCAGTCAACTTGACCACTTTTATCCAGCAGGATGGCAACAGCCTTGGCATCATCAACGGTTACACCACCCTCCATAAACTCATCCCCACATATGCAAACTCCCAATGCCATATCTCGCCCTACATTCTTACGAATCTCATCAATCACCATAAACAAGGGGCGAAGACGGTTTTCCATCGGTCCTGAGAACTCGTCGGTGCGGGTATTAAACAGGGGCGAATAGAACCCGCTCAGAAGATAGCCGTGAGCGGCGTGGACAGCAATGCCATCACACCCTCCAGCCTTGACCCTTGCTGCCGCCGAGCCAAATAGCCTGGTTTTCTTTTCCATCCCTTCTAGGTCTATCTCTATCGGCACATCCTTGAAATGGTCACCTGGAATCGATGAGGCAGCCAGGGGAGGAAAGGCATCAGGGTGAAGCCGAGTCGAGCAGACACCCCCCATATCACTAAGCTGTACCACGAACTTCGCCCCATGCTCATGGACGGCATCACAAATCTTCCGGTACCACGGGATTACGCTGTCATCAATATCGGCGGGCATGTTAGAATCCATCACAGGAACAAGTCTAGGGTCAACCATGGTGATGCCGGTACACAACATGGCAGCGCCACCCTTAGCCCTTTCTTTTAGATAGTAGACTTCCCGTTCGTCATATTGGTTATCCCTGGCAAAACCGGTATTGTGAGGTGAGTTCACAATACGATTTCGTAGCCTCATTGGACCAACATCTATAGGAGTAAATAAATACCTAAACTCCGTTACCATTTTACACCTCTCTTCAAATTTTGAAGCTAGCTACATGAACCCAAAGCTAAGCTCACAGCGATTAGACACTTTATCTCTTCACCACTAATCATATTTCCTCTTTATCCCAGACCTTGGCCCTAAAGCTCCCTTCCTACTTTGCTCCCCTCATATATGGCGTTTTGTATCCGGCGAGGTGCGAAGCAGTCTCCAATAGCATAAAGCTCATTAACCTTACCTTTAAGCGATTTGTAAAGCTGGTTATCGACCATAGCTCCTATAGCATACACCACAGTGTCTATATCCTCGATTTTATCCTCTTGGAAGGTAAAGGTGTTATAGGTAATGACAGACTTGCCTGAAATAGACTTGACCCAGGTAAAGGGAACAAGGTTAACCCCCTTCTCCAACAGGCTGCGATATACCAAGGGTTTTGTCTCTTTGTCGATGTCTTCTCCTACATGATACCCCTTAGCCAGGATGTAAACCTGTTTTCCTTGGACTGCCAAGAATTCTGCGGTGCTACAGCCAACCGTATCTCCTGTACCGTCTAAGACGACGGCCCTTTGACCTACGTTCGCTTTGCCGAGCAAAACACTGCGCTCATTCACCAGATTCTGGTCTGTGGCGCCAGGTAGGGATAGGTGACGTGGGGTGGAGCCAGTGGCGACAACAACCGCATCAGGTTTCTCCCTTTCCACTATCTGGGGTGTAACCTCAGTATTAAGGTGTATGTCAACGCCAAGCTTTTGAATTTGAAGGGCGAGCCAGCGGGTAATGCCTGCTATCTCCTGTCGAGTGGGTACTTTGGCAGCAATGAGAATCTGCCCCCCAAGCTCACCGGACTTCTCATAAAGTGCAACTTCATGTCCTCGAAGAGCAGCCACCCGAGCCGCCTCCAACCCAGCCGGACCGCCACCAATGACCATCACCTTCTTCTTTACCGAAGCTGGCTTCAGCTCCGCCCATTCCTTCTCTCGCCCTATTACTGGGTTCTGTACACAGGTAATAGCCACCCCTTGATAAGTTCTTGAAATGCAAGCCTCAGCAACACCCACACATTGGCGGATATCTTCAAGCTGCCCTGTCTTGGCCTTATTCGGCAGATGGGGGTCAGCAATAAGAGCCCGGCACATACCAATCAGGTCAGCATGTCCATCAGCCAGGATTTTTTCTGCCTGGATAGGGTCGTTAATGCGACCTCCCGCCATGACCGGGATATTCACCACTTCCTTAATGGCTGCCGCCAGAGGCACAAAGGCTCCAAGTGGTACATACATAGGGGCAGAGTGCAGGCCTTCGGAGAGATAGTTGCCGTTATTTCCGTGGGAGATGTCAATCCAGTCCACTTGAGCGCTTCTATCCAGCAAGATGGCAATCTCCTTGGCATCATCAATGGTTACTCCCCCTTCCATGAACTCGTCGCCACTGATGCGAATACCCAGTGCTAGGTCTCGACCGATATTCTTACGAATCTCGTCAATCACCATAAACAGGGGTCGCAGACGGTTTTCCATCGGTCCTGAGAACTCGTCGGTGCGGGTATTAAACAGGGGCGAATAGAAACTCATCAGAAGCTCACCGTGACCAGCAAGGATAACAATACCATCGCACCCTCCAGCCTTGACCCTCGCTGCTGCTTCACCGAATAGTTTGGCTATCTTTTCAATCTCCTCTCGGTCTAACTCTACTGGCACTTCCTTATGGACGTCACTCGGAATCGGAGAGGCAGCCAGAGGAGGAAAGGCATCAACGTGAAGTCGGGTTGACCAGAGACCCCCTTCATGGCCAAGTTCTGCCACAAACTTTGCCTCATGCTCATGAACGGCATCAGAAATTTTCTTGTACCATGAGATTACTCTGTCATCAATATTGGGGACAAAGGTAGAGGGCATTATAGCCGCCTGTCTAGGGTCAACCACCTGGACTCCGGTACACAACATGGCGGCACCACCCTTGGCTTTCTCTACCTGATAGTAGATTTCCCTTTCGTCATATATATTATCCTTGGCAAAGCAGTCAGTGTGAGGCGCACTCACAATGCGGTTTCGTAAGCTCATTGGCCCGATATCTATAGGGGTAAATAGATACCTAAATTCTGTCATTTTTGAATCCTCCTCTCAGGTTCTTTTGCTTGTTGGAAGACGAAAACTATAAGCTGTCAGCTACCCACTTGATATTCAGTTCCTGCAGCTTTGCCCGCCTAGGATTTCCTCGTTCGTCCCAACCCATCATGCCATAATAGGTATCTTTCGCTTTTTCAAACTCTTTCTTATCGAGTTTGAATCCTTTAATGCATAAAACCAGCAAAGGGGCGCCGGACTACAGCGTTGTAAACCCAATTTATCATGGTAGTAAAGTCAAAGACCGGCAGCCTAACTGCTTCTTGAATAGCCCATGCATAAGTTGGGAAGAGGGTACACTCGAGTACGATTGCACCAATGTCTGGGTTCTCACTGACCATTTGCTTTACAAGTCCAACCAGTTCCTGCTCAAACTTGGTGGGGTTGTTATGCCCTGCGCCCTGGAGAACCTTCTGCATCTCAGGCAAGTCCTCGGCGCCAGCAATAACAACAGTGGATAGGTCATTCACTCCGCAATTCTTAAGGGCAGGGGCAGATGATAAGACACGACCGTTAGCACAGATAATACCTACCTTCTGACCAGGCTTGAGCGCACGGGTTATCATTGGTACCTGCATGAGGCTGGAGAAGAAACAAGGAACATTTAGTGCCGCAGTAACCTCTGGCAAATAATTAGCGAAATAACCGCAGGCACCTATAATTGCTCGGCAACCCTGTTGCTCTAATTCCTTTCCTGCCTCGATGAGCTGCTCTAAAACGACGGAATCAGGCTTAGGGGTTAATACCCGTTCTACAGAGGCTGCCTCTATGGCTTTAAAATGCACTGGGAAATCAAAAGTAGTCGCATTTTCGACGCTGCCTGGAAACAGGGGATACCCGGCCTGGCCAAATAGGATAATCCCGATGGCGACGCCTCCCATTACTTGCCCTTTCGGTATAAAAACCTCTTCTTGCCCATAACCAGACGTATAGCTATACATCATGTATTCCTCCTTTTGTTTACTTGAGGCTGTTTAATTTTGCCTCAGATTTGATTTCAGGCCAGTTCACCACCATCGGCAACAAGAGTATGTCCTGTAATATAACTGGAAGCGTCAGAGGCTAAAAATAAAGCAACATTGGCAATCTCGCCTGGCATAGCCCAACGCCCCAACGGTATCTCAGCCTCAATCTGCTTAACGGTCTTAGGGTCACTCCACGGCTCAGTGAATTTTGTCTTTACCCAACCAGGAGCGATAGCATTAACTCGTATATTGTAGCTGGCTAATTCTAAAGCCAGCACCTTACTAAGCATAGCAACGCCCGCCTTAGCAATACAGTAACTGCCTATCTCTTGAACTGCCCTTATGGCTGCTGCTCCCGCCATATTGATTATATTACCCTTTTTCTGGTCAACCATCCTCCTGCCCACTGCCTGAGAGCAAAGGTAGTAACCCTTGAGGTTGGTATCAATAACCCTATCCCAATCCTCCTCACTATGCTCAACCAGAGGTGCCAGGATAATTGTAGCCGCGTTATTTACCAGAATATCAATGCCGCCGAATTCATCTACCACCCTCTGCACCATATTATCAATATCGGCCTTTCGACTAATGTCAGTCGGCACCGCTAAAGAGCGACGACCAAGCCCACGAATTTCTTCAGCCACATCATCCAAGCTACCATCTCGTCCCCGGCTACAAATAACCACATCCGCCCCCGCCTCAGCAAAAGTCAGGGCGATAGCTTTACCTATCCCCCTCGAGCCTCCGGTAACAATAGCTACTTTACCTTCCAAAGAAAAATTAGGTTTGCTCATTATTTCCCTCTCCTGACAGGTACCAAACTTGTCACGCCTCGTTACTCTATAAGTGCCTTTCTATTTTAACTCCTCAGGGCAGCATCAAAACCTTTGGCCCTAGGATTAGCTCAGGTAGCCACAAGGACAGTGGAGGGAAGTAGGTGGTGATCAGAACGACCGGCAGGTATAGGAAGACTACCATCAGCATTGACGGCTTAAACATCTCGGCAAAAGTAACTCCTCCGACGCGTTGTCCGATAAAAATTAGCGGTGCCATAGGTGGGGTGAAACACCCCATGGTTATATTTGTCGCTACAATAGCGGCAAATTGCACCGGGCTAATGCCTATTTCCTTGATTACCGGGAACAGTAGAGTTGTTCCAATAATTAGAGCACTAAGGTCATCCATAAACATCCCCAGAAAAATCAAAACGGCATTGATCATAAGTAATATCACATATTTGTTCTCCGAGATGCCCAACATTAAAGCGGTAACCTGGGCCGGGATTCCCTCCATAACCCACATGCGGCCTATCATCATCGCCCCGAAAAGCATCAGTACAATTGAACCAATAAGAGCGCTATTTTCTATCAAAGTGTTGACCAGCAGTCTTGGCGTCAATATCCGGTAGACAAGGAAGCCGATTAAGATGGCATAAAACACACCCCCCGCTGCCGATTCGGTTGGGGTAACGAGACCAGCAAAGATGCTGCCTAATATAAGGATGGGCATCAACAACGCAGGAAGGGCACGCCAACCAGTAGAAAATACTTCCCTGCCTACTTGTTTAACGCTACCCCAAGGGCGAGGTTTTTTCACCGTAGGCATCCTACCAACCATAATCCAGTTAAAAAGAATGAAAAATAACATGAGAAAAATGCCCGGAAGCACGCCAGCCAGGAAGGCAGCAGTTATCGACGTATAAGTCATCCAGCCATAGATTATCATAAAGATACTCGGGGGGATAATAAGTGCCATTCCGGCGGCGCCGGTTATAAAAGCAACGGCATAACCACGAGGATAGCCTTGCTCTACCATGCGTGGTACTATGACGGGAACGATACAGGCTATTGCTCCGGAGGCAGTTCCAGAGATAGCGCCAAATATCGCACAGGTAATACTACCGACTGCCCCCAAGCCCCCCCTCACCCTGGATACTATAGAATCGACAAAGTCGATTAAATACTTACTCATGCCCCCCTTTTCCATTATGCCACCAAGCAGGATAAAGAATATCAGAGCTGCTAACACCAATGAGGTCAGCTTATCAAAACTGAAGGCTAATAAGAAGCTAGGGTCATAGCCAAGGGTAAAAATCATAAACAGTACACTGGCAGCAAAAGCAAACGCCACTGGAATCCCTGCCAGTAGCAGGGCAATTAAAATTAGTAAGCCAATACCAGCTTCTAACATTTATTCTCCACTACCGAATTCGTCGTACGCCGCGAATTGATTCAATTGATTCGGTAAGAAAGTATAGACTCATCAAGGCAAATCCAGCAAAGATGCTCAGGTAAGAAAATGCCTGAGGGAGAAATAGCATGATGGTTCTCTTGTTCACTTCAAGGTTCCAGATGAATTCCTGGTAACCCCAGACAGCAAAGAGACCGCTTATCGCCAGAGGAACGACGGCAGCCCCAACTTTGAAATAATTCTGAACCCTGGGCTTTTTAAAAATTGCCTCTACCACCCCGCCTTTGATATAAGTACGATTATAGGTAGAATAGGTCGCTCCCAAAAAGTAAAACCAGAAGACAAAGTATAGAAACAGCTCCTCCGCCGCCCCACCCACGAACGGTATTTGCAGGAAATAGCGGATGAACACCCCAATTAGTATAAGTATGGTTAAATAGATACTTAGCACTACCAGAGTAACTCGCTGTAAGCCGAGTAGCGCCTCCGATATTACCTTTCCGGTTCTTTTTAACCAAAACACTGTCTTTTCCTAATAGAAAACACTTTAACTTTACCCAATGCACGGGATATCCGGTTATTGGATATCCCGTGCATTCTTTGCCAGGAGCTATTCAACGGCATCCACCAGAGTGATTACCTTATTCCGCCACAATGGCGGCTGCGTCATCCATCAATTTCTTACCAATTATGGACTCTAACTCAGGCCAAACGTCCTCTATCAATACCGCCCTGAACATAGCATACTCCTCATCAGTAAATTTTATTATCTCAATACCATAGTCGGTCAGCTTCTGTTCATAAGCCTTCTCCATCTCTACAAGTTCCTCATTTCGCTCGCGTTCCAGCTCAAGACCAGCATCCCTGATAATTTTCTGGTCTTCAGCAGAGAGGCTGTTCCACAGGTCCATGTTTATTATGGTCTCATCAAAGTACAAGTAGAAGCGATAGTCATACCAGTAGTCTATGACATCACGAAACATGTCGTAAGCGGCGAAAATATCACCGCCGTAGAACCCATCGACCACTCCCACCTGCATGGCAGTATAGACATCTGCCCAAGGTATGATAGTGGTAACAAAGCCAAAGCGTGCCAGTATAAGCTCCGGAGGCTTGGCAGCCCAGTGCCTTATCTTCAGTCCCTTGGGTGCATCGGGGTCGGCAGGACTGGGAATAGGCTCGCTACTGGCTATGCCACTAAATCCGCTGTTAAACACAGCTACAATCTCATACCCTAGAGCTCTCCCTATCCCGGCATATAGCTCCAATAATGGCTTACCCAGGCCTAGGTTTTCAGTTACATCCTCCCAGGTGGTAAGTAGAGCGGGTAAATTCACTAAGTCCGCTCGTGGGTCATAAACTGTTGGTGGCCAAACAACTGCCATCTCAATGGTGCCTTTCATTACTTCCCCAATGGTCGGCACCCAGTCGCCTAGTATACCCGAATGGTGAACATCAATAACTATGCGGCCGTCACTAGCCTCCAGAATATTTTCGACGAATTTGATAGTCGCAACCGTGGAAGGGTGCTCTGGAGGGAAGGGTTGTGCCAGCTTCCAATGATAGGTGGGCTTCTCAGGCGCTGGTGCTGGAACTGGTACTGTCACTGTTGTTGCTGGTGCTGTTACTGTTGTTGCTGGTGTTGTTACTGTTGTTGCTGGTGCTGTTACTGTTGTTGCAGGTCCCGTTACGGTTGCCGTTGGTGCTGGTGCTGGAGCCGGCTCAGGCGCCGGTGCCGCACAGGCAACCAGACTTACGACTAATAACAATGCCAGCGGGATTAATAATATTTTCTTTTTCATCGATAAAACTCCTTCATTTAGATTTTGGTCGGCTAAACATTCAATACTCACACCGTATATCGCCTCCTTATCAGGCATGTTTAGTCCCTGAATATAGACTATACTATAGTCATACTTATTTTCTCTTCGGATATTCTTTGAGTCCTGCCCGTTTTAACCAATTATTCTCTACTTTCTTGAGTTCTTTTATTACCTCTTCAGACAGCGGCTTTGGTTGATGAGTCTCCATTACCTTGATGGTCATCTCATTCAGCAGGTCTTCACAATTCTTCGCCCCTTCACCCTTTATGACGCTGCGGTCAAATATCTTCGGCGCCCAAAATTTGCGGAAGTGCTTCAAGGTATGCTTTTCCGAGATATAGGTTCCTCCTGGTCCAACCCGTTCGATAAGATCAAGAGGAAGGGTTTCATCATTAATTTCCAAACCACCCATTGGAACCTTGACCATGTCGATAATTTCATCAGCAAAAACTATGAGCTCCGGGGATACCATCGTCGCGTGGTACGCCAGACCCACATCATGAACAAAATCAGCCCCTGACAATACCGACATAAGAATTTGATAGGTGATTTCTACTCCTGCCTGAGCGCCGATCACATCGGCATCTGTGCACCCAGCAGTGCCAAACATGGGAAGCTTATAGTAATGACTCACCTCGGTTAGTGCCGCCACCATAAAACTTAATTCGGGAGCACTGTAGGGGAATATGGTGGTTTTCATATCCATAATATTGGGCATAGAACCAAAAATAACCGGTGCTCCAGGCTTTTTAAGCTGGATAACAACCAGTTGACTCAAGCATTCGGCACTGGCGATAGCCAACACACCTGGAAGGGTAGCCGGAGCGGTAGCACCAGCCATCGGCATACTATAGACAAAATTCGGAATTCCTTTCTCGGCACATAAAAGGCTTTTCTCCATAGCAGCTTTCCCCTGCGTAAGCGGAGTAATTGGTTCAGATGACCCGATAAAGAATGGCTTGGCCTGTAACTCTTTCTCTCCACCAGCAACTATAGAGCAAACCTTTAACATTTCACTAAGACTCTCGACATCAGTGATGCAGCAAGCTACTGGTTTTGAACAATTAAGTATTACCTGGAGCAGAGACACCTTATCAGCAATAGCTCCAGGTATGGTCGAGTGAGACCCACTAGTATATAACCACTCGATGTTCGGGAGGGCATCAACTACTCGTGCTGTATCTGCAATATCCTTAACATAACACAGCCTTCGCTTTCGTGTATAAGGATCCAAGAAATCCGGACAATCGGCAAATCCTCCAAAATGCGACCCCGTCATTCCATTTAGAACTATTGCTGGCTCACCCTCCCGTGTGTATAGGGTAATAGTCTTGGGAGCAGTCCTCAAGGCCTGTTCAACCAGATAAGAAGGGATTTTTACCCTCTTGGGGTTAGATACGTCAGCGCCAGCTTCGCCTAGTATATCGATTGCTTCCTGACAATCGAAAGTAACACCTGTCCTTTCAAGAATTTGAAGAGTGGCTAGATGCAGCTCTTTTAACTGGCTGTCTGATAAAAGGCGAAATTGAGGACTACTAAAATGAGTATAATTGTAGCGCATAAAAACTTCCTTCTTTACTAAACTTTAATCGCCTTTTTCACCCACTCAACTGCAGAGCCAGCCTCAGGAGCATAGCCATCGGCCCCTATCGACTTGGCAAACTGCTCATTGACTGACGCACCACCAATGATCACTTTTACCTTATCCCGTAAATTCCTCTCTTTCAGTAAGTTGATTATTTCTCCCATGTGGGGCATCGTTGTCGTCAACAGCGCCGACATGCCCAGAACATCAGGCTGATTCTCTTCTATCGCTTTGATAAAAGCATCAGCGTTGACGTCCACGCCAAGGTCAGTTACCTCAAAGCCATTGCCTTCCAGCAGAAAGCCGACTATCCTTTTCCCGATATCATGAATATCTCCTTCCACAGTTCCTATTACTATCTTTCCCAATCCTTTCTTGCCTGCCTTGGCCAGTAGCGGATTAAGGATGGCAAGCCCTTTGTGCATGACCTCGGCCGAGAGCAGTACCTCGGGCAAGAACATTTCCCCGGAGGAAAATTGCTTACCGACAACTCCCATCCCGCCGATGAGACCGTTGCTCATGATATCGCCGGCATCGGCACCTTCGGCTAACGATTTGTTAACCTCGGCTTCTACTACCGTCTCTTCCCCGCCTATTATCGCCTCTTTTAATGCATCATACGTAACCATTTAAAACTCCCCTTTAACTTTTAATCTCCAAGAGGCGGGATGCCACTTGCCCGATTATGCCCAGGGCTGCAACGGGAGGGGCACCCGCACCCTTTATCTTGGTCTCCCCTGGCATCCCGCCAATATTCAATAAAAACAAAGGGCTCAAAGGTACACCCGCACTCGGGGTCTCTGAGCCTTTTACTTGATTTATTTGAAGGATTGCTCTATAATTAAAATAACTAAGTAAACTCATTGCCTAAGTTATTACTCCAGAAAGACCTGCTCCAACAGGTCTTTTCTATTTTGGCTGTACTTCTTTATCTGTTCGCTTCTCAAATCTGATTCCACCGCTCCACTGCTTAATGAGCAAACGAATAAAGGCGGATACCGATAAGTTTTGCTTCTTGGCTTCCTGTTCCAGTTTTATGGCATCTTCAAGTGGAACCAGAAACCTTATCATTTTTTGTTCTTTTGCCATATCTAGCACTCTTGTGGTCAAAAAATAGCACAAAATACTGTCTTTGTCAAGTGATAACAGGCGAAAACCAGCAAAAACAATTAAAAACAGGCAATCGCTACCCCTTAGAAAAAGGCGGGATGCCACTTGCCCGATTACGGCTGAGGCACCACACGGGAGGGGGAGGTATCAGAGAGTGAAAAACTCTACCCCAGTTTCCCCTGGCAGAGCCCGCTTTGAACTTCGTCGACAAACAGGAGAATGTCATGGCGG
>SDBT01006490.1_pt1 | contig 19399 bp, 28 predicted proteins | sample 2277101 | NCBI WGS metagenome assembly SDBT01 (sample SAMN10404973, study PRJNA504765) | marine sediment metagenome | isolation source: marine sediment core GS10_PC15, 103 cmbsf | place: Arctic Ocean: Southern Knipovich Ridge | collected 2010 | reverse complement strand
CTGACCATCCTTCAAACCATCCGTCACCTTTGGAATAGCGCGATTTTCACAAACGTAGATAGAATAATCCCGACTGGTGTCAAGAATATAATCACTAGGTTTCACCATTCTTTTTCCTGAATCTGTGGGCGTGTCTTTTGTTCAACTGTCGAACGTCTTTTAGTTGCTTTCGCCGTCCAGCTTCCCAATCTTCATACTCTGCACCATAAAGCCATTCTTCTAATAACAACATATCGTCATCATCGTAAATTTCTGGACCAATGGCGTCAATCTCTATATAGTAAAAAGAAACAAAATATTGCGTTTCATAGAGTCCTAATTCATCAAGCCAGTCCAAATGTGGCTGGCCATCTATCGGTTCATCTATCATATTTTCAAAGATCTCTATGGATCTCAATCAGTTAAAGACATATAGGTTATTATTGTACTGGAAATTACACTAGAAGTCAAGATACGGGACTTTGCGCCCCGTATCCGTATCTTATTGAAACTTACTTTCCGTAAGCCTTCAGAACTTCTGTAACTATTGGGTTACGTTCAACATCGCTTCGGGTAAATTCAACCACTGAAATATTACTTGATTGATTTTTCTTAAGACGTTCAATGAAGTCCTTCAATCCGTTTTCTTCGTATCCTCTATCGTGTTGGTCAAGATCGCCTGTGACTACAATCTTACTATTATCACCAATTCTCGTCAAGACCATTTTCATTTGTGATGGTGTTGCGTTCTGCATTTCATCAGCAATAATCCAAGAGTGCTTGAATGTTCGTCCTCGCATATAAGCGAGTGGACTGACTTCAATCATGCCATCTTCAATCATTTCGACAAGTTGCTTTGGTGTGTAGTATTCTTCGAACACGTCAAATATAGGACGGGTCCAAGGTGCCATTTTTTCGATTAAACTTCCTGGCAAAAATCCATGTTGTTCGTCAACACTGACGGCTGGTCGTGTGATAACAATTTTATCAACTTCACCGTCTTTTAGGGCTTGAATGCCCATTAGTGTGGCAATGAGTGTCTTACCAGTTCCGGCTGGTCCAACACCAAATGATATGGTGTTATCGTCAATACTGAAAATATACTCTTCCTGGGCTTCATTCCGAGGAATAATTTCAACTCGCTTCTTACGTTGTCTACTTGGAGTGTAGTCGTTGAAATCAATTACATTAGCGTCTCTCTGAGATTTCTTGAATCTCTTATTGGACTTCTTCAATTTGTTTCTAGCCACGTGATCGCTCCTTCCTGAGTGATATAAACAGGTTTGGAACGGCGCCGTCCACATAGGTATTTAGTACGCATATACTCAAGTTATATCACACTTTAAATGAAATATGAAAATTAGTTTAAAATTACATTGCTTGTAATTAAATTACACTACTATTTGTAGTTACGCTTGATAACTCTAGTCGTATATATAGCGTCTGGATAGAGTTTTTGAAAATGTTTCATTGATGATGACATTGGAAGCATTCTACCCCATTTAGGAAGTGGTCTGCTAATATAATGAGTATGAACGTTGCCTGGTTGAGAAGGAAGTTCAAATTTGAGAAGCTCAGTGAAATATCTCACTTTAGCCTCCAAGTATATGATCTACAATTTCACCCCAACCATAACACCGTTTGACACGGCTGTCAATTACTTCATCAGCATTCCAAGTTTGATCAATCAATATACAAGTATGTCCAAATTCAAGACCAAGATCCGCAGCGGGAGCCTTATCTTCTATCCAAAACGAAGGACTGTAAGAGGCCAAATAAGTTTCCTTACTCTTTCCAACATCAACGCAATGAACCTCCTCAAATACATCACCAAAAATATTATAAAGATTGGCCTTACGGAGCGCCACAGTTTGTGGATGAGTAGAGCAACTGGTAATACCAACAAACCTATAGCCTTCATCAACAAGTTTTTGAACGCCTTCAATGGCCCCTTCAACCGGCGGCAAAGTTCCAAACTGCCAGTTACCACTATTGAAGGCTTCAACAAGACCATATATTTCGGAATTATCTATACTAAAATAGGAACCCATATCATCGTGGCGTGTGTGAACCTTCCCAGTTACACTATATCCTTCACCAATCATATATCGTTCAAAGGCTCCGAACCATTCAAGCCAGACACCGTCAATGTCAGTCAATAATAATTTTTGCTTCATTGCTCTCTCCATCGTCATGTTCAATCTTTACTGGTATTTTATGCAATCTTTCCATTTCGCCAATTTCGTCTTCAAGATCGCTAATAAAGCTTTGGGCTTCTTCTGGATTTCCAGTCTTACTTCGCATCCAAATACTAAGTCCATCAGCAATATGTTCTTTATATGTTTTAAGATAATGATCCAACACTTCTTTTGGATCTGAATCAGTAAATCGATTTTTAACAAATTCTCGTTTTAAAATATCAATAATGACGGTTCCTATGGTTAGGTGATTGGTAGTTACGCGATCAACAATCATCACCCTTTCTTCTACTCTCCACTTCGATTCCGCGCCCCAATCTTTTGATTCTGTTTTTTCACCTTCTGCAGGTGTTGCACTACGAGTTATTACCAGAAACGGTCTATCCTTATGATACTGTGAAAGTGCCATCTTATTCTACTCCTATTATTGTTTTATCTATTTAAGGATCGCCATCCAATATCCTTACGATACCAACCTTCAGGCCAATTAATCTTATCAATAGCATCATAAGCTTTCTTTTTAGCTTTCTCAACTGTAGAAGCGGTAGCTACAATACTTAGAACTCTCCCTCCAACAGCTACAGTATTTCCATCTTCAGTGAGGGTTCCTCCATGGAAAACGCTAATCCCACTACGCTTTTCAACTTGATTAAGACCTCTTATTATTGAACCTGTTTCATGAGCTCCAGGATAACCATTGTTTGCCATCACAACCGTCAAAGCTACATCGTCACTCCAATTAATTTCACGTTTTTGAAGTCGACGGCGAAGAACTCGGTGACCAGCACCTTCACCACCCTCAATAATTTTTCCAGTAAGAGTCTGTTCAACGCATCCCACTAACAAGTCAAGCAAATCTACATCCAACCTTGCCATTAAAACTTGGCATTCAGGATCACCAAAACGAATGTTATACTCCAATAATTTTGGCCCTTGATCAGTTAACATGATACCAGCATAAAGAATGCCTCTATATTCACGTCCCTCTTCTTTCATTGCTGAAATTGTCGGGATTATAATAGTACTCATTATTTGGTTTTCCAACTCTTTTGTCATCATTGGTGCTGGAGAACAGGCACCCATACCTCCAGTATTTCGTCCTTCATCACCATCATATGCCCTCTTATAATCTTGAGCTGACGCCAGTGGAAGTACCTTGTCTCCATCAGCTAACACAAAGAAACTCAACTCTTCTCCTTCAAGAAATTCTTCTATTATAATCTTATTGGAATTAATTTCATGTAATTTATGGATCTTAAATACATTTGTAAAAACCCATTCTGCTTCACTTCCAGTGTTTATTATGGTTACTCCTTTTCCAGCCGCTAGGCCATCTTCCTTGATAACCATAGGAAATCTATTATGATGCACATATTTTATTGCTTCCTCTTCATTAGTAAAAGTATTATAAGAAGCAGTTGGTATATTGTACTTGAAACATAACTCTTTCATAAAAACTTTTGAGCCTTCCAGTATTGAGGCTTCTTTTGAAGGTCCAAAAATTTTAATTCCATTTTCTTCAAATACGTCAACGATACCAGCTACAAGATATGCTTCAGGACCAACAATAACAAAATCAATTTCGTTATCTTTACTAAACTCAAGAAGATCTTCTATAATTTCAGTAATATTATTAGATTTAACTGGTACTGGAGTGGCAATTTTATCAGTGCCAGCATTTCCCGGGGCACAATATATTTCACTTACTAACTCCGAGGTAGAAATTGCATGACAAATAGAATGTTCACGCGCACCACCACCAACAACTAAAACTTTCATGTTACTTTTTCCTTTTTTGTATCTTGCCAAATAGCATCTAATAGTGTCATAACAAAATCACTTGCTAAGGCAGCATAAGCGCAATCGTCTAAGATTTTTTTAATATCATGTTCGTCATACCCTTCTTCCAAAAGAAGAAGAATGCGAGCGCGAATGCTTTCATCAAGTTGGCTTTCTGGCGCTGTCACCAACTGTTCTAACATATGTCTCATAATCAATTGCCCGTATAAACGTCAAACAATCCATGAATAATTTCAATAGCTAAATCAAAATCATCAACGATCCAATTCACCTTCTCAGCAAACAACGGATGATTGATTAACGCAGGATCATCGGTAACCAAAATCGTAGGCTTCTGTGCCCACGTAGCCCATGCTAATTCAAAAACTGTACCATAGGACGGCCTACGATCATTGTACTCTTTTGGTAAATACGCCAAAACTAAATCACACAGCTCAGTATCAATACGGTTTTTCGAGGCGATTGCTTTTGGAGTGTTAAACAAAAACTCTCCGCCTTGTATTGGATATATACCTTCAATCTTTGGTTCGTTTCTAAGGGGAGAAACTCCAACAATATTCGAATTTAATGCCGCAGTTACTTCCTCTCTCCAATCGTTAGCTTCTCCATCATCACAGTCAGTAATCGGGCCGGCCAAATATATAAATTTTTGCATTTTATCCTTTAGTGAGCTTTGCGAGCTGAACAAGCGTAGCAGCCAAATTAATTTCACTATCAGCACAAATGGCATGCTTATAAACGCCATCGCGTATAATTAGAATAGCTTCTTCTTGTTTTCCTTCATCGCCCCATAGTTCAAGATTTTGATATAGGAAACGGTAAACTTCATCAAGTTCTTCTGGGCGAGCTTTAGCGCAAACCAACTTTCTTGCTTCGTTAATCTTCCCTGCTTTAAAAAGATCAACCATTTCAATCATATAATCTGCTTCACCAGCTATATCATTTTTATCAGGGAGATGGAGTTTTCCATCAGAACAATTTTGCTGTAATGAATTAATACACTTTCTTAAATCTGGATATGTGGCTAAAACAAATGTATTAAGAACATCAGGATCAAAAGTTATTGATTCTGCTTGAAGAATATTAATAGCCCTCAAGAAAAATTCATCCTGATCCAATTTTTCCAAATGCATTGCTTGACTTCTACTATGAAGTGCTGGCATCAACTTATGTGGATAGTTACATGTTAAAACAAATCTGGCAGTCATAGTATAATTTGTCATATATCCACGCAGCACTGACTGGGAACTAAGGGACAAATAATCTGCCTCATCAAGTAACACGTATTTGTATGGACCGAAGGGCATACTGGTGACAAAATTACCAACTTTCTTTCTTATAGTTTCAACATCATTCTCATCACTGGCATCTAGTTCAAGTAAGTCAACACTTTGAACACCAATTTCTTTGAATAACATCTTCGCCAATGAAGTTTTTCCAATCCCTGGGCTGCCTGATAAAAGAAGGTTATTCTCAATATCTTTGGCTTTGATCCAATTTTTTACTTGATTTTTTTGTCGATTATCTCTAAACACATAGTCATCAATGGTTTGTGGGCTGTATTTTTCAACCCATAATTTGTTTACTGGAGAACGTGTTGGTTGCTGCGGCAAAAGTAATTCGTTCATCTTAACTCCACTCTAACTTAAAAGCCATTGCATCTTCTGGTGTTTCAAACCATACTTCAATGCCGTCATAGATATTTTGTTCAGGATAATTCGCTGAATCAGCATGAACGACACCGTGTGCAAGATATTTTGGGTAATCACACCAAGATGGGGCACCACCAATTCTTTTACACATTGCTCTCCAACAAATATGCCATTGTTTTTCATCTAAAATTACTACTGGATCTGTGGTATAATAGTCCACCATTGTGTCATACTCATCACACAGATTGTTGAAGTCTTCTACCAACCCTTCTTCTATTTTTTCTAATTCATCCACTCTTGATTGAAGCCATAGAATAACTTCTCCAGCTTCGTCTAAATTAGTTATTTCAGTTGTCTTACTTATTTCAACTTCAATTACCATACTTATTTCCACTTAATTTCTACTGGTACTTCTTCAGCTAAACTCATTTTAACAATTCTATCAGGTTTTATAACAGAGCCATTGGCTTTCTGATCACCTTTCTTGATATTATCAACGAATTCCATACCTTCAACTACTTCACCCCAGATAGTATAATCACCATCTAACTGTTCAATCCTATCAAAACAAATAAAGAATTGGGATGAAGCACTATCAATATCATCAGGTGATCGTGCCATTGCAACGGTTCCACGAACGAACGGTTCTTCGCTAAATTCTGCGGTCAGTTGAACTCCAGAGCTGCCTTGTCCAGTTCCATATGGACAGCCTCCTTGAGCCATAAAGCCTTCTATTACTCGATGAAATACTAAATCATCATAAAAGTCGTTTCTTATAAGATGGCGTATTCTTCGGACCGTTCGCGGCGCTAAATCTTCACGCGCCTTAATAATAACACGACCATCTTTCAGGTCCATGAAAATAAAATCTCTAACTGCCATTTTATGCCTCTTTACTTTGTTGCTCGCGCAATACCACTTTCCAATGCTTTAAGTTCTGCCACTTACGCAACTCTTTTACATTCTTTTCACGCAAGCCAGGCCTACCAGCCCGCTGCCATTTAGTTCTCTGCCAGTTTGTAAGTTTGTTCATTGTTTCCATCCAAAGATCTTCTTTAGATTTCTTTTTTGCCTTTGCTTTAGCCATTTTATACCTCGTCTGGTTTGTCGTCTGACACCAAAAGTAAACCATCAGGATCAACTTTACGGTAAACAATACCGTCATCAAGTTTGACTCCTCTTGTCCAACGACCATGCTCAACGAGCACCCATTGGCCGACGCTTACATCTTCTTGATCGGGACCTACGGCACAGATATGTGCCCAGCGCGGACGGATACCTCTGCCTACACCCTTTTCACTTGGTATAATTATTCCATTGATAACCTTTTCACCTTCACTTTCAATGTCTCCGACAATGATGTGGTCAGCGATTGGTTCTAGTATTCCAGTAGTAGAATGATCGTAATCTGTTGACATTACTTAACTCCAAATTATTTTTATTGTGTAGAGTAAGTATAGTGAATTTATTCGTCTGTGTCAACTATTTTTCGTTTACTTTTTGTATCTGGTTTGTCGTCTTTTTCAGCGACTACATTTACATCTTCAAGCTTTTGGCTAAGTTCATTAATGACCTGCTCTGGGGTCTTAGCATCAAATGCATCATCTTCAGGTAACGCTCTTGATTTTACCTGTGTTTCAGGAATCAATGCAGCTAAATTATCAATATTATCTTTAACGCTAACTTGTCTAACAGCATTTGGATTATCTGAATGATATGGTGTACCTTCTTCAACTGGCTGTGGGTTAGAAATCTTTTCTCGTTCTTCAACGGTTTTAATAACTTTTCCGCCAGGACCAAGCGTATCACCTCTAGCATTCATAGCCGCACCGCCACCAGTTACAGCAATTGATGTTTTGTTTTGAAGAAAAAGCTCGTCGAAATTAATTTCTCTGCCTCGAGCGCTCATGTGCTTTTTTCTTGCCATTTAATTACTCCTATCTAAGAAACTCGCTAATATCTAAATTATATTTAATTGAGTCAACTCTATGGATCCCAATAAGGTAAAGAATGTATGAAGCAACGCTGGATCCTCGACCTATTCCCCATACAATTCCATTTTTTCTAAAATGATCAACAAGAAAAATTAAGTGCTTTAGGAGGGAGAACAAGTCACGTTCTTCAAACATATTTAGTTCTTCTAAAACTCGATCACGTTGAATATCAGTAGAACATTTAGAAATTAGCCATTTTTCTATATCAATTGATTGATATTGAGATGGAGTATCCCAGATTTTCGTGTGAATTGAATCATATTCGTCAACGGACTCGTTCTTTAACTCATCCGTATATAGAGTTAGCTTATCTTCTTCGCTGAAAGTATTGAATTTTGTAGTCTCTTCACTTTCTTCCACGACAAAACCGTCAATTGATTTGCCCTCAAGAAGCAATTCAATTAACCTATCTGCCGAAATCACCACTCTGCCAACACTATCGGTGAATTTTTTCTTCATACGTTATTTTTTGAGTAGATTGTGGTAATAAGCTACCAAATCCTCCTCTTTTTTACCTTTGTTATGCTCTTCGTCGAATTCTTCTATTATTTTGTCGATACAATCGTCAATATTTCCGCCGTTTTTACATTCCGTCATGATTTTGTAAATTAGATCTATATTTTCACCCAGATTATGCTCCGTGAGCACTCCTAGTATTTTTTCTTTATCTAACTTTTGCTGATTTTCAGGCGCAAGTACCTGGTGTGGTGTCTTGTCCATCTTACCTCTCCTTGTTAAAACCGAAATAAAAAGATTCCCGCGCGGTTCACGATGCTAAGGAATCTTTCTATTCGTATTTATCAAGAAATCACCGAAAATTTAGTGATATTATATTATTTCTTCGCACTTTCATGGTGAGCCTTCAAAATCGGGCTCCATTTCGTGTGAAGATGCTCAACATAGTTGGTCTTGACAGCCTGAAACGCAGTTGCCCGCTCAAGCCCAACATCACGATATTGGTCGATCAACTTCCAGGCTTGGAACTCAACGCGATCCTCTTCAGAGTAGCGATCAGCCAGAACCTTCTGATGTGCGCTACGAGGGCTCCTGATGATCTCCCTACGCGCCGCCATGCTCTTCAGAGTATCCTGAATACGAGGATTAGCTCGTCGATCTGCGGCCATCGCATTGATGGTTTTCCTCGAAACATTACGCCTCTGACCCTTAGAGGTGTAACCGTTCGCTGAACTCTTCTTACCCTTCGCCATTGTCCTATCTCCTTATGTCAACGCCGTCAACCCAAAATGCCAGGCCAAATCCAGCATTCAGTCGAGCGTACAAAATTTCCACAGCATACACGTTAAAGTCACCAAAGTCAAAATATGATTGTGCCTTAGGATGCTGAGCAAGAAATACCTCACGGGCTTTTTCCTTGTCAGTTACTATAGCCTTTCCCATCAACGCAACTCGAGGTGCATTCATTCGATTACCAGTCGTACTAGCCGTACCATCAATCAGTAAAGATACACGATTATCATTTACGATATTTCTGGTATGGTCCGTCATATCCGACATCAATATGAGCGCCGTAGTTCCGTCGAAAGCAACTTGGGCCATCGAAATATAGGGCCACCCATTGTTCTCTGGCTCATTCCGAAAATCCTCACCAACTATGTTATCGGCGATATCTTTTTCGCTCAATGCTCCAAAGTGATGCATCACTGGCGACGGAGATGGGCTTGATATCGTGCTAAATCCAAGAAATCCATCACAGTTAGCGATTAGCTTATGAATGATTTCAACGGGATCAACACTGCCATCAACGTTTTCGCTCATAGTTCTACCTCAATCTGCTACTGTCCACAATAGCCAATGACTTTAGTACAAAATCAGAGAAATGTCAAGGAATTAAAATTTATCGGGATCGTCGTCTTCATCAGCAGGATCAGGCCAGTCAATATCAATAACTTTTCGACCAAGTTTTGGATCAGCATCAAGTATAGCTTGCAACTCTAATAGCATCTTTTCATTGAGAATTTCTTGATAATGATTTAAAAGAGCTTGTAATTGAAAGATGACTTCAGTACGGCCAGTCATATTAGCCATACCAATTCTTTTCTGTATCTCAGTGATTTTCTTAGTTATTTGCTCTTCATTGAGCTCACTGGCTTTTTCGTGTTCTAGTCCTGGATGCATAACCTAATCCCATTTCCGGTATTTATAGGTCGCCAGCCTCTCTATTCTCACTATTGTCAATGGAAAAGCCACCTGGATACCTATTTTTCAGCTTATTGAAATTCTCATCAATAATTTCATCAAGATCCATATCTAATGCCATACACATTTGGGCAACATACCACATAACATCGCCTAATTCACGTTTTATGTGAAATTTTGTTTCATCATTCAAGGGCTTACCCTGAAGAATTACTTTCTTTACGATTTCTTCAATCTCACCCGATTCTGAACCTAATCCAAAGCCACCAGTAATAAAACGAGCAGGCTGCTCACCAGCCTCTTCAAGTTCTCTTAGCCGTGCAACTAAATCATCAACATTTTTACTGGGACCGCTAGTAACGCCATCAACAAAGCGCATATAAGTTTTGAAATCCATTATTGTCTCCTAGTTTCTTATTTAGGATATATAATAATAGATTTTTTATTACTTGTCAATAACCTGTTGATACTACAAACCAAGAACTTATACCATCACTCGCAAGTGTAACAGATTTAAAGCCACCAGGTGAAGGACCAAGAACTGGGAATGCTGCAAGAAGACTAGCCTCTATCCCTGATCCAAATGGATCAATAACATCAACACCAAAAGGAATAATAATAGCATCAGTGGTTCCAAGACCTTTCGTCAATGTAAATGATTTTCCAGGCGGAACTGCAACTGCGGGCGGCAAGGTCACTACCTGAGTTGGCGAACCAGAACCTAAAATAACAATATCATCACCTGGCGAAATAGGTGTAGGTGTTGGACCAGCAGTTACGTCAATCCTAAATGCACTTGAAGGAGCAGATGGCGCAGTAAAGCTCAAAATACCACTGCCGTCTGTAGTCATAACATCGCCTGGTGAACCATCAGTTTCTGGCCACGTTAAATCCTCTGGAGGCAAACCAATAATTACTACTCCATTAGTTCCACCTTCTCCGACGTCGCCATCACCTGGAGTAATAAACACTGTTCCTGCGATTCCCGCATTAGTAGAATCTCCTCCTTGAATTATGACATCACCACCATCACCATTGTTAGTGGAAGCACCACCTAACACGGATGCAATTCCTGGAGGAGAGCCCGAAGTATTACTGGCACCTGCTTGTATGGTTATACCAAGTCCTGTTGACTCTGAATTAGGAGCATCAGCAGTTTTTATAACACCAGTTGGAGAGAATCTAAACCGTTCAGTTCCAGCATAATCCCAAGTTATATTTTGTGTAGCAGAATCGGAATCTTCTTCGATTGTCCATGCTTGTGCGTTGCTGCCGTGGTCGGTAAGTGTTAATTGGTCAACTTCAACGTTTCCACCAAAAAGACCGCCTCCAATCGAAGTCACAAATCCACTAGGAGCAATACGAATTCTTTCTACCCCAGCATAGTCGAATGTTATTGCATTTGTAGGACTTGCAGAATCTTCTTCTATAGTCCACATTTGTGCGTTGCCACCGTGGTCAGTCAAACGCAAAATATCAACAGTAACAGTATTTGTTGGAGTTAAATTATCTATTGAAATTTGACTATCTGCAACATCACTTAAATTATTTGAGGAAAGTAAATCACCGCCAGTTCCAACATCAACCCACACAAGTCCATTGCTAAATGAAAATGCGGAAGTATCTACATTATATAAAATACCAGAAACATTGGCCGCCGGGCTTGGTAAGTCAACAGTTGCTACCTGCTGAAGTTGTAAAACGCCCAGCATATTATCGCCATTTCGAGCAACCTTAGTTGCCTGTAAATCTTCGATCTCAACTTTTGTTATAGCAAAGTTGTCTCTAATAACCTGTACTGGCTGGTCAAGACCAGTATTTGGTTTGGTCTCATCAATGTTAGATACCATTTATTCTTACTCCTACGGTGTCGTATTTATTTTGAATCTTCTAATCGAAGAATTGCCGTCTACATCTTCTGCCCTAATAATAAAGCTTTTTTCCTCAACTGCTATTGGTGTGCCAAAAAGATCACCGGTAGAATTATTGAGATCAATACCATCAGGAAAATCACCAAATATTTTAGTATAAGTAACGGCTAGTCCTATTGGACTTTCAGTTTCTAATTGAAGAACTGGTATCGGAGAACTAATAGGAAAAGTTCCAAGCAATCCCGGTGATGTAACCCAAATTGGATTCGGAGTATCCGACGCAAATTTTAAGAATCGTACATCATCATCAGTATTTTCAAATAGATAACGGTCTACTTTGAATTCTCTACCAACAAATTGATGACCATTTCCTTTGTTTATGACCGTAATTGTTGTAGTAAAATCGTCAAACGTCGTTGTATCCAAATCAAACGTTGTTGTATTTGCATCAAATGTAGTTGGTGTTGACTGTATCTCAACTAATGTTTGAGTAATTTCATTTAAGTTTTCTACTATGTCGGCACCTTTTCCTGGCAACACAAAGGCCATTACTGCCGCAGGAATATATCCTATAACTGACTCTGTATCACCAAACACTTGTTCAGCAATCATCCAATCAGGGAGTTGATCGCTGTTACCAATATTATCTAAAATTTCTTTCCTCAAATGTGAAAAGTTTTTTGACACAAATTGTGGATCTGGAATAGTAAACGCTGATCCTTCTTGAGGATCAATAAATCTCATATAAATCACTTCATATATAACATCACCAGTTGTTAAATTTCTAACTACTGCTAACGCTGGTGCCGAGAAAAGAACTTCAAAGTCTTCATGATGTGGCCCAAATAAATTAAAGGCAATGTTTGGGTCACCAGTATTCAAATTATTAGCGATATATATTTTTGGTTCCCTCTTAAACTCTGTCGGATCAACTGAAGCAACACGACCAAAATCCGGATTTACTGGTTGAAATAAATCAACATCAGGGATCAATGAATCGGTATTCCAAAGTCTCCATTCTTGGCGCAACTCACCAAGTATAGGAACCGACAAGGTTGAACTTGTCCCTACAAAAATTGTAGCGTCAAGAACAGTAATTGAAAACTCTCTGGGTACTGAAGCCAAGCCATCAGTTACAGAAATTTCAAATACAGAATTTGTGTCAGATGCTACAGCATCCGGAGTGCCATCAATAATACCTGTACTTGAGTTTAAACTTAATCCTGGAGGTAAAGCTCCAGAGGTCACAGAATATATTAAAAGAAGAGGCCCGTCAGTATCAGTCGCAACAAGTGCAAACAGAGTTGGCAGTCCTTCTTCAACTTCTCCAAGAAGACCAGCGGCAGTAACCCATACTGGCTCAACATTGGGAGTATCAAGAATTTCTAAAGCGAATGTTCTATCAGCAAAGAGACCACCAGGATCTTCAGTTCTAACTGCAAAATTAAATGTTATATTGGAAACAACCGAATCCGGCGAACCGCTTATTACGCCAGTATTATTGTCAATGCTCAAACCAGGTGGAAGAATACCAGCAGTTACAGAAAAACTCAAATCATCACCATCAGGATCAGTAGCAATCAACGCTATTGAAATAGGAGAAGATTCATCAATTGATCCTAATAATCCTGCTGGGGTAACCCACTCTGGTGGCTGATTTAAATCTCCAAGATCAACAACTTCAATTGAAAAGTCTCTAGGAGTAAAATCAATACCGTCAAAAGCAAATACCGTAAATTCAAATGTATCATTAACTATATTAGTATCAGTATTATTAATTCCTGAAATAACTCCAGTATTCTGGTTCAATGCAAGTCCAGGAGGAAGAGCCCCAGTAGCAATTGCGTAGCTGATTGGATCTCTATTAGCATCAGAATCAAATGCTTGTAAGGTAGTTAAATATTCTTCACCTTCAAATGCTTGTGCTAATGAACCTTCTAAAGTTAACCAAGTAGGCGGTACATTTACATTTAGCGGCCCATCGACTACTTTAATAGAAAATTCTCTTTGTTCTTGCAGTTGCCCATCAGATACTTCAACAGTAAAAGTAAAATCAGTATCATCATCAACATCATGTATTGGACCAGAAAGAACACCATTTGTAGGATTCAAACTTACTATAGGAGGTAAAGCACCAGCTACTATACTGTAAGTTAAATCATCATTGTTAGGATCAGTAGCAATCAATGCAAATGCAAAATCTTCACCTTCATTTATTTGGGCTATTTCTCCTTCAGGAGTCTGCCATTCTGGACCAAAATTGATTGCATTTACAGTCAATACAAATGTTCTTGTATCAACATCTTGACCATCACTAACTCTAACAGTAAAAATAAAATTAGTATCGTTTTCAACGAACGGTGCAAAACCAGTAACAATTCCTGTAACAGAACTTAAATTTATTCCGCTTGGCAATCCGCCTGAAATTAAACTATAAGTTAGAGGAAGTGGTTGAAAATCGAAATCAATAGCTTCAAGTTGAAAAGTGAACTCTTCGAACGTATCAACTGATCCAATACTACCTTCTGATGTTACCCATTGAGGAGGACTATTATTTGGTACTGCTTGACCTGTAATATTGAATGTTCTGACAACAATATTAGCCCCATCATGTACATATACAGCAAATTCAAAAACAGTATCTGTTCCACCAGTGTATAAACCTGAAATCTCTCCATTATCGTTCATACTCAAGCCAGTAGGTAATGATCCAGACGGACCAAATTGACTGCCATCAGTTGACTCAAATTCTAACACAAACTTTAGAGGCTGTGGCGTATTGTCATTGTCTGAAACATCAAAGGCAAAGAAAAATGGGTCTCCAGGAATCGCTGTTCCTATATTACCAGCTGGTGTTATCCATTCAGGTTCTCCGCCTGACGGCCCGAAGTCCAACCGCTGTTTTATTAGTATGGTAAATGTTTGGTCAGCAGGCGCAGTAGCACCATCAATTGCCCGGACTGTAAAACCAGAAGGTAAATCTCGGTTGACAAGCAGCGGTGCAGTACCAGTTACAAATCCAGTTAGTCTATCTAATTTCCAATCATGAGGTAAGCCACCAACTGGTATTTCCACATATGAAAGAGATGAACTTCCGCTCTGACTAACCGCAGTAAGTTTAATGTTTATTGGTTCACCTTCTTCAACTTGTCCAAGATCAGGCACAGTAATCCATTTTGGAGGTAAATCAAATTCAAATATTTCAATTAGAAATGTTCTGTCTGCAGAAACTAATCCATCTGATGCCCGCAACGTAAATTCAAAGAAGACATCCTGATTTGCTCCGTTTGTAGCACCAGGAGAACTAACGGTTCCAGTATTAGTATCTAAAGTAGATCCAAGAGGTAAGCCAGAAACATGGGGTGAACTTACTGGTTGGACAATAACGGAATATGTAATAGCATTTCCACTAAATCCTTCAGCTACGTGCTCTACAAACCATGGCACTCCCTCGGCATGAGATTCACCACTATATCCAGGAGGAGTTATCCATTCAATTTCGTGATCAACAAAAATTGAATAGATAAGTTTATTTGGTGTGCTTGGAAGAGTACCAAAAAGATCTAAAACTCCAGCAGTTGAATTACTATCAATATCAGATGCAACCGTTGCAGGAGTTGCCAATGGAGAATTTTCTAAAATTAGAGCTGCAACGCCAGCAACAGATGGCGCCGCCATACTTGTTCCACTTAAACTGTTAATAGAATCAATGCTGGTATGCCAAGCTGATAACACCTGAGTTCCAGGAGCAAATATATCAACAGCTGATCCAGTATTTGATCCCTGAAAATCTTGAAATTCAAATGATGGTTCAACAATACTTTCAGGATCTCCAAAATTGGAAAACACGGCTATAGAATCTGTTCTATCAACGGCGCCAACAGTAATAACTTCAGGCATTCTTGCTGGTGAAAAATCATTTGCATCAAGCTTACTATTTCCTGCCGCAACTACACAGGTAATCCCAGCAGATATCATATCAAGAATTGCCAATTCAAGACTATTTGGATTTGGTAATGTAGAAGTAGGACCTCCAAAACTCATATTACATACGGCTGAGTCTGCTCCTGAAGCAGCGAAATCAGCTAAGACAGCGTCAATTCCAGCAATTATTACACCAGTACTAGTAGTTCCTTCTTGACCGAAAACTCTTGCTGTTTTTACTGTAACGTTTTTAGCTACACCAAATATTTCGCCTCCAAGTATTCCCGTAACGTGGGTGCCATGTCCAAGTTCATCAATGCCTCTTGGTTGAGTCAATCGTCGTTGAGCATCACCAAATCTAATATCATTGGGGTCTATTAGTTCAAGTGAATCAAAAAACGGATCGAAAGAAACGCCTGGAAATCCAACCTTGTCAACTGAAGAAACTCTTCCATTAAATTCTGTGTGACCAAATCTACACCCAGAATCAATAACGTAAGCAATAACTCCTGTTCCATCTAAGGAATATGTAAATATACCACTTGGTGGCAAATTTCTTTGATCAATTCTATCTAGATGAGTTGGAGATTCTTCCTGCTTTGTTCCCATGTGAAAGTCCATCGATTTTTCAATGGACGTAATGCGTGGATCATTTTCAAACCACTTAGCTGTCAATCCTGTCATTAAGACACAAATTGTAGGTGAAGTTAAATTTGAATACCTGTAAACAATTTGGATATTCCAAGCTTCCAAATCAGGTATCAACGTATCAAGTTCACTCTCTAATGATGTCTGAATGATATATTCTATAAGTTGCCGTGCCATAGACAGATCGATCCTCGAAAATCATAATACTCCTTGGTATTTATAGGATCTTTGAGTTAAAATTACTTACGTCTTTTGGATTTTCTGCCTTTGGTGTCTTTACTGCTATCGTAATAGTCAGGTTCTTTCTTGGCGATCCACTTAACAAACTTTCGAACATCCTCGTTCTCCAAAAGACGTTCAATGGTATTGTAATTGTTCAACATTTCCCTTTCACTAAACACAGTGTGAAGCTTCTGATGACAAATACGGTGAAGAGTCACTGTCTCTTTGCCTTTGAAAGTTTTAGGGACTAAATGATGTTCACTTGCGCTTTCTTTTGTTAGTGGCCTACTACATATAGGACACACTCTTTCTTCAATCATACGCTTATCCAGTAAATGTTAACTTGAATGCCATAGCACTTCTTTTTGTGTAAAAAACTATTCCTAATCGTGGTATTATCTTATACTTGTTTAAACTTAACAATTCCATTTTCCTAAAAGCTTCATCAACCGGTTGATTAAAATCATATACGTGATGACATATTTCATTTTCAAGAAGCCATTTTTCTACTTCAACCGCTTCATCATCAGTTCCATATACGTGAACTTTTCCGCCACGAAAAAGCTGTCTCTCCAACCAAGTAATTTTCGCCTGATGTATTCTCATAACCAAGCCAACTTAAAAGCCATTGCCTGATGTTCATATTTAAAAGTAAAATGAGCACTGTTCGCTGGCTTCCACTCCCACAAATCCCATTCATCGTTGTCGTAGTAATTACCAAAATTTTCATCAAGCCATGCCCATATTTCTTTTATATGTTCAACATAAAAATCATGCCGTAGATCAACTTCATGATCATGGGCGCTCAATACTGGATAATCAGTGACTAAAGCCATATCAATTTTATATCCACGCCAATTTGAAAGCCATAGCTTTGTATTCGCACCGAAAGACAAAATATGCAGTGTTTGTTATATCTGAACTGTAAGTGTCCCATTCATCATTCGTATGATAACTACCAAAGTTTTCGAGCATCCAATCACGTATATCTGTCCAATTGTCACGATAAGTACTCAACGGTAATATTACTTCGTGGCCATGTTCTCTCAATGGGTACATTTTATACGTCCCACCACTTCATTCCGCGAATCATATCATACATGATGATACCGGAAGCCACGCCAACGTTATATGAACGAATCACACCCTTTTGTGGAATGCTCATAATACGTCCTCGGCGATCATCCAAAATATCATTCTGGATGCCACGGTTCTCATTGCCAAAAACGAGGCACGGCTTGCTTGGCGCAACGCTCTGCACCCAATTATACCAATCGATTTTATGGATAGGAGTACCACCCTGCTCACAGAAGAACGGAACGTAATGATTCGCCTCAATCCAATTCCAAAATACATCGGGCTTGATGGTAAGGCCGTCATCATTCAACGCTTCGATGCGCTCAACATCAACGTAATTCTCGCTGCCTACAGTGCCACGCTTGTCATACTTACGCCGACCCATAATGGCAACCTTTTCAGCGCCAGTGAGCAACCCATTACGGATAACAGTACCAACATTCAACTCGCCAGTAACGTTCAGCACACAGACGCCAAATCGTCGGCGATCCGCATCACACAACTCACGAAGCTGTTCAACCGTGTGACCCTTTAAATGATCATGAACATTTCGAGTGCTGACGCTTGCACTGATGTCATCATTAGCTAGTTTCTGATAATCAATTGGATCTGTCATGAAAAGATTATAACACGGTCGCGCCAATAGTCAAGGCTACTCGTTTTCAACTCTATGAAATACTTTAGCAAAGAACCCGTTGATTTTGTAGTTGAACGCCATTAACATACCAGTAAGAACTAGTATTGAACCAAAACCAATAACCCAAAGGGATTCGGCGCTGAGATAGAGGCCAAAAACGAAAACCCCCAACACAGTTAGGCATAAACCCACCAATTCAACAAAATCATTTCGTATTCCAGCTCTATTTGGCATCTAATTCACTTAAATTGTTTTTTCAAGAGTCATCTGTATCGCCGTCGTCCGGCGCTTGTTCAACTAGTGTGATCAGTGGATATTTGTTCATCTTTGCTACTCTCATCGTGTCTTCGGACTTTTCTACGGCAATTTCTTTGGTATAAGTACCAGCAATGCCACGACCATAATGATGGACTTCAAGCATGGTTGCCATGGCATCTTCATGTGATTGGGAGAAAAGCTCTGAAAGGATTTGAACAACGAAATCCATAGGAGTGAAGTCGTCATTCAAAAGAATGACATTATACAAAGACGGCCTCTTGGGCTTTACCCTGACAGACGGCTCAACTATAGATTGATCGTCAGTTTCCGTCATCATGATTCCATCGAGTGTCATACTTCTAGTCCTTATCATCGTACATTAGCCACATAATAGCATATTTTATACAATAGTCAAGCGATTCTTTTAGGCTGGCCCTTAGTGAATTCGTAAATCATAGGAGTCGCAGTTTCCGTGACGATTTCATCAACTTTGTCATCTGGAATCATATCTAAATACTGTATTAACGCCCGTATGGGGTTCCTATGGGATACGATTAACACATTTTTATCTCTATTTAACAAGGGCTTAACATCGTTCTTATAAAACGGCATAACACGCTCACTCACGTCGCGTAGGCACTCTCCGTTCGGTGGAGGCACATCGTAGCTATTACGCCATTGAGTTACAAGGTCTTTTCCATACACTTCTTCAGCTTCTTGATGAGTCATACCGGCGAGATCACCGTAGTCACGTTCAATCAACGCTTGTATCGCAGTAGAGCCAAGATCAATATAAGCTTCTTCACCTAAAGCCAAAATAGCAGTATCCTGAGTTCTTCTAAGTGGTGATGTGAAAACAGTATCAAACTCAATATCCTTAATCAATTCGTAGACTGCGATTGCCTCATCAATTCCTTTTTCAGTCAATTCAATATCAGTATGTCCTTGAAAACGGCCACTCAAATTCCATTCCAATCAAAGG
>SDBT01006489.1_pt1 | contig 19403 bp, 12 predicted proteins | sample 2277101 | NCBI WGS metagenome assembly SDBT01 (sample SAMN10404973, study PRJNA504765) | marine sediment metagenome | isolation source: marine sediment core GS10_PC15, 103 cmbsf | place: Arctic Ocean: Southern Knipovich Ridge | collected 2010 | reverse complement strand
GTACGCGATGTTGGGCAAGTAGTCCACCGGCAGCCGGGTGAGCGACAGCACGCCCAGGACCAACAAGGCACACGCGATGGCGCCGGTCGCCACCTTGCGGCGAACAGCCAGGTCGGTGAGCTTCCTCATGGGCTCGCACCCGAATCTGGGGCGAGGCGGACCTTCATGCCATCGCGTAGCCGTGCGTGGCCGGCCACCGCGACCTGCTCGCCTGGCTTGACGCCTGCGACGATCTGCACCCGGCCCGCGTCTTCAACCCCCGTTTTCACCAGGCGTCGTTCGACCAATCCTCCCGGCTTGATCACGAAGACCACGGTCTCTGCGCCCCCCTGGCACAGGACGGACTCGTGGGGAACGGCCACCGCCTCGGGAACCGACGACAGCGTCACCTCCAGGCGGGCGAACATACCGGGCACCAGGACAACATCACCCTCGATGGTGCCCTCGACAACGCGGGCGTGGGTCCTTCGATCGATTTCCGGATAGACCCGCGTCACCGCACCGGTTAAGGCCTGGCCTGGATAAGCGTCGAGGGTGATCGTGATGGCGGCGGCGTCTCGAACCAGGGCTGCCTTCTTTTCGGGAACCGCGAACCGCAGCACGAGGCTGTCGGGGTCAAACAGCTCGACCAAGGTCGTACGCGCAGAGACGAAATCGCCCACCGCCACGTGCACCTTGGAGACGATGCCGCTCCAGGGAGCGACGATCCGGTAGTCGGCGAGCCTCTCCGTGGCGCGGGCGAGCCTGGCCCTTGCCTCGCTCACCTTGACCCGAGCCTTGTCGAGCTCCTCGCCGGGGAGCGCTCCGGTCTTGACCAGCTTTTCGATTCTGCCCAGCTCGAGATCCTCTCTTTCCAGCTCTGCCCGGGCAAAAGCAGCCGTGGCGTCGTCGCCTTTCGTTCGCCCCAGCCTTGCCAGGAACTGGCCGGGGCGGACGCGATCGCCTTCGCGCACCAGACAGGCGATCACTGGCCCTTCGACCGGCGAAGCCATCCTTGCGATCCGGGTAGGCTCGACCGCTCCGGTCAGCTCCAGTCGATCGGCAAGCGTCAACACCTCGGCCCTGGCGGTCTCCACCATCGGCGGCGGCTTGTTCCGCTTCTTTGCCGGCTCCCTTCCATCGTTGCAGCCAGCGATCAGCAGCGTCGGGAATGCCAGGACGAGAGCAAGCATTCGCGGGCTTCTTCTCGGTATTCGGCGCTTCAACCGTCGCTGTGTCATGTCGCACCCCCTGCTGTGAGATCGAGCAGCGCGAGGGAGGTGTGCAGATCGACCAGCGCCGCGAAGTAGGTTGTCTCGGCGTTCAAAAGCGCGGCTTGAGCGTCCAGGACGTCCATCGCCGTGCCGTGTCCCAGGGCGGCCTTCTCCCGTGCGATGCGCAGGCTCTCTTCGGCCTTGGCGATGGCCTTTTCGGTCGCCTCCACCTGCGCGGTCGTGGTCTGCACCTGGATGACCGCGGACTCCACCTCGCGCCGGATGGCAAGGGCGAGCTTCCTCTTCCTCTCCTGCAACGCCCGTAGCTTCGCCTGCTCCTCCTCGACGCGAGCGGCGGTGCTGAGCCCGGTGAAGAAGGGTAAGGACAGCTCGAGACCGGCGAAGCCCAGGTCGTCATACTCGCCTTGTACATTCGCCCGCGCCCCGTAGGTCCCCTTGGCCGAGATGACTGGCCAGTAGTCGGCCCGCGCCATGTCGACCCGCTTTGCCTGCGCCTGAATATCGAGGACCAGCTCGGCCATGTCCGGTCGGGTCTCGAGCGCCGTCGACAGGATCTGCTGGCTGTTCAGAGTCACCTTCCGTGCCGCGAGCTTCCCCTTGATAGCGAGACCGCCCGGTGGAATAGCCTCGACTCCCAGCAAGCTCGCGAGCAACAGCTTGGAGATCTCTACCATGCCGCGCTGCTTGACCAGGCGGTGATTGAGCTCGGCGAGACGAACCTCGATGTTCAGCAAATCGACCTTGGCGGCCTTCCGTGCGGCGATCAGCTCCTCGGTCTTGCGCAGGTGCTCATCCAGGGCCTTTCTGGAGTGTTCGAGTGCCTCGATCATCCTGGCCTGCCCCAGGATCGCGTAGAAGGTACTCTTGACGTTGAAGACCAACTCCTCCCTGGTTCGCGCGAGGCGGCGCTCCGCGGCCCTGGCCATGAGTCCGGACGCAGCGACCGCGCTCATTACTCGACCGCCGGCGATGAGCGGGATGCTCAGGACAACGTCACCGGCAAAGATGTCGTGCGAGAAAGAGGCATCGACGCCCTGGCCTCGCGCCGGCACCAGCCGCTCCTTGTGCCAGTGATGCCGGTAGGCCGCGTTGATGCCCAAGGCAGGCCAGTGCTCCGACGACGCGTAGCGCTTGCGCGCCCGCGCCGCCTCGACGTCCCAGGCACCAGCAACGATGTCGGGGTTGTTCGTTAGCGCAATGGCGAGTGCCCGTTCGATCGTCAGGGGGGCGGTTGGCAGCTCGGCCCGACGAGCACGCGCCCCATCGCGGCCTGCCAGCTCGGGGGGAAGCACCACCGGGCTGTCCATCCTGGTCGGCTGGAAGACAGCGCACCCGGTCAACAGCGGTACGACGAGCAGCCAAGACACGAACACCAGCGTGGTGGTGATGCTCGACAGGCCGGGACACACATCGCTCACGACCGGCTGTGTGACCAGTGGACGGTTCATGGCTCGTCAACCGCTCTGGCTGGCAAAGGACGGATGCCCCGGAACATCTCGGTGCGAAGCAGAATCCGGTACTCCTCTTGCTGGTCGGGGCGCAGCATGGCGTGCACGTCCGACAGGTGACTGGCGACAGCACGCTGCATCCCGGCTTGGTTTTTCGCGTAGCGGTCGAGCAGTGGATCGATCTGCGCAAGACTGGAGCTGGAGGCACAGATCGCCTCGGCGAGCTCGGCCTTGATCGCTGCAGAGCGCTGCCAGAATGCCGCGCGTTTGTCGCGCATCTTCCGCCGCATCTCGGAAAGTCGTTCTCGTTGCTCGGCGTCCAGCTGCAACCTGTCCAGCAGGCATTGGTCCTGTGGGGCATCGGGAACAGCGGATCCATGTTCGCTCGTGCCCGCCTTGTGCAGGTACCCGATCCCGAGGGAAACATTCAGCGCCACGGAGAGTCCCAGCGCCGAGGCCAGAATCGTGATTTTCATTTGGGGACGCATCGGAGCAATCCCTCCTTTTCCTCACCGAGTCCGAAGGCTGTGGCGTCGAAGGCCTCGGCCACCAGCATCTTTTCGGATACGGATATCTCCGGGTGAACGCTGTCTGCAGATGGCCCTCGCCACGAGAGAAGCGCGCCACTGACGAAGCCCAGGGCGACGCACGCGGTCACGCACGCGGCTCGGAAGAGCTGAACGCGGCGCAGCCGATACCAGGGCAGCCGTTCCGCATCATCCAGAGCCTGGATGACGTGGCCCCACAGGTCGGATGGGATTGACGGCGCAGGACCGACGTTGGCCAGTCCAGCCCATTGCTCCTTGGAACTGCCCAACTCCGCAGCGCAGCGATTGCAGCGCATGAGGTGATCTTCGAGCGCGGCTCGACGGCGCCCATCCAGCTCGCCGTCGAGATACGCGGAAAGCCATGTTCTTGCTTTGAAGCACCGCATCTTCAACCCTCCTGGTTATGAAACCAGCGAGGTCCGAGAAACTTGCGGTGCTACTCGCGAAGAAATTTCTTCAGGGACTGCCTCGCTCGGAACAGCAATGATTCCACGGAGCTTTTCGAGCAGCCGAGGGCCTCGACGATCTCCTCGTAGCTCATCTCCTCGAAATACTTCAGGATCAGCGCCATCCGCTGGCGTTCGGGAAGTTGAAGCAATGCGTCTCGTAGACGCGACATCTGCCTGGCACGCTCCATGAGCCGATCCGGTTGGCCCTCTTCGGGAGCTGGCACCCGTTCGAGATGGTCGTGCTCGTTCCGAGGGCCGAGAAGGCGATGGCTCGCCTTGGACCTGTGATTCAGGCAGCGGTTGACCACGACTCGGTAGAGCCAGGTAGTGAGCTTGGCCTCTGGCTTGTACCGGTGGGCGGTCTGCATTACGGTGACGAAGACTGACTGGGTGATGTCGCGGGCGTCCTCCTCGTCGAAGAGGAACCTGTACGCGGTCCGAAAGACGAAGTCGGCGTGCCGCTCGTAGAGGACCTTGAGCGCCTGGCGGTCGCCGGCGGCCACGCTCCTCATGAGCTGTTTGTCGTCTGTCGGCTTCAGGACCAGCACCAGACCGCGATAATCGGGAAGAAAAGAACCACAGTCGTAATCAAGCCGGTTCGGGCTGCGGGCGGCGAGGCAAGAGAGTCCTGACGGGTCCATTGCAATCCACGCCAACCGATCCACAAGAGGGCAAGCAGCATCACCCATCCGACGACCGGCAGACCCATCAAACGGCCTGGCATGGCCAGGGAATGAGCGCTCAGACGAAGAAAACTCTGCTCGCCCGCCGGGTCCGTCAGCGCGAGCGGAAGGAATCCACTCCATGAGTCGATCTTGGCGACCGCCTTGGCCAGGTGGGCGACGGCCACAACCGGCGCAGCGCCCGTTGCTGCGGACAGCAGCAGATCCTTCAAACCCGCCCGTCGGTCGATTAGATACCCGATAGAGGCGATCGGAACCCAGACCACGCAAGGAAACAGCACCAGGTACCAGACGGCCTCGCACCAGGCGAAGGGCACCGAGGAAGCCAGTGCATGGAGTTGTTCCGGGATGAAGTGGAAGAACCGGTCCAACCATTTGACCTCTCCGAACACCTCGTGGGCCACGAAACCGGCGGTTACCATGATGAAGGCCGCCTCAAACGGCAGGAGCATCCGCTTCCGTCTCGTTCCTGTCTCGGGCACAACCAGCCCGAACCCGATGTTACCGTGAGGGCAGACCTTGGCACACTGGAAGCAGAGCACGCAACCGTCCGACTGACGGCGATCGTAGGGGCGAAGGTGCGAGGGACAGCTTCTCCGGTCGAAGCGGCTGCGGTTACTCTCCCTCACGCAGTCCCGGGTAGGACAACGCTCGCAAGTCGAAGTGTCGCGCTTGTCGAGTTGCACGGGAGTATAGCGTCCGTACACCGAAAGCAAGGCTGCGGCCGGGCAGAAAGAGGAACAAAATGATCGTGGATGCCTGAAGATCAGGCCGGTGATGAATGCCAGGCCCAGGAGCGACACCAAAAACAGGGAGGTGTAGTGCGGCACCCGGTGAAGAGATGCACCAGCCACCAGAACCTGTAGCAGGAGATATGCGAGCAAGGTCAACCAGCCGGCGCGCGCCAGCTTGCCCAGCTTGGCCCGGGGCCAGCCGATACGGCGTGCGATGGCGTCACCGACCCGGTTGACAAGCTCCAGAGGGCAGATCGTGCACCAGATCCTGCCGAACAGCAACGTCAGGACGATCATCCCGGGCCACCACAGGCCCCAGACCGAATGCGTGGTCAGGTTGGTCTTGCGCAGGGTCAGAAGCTCATCCGCAGATCTTCCGGGTCCGATGTTCCAGCCGTTCAGAGCCAGAAGCGCCACCCCGGTGAGGATCAGCAACTGCAAGGCAACAGGGAACCCAGGCCAAAGAACCAATCTGCGAATCGGCCCAGGGACCAGGAAGTCCCATCGGACTTGATTGCTCATACGCGTCCTTTACCTGCTCCGACTGGACCTCGGGCAATACGGGCTTTGGCGATGCGGCGACCAGCTCGAAGCATCCGACCTGTCAGTGCTTCGGTTCAAGGCAGGCCCCGAGGACAGGCACGGGGCTCGGGCCGAACTGCACACTGCTGTTCGTTCGTGAGTGCATCCTCCTCTTCAAGTCGCGACAAAGGGTAGAACACAGATGGCATCAAGTAAATAGGAAATTCGGCCCGTGGGGGACTGGACATCGGGGAGCGATCGCGTGGAACAGGACCCGTGCCATCGGTGACCTGGCGTCTTGTTCGTGGCCAACGGGTAACCCGAAGGACCTGCCGATCGTGTCACCACCTTCAACCTTTCGTAGTTGCCGGATCGCATTCATGGTGGTATGATTCGGTCGTATGATCTAGATTACAATTCTGGATTACAGAAAGGGAGTCGCGGATGTCACCCAGGACAAAGATAACGCTGAGCCTGGAGAGGGCGCTTGTCGAGCGGATTGAAGAGGAAAGCGAGCGCCTCGAACAAGAGCTAAAGAGCGGATACAAGGCCATGGCAGAGATGGACCGCGCGACCGCCGAAGAGAACCTGGCCGCATCGTGGGAGACGCTGGAATGAGCCCGGCCTCCCCCAGGAGAGGAGATGTCTGGCTAGTGGATTTCCACCCTGGCAGAGGCAGCGAGCAAAAGGGCGTCCGCCCAAAAACGCCGGCCATTGTTTACCTGTCAAACCTGATCCTACGCCGCTTTCGCCATGTCCATTTCGACCGGCTTGCCCCTGATCTTCGCCTCCTTTCTCAGGCACCGATAGAGAGCCGCCAGATCCTCGGCCTCGGCGTCCAGCGCGTCGAGGATAAAGAGTCGAATGTCCTTCTCGATCGGCCACTTCATCGAAGTCGCGTCGTCCTGCGTGTCCTCCCACTTGAGGACGGCCGGATGGCTCACCGAGAACTGGTCGCCGAACTTTGTCAGGGTCATCTCGAAGTAATGCCGGATGAACCGCACCTCGTTGCCCGTCAATCGCGCCGGCTTGTGCGCCAGCGCGAGCAGAACCTCCCTGGCTAGCTTGTTGTAGTCGACTTGCGGCGTCCACGCTCCACGGACCTTGACCATCGGAACGTTTAGAAGGACGATGGGGAATCCGAATCCCTCGTAGACGAACCGCTTGCGTGTCTTGGTATCAGCCATCTGTCAATCCTCCTCTGGTCCTAGTTGTCGCTGTCCAGGTCGATAGCCGTGATGATGAGCATTCCCGACGGATCGAACGAGAAGCAGATCCGAAGCTGCCTTCCGTCCACGGTCTTGCCACGAATCGCGTAGTTCCAGGCATCGAATAGCTCATTGAACTCGTCCTTGCGCCTCTCATGATAGCCGCGACGGAGGACGCTGATGATCTCTGGCAGCGTGATGCTTCGCTGATGCTTCCTCTCTGTCGCGTGCCGCGTATCCAGGTACGTTCCACTGTCCAGGTGTTTCCTCACCATGGCCAGCACGTCCGGCACCTTCGACGGCCTCTGGCGTCTCTTGCTCATGGCTTATTGTAACTTAGTTACAGGGGATGTCAAACCGAATCGAGAGATGGGCTGCGCGGGGCACCGGACTGACAAAATGGACGTTCAGAGAAAGAAGGCCAGTAAGACGGGGTGTGCCAGACCCTCCTGTCCCGCCTACCGGCCCGGCTTGCGGCACGAGACATCGAACTTCCACGACAGGCCGGCCCCCACCGTCGCGTAGATCCCGGCCGACGGACCGGCCACGGGGAAGCTGGCGAACAGGAAGGGCTGGAGCCCGACCGATCCGAACCACATGCGAATGCCCACCGCGACCGAGAAGCTATGGTCATCGTCCCCTGTGAACTCCGCCAGGCCCCGTCCGCCGACCCAAAAGGCGAACCCGCCCCTGTGGTCGCCGAAGCCGAAGTCCATGCCGGCCCGATCCCAAGGTGTTCCAGGGGCCGGTACCCCCCGCCGAAGCGCTGGATGAACTCCAGTTCGGGTACTTGTGAAGCTCGTCGAACACTACGAACGGCGATGCCGACAGGCCGATCGCTTCGGCCACCGCCTTCGGGCCAGAGAGGATCAGGTTCCGGTGATCCTCGTCGTCCCAGTTGAAATAGGACGTTTCGTCCGCGAGGTTCCGGCAGATCGTCTTATTTTTCCCATCCCCCTGCGCGCACATGCTATCATTGAAATCTAGACCACGAGGTGCCAGCCATGACCCCAACCGTGAGCGTGCCCGACCTCAGCATCGTCAACACCACGCCAGTTGCCGAACCGGTCCGTCTGCCCAGACCCGGCAGGCCCTGGACGGTGGCCGACCTGCTCGCCCTTGCCGGCGATGAGAGGCATTACGAGTTGGTGCGAGGTGACCTGATGATGATGAGCCCAACCAGCCCCAGGCACGGACGCTATGCCTCGCGGCTGGATCGCGCCCTGGGAACCTACGTTGAGGAGCACGATCTCGGCGAGGTCTACACTGCCGAGCCCGGCTTCTTGCTGCATCCGGAACCGGAGCCCGTCGTGCGTGCGCCAGATGTCGCCTTCGTGCGCAAGGATCGCATCCCACCGGAGAAAGAACAATCCGGCTTCTGGGAACTGGCTCCCGACCTCGTGGTAGAAGTCATCTCACCCTCCGAGACGGCCCAGGAGATCCAGAAGAAGGTCCAAGATTACCTGACTGCCGGGACTGGTCTGATCTGGTTGGTCTACCCCGACACCCGCTCGGTTGTGGAGTACCGCTCCCGCACTCGGATTCACGAGCTGACGATTGACGATACCCTGGAAGGGGGGGACGTGATTCCCGGGTTTCAATATCCCTTGAGGAGCCTGTTCCGGAAATAGCGGGTGCGGGGCTCACGACACATATCCGTGTCAGCCATCCCACATCCTGGCGAGGGTCCTGCCGGCTCGCAGTCCAACCCCTTGATTTGATTGTTGTTGAAACGGGCTGACGGCTGGCATCGGGATTGCAAGTTCGGCCCTTGTATGATCAGCCGGGCCTCGGGTATGATGCGCGCGGTGCCGACTCCGTCGTCGGCTCCGGTGCGCGATCCGTCGCGGCGAGATCCGAACCCCGTCCGTCCATTATCTCAGGACGGACCATGTCCTGGGGAGACTTCATGTCAGCATCCATTTCCTTGACCTTCGTCATACTGCTCGGCGCGGCATCGGTGCAGCCGGCCTTTGTGCCGGCCACGGCCAAGCAGAAGGCCTTCGTGCGGATCGAAAGGGCCGGGATGTACCACATCTCGGCCAGGTCCGAGTCCGGCACCGCCTGCCGGCTGGTCGATCACCAGCGCGGGCCGTTCGCCAACGCGGGCCGGGTCGGCAAGACCAACTGCGAGCTCGACCTGCTGCTCGACGAGGGCGTCTACCTCCTGCGGCTCGAGTCGCCGAAGAAGGCCCGAGGCCAGGTGACCCTGGTGGTCAAGCAGTTCGCCGAGCTGTTCGACAAGCCGCTGAACCTCGTGCGTGGCCGCGCCGACCACACCACCCTGGCGCCGGGCCAGCAGGCCTCCTGGTGGGTGCGGGTTGCCGAGCGCCGCCACGTGGCGCTGCGGGTGCTCGGTCGCACGGCCGGCCTTGTCAGGCTCTGGCGCGACGGCAAGTGGGTCGAGGAGATCCCGGCCCACAAGTCCGAGGTGACGCCCCGCCGCGGCCAGCCGCTGCACTCCTGGCTGCTGTCCGGCACCCTGGAGGCGGGCGACTACCTGCTGACCGCCTACGGGGCCGAGCCGAGGAGGTGGACCGCCGGGGTCGAAGCCGACTTCCTGTTCGTGGCCAACGGGTACCCCGAAGGACCTGCCGATCGCGTCACGACCTTCAACCTGCCCGACTGGGGCCGGGTGGCCATCCAGGTGCCAAAGGGCCGGCTGGCGGCCTTCATGGCGCTGGACAGGGCCCCGGACTCTGACGTGCTCCTCGAGGTGCACTCCATGCCGGACCTCAAGGGAGACCGCATCGGCGGACTCGCGGGCTCCTGCCGGGTGGGGCCCAAGGCGCTGGTGCCGATCTGCTCGGCGTTCGGGAACCAGGACCAGCGCCACGTGCTGGTGGTCACCGGACCGCCGGGCACCACCGGCCGGCTGCGCTGGGCGGGCTACCATTCCTCGTCCTACCTGGCCGACGACCTCTACACCAGCCCGACCACGTCGATCGAGTTCGAGGCCCCGGCCTCGGGCCGGTTCCTGGTGGCTGCCGACGACGTGCCCATGGATCCGGACGCCGCTCCGCTCGGCTGCCAGCTCGAGGCCGTGCGCCGGGTGCGCTGGAAGAAGGTTTTCAGGGACTTCATGAAGCTGGGCGACGAGCGCATGTTCGAGCGCTCGTTCAACTACGACGGCCGCAGCGCGGGCATCTGGTTCGAGATCACCAAGTCGGGCGTCTACGAGATCGTCACGGGCGGCGAGCGCGAGAGCAAGTGCGAGCTGTTCGGGTACAACGGGAACAAGCTTTCGCGGGTGGCCGAGGGGTGCAAGATCGAAAAGGCCCTGGGCACGGGTCATTACCAGCTCAAGCTCTACCGCGGCAGCCCGGGCATCGAGAAGCTGACCGTCCGCTACGCAGAGAGCCGCCTCCCATTCGGCCTGGGCAAGAAGAAGGCGGGCCGGCCGGTCACCAAGAACTCCTGCCTCTTCCCGGGCGTCGAGCTCGAGAAAAAGGGTCGCTACCGGCTCCAGTTCAACCGCACAGGCCGCCTGACCGCCCGGGGCCTGATTCTGCGCGAGCTGCCGCTGAAACTCGAGAGACCCCTGCCGCTGGTGGTGGACGCGGGCGAGTCGGTGAGCTTACCCGTCGCGCCGGGCCGGGCGATCGAGGTGCGCGCCGCGGGCGGGAACGACTTCCTCTGCGCCCTGGGCGCCGGCTCCCCGTCGGTGGCCCGCGACGGAGTCTGCAGGTTGAGCGCGAATGAGAGTCGCTGCGAGCTGACGGTCTCCAATCCCGGCAGCCAGTCGCTGGCCGTCACCGCCCTGCGGCCCAGGCCGCCCGACAAACCGCCGGTCCTGAGAGCCCACTCCCCCAAGGTCAGGCGCCTGCCCGGCCTCGAGCCCGGCCAGACGCGTTTTTTTGATTTTGACCGCGGCCAGTCGCACTCGTTGACCTTCGACGTCAAGCAGGCCGGGTTGTACCACCTCAGCACGGTCGGCCTGCTGGCCTCCGAGTGCCGGGTGCGCACCCCGATCTTTCCGCGCCTGGCCTCCGCCAAGGGCGGCGGACGCGGCCGCAACTGCCTGGTGGCCGGCTTCCTGCGGCCCGGCCGCTACCTGCTGACCGCCACCACTGTAGACAAAAGCCGCGGCCGGGGCGGGGTGACCGTGGTCAGGCGGCCGGTCCGCGACAAGCCCGGCATCACCGGCGAGGGCGACGCTTTCTTCAGGGTCGAGCCCGACGAACTTGTCCGGCAGAAGCTGACCGTTACGGATTCCGCGCGCTACACCCTGCGCACCACCGGCCAGGGGGTCAGCCTGCAGTGCCGGCTGGAGGACGCCGACGGCTGGCCCCTGGTGCGGGTTCCGGCCAGCTGCTCGCAGACCCTTCATCTGGACGCCGGTACCTACCTGTGGGGCCAGATGCCCCTGACCGTGGAGAGCATGCGCAAGACCGAGCTCGCGAAGGTCCGCGAGCCCGAGGTGCTGGATGGGAACAAGCCGCACCGCATCGAGCTCAACCGCTCCTACACGGCCAAGCTGGGCGAGGACGGCAAGGACGACTTTCGTTTTCGCCTGCGGGCGGAGCTCGGAGTCTACGTCTCGCTGAACAACGGCATGCAGGGCCGCCTGTTCCGGAGCGGCGACGGTAACAAGACCGAGCTGGTCGACGTGATCCCGCCCAGCCGGCACCGGCAGCGGCTCGCCCTGAAGCCCGGGGCGTATGAGCTGGTGACCGAGCACTCCCGGGCCGACGTGGGTATCAGGTACCGGATTGGAGTATCCACCACCATGCTGGCCCCGGGCCTGTCCCTGTCCGGCCTGCCGGTGCCGGGCGAGGTCGTGGTGCGCATGCCCCGAGCCGGTGTGCTGCGCATCAAGTCCGAGGGCGAGACCGACGTGCGCTGCCGGCTGTTCGACTCCGACGGCGAGCTGGTGACCGAGGGCTCGGACATCGGGGCCGATTGGAACTGCCTGACCGCCGTGCCCGTGCGCGCAGGGGATTTTCGGTTGGTGATCGAGGCGGAGAACGGCATCCCCGGCTCGACCCGCATCTCGGCCAACTCGCCGGGCGTCAAGAAGACGGGAGCGCTGAAGCACGACCAGGTGCTCGAGACCGGCAACAACGTGCTGCTGGCCGAGCTGCCCAGGCCCAGGAACGACGCCGTCCTGGAGGTCGGTTTCACCTCCAAGCTGCGCTTCTCCTGCGCCCTGGAGGACGAGACCGGCCCTCTGCAGAGGGAGCTGAACGTGCTGCGCTGCGGGTTTCTGGTGCACACCCGGGGCAAGTCGTACCAGGTGCGGCTGTGGACCAGGCGCTGGTCTGGAAAGCTGAAGGTCAAGATGGTCGAGCGGCCGTTTACGCGCATGTCCGACGGCGACATTCCGGCCGGCAAGGCCGCTCTGGTCGAGGTCGAACGTACCGGCCTGTACCGGACGGCCAAGCAGGTCTGGTGCCTGCCTGCCGACAAGAGCGGTCCGCTGCGCTTCTGCGGGCCGCGGGCTTCGCTGTCCCGGGGACAGGTGGTCTTTTCAACCACCGGGCCCGAGCGCGAGCCCGACCTCGAGATGGAGGAGGAGGTCGCGGAGATCGACAAACGCGTGGAGCAAAAATTGAAAGTATCGTCGGAGCCCAACTGGCAGCGACAGCGCTCGGAAGAACGCGCGCTGCACCTCCTGGCCCTGAGCGTGCCCCAAGGCGAGCAGGCCGCGCCCGCCTGCCGGATCGCGGGCGGGGTGCACCAGCAGCGCGCGCACGCTTGCTTCGCGGCCGGCGGGCCCGAGAAGGAGTCGCTGGGCCGCTGGTGGCTGACCAGCAAGCGTCCCCGGCCGGCCCGCCTGGTGCGCCTGGCGGCCCGGGTTCCGGAGTCGGTGACACCGCTACGACCCGGCGTGCACCGGCTGGTGTGGTCGGGCGCGGTGGCCCGCTACAGGCTGCCGGCCGGGGCCAGCCGGGTCGAGCTGGTGCTGCCCGGGGACACCTGGGCGGTGCAGACCGATACGAACGGCAAGGCCCTGGACCTGTGCGCACCCGCGGGCGCGTTGAACCGCTGCGTGCTGGGCGCGACCGGGGGCGAGCTGTTCCTGGTCTCCGACGCCGAGCGACAGGCGCGGGTCAGGCTGCTGCTCGTCCAGCGGCCGCCCGGTCGCGAGGAGCTGGAAGGATTGACCGGATTGTTCGAGCGCTGGCCGCTCGCGGCCGGCCAGACCATGCTGAGCGTGCCGGCGGTGGACGCGGATCGACGCCTGGCGGTGTCCGGCGCGGTCCATTGCCGGACCGCCCTGGACGACGGAACCCGGATCGCAGGCTGTACGATGTCGCTGCCGGCCGGGACGGGCGCCCTGGTAGAGCTGGAGCACGAGGCCCGGCCGATACAGGCGGTCGTGGCCCCTGCAGATGAGATCGGAAAAACCCGCTGGGGGCGCGAGACGCCGCAAGGGCAGCCGGCGCCGCTGTTGATGGCGCGGACAGTGCTCCTTTCGGGCGAGCTGGTCGATCGCGTCCTGAAAATCGAAAAACCGGCCGTGGTGCACCTGCACGCGGACGCCGGGGTTTGCGCCCTGCTGTCCGCGGAAGGCGAGCTGACCGTGGCCGGCGACGGCCTCGGTTGCGACGTGCACCGGCTGCTCGAGCCGGGCGCCTGGCGCGTGATGGTACGCGCGTTCGCGGACAAGCCCCTGGGCGGTTTTTTGGTTTGGACCGCCGAGCCGGTTCAGGAGCTTGGGGAGGGCGTGGGCCTCCAGGACTGGGTCGCGCCGGGTCAGAAGCGCTTCTACCGGTTCAGGGTCGCCGCCGCCGGCAAGGTGGGCCTGGGGGTGCGGGCGGAGGCGGACCTCCTGGCCTGCACGGTCATGGACGAGCGCCAGCAGGTGCTGGGCGAGGGCTGCCAGCAGTTCCTCGAGCTCGAGGCAGGCAGCTACCTGTTGTCCGTCCGGACGTCCGGGCACGGGCGCCCGATGCGCTTCCGGCCGGTGCTGCTCGGGCTGGCCGGTACACGGATTCATGTGCCAGAGAAATACCTGCGCGACTTTTTCAGGCGGATTGGATTCAAGCGAAACGGAGGCGAGCGATGACCCCCCGCGTGATCAATTTTTCATTTGTGGTAGCCCTGTTGCTCTCGGGCGGCTGGGCCGCGGCCGAATACCAGCCAGCCGACCAGGGTAAGTGTCGGGCCGGGGGGTCGACCAGGGTCCTGCCGGAGAAGTTCGTGCGCGGCTTCGATACGATCACGGTCTACTTCGGCTCGGACCGGGGACCGGGCCGGGGCCACGCCGACGACGGCGCGAGGCTGATGAAGATCCAGCCCGGCTGGCCCGGGGCCTGGTACTGGCTGGACCGCAGGACCCTGCAGTTCCGCCCGGCCGAGCCATGGCCCGCGCTGGCGCGTTTCCAGGTCCAGGTGGGTCGGGTGCGCAAGGTGCTGACCACCATGATGTCGGCGCCCATGGGCATGTCGCCCGCCCCGGGCAGCAACGAGCTCAAGCAGTTCCGCATCCTGACCCTGACGTTCCCGCAGGCGCTTCGCGAGGCCTCGCTGCGCAAGATGATTCGCCTCGAGGTGCGGGACCAGCCCGGGCTCATAGATTCGCCCAGCCGGGAGGTCGAGCGGTTCGCCATCGCCCAGTTGCCCCGGCGCAGCAATCGCGATCCGGCCGTGTACGCCGTCACGCTCGACGAGGAGGTCGCCGAGGGCAAGCAGCTGCACGTCAACGTGAGCCTGGCGCTGGGCGACGAGGACAAGGTGCTGTGGACGGGACGATTGTCAACCCGGCTGCCCTTCCACCTGAGCGCCATCCAGTGCGGCGGCGCCCAGCTGCCCTTGCGGGGCGATCTGGCCGTGCCCCGGGACCTGGCCCTGGCCTGCGGGCACAGAGGCGAGACGCCCCAGCTGGTGTTCTCGGCCCCGGTGCACGACCTGACCCTGACCAGCCTGAAGAAGCTGGTCAAGCTGGATCCGTCCGTGGAGGGCCTGAACTTCGAGAGCTTCGGCAAGCGGGTGGTGTTGCGGGGCAAGTTCGTGCCCGACGTGCTCTACCGCATGCGCGTAGAGTCGTCGCCCATCGTCGACGACAGCGGCCGGAGGCTTTCGGACCCCGGCCAGGTGGAGGCCTTCTTCTACCTGGGCTGGAAACAGCCCTTCGTGCGCTGGAAGCAGGCTCATGCCATCCTGGAGGCCAAGGGCCCGCGGATGATCCCGCTTACGGGCTACGGCGAGCCGCGTGTGGACCTGCGCATCTACCGGATCGATCCGCTCCACCGCGGCCTGTGGCCTTTCCCCTCGAGCCCGGTGGAAGTCGACGAGCGCAAGGACCCGCCGTTTCCGGGCGAGGAGCCCGAGCGCAAGAAGGAAGACACCGGCTACGTGTCGTCATACGAGCTTGCCAGGCACATCCGCCTGCTCGGCTCGCCGCTGGTCTCGAGGGTGGTCGATCTGCCCCTGGCCGATCGGGGATCGACCACCCACTTCGGCCTTGACGTCGGGTCCATGCTCGACCGCGTGGTGGGCCGTAACCAGCCGGGCCACTACCTCGTGGGCCTGCGCCGGCTGACCGGCCCGCCCCAGCGCTCCTACGTGCGCGTGCAGCTGACCGACCTGTCGCTGACCAGCGTCGAGGAGCGCGACCGGGTGATCTTCTACGTCCGCGGCCTGGCCGACGCCGCACCCGTCTCGGGCGCCGGGATCGTCCTTCAGGTGGTGCGCGACGCGCCCAAGCCACCGCCGGGACAGCGACGCGAGCCCCCGCGGATCGAGACCATCCGGCTGCGAACGGACAGAAGCGGCCGCGCCGTGCTCGAGCACCAGGAGACCTGGCGCAGCGTCCATCGCATCCTTGTGAGCAAGGGCGAGGACGTGCTGGTGATCGACCCGCGCGATCCGCCGCCGCGCTTCGCCAACAACCACTGGTCGCCCTGGGGCCAGTGGCTGCAGTGGATCGCCGGAAAGATCCCTCCGTCGGTCAACGACAAGCTGGTCGGCTTCCTGTTCACCGAGCGGCCCATCTACAGGCCGGGCGAGAAGGTCTACATCAAGGGCTTTCTGCGCCGCAAGAAGGCGGGTGAGTTCACGGATCCCGGGCCGGCGGAGGACTACATGGTCAAGATCTGCGCCCCGGGCGGCAAGGAGTGGATCAGGCCGGTTGAGTTCACAGCCCTGCGCGGGTTCGGGCTGGAGTTTCAGGAGCCCGATGCGCCCACCGGCACATACTCGGTAGTGCTTGCGGAGCGCAAGACCAGACGCACCATTGTCCAGCGCTCGTTCCAGATCGAGGCCTACCGGATTCCGAAGTTCGAGGTCCAGATGGTAGGGCCCGACCGGGTGCCGAACGACCGGCCTTTTTCGGTCAAGGCGGTGGCGCGCTACTACGCCGGCGGATCGGCTTCCGGCCAGCCGATCGAGTGGACGGTGACCCGGCGGCCCTACCACCACGTCCCCAAGGGACTCAAGGGTTTCCTGTTCGCCTCCTCGCTGCAGTTCTCCCGCGACGGCCGGGTGCGCCCGCCCGAGACCATCCGCGAGGAGAATAAGCTCTCCGAGAAGGGGGCCGACGACATCCAGATCAACCCGGCCCTGGACATGGACGGCTCGGCGCGCATCTACCGGGTCGAGGCCACCGTGACCGGCGCGGACAACCAGCTCGTCTCGGCGGTGCACGAGACCAAGGCCCTGCCTCCGTTCGTACTGGGCATGAAGATCGATCGCTACTTCGAGAAGCCCGTAACCCTCGAACCAAAGCTGCTGGCCATCGGGGTGGACGACAAGCCGGTGGCCGGCCAGAGAGTGACCGTGCGGCTCTACCGGCGCACCTGGCACAGCCACCTGCGCGAGACCGACTTCGCCACGGGCAAGGCATCCTACGTGACCGAGCAACAGGACGCCAAGCTCATCGAGAAGGAGATGACCACCGCGAAGCAGCCCGTCAGCCCGGCTCTGAAGCTCGACAAGGCCGGCGTCTACGTGGTCGAGATCACGGCCCGCGACAAGCTCGGCCGGGTCCAGACCCTGTCGGTCGACCTCTACGTGGGCGGCAAGGAGGCCATCGCCTGGAAGAAGTCCAGCCAGGGAGTGTTCGAGCTGTCCTGTGACAAGAAGAAGTACAAACCCGGCGAGACCGCCCGTTTGATCATCAAGAGCCCGTTCCAGACCGGACAGGCCCTGGTGGTTATCGAGGAGCCCTCCGGCAATCGCCACGAGTGGGTGCCCGTACGCGGAGGCAAGGCGGTCCAGACAATCCGGGTGGCCCCCCGGCACGTGCCCAACCTGCCGGTGCACGTGGTCATAATGCGCGGCCGTCTCGGCCAGGGCGGTGACGACGACTCGCGCTATCGTCCCCGCACCCTGGCCGCGTCCGTGGACATCGAGGTCGAGCCGGTCTCCAACCAGGTCAAGATAAACGTAGACTACCCCGAGGTGGCCCGGCCGGGCTCCACGGTGAACATGCAGATCAGCCTGCAGGACGACAGGAAGCGGCCGCTTTCGGGCGAGGTCACCCTGTGGCTGGTGGACGAGGCGGTGCTGTCGCTGGCGACCGAGGGTCCGTTGGACCCACTCAAGACCCTGATCACGCGGAACAGCCGCGTGACCAGCGTGCGTGACACCCGCAACCGGGTGGTCGGCCGCCTGTACGAGCGGGAGGAACCGGCCGGCGACGGCGGGGAAGGGGACGACAAGGACCGGCTGCGCGGCAAGCGCAGGGTGCGCAAGACCTTCCAGACCGTCCCATACTACAAGGCCACCTTGAAGGTGGGGCCGTCGGGCAAATTAAAAGTACCGGTCAAGCTGTCCGACGACCTGACCAACTTCCAGGTCCGGGCCGTGGCGGTGGCCGGGATGCAGCGCTTCGGAAATTTCGGCAAGCGGCTCAAGGTGCGCCTGCCGGTCATCGTCCAGCCGCGCCTGCCGCGCTTCGTGCGCCAGGGCGACCGTTTCATGGCCGGCGGCATCGGCCGGCTGGTCGAGGGCAAGGAGGGAGCCGGTCGGGTGTCGATCAAGATCGACGGCGACGTCACTCCCAAGGACGTAGACAAGAAGATCGCCCTGAAGAAGAACAAGGCCGAGAGCCACCTGGTGCAGGTCACGGCCCGGGGAGGCGATCCCACAAGGCCGGGCCGGATCCGGCTGAAGATGGACATTACGCGCGTGAGCGACGGGGTCGGTGACGCCTTCGAGGTGATCCTGCCGGTGCTGCCCGACAGGACCGTGGAGCACTTCGCCTACTTTGCAATGCTGAAAACGGGCGTCAATAAATTGAAACCCTTTCCGGAGAGACCGCGCGCCGGCACGGCCCTGCAGCAGGTGCTGGTCTCCTCGGTGCCCGGGATCGCCCAGCTGCTGGCCGGGCTGGACTACCTGGCCGCCTACCCGCACGGCTGCCTGGAGCAGCGCCTGTCCCGGCTGGTGCCACAGATGCAGATCGGCGCTGCGTTGAAGAGGCTCGGGCTGAACGAGCACTACGCGCTGCAGGTGGGCGAGCACGTAGAAAAAATGATCGAGGAGATCAAGGTCTTCCAGAACGACCGCGGGTTTTTCGCCTTCTGGCCCGGCGGCGAGGGCCGGGTGTCGCTGACAGCTCAAACGGTCGAGTTCATGGCCGTGGCCCGCCGTTACGGCCACAAGGTGGACGAGGGGATCTGGAAGCTCTCGATCGAGGCGCTCAAGAGGGTGCTGCGCTCGGACTTCACGGGGCTCAAGGCGGGCTATCGCTTCAACCAGCAGACCGCGGCCATCAGGGTTCTGACCCTGGTGGGCGAGTTGGACGAGCACTACATGATCGACCTGTACCACCACCTGGACGAGATGGACCTGACCAGCATGGCCGACCTGGCCCTGTCGATGAGCCGGCAACCAAAATTATTTTCTACGAACATTCCGGCCCTGCGCAAGCGCCTGTGGTCCAAGGTGGTCTTCCAGCTCTACCAGGGCCGCGAGATCTACAAGGGCCTGCGCTGGTACCGATCCTACTGGTCGGGCTGGTACCTGGGGTCGAACACCTCGACCCTGGCGGCCGTGTTCGAGAGCCTGGTGCGGCTGGATCCCAGGAGCCCCAAGCTCCTGCTGCTGCGCGACGCGCTGCTGGCCGCGGCCTCGGCCTGGGCCGGGTTCGGCAACACCCACGACAACCGGCGAGCCATCCAGGCCATGCTGGCCTACGTGGAGGACGCCGAGTCCGAGACGGTCAACGCCCGGGTGAAGATCGAGGGCCACGGGCAGCTCGTGCTGGGCAAGAGCGTCAAGGTGGCCGGCCGCGACGTGGCCAGCGAGAAGAACCTGAAGCTCGACGTGACCACCGACGGCGAGCTGGGCGCGCGCATCAGCTACACCTACCTGCCCGACACCCCGGGCGATCGCGTGGAGCCCAAGGCTCAGGGCCTGATCGCCAGCCGGCGCACAACCGTGATATACGCCGACGGCTCGCAGAACACCTACTTCGAGGACGCCCCTGGAAAGGTGCACAAGCTTGCGCCCGGCGACATCATGGAGATCGAGGCCCGCCTGATCAGCCAGGAGGACCGCCACCACGTGGCCCTGGTGGTCCCGTTCGCGGCCGGGTGCGAACCGCTCAACCCCGAGCTGAAGACCTCCGGGTCCGAGGCCCGGCCGTCGCGGCCCGATTCGCGGCGGGCCAGCTACGTCCAGCGGATGGACGACGAGGTGCGCTAC
>SDBT01006488.1_pt1 | contig 19403 bp, 25 predicted proteins | sample 2277101 | NCBI WGS metagenome assembly SDBT01 (sample SAMN10404973, study PRJNA504765) | marine sediment metagenome | isolation source: marine sediment core GS10_PC15, 103 cmbsf | place: Arctic Ocean: Southern Knipovich Ridge | collected 2010 | reverse complement strand
GAACTGGTGAAGAGGTTAGGGGCAAAGGAGAAGAAGATTAAGGTGGTGTATGAAGGAGTTAGTAGTCGGTTGAAGGAAGCAAAGAAGGGACGGTTTTCTAATCAGTATATGAGGCAGATAAGGCATAAGTATGGACTTAATAAGCGATATATTTTGTTTGTGGGGACGATTCAGCCGAGGAAGAATATAGCCAGATTGATTGAGGCGTTTTCCAAACTGGAGGACAAGGAAGTGCAGTTGGTGATAGGCGGGAAAAAGGGTTGGATGTATGAGGAGATTATTAATGCCCCGAAGAGATGGGGAGTGGAGAAGCGAGTCAGGTTTACAGGCAGGATAGCCGAGGCTGATTTGGCGGCAGTGTATAAAGGGGCGAGTTTGTTTTGCTGGCCTTCTTTAATGGAAGGGTTTGGTTTGCCAATTTTGGAGGCAATGCTGATGGGTGTACCAGTGATAACTTCGAATCGGGGAGCTTTAGCTGAGATAGCGGGTCAGGCAGCTCTTGAGGTAGATGCGGAAGATGTAGGGGAGTTGACAGAAGCGATGGATTTAGTGTTAAAAAATCAAGACTTAAGAGAAGGATTAGTGGAAAAAGGCTATGGTAGAGTCAAACAGTTTAGTTGGCAGAAAGCAGGGCAAGAGACTTTAAAGGCGTTGACTGAATGGTGATTTGTGAAACTTAACAGATATGGATTTGAGACCACGATCGTGGAATTAGATCCCCGTCTGTTAATTAGCTTAAGACAAAAAGAGTAAAAGATGGTAAAATATAGGGGCTTGGAAAGGAAAAATGTATGGCTAAACTAAGATCTATTAACCCAATGAGTGGTAAAGAACTGGGAACGGTGAAGATAGCTACTAAGGTAGAGGTAGAGGAGGTAGTTAGGGAAGCTAAGATAGGATTAGAGAAGTGGCGGGATGTAAGTTTAAACAAGAGATGTCAGGTGATGCTTAAAGTGGCTCGATTATTGAGAAAAGAAGCGGAGAGATTAGGTGAGATGATAACTAAGGAAATGGGTAAACCTTTGGTTGAAGCAGTGGATGAGGTAATGGCAGCGGCTGATGGGGTGGAGTATGTGGCTAAGGAAGCTAAGCAGATTTTAAGGGATGAGGTGGTGGAGCCAAAACTAGCGCAGACAAAATTAGAGCAAATGAAGCGATTGGGAGTGGAAGATGCTTTGGAGTATTTGAGCCGGAAAGGCAAAAAAGTGGTGAGTGTGGTGCGTTATGATCCAGTCGGAGTGGTGGCAGTGATTAAACCCTGGAACTATCCGGTAGATACACCCATGTTGGCTTTAGTGCCAGCCTTGGTAGCGGGAAATAGCGTAGTGTTTAAGCCGTCAGAATATGTATCATTGGTGAGTAATCAGTTGGTTAAACTAGTTTGGCAGGCAGGAGTGCCTAAGGATGTGTTACAGGTTCTTTATGGTCGAGGTCAAGTGGGAGCGATGCTGGTTGATTCAGAGGTAGATATGGTGACATTTACTGGCAGTACAGAAGTGGGTAAGGAGATAGCTGAGAAATGTTCAAAGAGGTTGATTAAGCATGTTTTAGAGCTAGGAGGGAGTTCGCCAGCCTTGATATTAAAGGATGCGGATTTAGACTTGGCAGTTAATGGAGTTTTATGGGGACGGTTTGCTAACTGTGGTCAATCGTGTAATGCGATTAAGCGAGTGTTTGTAGAAGAAATAGTGGCGGAGCAGTTTATTGAGAAGTTGGTGAAGGCGACTGATAAGTTAAGAGTGGGTAATCCGTTAGATAAAGAGGTGGATATAGGACCGTTGGTGAGCTTAAAGCAGTTAAGAAAACTACAGGATCAGGTGACAAAAGGCGTGGTGCAAGGCGGCAGAATTTTGGCAGGAGGCAGAAGGCTGCGGGAGGAAAAATATGCAAGTGGATTTTTCCATGAGCCAACAGTGATGGTGCATGTTAATTCTAAGCAGGCGATTATGCAGGAGGAAACCTTTGGGCCGGTGTTGGCGGTGGCGGTGGTGGATAATTTAAAGCAAGCGATTAGGCGGGCTAATGAAAATCCATATGGATTAACAGCGGCAGTTTATACTAAGTCTAAAAGAAAAGCAGAGCGGGTGATGAAGGGGCTAAAAGTAGGCAGTGTGTATGTTAATGATTCAAGTATTTTGTTTCCTGAAACACCTTGGTCTGGTTTAAAGGAAAGCGGAGTGGGCGTGGCGGCGGGCAAGCATGGAATTTGGGAGTTTACTGATAAAAAGCATATGCATATTAATTATTCAGAAGATACAACCAGAGATTATTGGTTTCCATACTGAGGTTTTTCTGAGGTAATTAGCAGTTAGAGCGAGAGAGTGATAGAAGTTGAGGTTGAAAACAAAGAGTAGAGAATTACTCTAATTGATAGAAAAACCAGCAGTAATGGGTTTAAAAGGCAGAGAAAAAGGTAATTTATAAAAAAGGAGAAAAAGTGAGGATTTTTTGGGATTTTATCGGGAGTTATTGAGAGGAATTGTAAAGAGATATAGTTAGAGAGATAGAATTGATATTATGGGGTTAGGAAAGCGAGTAATTTTTTTCACATGATGTATTTTTGAAGACAAATTTTGATCAAAAGTAGTAAATAAAGGAGATGAGTTATAGGTTTTTAGTCTTATAGTTTAAACTTTAAGGCTGAATGAGAATAAAAGATAAAAAAGAGGTCAAAAAAACATAAAAACTGGCTTTAGGGAATTAAAGATGGTGATTGAGATAAAAGTTTGCTACAATTAGTGATAAGGGAAATAGAGGGATTTAATAAGTTTAATAGAGTTAGATGTTAAAAAAAGGTTGTCATATCAGCAAAGTGCTTGGAGTTAAGGTTGATTGCATTCAGGAAGAGCAAGTGCTAAAAACCGTAGAGAAATGGTTGTTGGCTAACAGAGGTAAAAAGTATATTTTAACGCCGATTAATCCGGAGATGGTAATGTTGGCTCAAAAGAACAAGAGTTTTTTAAGAGTACTGAATAGAGCGGACTTAAGAATAGCTGATGGGATGGGTTTGCGATTGGCGGATAAGCGGTTAAAGCGGGTGGCTGGAGCCAGCATGATGATGAGCTTGATTGAGCTGGCAGCAGAAAAGAGTTGGCGGGTGTTTTTGCTGGGCGGCAGGGGCCAAGCAGCAGAAAGAGCGGCTGAGAAGTTGAGAAATAAGTATTCAGCTTTAGAGATTAAGGGAGAGTCAGGGCCAGAAGAGATTGGCAAGGAAAGACCAAGGGAAAAACAGGATTTAATTGAGCAGGTTAATCGGTTTAAACCACATTTATTGTTTGTGGGCTTTGGTCAGGTGAAGCAGGAGAAGTGGATAGCTAAGAATTTAGCTAAACTAAAGGTGAGGGTAGCTATGGGGGTGGGAGGAGCAATTGACCAAGTAGTTAAGCCGTGGTTACGAGCGCCTAAGTTACTTCAATATTTAGGATTGGAGTGGTTGTGGCGGCTGATGATGCAGCCGTGGCGGATTAAGCGGCAGTTAGTATTGGTGAGGTTTGTGTGGTTATTAGTTAAAAGAAGATAGTTTATGGATAATCAAGATAGGAGAGAGATTCCAGTAGAAGAGCCGATTGATAGAAAGGAATTTAAGTTGATTTCAGCAGCAGAGACAGACAGGGGAAGAGAAAAGTCAGTGAATGAAGACAGTGTTTTAGCTTTAGAGGCTGAGAGCAAAGAAGGGGTGGCTTACGGGCTTTATATGGTGGCTGATGGAATGGGAGGTCATGGATCTGGGGATGAGGTTTCTCAGAGGGTAGTGAAGTTTGGAAAGGAGAAGGTATTTCCTTATATGTCTGAGTTAGTCAAAATTACTGATGACAAAGATACTGAAATTGCTAAGGCAATGCGTTTAATTGTTAAAGACATTAAGGAAGATGTTTGGAAGAATTTAAAAAAGGGTGGAACCACCCTAACAATGGCTTTAGTGATTAATGACGAAGTTTGGGTGATAAATGTGGGAGATTCTCGGGCATATTTAGTTAAAAAGGATGGAGGGTTTAAGAGGATTACTAGGGATGATTCTTATGTTGAAATTTTGGTTGAGAGTAAGGCTATAAAGCCAGAGGACAGATATGTTCATCCGGATCGAAATATAATTACTAAGCTTATTGGTTATGATTTTAAGCGGGCGACAGGTCAACATACACCTTTTGATTTCAAGGAGGGAGATTTAAAGGTTTCTAAAGTAAGGTTGGACGAGAGAGATCGATTGTTATTGTGTAGTGATGGATTATGGGAGGAGATTGGGGATGATCAAATTCAAAAAACAGCTAGACAGGGGAGTTCTCAGCAAGCAGCGAAAAAATTAATAAAGATGGCTAATGATAAGGGAGGTAGAGATAATATTTCAGCTGTGGTGGTGAGTTTAGAGTAGGTTTATTTATCACCAATACCCAGAAGCCAAAGGACGGCCTCTTTTTTATAGCGGCGATCACCGCGGGAGTTAATACGAATGGCCGGAAGTTTGCCACGTTTGCCCCAGCGTTTAATGGTAAGCGGAGAAACTCGGAGAAGTTCAGCTACTTCACGAACAGTTAAGAGATCAGGTAGATTGTCTAGGGTGAGCCTGGGTTTTTGAGGGGGTTGTTGATTTAAAGAGTTATCGTTTGATGTGGTTTGATTAGCCATAGCTTGTTCAAAGGCAGGCGAAACATAATAAAGCTATAACCAATATATCAAAATGGCTTAGAGAATGTCAATATCCAGCTTATTTTAACTCAACTTGAGCACCAGCAGCCGAGAGTTTTTTCTTAGCGTCCTCAGCAACTTCTTTTTTAAAGGTGCCGATTTCTTTGGGAGCTGATTCAGCTAGATCTTTAGCTTCTTTAAGGCCTAAGTCTTGGTTGATTTCGCGGAGAGCTTTGATAACTCCGATTTTGTTAGCACCAGCGTCAGTGAGAACTACTTGATACTCAGATTTTTCTTCAGGTTTGTCAGCGGCTTCACCAGCAGCTGGAGCAGCGCCAGCCATAACCATGGGAGCAGCAGTAACACCAAACTTATCTTCTAAAGCTTTGACTAGATCAGCTAGTTCAATGACACTAAGTTTAGCTATTTGATCAATGATTTTTTGCAGACTAGCAGAGACCTTAACTTGTTTTTTAGGTTCAGGTTTTTTATCTTCTGCTGGTTTGGCTTTAGGTTCAGGTTTTTTTTGATCATCAGTCATTATTTTTCACCACCTTTCTTAAGTTTAATCGCCTCAAGGGCATAGATTAAATTACGTAAATTACCGGATAAGACGTTAAGTATGCCAGAAAGAGGAGCTTTGATGGTGGTAACAGTTTTACTTAAAAGTTCGACTTTAGTGGGTAGTTTAGCTAAAGCTTCAACTTGGTTTTTAGTTAAGGCTTCTTTAGAGAGAAAACCAGCCTTGATTTTGGGTAGCTGATGGTCTTTAGCAAAGTCAGCTAAGGCTTTGAGAGGGGCGATTTCGTCTTCATAAGCCAGCAAGGTGATGATGGGGCCGGTAAAAGATTCTAACAAGGGTTTAAGAGGATATTTCTCGTTTTTAAGAGCGATTTTTAAGAGGGTGTTTTTAATGATCAGAAGTTCACCGTCAGCCTGTTTGACTTGTTTTCTTAAGTTTTGCTGGAGATTGACAGATAAGCCGCGGTAGTCAGCCAGGACGACAGACTTGGCTTTTAAAAGCTTTTGTTGAAAGTCTTTAACTGATTTTAAGTTTTTTTGAGAAGGCATAAAAAATCCTTGCCATAGCAAGGAGGGTTTTCCTCGGCAGGGTTTACTTAATTACCTGCTGTCTATGGACTGAGGGAGATTATATAATCAGGTTATGAAGTTTGTCAAACGAGAGATTAATCTTAAGGAAGATATGTTGGTGGTGGATAAGCCAGAAGAGTGGACGAGTCATGATGTGGTGGCTAAAGTAAGAGGTGAGATTAGGGAGAAGTATGGGGAAAAGGTGAAGGTGGGTCATGGAGGAACTTTGGATCCGTTCGCCACCGGAGTGCTGTTAGTTCTAATTGGTAAAATGGTGAAGCGGTTTGAGGAGATCAAAGACTGGGACAAGGAATATGTGATGGAGGTTAAGTTAGGAGTAGAGACTGACACAGGTGACAGAACAGGAAAAAGAGTTAAAACAACAGAGGTGGGAGAGGTGAAAAAGCAGACAGTGGAAAAGGCTTTAAAGAGTTTTGAAGGCGAGTATTTGCAGCAGGTGCCGAAGTTTGCAGCGGTAAAGGTGAAGGGAGTGAGGATGTATAAGCTGGCGAGGGAGGGTAAGAAGATAAAGCAGCCAAAGAGGAGAGTGAAGATAAAGGAGATTGAGTTACTTAAGCTTCAAGGTTCAAGCTTCAAGGTGAGGATAGTGTGTGGCAGTGGAACATATATGCGGCAGTTAGCAGTGGATATTGGAGAGAAGTTGGGATTACCAGCTCATGCTAAAGAGTTGAGGCGGACTAGAGTGGGAGATTATAGGTTGAGGTAAAGAGGTATAATAGGGGTGAGTATGGTTGCAGTAACAGAGAAGTTGCCATGTGGAGTTTTTGAAGGAGCGACTGAAAAAGATGCTGGGAGTGTTGTGAAGCGTGAGTGTTATGGTTTTGGAACTGTAAGAAGAGACAGTCCAGATAGTCTGGAAGTATTTTATACATCTTATATGTTATGTGATGCGATAAGGTTTTCTAAAGAAGGCTGTCCTGAAGACTTACCGCCTGATGAATACCCTGGATATATAAGAGGAGTGAATAAAGATTAGAGTTGGAGTTTAATCGACGGACTCATGGAAGAGCAGAGATGGCAGGTAGTGATGTTTTTAGACTTGATGGTTTGAATGACTGTTTTTAAGTTATCTTCCAACTGCTTGTCTTTAAAGGAAAGTTTGCCAATAACCAGGTGGATGAGAGGAGCCTTGGGTTCTGATTTAAAGCGAACGGCGCCCTTAGACAGCTTCTTTTTTAATTCTTCAGGCTTGTCAGTAATGGTACCAGCCTTAGGATTGGGCATGAGACCTTTAGGGCCTAAGAGCTTAGCGTATTTAGCTAGTTTAGGCATTAGGCTGGGTTCAGCTATAAGAACGTCAAAATCAATCAGGTTGTCTTTGAGCTTACCTAGAGTTTTGTCAGAAGCGATTTCTACCTTTTGCTTTTTACCGGTGCCATGAGGCAGTTCTAGTTCACCAGCTAGTTTATCAATTGAGAGATTGCAGTGAAGCTCGACAGAGGCATCAAAGTTAACTTGGGAGATTTGGCGAAGGAGTTTGATGGCTTGGTTTAAAGGATAGGTTTTAGATTTATCAATCAGTTTTTTAGCTTCTAAAAAACGTTTAGAGCGAGAGTGCTTAACTCTCTTTTTGGTTTTGGTTTTTTTCTTGACAGACTTTGAGGGTTTAGCGGCTTTTTCGGGTAAAGGTTCTTTAACTGGTTTGACTGGAATAGCAGTTTCAATGGGTTTGTCTTTTTTCTTTCTGAGTTTCTGGTCTCTAGTACCGGAAGCTTTGTATTTGACTTTTTCATCAGCAGCTAGATCAATGACGGCCAGTTTCTTTTTCCCCATATTATTTCACCTCTATGCCCATGGAGCGGGCAGAGCCAGCAACAATCTTTTTAGCAGCTTCAAGGTCATTGGTATTAAGATCTTCGATTTTTTCTTTAGCGATTTTTTCGACTTGAGCGTCGGTTAGAGTAGCAACAGTTTCCCGGCCCGGAGTTTGAGAGCCTGATTTAAGGTTAAGCTCTTTTTTAATTAGTTCAGTTACCGGTGGTTTTTTGAGTTCAAAGGTAAAGCTGCGGTCTTCGTAGATGGTGATGATGGCGGGAATAACGCCTTTCATGGTTTTGGTTTGATTGTTGTAGGTGGTGCAAAAATCCATGATGGCCACACCATGTTGACCAAGGGCCGGTCCGATGGGCGGAGCTGGAGTAGCTTTGCCAGCGGGGATGTTTAGCTTTAAGACGATTTTGACTTTTTTAGCCATAAAAATATCCTTGCTACAGCAAGGATTAATTAAGTGTCGAGATGGTTGTCTCTCCCTCGCTGTAGGCGAAGTGAGGGGAGTATATCAAAGAAAATGGGTTGAGGCAAGAAAAATTAAGATTGTTTAGGGAGAGCTATGGCGGTGGGATCTGGAGGAGATTCGCATGCTTCCTGAGTGATGCCGCATCCGTTATTGTAGTCATTAAACCAGGGGCAGTTATGGCCGGCGATTTTACCGTCTTGGAAGTGGATATCAACTTGCTGGGGAGTATTTCTATCTAGGGGTGTATGACAAGGTTTTTTTTCGATGACGAGGACCATTAGTTTAGATTTTACTTACCTGCAAGAAATCTAGTTCAACTGGGGTTTCTCTACCAAAGATAGAGACTAGAACTTTGACTTTACCGCGTTCGTTGTCAATGGATTCAACTGAGCCTAAGAAGTCGGCAAAGGGACCTTCAATGATTTTAACAGCTTCACCAACAGAAAAGGTAGCTTTGTATTTGGGCGCTTCCATTTTCATGAACTTCATGATGTTCTGAACTTCTGATTTGGGAAGCGGGGTGGGTTTGTTGCCAACGCCAACAAAGCCGGTAACACCTTGAGTGGTGCGGACAGCTAGCCAGGAGTCGTCACTGAGAATCAATTTGACCAGCATGTAGCCGGGAAAGAGTTTTTCTTTAACAGAATATTTTTGACCTTTTCTTATCTGGATTTTGTTTTGAGTGGGGATGAGAATTTCTAAAATGTGCTCGGTCAGGTTCATGGATTTAGTTCTTTGGGTGAGGCCAGCAGCGACTTTTTGTTCGTGGCCAGAGTAGGTGTGAACCACATACCATTTAGCTTTTTTTGAAGCTTTTTTATTAATAACAATATGGTTTTCCTGATCCTTATCTTTTTGAACTTGGGTTTCAATGGGATCTTCAGTCTTGACTGGCTTTTTAACCTTTTTAACAGGCTTAGCTTTGAGGGCAGGAGTTGATGGTTTAACTGGTTTTTTTTGTTTATTTTTTTTCATTTATTTAACTATTAAGCCAGCCATTTGAGTGAATAAGTAGTCGAGGCCACCGATGAAGGCGCCAACCAAAAGACTGACACCAACCACGATTAAGGTGAGTTTAACCACCTGTTGTTTGGTGGGCCAAACAACTTTTTTCAGCTCAGCAATTGACTCTTTGACAAACTGCTGAGGGCTGGTTGATTTTTCAGAGGCTGATTTTACCATGGTTTATGGGGTTATGGTAGCACAAAAGCGATATGATATACTAGAGTTTATGAGTAAAGGCAAGATAACCAAGGCAGTAATTGCGGTGGCAGGCTATGGTACTAGGTTCTTGCCGGCAACTAAGAATCAGCCTAAAGAGATGTTGCCGATTATTGACAAACCGATTGTGCAGTATCTGGTGGAGGAGGCGGTTAAGTCAGGGATTAAGGATGTGATTTTAGTGACCCGGTTTGGGCAGACGAGTTTGGAAAACCATTTTGATTCTAATTTAGAATTGGAAATTCAGCTGGAGAAGAATGGTAAGAAGAAGCAGCTGAAAGAGGTGCAGCGAGTTTATCGAATGGCTAATTACATTTATGTGCGGCAAAGTCGGCATCTGCCTTATGGCAATGGTACACCCTTGCTGTGTGTCAAGAATTTGTTGGTTCCCGGAGAGAGGTTTGTGTATATGTTTGGGGATGACTTGGTGTTAGCCAAGAAACCCTGTACTCAGCAGTTGATGGAGTATTCTGATAAGAAAAACGGGGAGGTGACAGTGGCGGTACAGGAGGTGGCGAAGAGTGAAGTCAGTCTCTATGGGATTTACAAACTAAAGAAGGGGAGTAGGGATTTGGTGGAGGATGCGGTGGAGAAGCCAGAGCCAAATGAGGTGCAGTCCCGGTTAGCTCAGTTTGGCAGGTTTGTGTTAAACACAGAGGTGATTGAGGTGTTGGAGAGGCATAATAGGGAGGGGAAGTTGGGGAAAGATAACGAGCTGTGGTTGATTGATGCCATTATTGAGTATGCCAAGAAGCAACCAGTTTATGCAGCTAGGATTAAAGGTAAGTGGATGACAACGGGTGATCCGTTGCGCTATATGAAAGCCCAGGTAGAGTATGCTTTGGCAAGAAAGGATATTGGGCCGGAGTTTAAGCGGTATTTAAAGAGTATGTGTAAGTGTGAGTCTGATTTGTGATTGCTGCAAGTGAAGTGCGACGCGTAGGAGCTCATTTATCGATTAGTGGTGGGTTTAAACAAGCGGTGGAGAGCATAGTGGAAAAAGGTGGAAACTGTTTGCAGATTTTTTCCGGATCACCGCGAGGCTGGCAGATGAAGTTGCCGAGTAATGAGGAAGCCAAGGTTTTTAAGGATTTGTGTGAAGAGAAAGATGTTAAGCCGATTTTTATTCACGCTAAGTATTTGATTAACTTAGGATCAGATAAAAAGAGATTGGTGGAGATATCGAAGCAAGCCTTGATTCATGATCTACGGGTAGGAGAAATGATTGGAGCTAAGGGAGTGATAGTTCATTTAGGCAGCCATCAAGGTCGGGGATGGCAAGCAAGCAAGCAACAGCTAGTAAGGGCGATTAAAGATATATTACGATCCACACCTAAGGGAATAGAGCTGATGATTGAGAATAGTGCTGGTCAGAAGGGTAAGTTTACTTCTCAACTAGAGGAGATTAGGTTCTTGTTTCAGGCAGTTTCTAGTAAGCGATTGGGTTGGTGCTTGGATAGCTGTCATGCTTGGGCAGCCGGTTACTCTTTGGGAAAGATTAGGAATTCACTGATACAGAATGATATAGTTAAAGAGGCTGAGAGATTGAAGATATTAGATAGATTAGGGTGTGTGCATGTTAATGATTCGCGAGATGAGTTTGGTTCAGGCAGGGATAGGCATGAGAACTTAGGTAAAGGCAAGCTGGGTTTAGAAGGCTTAGGCGCTTATGTGAATCATCCGCAGCTAAAACACTTACCGATGATTATTGAAACGCCGGGGTTTGAAGGTTTGGGGCCGGATAAGAAGAACTTGGATATATTAAAATCAGTTCTGGAGTGATTTAATTGGTTCTAAAAGATACTGATTTTGCTGACTAATTGTTTGAGCTATTTCTATTAAAGCAGGCAGGTTGATGGATTGAATGAAGGGGTTGTTTGGATTGAGAAATTTTATATCCTTCTGAAGTTCGGTAATAATTGTATCACTTGATTTGCTGTCTTTGTGTTGATTATGTTGTCTGGTTTCGCAAAGAGCGGCGGCCCTGTCTGAAGCTGTAAAAACTGTTAAAGCGAGTAAAATACCATCATCAAGTTTATCTAAAGGAGTAGTAGTAAAACCTAATTGTTGTTGATCAATTTTTGAAAGATAACCAGGGCTATACCAGTGATGGTTAATAATGATTTGGGCAGGGATTGAATCTTCTAGCTGGCAAAATTTCTTACCGAGTAATTTAAGAGTGTCAGCTGGGTGTTGACGAAAATATCTCTTGACTTGCTTTGAAGATAGAGGGATGGGAAAGATGTCCTTTGGAACTCGGATTTTTCTTAGGTCATGAAACATGCAAGCAAGTTTGATAGCAGGGTCGAGGCTGTTTAGATCAGCTTGATTGGAAAAGACATTTTCTGAGCGAGCTTGATTATATATGTCGAAAGCGTTGGTGTGGTGGTAAAAGATATGACGAAGTTGTGGGTCAGCACATTCATTAATAGCGTGGAGTAATTCAGGGGTGATGATTTTACAGAGAATATCTGAGGGGCAGGTTTCAATTGAGGCCGTGGACATAATAGGAGATATTATATTCTATAAGTCAAGAGAGAGGCAGTGATATACTAAATAAATGAGATTTAAGTGGTGGTATGGCTTAGTAGGATTGGGTTTAGTAATTGGAGTTTGGTGGTGGTTAAAAAATGAGAAACAGGTGGTGTTATCACCAGAAGCACCGTGGATTCAAGTAGAGAAGCCGTTGCAGAAATATAGTTTTCCGGAGTTGAGAAAGCGGGCGTTTACTGGTAGCGAGATTGAGCTGGATATGGATAACAATTTGTTTTTCTATGAGGTGGAAGAGAGAAGAATGAGTGGACAGATTCATATGCCTGAAGGCAGGGGCCCGTTTCCAGTAGTGATTATGATTCGGGGCTATGTGGATAGAGAGATGTATCAGACTGGGGTGGGAACTAGCCGAGTGGCAGGAGTGTTGGCTAAAAATGGCTATATTACCTTAGCCCCAGATTTCTTAGGTTATGGTCAGTCAGATATGCCGCCAGAGAATCCTTTGCACGAGAGATTCATGAGACCGGCGCAGATTTTGGAGTTGATAGCCTCGGTCAAGAATTTAGATAAGGCTGACAAGGAAAAAATATATATGTGGGGACATAGTAATGGCGGGCAGATTGCTTTATCGGTGCTTGAGATATCAGGCAAGGAGATACCGACTAGTTTATGGGCGCCAGTATCTAAACCATTTCCCTATTCTATCCTTTATTACACAGATGAGTTTGATGATTTGGGCAGGGCCTTAAGAAAAGTAATAGCTGGGCTTGAGGCTCAGTATGAGGCGAGCGAGTATTCAATCCATGAGTATTATGACTGGATTGAAGCACCGATCCAGATTCACCAGGGAACTAATGATGATGCAGTGCCGCTTGAGTGGTCAGAGGAGCTAAATGAGAGGTTAGAGGAGTTAGATAAGGATGTTAGGCTATATGTTTATCCAGGAGCAGATCATAATTTGTTAGGTGGATGGGATGAAGCGGTCAGAAGAGGGTTGGAGTTTTTTAGAAAGAATTGACGAGTAAAGAGGAGAGGTATTTTTTAACGGGAATGGGTTGAGTGGTAAGAGTAGGAATTTCTTGAAAGGCGTGTTTTTTTAAGTCTGAGTGAGTTTGTTTGACAATTTCATTGATTTCTAAGTCAGAAGATTGTTTATTAAAAATAGGTAGTGGTTTAGATACAAAGGTCCGGTAACGGCCATCTGATTGATCCAGATAAGAAGCAACACAAAAGGGAGGATAACCCTTTTTTAAGAGATATTTAATGCCTTTATGAACAGATTCTTTCGGGTCATTTTTAGTATAGGCAGCAGAAAAAACCATGGTGTTAGGCCAGGACTCTTTTAAAGCTTTAAGAGTAGTTTTAATAAAAGAGAATGATTGGTCGAAAGGTTCTTGGTTATTAAATAGGCGGTGAGATAGCTGGCTGATTCTATCTGAAAGGCCGGGTTTATCGGTTTCTCGGTAATCGCGTTTAACTGGATAGATATGAGTGCCGGGAAGATTGATAATAGCTGAGAGAAAGATCCGATAGAGAGGGAAGAAGTATTCGTTAGCAGCAGTTGGAGTAATAGCATTTTCAAATTTTAGGTTGTGGGTTAAGAATAAGCCAGTGTGAATAACGTCAACAGGGTTGGCATGACGGTCGAGAATGAGAGCTGGCTTGTCATGTAAATGTTTTTGAAGAAGTTGGAGATTTTCCTGGGTTTGATTATCAACTGGTTCAAATTCTGTCCACTGAGCTAAGGTTTCACCAAGGGGGATTCTACCTAAGGCAGTGGCGTGACGGATATTGATGTATTTTTTAGATTCAACCATGAGAGTATTATACTATAAAAATAGTGTTTGCTATAGGGTTTATGACTAGAGAGGTGGAGGGTGGGCTAGTGGACGAAGTTAGAACCTGGTTTGGAGTCGTTTTTGTTTAAATTGTTTTATTTCAGATGCTGTAACAGGGGCGCTCTTTTTACATTCTTCTAGTTGTTCACCTGATAATGTACAGCCTGAGCATTTTTCTTTAGTTTCTGAATCCATATCCCAGCGAGTTGAAGAAAAGCCGTCTCGATTAATAATAATTTGCCAATAACAAGTTGAAATTTCGTTCGCCATAGAAGCGGATTCTATCACAAATTTTGAAGATCGATCAATTATAGGTTAACTGTAGGGGTTGGTGGACGAAGTTAGGACTTGGTTTAGGGAAAGATTATATTTTGATGAGAGTGATGAGATTACTTTTAAAACTTAATGGTTTAAAGGAAGTGTCAGTTAAAAAAGTGGCTAGAAATTTAGGTATTACAGAAGAAAAAATATTAGAATATAACCTATAATATAAGATATGTTTATGATATACTATGAAAATCATTTAGGTGATTATGGCAAAAGAATTAGAAGATACTGGAATAGTGCCTGCAGGTGATGATGAAACGAGTGTTATTGGGCAGGATTTAATAAAGAAGTATGGTAGCAAACGAGGCGCAGCAGCTGGAGCAAGTTTTTTAACACGTAGAAAGGATGGTAGTTTGCCTATGAAAGGCAATACGCGATTATTGAGACATTTGGTAGAGGCAGGATCAAGGCGAGAGTTTAGGTCTGCCGTGGGTGGGATGGCTGGAATATTAATTAATATGTATAAAGCAGAAGAAATAAGTCTTAGAATTTTACGGGTGCGGATAAATAAGATATTAAAGTATGATCAAGAACCTGATTGCAATGAGGTTCGATTAGCGATTGAAAGTCTTGGGGAGGATGGAGAGCTTTTGTTTGAGTTGCTGAGCATACAAGCATCAGTCAAACTAGGTAAACCTGATTTAGATTATTGTAGTGCAAATAAACTAGCTAGATATATCGGAAGATTATCATCGGCAGTGTCACATCAAGGAGATAGTGTCAAACGGAAAAGAGAAAGTGGTTTGCGAGTGACTGAGTCTTTGGCTTTAAGCTTTACGATTCCTAAAAGAGACTTAAGAGAGGTAGTGGGAATGGTGATTGATAGATATGAGGAAGGAGAGTTGGTTGATGATGATAATGAGGAATCAAGTAATATTTTAATTGGTGTGTCCAAGGCTTTAATAAATAAGGATGGCGAGATACCATTCAGTGTTGAAGAATCGCTGAATATGTTGATTGAACATGGAAGTGAGAGTGCGGTAACTTTTCTGAATTGCTTAAATCAGGAAGTGGGGTCAGAACTATATGACTGAAGCCTTGAAAGATAGTTTGCCAGTTATAGGAATAGATGTAGAGAGGCGACAAAAGTGGATAGAAGATATAGGCACGGTGATTGATGATGAAGTATTAATTTATTTAGAAAGACATAGAGCTGTTATGCCTAGTTTTCAAGATGGAGGGTATGATTTGGCGGCGGAGATATTGATTACTGTTTTTAAGCAAACAATAGAAAGCCAAGAAGAAGCACCTTGGGGCCGAGGAGATATTCGAGAGACTGTAAGAAAAGGATTAAAAAATCGACAAGGATGGGTTAAGCAAACAAAAGGAGTTTTAGGAAAAATGGGGGCTTCAGGTATAAGATTTGATTTATTTATTCCTCAAGTTGTTTATGAAAAATCCAAGATTGAGTTAACCTTTTTTCCAAGACAAAAAGATTTTTTAACTGTAAATAGTTTATTGAGTGTTGTAAATACTCGGCAAGCGGCGTTAAGTCGGCTAGCTCCAGTAGTATTATCTAATGCACTAGAAATGGATTTATCTGAAAAAGAGGTTAATGAAAGAATGCCAAGTTTAAGGAAAAAGGCAATGCTTTTAAGGGGGGTGGTGGTAACTACATTAGTGGAAGATTTTTTGGGAGAGTCAGTATCTCCATTATTTGTAAATGTGTCAACGATTGAGTTATTAGAAGTTGTAGCTGAGAAGTTAGCATTAGTAGATCAAGATGAGTATTTTCAAACAATGGCTAAAAGGTTAGTAAATTCTTTTGAGATTAGAGAAGGAGATGAAGAGATTATGACAACTTTGTTTCACGGTTATTTACAGCAAACAATGAAGATGGTGGAAAGTTGGTTGAGATCTCCAGCTAGGTTAGAAGATAAACGAAGCACTAGTCGGTATTGGAAAAGGTTAATGGGTATATTTAAGGGATTACCGATTGAGCCGTTTTCAACGGAAGAACAGCCCTTGATTATTAGTGCTTCTGACATGGAAGGTTTAGTGGTTTCGGAGCGACCACCATTATGGGCAAATGGAGTGAAGATGAATGAGATGTTATTTCCAAGTGAGGATGATTTAAGGCTGATGCTACAAATACTGCGACATTCATTGACGAGGATTGATCCTGATAAAATGGAGAAATTAGATCAAGGGGTTAGATCATGGCAGCATTACACTATGATTAAGAAAGGTCATCCAAAGAGAATTGAAAATGGTCAGGCTAAGATAGGAGAATTAGAAGAGTTGATTGTGCCAGGTACTAAGAGGATGAGTTTAGAAAAAGCAAATGCTGAGGTGTTTAGCTTAACTGGAGAGCTGACAGCAGCTAAGGGGAAATTAAATAAGTATAAGGAGTGGATAGATGACAATAAGGTGATTAGAAAAGAGCTGAGCAGGTTTGGTGATTTAAGATATTCAACCACTAACCCGAAAATTATGAAAGCTTGTTTAAATGTCGCTGTAGAAATAACTAGGGGGAAACTATTGCCTTTATCTAAACGGATTATGGAACAAAATGATCGTTTAAGAACCACACCAAGCTGGACTCTTTTTAAAGATCAGTTAACTGGTGAACCATGGCGAGATTATACTCAAGCACCAGCAATAAAAGCGGAGTTAGATTTAATAGAGGAGTGGTTAGTAGAAATGGAAGAAGATATAGATAAATCTTTACCAGATGAGATTATGGATGATAAGGATTCAATTGCTGGGTTTATGTCCTGGTGGGCAGAGAACAATCCAGAATTAGGTAAAGGTCTTACTCATAGAGAATTGATAAATTTATATTTTCAACAAAAGGAAGGGATTATGTTTGCAGAAGAAGGTAATTATAACTGGCAAGATTTTCGCTTTTGGATATTAGATGATATTCAGCAAAGAAAGATAGTTTTAACGGAGTTATTAGATGGGGTTGAGGTTCGTGATGGTTTAATTGATAGGCAGACTAAAACAAAGACAATTCTGACTGCGATTGAAGACGGAGCTACAGTTAAAATGATTAGGCAAGATTATAGAGATGAATTGAGTTTGTCTGGATGGGAAGTTATTTTAAATGAAAGACGTATAGGCTGTTTAGATAAAAAAATTGAAAGGAATTTAACTTCATCTAAGACTGAATTTAGGCAGGCTAAACAACTTTTAGAACTATTTAGTAAATGTCCGGCTTATGATTTTAAGATTCCAAAATGGATTGAGTTAGGAGAGAAAATAGTAGTTGAACTACAAAAAAAACCAGAGTCAGCTGGAGCAGCTTCAGAGATGCTAAGACTGTTATTTAAAGAGAGAAAAAACATTTTTTTATTATGGAATGAAGCTGAAGGATTAAGTTTAAGAGAATTTATGAGGGGATTGAAGTTAAGATTACAGGTAGCAGAAGCTATTATAGAAAAATCAACAGCTAGAAAAGAACACTCAAAATTATTAATGGAGTTGGAAGAAGCTAAAAGTATAGCTAGGAATATTATGGTTCAAAATGAATTGAAAAAAACCAAGTCTTTGATGAGATCGTTTAAGAGAGAGTTGTCTAAAATTGATGAATATTTAGTTAGGAGAATGCAGGAGTTAGATCTTGCGGTTGATAAAAAAAGGTTTAAGAACTAATAGTTGGTAAAAGGATTGTTATATTAGTCTTTTTTACTATTTTGCAGGGGCTAGTGGATGAAGTTAGGATTTGGTTTAGTATTGGTCGTGAGTGATTATATCAGTAAATAAGATTGTGTTATTTACAATACTAAAGGTAATTCTTAAGTTTTTTTCTATCCAAAAAGAATATTCATTGGCTCTTTTGCCGCTAAGTTTGTGTAGTTTAAGAGAAGGATGTTGCGGGTTTTTTTTGAGAAAGGAAATTTGTTTTTTTAACTTTGGAGTTAATTGAGGGCTTTTCTTAAGTTTTCTTGAAAGATTTTTATCAAAATGAGCAGTAGTTTTGATTTTCATTCAACTTAATAAGCTGTCGAAGTATTGGTCAATATCTTTAATTTCTTTAGTTTTACCATCTTTATGGTCTTGTAGTGCCTTGAGAGCTATTTTTTCTCTATTTTTACTCATTTTAAAAACAGGGATATTAACATCTTTAACATCATTGATAACTAAGTGTCTGATGTAAGTGGCTAATCCCAAATCAAATTTTTCAGCCTTACTTTTAAGATGTAAGTATAGATTTTGGGGAAGAGTAATTTTGATTTGAGTGGCAAGAGAATTAGTCATAGTACTATTTTAGTGTCAAAATAAGTACTTGTCAAGGACTAAAATGGTACTTTTCTTGGTTTTGCAGGGGCTGGTTCTTCGATTAACTCAGGATAAATGGACGAAGTTAGAACTTGGTTTATGGATAGATTTGCACTTTAATCTTATAGTAATTGTTTTTAACTTATTATATAATTTCCCATACCATATGAAAAAAGGCCCAGAAGCTAAAACGTCTAGTCAAATACTTAGCGAAACTTCAGCAAGAAAAAATTCTGAAGACCCCACATTAGTTGATTTATTATCAACCCCAGGATTAGGTCGTGTGCAAAAAGAAGGAGCAAGAGGTTACTTATATTTTTTAAGACAAGGTTGTAAGACGAAATGTTTGTCTACTGATATAAAAGGAAGAATAACTTAATCTTTTATATTGTTATGAATCTCTAAGCAGGGCCGCCAGGGGTCGAACCTGGGAGAAGAGTTTTGGAGACTCTCATGATACCACTTCATCACGGCCCTATTAGATATATTTTAACATATTGATTTTGAGTATTCCTCAGCGTAGGATAGTTGAGCATGAAAGTCTTAAAGTTTGGAGCAGTTTGGTGTTCGGGTTGTTTGGTGATGCGGCCTAGGTGGCAGAAGATAGAGACTGATATGCCTGATCTGGAGACAGAGTATTATGATTTTGATAAAGATAAAGAGAAGGTGAAGGAGTTTAAGATTTCAGATGGCAAGTTGCCGGTGTTTGTGTTTGTAGATAAGAAGGGCAAGGAGCTGGTTCGGGTGTCAGGCGAGGTAGCTAAGAAAAAGCTGATAGAATTAATTGAGAAGCATAAGGATAAGTGATGCTAAAGCGTTTAATTGTTTGGTTATTAGGCTTAGTTTTGATATTAAGCCTAGGTTCGTCGGCTAAGGCAGCAGACAAGATAGTGGTAGAGTTTTTTCACTCAAGTACTTGTCAATATTGTATTAAAGAGAATAAGTTTTTAAAGAAGCTGGGAAGAGAACATAAAGAGATGAAGGTGAAGAGTTATGAGGTTAGCCAGCCATATAGTCGGCGGTTATGGGAGGAAGCAGGTGAGAGGTTGGGGGTGGCAGTAGGATCGGTGCCGTTTACAGTCATAGGTGATAAACATTGGGCGGGTTTTGATGAGGAAACTACTGGTAAGGAGATTGAGGCAGCGGTGCTGGAGGCATTAGGAGAGTTAGAGAAAGAGTCAGCTAGCGAGACGGGTAAGCTGAAGCTGCCATTTGTGGGCAAGGTTGATCCTAAGACTTTATCTTTGCCAATTCTGACGTTTTTAGTGGCATTACTGGATGGGTTTAATCCATGTGCGATGTGGACTTTGTTGTTTTTGATTAGCTTG
>SDBT01006487.1_pt1 | contig 19405 bp, 21 predicted proteins | sample 2277101 | NCBI WGS metagenome assembly SDBT01 (sample SAMN10404973, study PRJNA504765) | marine sediment metagenome | isolation source: marine sediment core GS10_PC15, 103 cmbsf | place: Arctic Ocean: Southern Knipovich Ridge | collected 2010 | reverse complement strand
TTGTCGACATCCTCGCGTTCCTCCTTCCTGGATAACGGCCTTGTTACCCAGTAAGGATAGAGGATGTCGGCCTTTCTATATACCCTCATCTAAGCTGAGGTACTCATTTGTCAGATGAACCGTAAATACATCACTTGTAAATACGTTCCCCATCCGGGCAGCGCGCTTCCCTGACACGAGCGAGGCCCGGGAACTAACATTCTTGCGGGGGCCGGGAACGGTCAAAATGCGGACGATGCTTGAAGTATTGCTTACACAAGCACTTAGGAAGATGACGCTCTCGTACGAGGCGACTACATTTCTTGTCATACGGGCAGGGCAGCCATGCTGAACCGGTCACGGGATGCACTGCAAGCTCGTGAGTTCGAGCATCCGGCGGCACTACTCCGGGATAACGGTCCGTGCGATCTCCTGCATCCTCTCCCAGTTCTCCTGCAGCGTCCCTGCACTGAAGAGATAGGATCCCACGTTGAGGATGTCGGTTCCTGCCAGGCGCGCCACCCGACCCGTCTCCGGGTTCATCCCCCCGTCGACCTCGACCAGGATATCCGGGCTGAGGCCCTTCAGAACGCGCACCTTCTCCAGCACCTCCGGGATGAACTCCTGCCCTTGCCGGCCCGGATGGACTCCCATGACGATCACCAGCTCCACCCGGGCCAGGAGCTGCTTGACCGCCCCTACGGGGGTGTCGGGGTTGAGGGCCAGACCGGGCACCATGCCGAGCCGCCGTATTTCCCCTATGTCGCGCTCCGGGTCTGCCACGGGCTCTATGTGGAATACCACCGACCGCGCGCCGCAGCGCGCGAAATCCTCGATGTACCCCCGGGGTTCCATCACCATCAGGTGCACTTCCATCTCCGACCGCATCGACACCTGTTCCACGTCGCCCGCACCGATGCTCTGCGCCGGCACGAACATCCCGTCCATGATGTCCACCTGTATGACCGGGGCCATGGGCTCGAGCTGCCGGATCCTGTCGCGGAACACCTCCGGGTCATCGGTAAGCACAGAAGGCACGATTCTCCCCTCACGCTGCTTCATGCGTCTCCTCCCTGCGCCGGCTGCCGCCTCCGGCCTCAGCCCACCACTGCCGGCACTCTCCTGTTGCGCACAGGCCTGTGGTCGAGTAGAATAGTCACCCACGCTGCCATGCAGAATAGCATAAGGACGCTAAAAAGCAAACTGGATAGGACGGGAGAGCTGCTGCTCGCGGTAAGGGTGCAGTCCGGGGCAAGCTGCGAAGGGATGGAAGTGGAGGAGGACGGCACTCTCAAGGTAAAGGTCCGGGCTCCCCGCGAGAAGGGGAAGGCCAACAAGCGCCTTGTCGACATGCTCTCCAGGGCATTCGGCGCCCCCAGGTCAGGCATCGTGATATTGAGAGGCCTTTCGAGCACGAGGAAACGGGTTCGGATAGAGCGGTGACGGCTGCACGCGGCTCCGCCCCGCGCAGCCGCATGCAGCCGCGCACTTGAAGACAGCGAAGAAGGAGGCGACAGATGGCAAAGGGAAAGAAGCGCAGGAAGCTGAGATGGCGATCGAAGAAGGGCAGCCACGGCAAGAAGCCCGCATGCTAGAAGCCGGCTGGAGAAGATCTCTCCCGCTCGAAGAGTCCCGGTAGTACCCGGCAGCACGCGAAATGGCACCACCGGGATACTGCCGCGCTTGAGGCCGGGGCACAGGATACGACTGCGGAAACGGGGAGGAGGTTGTTCAGAGATGGCGGACGATACCGGCAAGGGACTGAACAGGGCCGAGCTGGAAGAACTCGCGGTGAACACCATCCGCGCACTTGCGATGGATACGGTCCAGAAGGCCGATTCAGGACATCCCGGGATGCCCATGGGGATGGCTGATGTGGCCTACGTCCTGTGGACCAAGTTCTTGAAGCACAGCCCTGCCGACCCGGTATGGCCTGACCGCGACCGTTTCGTGCTTTCAGCGGGCCACGGCTCCGCCCTCCTCTACAGCCTGCTGCATCTTTCCGGCTACCCGCTGTCACTGGAAGACCTGAAGCAGTTCCGCCAGCTGGGAAGCCGCACGCCCGGTCACCCGGAACACGACCCGGAGATCGGAATAGAGACGACCACGGGTCCTCTCGGACAGGGCGTCGGCAACGGCGTGGGGATGGCTCTTGCCGAGGAGATGCTGAGGGAGCTCTTCAGCGCAGGCGGGTTCTCCCCCATCGACCACTATACCTACGCGATAGTAAGCGACGGCGACCTGATGGAAGGCGTAGCATCAGAGTCCGCTTCCCTTGCCGGCCACCTGGGCCTCGGCAGGCTGATATACTTCTACGACGACAACCACATCACCATCGAGGGGTCCACCGACCTGGCGTTCAGCGAGGACGTCAAGAAGCGTTTCGAGTCCTACGGCTGGCATGTCCTGCGCATCGACGGGCACGACCGCAAGGCCATCGCCCGCGCGACACGCAAGGCACAGGCCGAGGCCTCCAGACCGACCCTCATCATCTGCCGCACGCACATCGCCTACGGGAGTCCCGCAAAGCAGGACACTGCTGGCTCTCACGGCTCCCCGCTGGGAGAGGACGAGGTGCGGGCCACGAAAGAGAACCTGTCGTTCCCCGTCGAGCCGGCGTTCCTCGTACCGGGGTCAGTGCGCCGCCGCTTCTCTGCCAGGCGCAGAAAGCTGGAGAAGATACGGGAGGACTGGCAGGAAGCGCTCTCGAGCTGGCGCAGCGCCAACACGGACAAGGCCGCCCTGTGGGACTCGGTGATGGACGCCCGCGTGCCCGACGACCTCGCGGCAGCACTCCCGGAATTCGAGACGGGCTCGGCCGTCGCAACACGCAGCGCCTCCGGCGAGACGCTGCAAGCACTCGCCGCCCGGCTCCCGGGCCTCGTAGGCGGCTCGGCCGACCTCGCCCCGTCCAACAACACCGAACTGAAGGGGATCGGCCATGTAGGCCCCCGGTCTTTCTCGGGCCGCAACCTCCACTTCGGCATCCGTGAGCACGGGATGGGCGCCATCATGAACGGCATGGCCATCCACGGGGGACTCATCCCCTACGGGGCCACCTTTCTCATCTTCTCCGATTACATGCGGCCCGCGATAAGGCTCGCCGCCATGATGAAGCAGCGCGTGATCTACGTCTTTACGCACGACAGCATTTTCCTCGGCGAGGACGGCCCGACCCACCAGCCCATCGAGCATGCGGCGGCGCTGCGTACGATCCCGGACCTCACCGTGATAAGGCCGGCGGACGCGGCGGAGACCGCCCAGGCATGGGTCGTAGCAGTCGAGAACATCGACGGGCCCACGGCCCTCCTGCTATCCCGCCAGAAGCTGCCCGTACTGGACCGCTCGGTGCTGGCCGGGGCCTCCGGCATCAGGCAAGGGGCCTATACCCTCCTCGGCGCGCAGGTCGGGTCTCCCGACATCCTGCTGCTGGCCTCCGGGTCAGAGGTACATACGGCCGTGGAGGCAGCCGGCATCCTCAAGGACAGGGGTAAGAGCGCGCGAGTGGTCAACATGGCAAGCTGGGAGCTTTTCGAGAAGCAGCCCGAGTCCTACCGCCAGGAGGTGCTCCCGCCCGGGGCGCCGCTCCGGCTCGCCGTCGAGGCAGGCCGTTCCATGGGCTGGGAACGCTACACGGGGCCGTTCGGCGACTCCATCACGATGGAACGCTTCGGTGCATCGGCCCCCTACAAGGCTCTCGCCGAGAAGTTCGGTTTCACGGCTGAGAGCATCGCTGCCCGGGCCTCCGCGATGATAGACTCCTTCCCGGCTGCCGCCAGGGACGCAGCGCGCACGCTGGATGCGGCAGCAGGGAACAGGTAGGAAGGAGAACCAGGTGGGACTCCTGCTGACAGGCGCCCGCGTCGTGACGCCGCAGGGCGAGATCTCCCCTGCAGAGGTCCTCATCTCCGGCAGCACGATCTCCGAGGTGGCCGACGCCGGGAAATGCCGCAGGCCGACGGACGCACGCGTCGTGGAGCTCGGCGGCCGCAGGGTCATCCCCGGACTGATAGACCTGCACGCCCAGGCCGGAGGCGGCAGCGACATACTCGACGGCACGGATGAGGCGTTCCTCACCATCGCCCGCACCCATGCGCGCGAGGGGACCACCTCGTTCCTCGCCACGTCGGTGGCCGAGCCGGCCCGCAGGGAGCAGCCACACCTGCGTAACGCAGCCCGCTTCGTGGAAAGACCCACCGGCGGCGCTACCGCCCTGGGCATCCACCTGGAAGGCCCTTTTGTAAACCCTGAGAAGCGGGGGATGGTCCAGCCCCAGTCCATATGCCCGCCGGACATCGACGTGCTCAAGAGGATCGAGGACGAGTGCGAAGGTACGTTGCGGATGATGACCCTTGCACCCGAGCTCGCGGGGATGGGGGAGATCGTGCCTGAGCTTACCGGCCGAGGTGTCATCTGTTCGCTCGGGCACACCGCGGCCACTTACAAAGAAGCCTGCCGGGGTATCGAATGGGGCATACGCCACTCGACACACCTTTTCAACGCGATGACCCCTGTACATCACCGGGAGCCCGGCGCAGCCCTTGCGGTGCTGCTAGACCCCCGCTGCAGCATGCAGCTCATCGCAGACGGGGCCCACCTGCACCCGGCTATCCTGAGAGCGGTGACCACGATCGCCGGGCCGGGCCGCATAGCGCTCATCACGGATTCCATCCGTTCGCTCGGCCTCGGGGACGGGACCTACAGCTATCTCGGGATGACCTACGAGAGCCGTGACGGGGTGGGCCGCAACAAGGACGGCACCCTGATCGGTTCGGGTGTTCCGCTCATCGGGCACCTGCGGAACATGATGCAGCTGGCAGGCGTCTCTTTTCCCGACGCCCTTGCAATGGCCTCCTCCACTCCTGCCCGTATCCTGGGCCTCGCCGGGCGCAAGGGGACGATAGAGCCGGGAAGAGATGCCGATCTCGCTGTGATAGACGACGACTTCAAGGTCTCAATGACCGTCGTAGGCGGAGAAGTAGTGTTCAAAGAGTAGATATCCATACAGAGTTTGCAACGCGAACTCAGAGGTCAGCTCCTAAGGTTCCCAGCGATGCTGAGCGGTTCGCACCGCGAACTCAGTATGCGGCTCAGACACGCAAGCGTGGAGTTTGCGCTGCCATACACGAGTTCGCAACGCCCATAGACAGAGTTTGCAGAGCAAACTCGAAGCGCAGCCCCTCAGGTTCCTGGCAACGCTGCGCCAAGGTCCACAAGCACCCTGCCGCCGTTCAGCGCCCCCCGGGCAAGCACGCCGCTGCCGTTCGAACGGATCTCGTAGTGCTTGAGCCCATTGGGATGCCTGAAGCTGACAGCCACATCCTTCATCGGCCGGCCGGCCGGGCAGTCCAGGTAGACCTGCAGCGTGCTGTCGGTGACGCGAGTGCGGATGGTGAGGGCCTCCCGCGCCACCCACCACCTGGAGAACTGCCTCAAGGTAGGCGTCCATACGTCGGGGGAGACGGCCTTGGAAAGGAAGTCGTCCAGAAGTTCCAGCCGGTGGTTCGAAGTGAGCGGCTCGAGGTGTGAGAGCAGGACCAGCGCGCCGCCGCGTTCCCGGTACTCCTGGAACCGGGACGTCAACGCTCTCAGCACTTCCCTCCTGGGCCAGGGGATATGGAAGTAATCCCCCTCGCACAGAAACTCCAGCAGCGTCAATCCCTTCAGCCGGAACGGGTAGTACTGGCTTTCAGGAAGCCGACGCGACAACCCGCGCCGGAGAGGATGAAGCCTGCCGTTGGAGCCGTAACTGAACCCCTGCTCCTCCAGGATGCGCAGTGTCTCGAAGTCCAGGGAGAAGCCGGGAGCACGGAAACCATCCACCTCGTAACCCGCGTCCTGGAGTATCTCGCGCCCGCAGAGGATCCTCAGGCGCCTCTCCTCGCCAGGCAGGCTGCGAAACTCCCGGTAGCCGATCTTGCCCAGGTTGGGGCCTCCCGCGAACTTGTGCGTCAGCCCGTGCTGGGCCATCTCGTGCCCGTCCCGCTCGGCTTCCCGGAGAAGCCCGGCGATCTCGTCGTGGCTCTCTATCGGAAGCTGCCCGCGATACCCGGGGATGACGAAGAACACTCCCGGCACCCCATGGCGGCCCAGGACATCGAGCACGCGCCGGACGCGTGCGGGATCAGTGAGCTTGTGGATGTCGTCGTTGGTGAAGACCAGGGCGCAGTTCCGCCCTCCAGGGTAGGTCGCTACTTCCACAGGCCCGTCGTCCGCCAGGAAACGGGGCGGGGCCGAGGGGAGAGTCTCGAGGATCCTGACCAGTTCCCCGGGGCGCCGGCTGCGAGGCTCTGAAGGAACGGCCGCGGCCTGACCTTCGACCACTGCCAGGCTGCCGCCTCCCTCAGGCGATTGCTCGAACCGCGTTCTTGACGTGTCCACCTCAACGACAGTATAATTGTCCGCATGGGCACTGTCAAGGCAGAACCCGGCCGGGGAGAAGATGTGAAACAGGGTACTGTAGTAGCCGTATGCACGAGCAAGAAGAAGGGCACCCCCAAGACGGACGTGGGTGAAGCAATGCTCAGGAAGGACCACGGTATCGAGGGCGATGCCCACGCGGGCCCGAAGGGACACCGCCAGGTGAGCCTGCTGGCGGAGGAGTCGATCGGCAGGATGCAGGAACTGGGCCTGGCAGTCGGTCCCGGCGACTTCGCGGAAAACTTCACCACGCGCGGGCTGGAACTACCCTCCTTGCCCATCGGGACATGCCTGGAGGTGGGTCAGGAAGTACTGCTGGAAGTGACACAGATCGGGAAGGAATGCCCGAGCCCCTGCGGCGTCTACAGGAGGATCGGGCGGTGTGTGATGCCGGAAGAAGGCATCTTCTGCAGCGTGAAACGCGGCGGCCGCGTGCAAACGGGAGATGCCGTGACAGTCGGACCTGAGAGCCCGGGAAAGACCCGGCCTGCAAGGAGGATACCATGACCAGGGAAGATGTGGGAAAAGTACTCGAGCAGGAAGTTGCCCCGTTCCTCGCCTCACACGGAGGAGGCGTTGAGCTTCTCGATGTGACAGAGGACGGGACCGTCAAGGTCAAGCTCACCGGAGCATGTTCCGGGTGCCCGGGGGCGCGGATGACTATGGAAAACCTCGTCGCCGATGCTATTAAGGCGAAGCTGCCGGATGTGAAGGAAGTGGAAGCAGAATTCTAAACACCGCTGCCAGCACGGGCAGCATATGACGTCTTAGATAGACCAGCCGTCGCGGCGGTATTGCTCTGCCTACCCGGCGCTATGAGGAGACAAGGATGTCCGGAATAAACCAGATCATCCGCGATGTGCGCGCGTACCCGCTGGCGCACTCCGCGACCACGGCGCGCGCTGTGGGAGTGACCCTGGCGGTCGCAGCAACGGCACTGGGAGCTTTCGTGCGTATCCCGCTGCCGATGACCCCTGTGCCCGTCACGCTCCAGACACTGTTCGTCCTGCTGTCCGGCGCGGTCCTCGGCCGCCGTCTCGGCGGGCTGAGCCAGGGCATCTACTTCTTGCTCGGCGCAGCCGGGCTGCCGCTCTTAGCGGGCGGCCAGGGAGGGGTGGGCTACCTCGCCACAAGTGCGACCGCCGGATACCTGGTGGGCTTCATGGCGGCGGCATGGGTGGTCGGGCACGTGAGCACCATGGAGCGGCTCGCGCCCCGGGCAAGGATGCCGCTCGCAATGGCTGCCGGGACTGTCGTGATATACCTCATCGGGGCCGCATGGTTCAAGCTAGCGACAGGAGCCGGATTCGCAAGCATATGGCAGCAGGGGGTTCTGCCCTTCCTGCCCCTGGATGTGTGCAAACTCGCGCTCGCGGCAGCCGCGGCAGGCCGACTCCGGCACCGTTTCGAAGAAGCCTGCAAGGGCCCTGCCTGACGGAGAGCAGCGGGGAGGAGCAAAGTGGAACAGAAGAAGAGGATAGTCCTGACATTCCCCCACAAGCTGGTCGACCAGCCCATCATCTACCGACTCATAAAGGACTACGACCTGATGGTCAACATCCTCAGGGCACGGGTGACACCGCGTGAAGAGGGCCGGCTGGTGATGGAGCTCACGGGCGCAAAGAGCGCGATAAAGCAGGGCATGAAGTACCTGGACGACCTGGGAGTCCAGGTCGAGGAGGTCGTACAGGACATCCAGTGGCATGAAAACCGCTGCACCAGTTGCACGGCCTGTATCTCCTCGTGCCCTACCAACGCACTCTGGGTGGACCGTAAGTCGATGAAGGTCTCCTTCGACAAGGAGAAGTGCATCCTGTGCGAACTGTGCATAACGGTCTGCCCTTACCGGGCCATCGAGATACAGTTCTGACGGCCCCGGCGCGGTACTGATGATAGAAGAAGGCGTTGTAGAGAAAACAGACGGGCAATATGCAACGGTGCGCTTGAAAGCAACAGACGCTTGTGCGGCGTGCGGGCTGTGCCGGGCAACTGGCGGCGGGCTGATGCTCATCCGGGCCCACAACCCCGTAGCCGCCCGGCCGGGAGACAGGGTCCGTGTCATAGCAGGCTCCGCCACCGCGGCCAGTGGCGCGACCATGCTCTACATGATACCGCTTGGCATCTTCATCGCGGGCGCGTTGCTCGGCCACTGGTCGGCCATGAGGCTGGATCTTGCAGGAGACCCCGGCCTGGTCAGCCTGGCAGTCGGAGTCGCCTTTCTCGCCGTGTACTACATCGCACTGCGCCGGAGGGAGAGTCGCCGCGTCGTCGACGCACCGACTATCATAGGCCTTGCGAAAACAGGGGCAAGTCCTCCGGACGGGTAACCTGCCCACGGCAAGCAAGCATCCCGCCTGCTTTTTGAGGGGCGGGGCCTCACGCATACCGGCCACACCGGGACCACAGGGGTTCCAGGACAAGCGACATGAAACGCATCTACATGGACCACAATGCGACCACCCCTACGGACGGGCACGTGCTCGAAGCGATGGCGCGCACCGCAACGCAGTGTTTCGGCAACCCCTCCAGCATACATTCTTTTGGGCGGGAGGCGAGGATGGTGGTGGAGGAGGCCCGAGAGCAAGTGGCCCGGCTGATAGGCGCCGCTCCGCAGGAGATAGTCTTCACCAGCGGCGGCACGGAAGCAAACAACCTGGCGATCAGGGGCTCAGCCCTTGCAGCCGGGAAGAAAGGGACGCAGGTCATCACTTCGGCGGTGGAGCATCACGCAGTCGTCGAGACATGCCAGGCGCTCGAAGCTTTCGGCTTCCGCGTCACGATGCTTCCGGTTGACTCCCGCGGCCTGGTCTCCCCTCAGGACCTGAAGCAAGCGATAGGCAACGGGACCGCTTTGGTCAGCATCATGCATGCCAACAACGAGGTCGGAACAATAGAACCTGTCCGCGAGCTAGCCGCGGTAGCCCGGGAGCACGGCATCCCGTTCCACACGGACGCGATACAGTCTGCCGGCAAGATCCCCGTGAACGTCGATGAGCTCGGAGTGGACTTGCTCTCGCTCTCGGCTCATAAGTTCAACGGGCCGAAAGGAGCAGGTGCACTCTACGTGCGCAGGGGGACCAGGCTTGCAGCGCAGATGCACGGCGGGCATCAGGAGAAGCGGCGCAGGGCCGGCACGGAAAACGTCGCGGGGATAGCCGGCCTTGGAGAAGCCGCAGGAATAGCGGCAGAGAAAGCGGAAAGCGAATCGCCGCCGTCCCCCGGTCTGCGCGACCGGCTCGAGGCAAAGATCAGGGAGCGCATAGCCCATATCACCATCCACGGAAGCGGCGCGCCCCGGCTACCCAATACTGCAAATATCTCCTTTGCCTTTGTGGAGGGAGAGGCTATAATCCTCAACCTGGACCTCAAGGGGATTGCCGTCTCCACCGGGTCGGCGTGCAGCTCCGGGTCCTTGGAACCGTCCCACGTGCTAGTCGCCATGGGCACAGCGGTGCAGGACGTTCAGGGCTCCGTAAGGTTTTCTCTGGGGAAAGGGAACACGGAGGGAGAGGTCGACACTGTAGTGGAAGAACTGGAAGGTATCATCGAGCGGCTTCGCGCCATGTCGCCGCTCTGCACTGAGGAGAGATGAACCCGGAAGGAAGCATGCTTGAAAGGAGCAGACAGATATGAAGAAGGACAAGGTCATCTTCAGCAAGGTCGGTGAGAAAGAAGTAACACGCGCCATCGTCGGGGAGTTCTCGCGGCAATTCCAAGATTATGTTGAGAGCGACTGCATAATCGTCGGAGCCGGCCCGAGCGGCCTGATGGCCGGCAGGGATCTCGCCGCCGCCGGCATCAAGACGCTGATCGTGGAGCGCAACAACTACCTGGGCGGGGGGTTCTGGATCGGCGGGTACCTGATGAACAAGGTGACGGTCCGAGCGCCCGGGCAAGAGATACTGGAGGAACTCGGGGTCCCCTTCATCATGGCGGAAAAGGGTCTCTACGTGGCCGACGGTCCCCATGCCTGCTCCAAGCTCATCGCGGCGGCCTGCGATGCGGGGGTGAAGTTCGCCAACATGACCCTCTTCGACGACGTGGTCCTTCGCGAGGAGAACAGGGTAGCCGGAGCCGTCATAAACTGGACGCCCATATCAGCCATGCCGCGCGAGATAACCTGCGTGGACCCGGTAGCCATAGAGTCCAGCCTGGTCATCGACGCGACGGGACATGACGCCTGCGTCGTCAAGAAGCTGGAAGAGCGCGGCCTGATCAAGACCCGCGGCTTCGGCGCCATGTGGGTAGAGAGGTCGGAAGACCTCCTCGTCGAGCACACCGGCGAAGCGCATCCGGGCCTCGTCGTCATGGGCATGGCAGTGGCGACCCTGTACGGCCTCCCCCGGATGGGTCCGACTTTCGGAGGGATGCTGGTGTCGGGCCGCCGCGGCGCGGAGGTCGCGCGGGAGATACTCAAGCGCTGATGAAGCAGTGGCTCGTCCGCCCGGAGTCGGTGTTCCTTTACGACGAGGGGACAACCCCGGAACTCTTCGTAGGCGCCCTGGCGGAGTACGGGCGGGCGACCTTTCCGGGGCTTCGCCTGGAGGCCAGGGGAGAGTTCTTCCAGGAAACGTTTGACGTTTCCAGGCGCAGCGCCTCCCTGGACAACCGCTCCCGGCTTGACGGGCTGGCTCACACGCTCGCGGCGACCCGGGTCACGGGACCAGGACCGGACAGCCCCGAGGTCGAGCCCATGCCCGCCGAGATCAGCTACGAAAAACGCCGGCTGACGGAACCCTCGGGAAAAGGCGCAGGCATACTTTACGATGCATTGGCCCTGCAGGCAGCCTACGGGTCGGTCCTCGCACAGGCGGCGCGGAGCGCCGGGAAACTGCACATCGTCTTTACGGACCGGCTCTTCGGAAGCCTGGACGAGGGGGATGCAAGGGTCCACGCTCGGGCAGTCGTGCTCGGCCCTGTATCGCTCATATCGACGACCGGCATCGTGGAGGCCCCAGCACGGCCGCGGGAGTACTACCTGCTGCGCAACGAGATGAACCGCCTGGGACGCGGGGACCTGGGACTGGTGGAGGCAAAGCAGGCATTCGAGGGAGATATCATAGACTACGGCGACCGGCGCATGACAGAGGTAGCGAAGGGATACATCATGCAGGCCATCATATACATGGCAACGGGAGAGCCGTTCTGCAGTGACGCCTCGTGCAGGCTCTTCAACGCGCACTGGCAGAAGGAACTCATCGCTGCCCAGCTCGGGCAGGGCCCGGAGTTCTGTTCGTACCACACTGAAGTATTAGAAGAACTGGCAAAGACATACAGGGCAGGGTCATGAAAGCAATAGTGCTTCTCTCAGGCGGCCTGGACAGCACGCTGGCTGCAAAGGTCATGCTCGAGCAAGGGATAGAGCTCGAGGCGCTCAACTACATGACGCTTTTTTGCACCTGTACGCCGCGCTCCAGCTGCCAGAGCTCCGCAAAGACCGCGACCGATCAACTCCACATACCCTTGAGGACGATAAGCGTGACGAAGGAGTTCATGGACGTCGTGCGCGACCCGCCGCACGGGTACGGCCGTAACATGAACCCCTGCATAGACTGCCGCATACTTATGCTCAAGAAGGCGCGCGCTATCATGGAAGAGTCCGGTGCATCCTTCCTGGTGACCGGCGAGGTCCTTGGCGAGCGCCCGATGTCACAGAGGCGTGACGCGCTTCGTATAGTGGAGCGGGATTCCGGCCTGGAAGGGCTCATACTGCGGCCATTGTCCGCGAGGCTCCTCCCTCCGACGATACCGGAGAAAGAGGGCTGGGTGGACCGGGAGAAACTGCTCGCCATCTCCGGGCGATCGCGTAAGCCCCAGATAGCGCTTGCAGCCCAGTACGGCCTCCAGGACTACCCGTGCCCGGCGGGAGGCTGCCTCCTGACAGACTCGCGGTTTGCCGCGCGGCTGAGGGACCTGCTCAAGCACACGGGTGAGACCAGCATGTCCGACATCCGGCTTCTCAAGATAGGCCGCCACTTCAGGCTCTCTGAGAAGCTGAAGGCGGTCGTCGGACGAGACAAGGACGAGAACGAGCACCTGGAACGGCTGATGCGCGATGACGATCTCTGGATGAAGGCGACCGACTTCGAAGGCCCACTCACGCTCCTCAGGGGTGCGCGCACGAAGCAGGACGAACTGGTCGCCGCGGGCATCACGGCCCGCTACGGCAAGGGGAAGGATGAGCGCGAGGTGCGCGTGACGGTACGGGAGGGCGAGACCGGAGAAGAGAGTATCCTCACAGCCGCTCCCGCAGTCGACGCCGACCTCGAACCCATACGCATCTGACCACACCCACTCAAATTCGGTGACTGAGCACTTCATTCTCTGACTGCGGAACGCCTGCTAAGAATCAAGTGCTCTGTCACTGAAATTGGGTTCTTCTCCCATTTGGTTGCACACAGCTTGCAGCCTGGGACATCGCAAATTCGGTGACTGAGCACTTCATTCTCTGACTGCGGAACGCCTGCTAAGAATCAAGTGCTCTGTCACTGAAATTGCGGAAGTATTTCGGGATTTTGGTGGGCACCAGAATCCCATGCAACTGAACGGGAGAAGAACCCGGAATCCCCACTTTCTTTTGCATTCCCGTACAGGAGGGTGCTAGTATCTAGTTGGGGGAGTCGCAGCCCAGTCATGGAAGACCCGTGTGCCGGCGCCAGGGATCCCGCACAGGGGTCAGGAACGGAGGTGCGACCATGGCGATCATTCCGGTGAGAGAGATCAGAGGCAACAGCCGCACAGTCCTCGCGGGAGCTGCCATCATCATCGCGGCAGCGCTTCTCCTGCCGGAGTCTTCGTCTTCCCGCGCGGGGCCCGGTCAGTGGCCTGAAGAGTACGAGGCGATCGGCCAGCGCAACCCGTTTGAATACGTCATCGATCTCCCAGAACTGCCACCGCCACCTCCGCCAATTGGACTTCCGCCACCTCCGCCACAGCCGGACCCGAAGATCCAGGCACGGCTGAACCAGCTCAAGCTTACCGGGATCGTCTACTGGGGCGACCACTACGAGGCGGTCTTCCATGATCTCGGCCGGAAGCAGAAAGGATTCGTGAACGGCCTCAGGCTGCGAACCCCCGGCGACCTGTCAGCGGCCGGAAAGGATATGGAGCCGGTAAAAGTACTCGAGATATCAGACGAAGACGACATGGTCGTCCTCGAGTACTTCGGGAAGAGATACACCTACGAGCTGCGCGGCGGGGACGCCTCCCCCGCTCCCGTGGTGCCGCCGGGACCATCGACCCCGCCTGCCAGGATCTCGCGAAGGTTCAGCCGGCCGCGGACCCGCTGAGGCAGACAGCCCGGAACTCCTGGCTTTGCGTGTGAAAGGCAGGTCCGCTAACGCTACAGACACATCCCGTAAGGGATGTCAGGGGCGAAGCAGTTTCTTGAGCGTGCGCTCAAAGCGGGCGCTCTCGTGCTCGATCCTGCGCTCCTCCCGCTTCACCCGCTGCCCGACCGCGGCAAGTCCAAGGTTCCCCGTGGCGCCTATGTGACGCTTCTTCCGGATGTTGGCCACCGGGTCTTCCTTCTCGATCTCCTTGAGTCTCTTGGCCACCTCCCGGTAGGCAGTCCTGAAAGGGATACCCGAAGCGGCCATCCGGAGGGCGTGGTCCGCGGCAAACAGTTCCGGCGTGCAGGCGTCTATGAGGACCTGGCGATTGACCTTGAGCCCCTTCATGACGACGTCGCAGACCCGGACTATCTGCAAGGTCTCACGCAGCCCCTTGAAGAACGGCTCCTTGGTCTCCTGGAAGTCGCGGTTGTAGCCCGAAGGGAGGCCCTTTATGGTGTCGAGTATCTGAAAGAGACACCGGGAGACCGTGGTGGACTTCGCGCGGACCATCTCCATCCCCGCGGGGTTCTTCTTCTGGGGCATGATGCTCGAACCGGTGCAGAACTCATCCGGGAACGTGAAGTAGGCAAGCTCCGGCACGCTGAAGAAGATGAGGTCGGTGGCGAGCTTGCTCAGGTCCAGCGTCACCTGCACCAGCGCGCTCAGGGCTATAGCCTCCATCTTGCCCCTGCTGTTATTGGCGTAAAGCACATTGGACTGCACCCTGGAGAAGCCCAGCTGGTCCGACACGTACTGCCTGTCTATCGGAAGCGGCACCCCGTAACTTGCCGCCGAACCCAGCGGACACTGGTCGCTCAAGTCGTAAGCAGTCTCGATCAGCTTGAGGTCATCCAGCAGGGATTCCGCGAATGCACCCGCCCAGAGGCCGAGCGACGATAGCATCGCCTTCTGGGTATGGGTCCTCCCGGCCATCGGCACGAACTCATGCTTCCGCGCAAACGCCACCAGCGTCCCGGCGAGCCCGGCGACCTCCGCCTGGAGCTCCAGCAGCTTCTCCTTGCCGTAGAGCCGGAGGTCCACTATCACCTGGTCGTTCCGGGAGCGCCCGGTGTGGAGCTTCCTGCCGACGTCGCCGAGCTGCGCGGTGATATAGTTCTCGACCCTGGTGTGGACATCCTCGTCGGAACGCTTGATCTTAAAGGTGCCCTTGCGGTCTCGCGCGATGACGCTTCGCAGGACCCGCCTGAGGCGCCTGGACTCCGACTTCGTGAGGAGGCGGATGCGCTCGAGCATCTTCACGTGCGCTATGGAGGCAAGTGCGTCGAAGCGGACCAGGTCCTGGTCCAGCAGGTAGTCATCCCCCACGGTGAACTGCTCTATCAGCTCGTTGAGCCTGTATCCCTTTGCCCACAGTTTTGCCACCACAGTTCTCCTTACGTGTCTTCCCCGGCTCAGCCGGCCCCGATGCCTAGCAAGCGGCGAGGGTTCTCTATTATCATCTGCTCGAACTCCTGCTGCGTTATCCCCTCCCGCGCAAGAAGCTCTATGAACTCCACAAGCGACTCGCTCGCCCCGGGATTTCTCAGCTGGCCCGCATCAGAAGTCAGCAGGCACTGCCCGGCGCCGACAGCCCTGATGAAGTCAGCCATCTCGTCGAGGGGATAGTCGTCTTCATGGTCCCGGTCCTTGTACATGATATAGCAGTGCTCGATGAAAGCGCCGTGCGAGGCGAGCGAACGCTGGACCTCGACAGGCATGGCGATATCCCTCTGGTTCGGGTGGGTCACGATGACCGGTATGCCCATCTCGAGCGCGCGCATCGACAGCGCCTCGGCCTCCTCCGCGGACAGGTGCCCGGTGCCGAGGATGCAGCCCATCTTCTTCATCATCTCAAGCACCTTGACGCACTTCTCGTACAGCGAGCCATTCCAGTCCGTGACGCGGATGGCCTTCAACTCCTCCTTGCGCCGGGGCTTGAAGTCCGGGTCCCTCACCCACTCCGGGGGTATCTCGTAATCGCTGTAGTTCTTCTTCAGGTGGTTCTCGGCATGTGTCGTGGGGAACCACACGATGATGGGAAACTCGCGGCTCAGCGTGGCCGATGCGTATATGGCGCTGGGATTGAACCCGCCCATGAAGTAGTTGAGCGTCAAAGAACCGATGAGGTCCAGACCGGGCTTTTTTCCCCTCGTCGCGGCGTTTATGGACGGGATGGTGGGAAAGCTGTGGGCCTTCAGGGCTATTCCCGCTATTTTCCCCTCCTCTTCCCGCACTATCTCCTCAACCGTGTATTTGCGCGGGAGTATGTCGGGGCCCACATGGAGGTGCAGATCGTAGCCGCGCTTGACCATCGTGCGGATGGCATCCCTGTCCAGCGTCATCCCTCCCCTCCCTTTGCCCCGGATTACGTGAACCGGACCCTGGAGTCAGTCCTTACGACCGGCCTACCGCCCCTTACCACGCAGGCGACCGACGCTGCTCCCGACAGCACGCCGCGCATGGAACGGCCTTCCATCAGCATCAGGTCCGCCGCACAACCCGGCTCCAGCCCGTATTCCAGCCCCAGCAGGCGCGCCCCGGCCAGCGTCGCCATCTCGAGGAGTCTCCGCGCATCGCCCGCCGCCGTCATCCGCAGTGCCACCGCCGCAACGTGCATCTCCCTCAGCATGCTGCCATTTCCGAGCGGGTAGAATATGTCGCGCACGTTGTCCGTGCCCAGCACCACGTTCACGCCCCGCTCCAGGAGGTCCTTGACCCGTGTTATGGAGTTAGCCCCCCGCCGCAGCACTCCCTCCGGAAAACGCGTTATCATGTTGCAGCTGGGAGTGACGATGACACTCATGCCGGCCCCGGCGATCCCGTCCATCACCGCCAGCGCTCTTGCGTCTTCCACGGCCGCTAGCGATATGCAGTGTGTGACCGCCACCCGGCTGCCGCGTCCGGACGCACTGGCCTTCTCCACGATGTAGGGCAGCAGAAAATCGCCGGGAGAATTGGACTCGTCCACCTGTATCTCGAGGTCCCGGTCGTACGCAGCCGCGAGCTCAAAGAGCACATCCACGTGCCTGCGGCGCTCCTCCTCGCCGGCCTCTACATACGGGTTCCCTCCCACCGCCTCCACGCCGAGCTTGAGCGCTTCCTCCATCAACTCGCGCGTGCCCGGCCGCAGAACTCCCTCCTGGGGAAAAGCACATAGCGAGAGGTGCACCAGCCGCCCGCACTCGTCCCGCAGCTCGATAAGCGCTTCCGCCGGCACGAGCCCCGCCGTGGTATCGACGTCCACCTGGCTCCTCAGGGCGGTAACGCCCTGGGCAGCCATCTCCCGGAGCACACCCAACGCGCGAGCCTTCAGCTCGGCGCGCTCGTATCCCTTCTTGAACTTCTTTAGGAGCTCGCGGTTCTCCTCCAGTGACTTCCCAAAGTCGCCGGGCTCCATCCGGCTGAGGAGATCGCTCTTGTCGAGATGGCAGTGCCCGTTTACAAAGCCGGGCGAGAGAAGCCGCCCGCCCGCATCGATCTCTTCCCGCGCATCTACCTTCCCCGTGCCCGGCGATACGATACGGCCGTCCCGGGCCGCGATATCACATGTGGAGGCAGCGCCGTCTTTAACAGTCGCGTTGCGGATCGCGAGGTCGTACACTCCCACTTCGGCCTCTCCGGATCCCTGTCCCCCCTGAAGGACAGGCAAAAGGGAAACACTCAGGGCATGCTCTCACAGATCGCCACCTGGTCAACGCCGTCTATTTCCTTCAAACGGACCCTGACCTGTTCCTTCTGGGAAGTCGGTATGGTCTTTCCCACGTAGTCGGGGCGTATGGGAAGCTCCCGGTGCCCGCGGTCCACCAGCACCGCGAGCTGCACGCAGCCCGGCCTCCCCCGGTCGATAAGCGCATCGAGAGCGGCCCGGACTGTGCGGCCCGTATAGAGGACGTCATCGACCAGTACCAGGCGCTTGCCCGCCACGTCGAAATCTATCTCGGTCTCGTGGATCTCCGGGTCGGCCGCTTCCTGCTGCACGTCGTCGCGGTACCGGGTAATATCAAGCGTCCCCGAGGGCACCTTGATGCCGTCTATGGTCTCTATCTTCTCCACCAGCCGCTTCGCCAGGTACGCTCCCCGGGTCTTTATCCCGACGACTGCCAGGTTCCTTGCATCGACGTTGCGCTCGAGCATCTCGTGCGCCATGCGGGTGAGGGTCCTGTCCATCGTCTTCTTGTCCATCACCTTCGCCTTGTCCGTATAGCGCCTCATCCGCTTCACCCCTTGCCCACTCGTAGAGTGCTTGCCGCCTCTCCACCGCCGCCCATTCTAGCACACCGCATGCCCCGCCTCAACACCCAGCGTTCCTCGGGCCCCGGCCGGAGATGCGGCGTCCTCAGCCCCAGTCAGCCCCAGGGGTATGACCCTGGGTTCATCTTCGGGGGTATAACCCCGGGTTCCTCTTCGGGGCGGACGCCCCGGCTTTTCCCCGGGGGTATGACCCTGGGTTCATCTTCGGGGCTTAGGCCCCGGCTTTTCCCCAGGGGTCTAACCCCGGGTTCCTCTTCTGGGCAGACTCACAGCCGGATCGCGATACCCCTGTCTCTCAAGAACTCCTTTGTCTGCCGCACGGAAAAAGTGCCGTAGTGGAATATCGAAGCGGCAAGAGCTGCATCGGCCTTGCCTTCGGCAAAGACCTCGTAGATATGCTCGAGTGTTCCGGCCCCTCCGGAAGCTATCACTGGAATAGTGAGCGCCTCTGAGACCGCACGGGTGAGGTCGATATCGTAACCGTCCTGGGTGCCGTCGGCATCCATGCTCGTAAGGAGTATCTCTCCGGCTCCCAGTTCCTCCGCCTTCCTCATCCACGCGAGCGCGTCGATCCCCGTCGGCTTCCTACCGCCGTAGGTGTAGATCTCCCACTTCCCGGCAGCGCCGGTTCTTTTCGCATCGACCGCCACCACGATGCACTGGACTCCGAAGCGAGCAGACGCCTCGCTGATGAGTTCCGGCCGCTCCACCGCGGCTGTGTTGATGGAGACCTTGTCAGCCCCGGCGCGGAGAAGCTCGGCGATGACCGCCACGTCGTTTATTCCGCCCCCGACCGTGAGGGGGATAAAGACCCTCTCCGAGGTACGGTGCACAACGTCCACGATGGTCTTCCTCCCCTCGTGGCTGGCAGTTATGTCCAGGAAGACGATCTCGTCTGCGTCCTGCTCGCTGTACGCGGTGGCTGCATCCACCGGGTCTCCCGCATCACGCAGGTCGACGAAGTTGACCCCCTTCACCACACGCCCGTCCTTCACGTCAAGGCACGGTATTATGCGCTTCATCAGCATCCGAGGAAGTTCTCCAGGATAGCGAGGCCCACACGACCGCTCTTCTCCGGGTGGAACTGGGTCCCGAAGAGCCGCCCCCGGGCGATCGCGGAGACGAACTCGCTGCCGTACCCCGTCGTGGCGGCCACGACATCCGATCCGGCAGGTTCGACATAGTAAGAATGGGCGAAATATGCAGCCACCTGTTCCCCGAGTCCCCGGAAGAGCGGGCATCCCGGCTGGCGGAACTGCGCCTCGTTCCATCCCATGTGGGGCACCTTGAGCCCGGGGCCGAAACGCCTCACCCGCCCCTTCAGGACCCCAAGTCCCCCGACCGGTCCGCGCTCCTCGCTCTCCTCGAAAAGGAGCTGGAGCCCCAGGCAGATGCCGAGAAAGGGCCGGCCGTCCTCTATC
>SDBT01006486.1_pt1 | contig 19406 bp, 18 predicted proteins | sample 2277101 | NCBI WGS metagenome assembly SDBT01 (sample SAMN10404973, study PRJNA504765) | marine sediment metagenome | isolation source: marine sediment core GS10_PC15, 103 cmbsf | place: Arctic Ocean: Southern Knipovich Ridge | collected 2010 | reverse complement strand
TCCTGGTTTGAGCTCTCTCTCAAACTTGGATTTGAGCTGGGTCATTCCTTTGGGGAAGAGGTAGCAGACGACTAGGTCGGCATTATGCAGGGAGCATTTGAAGAAGTTCTGCCGCATGATTTTTAGATTGGGGGCGGGGTTGATGAGCAGGGAGAAGAGATAGGGAATGGGGGAATTTTCATAGCCGACGATCTGGCAATTTTTATATTTTTTTGCGAGGGGGAAGATGAGATTTCCCCAGCCGGAGCCGAGTTCAACAACGTTCCCTCTCTCGAGCTTTGGAAGGAGGGCGAGAAGTTGGTTGCGCACTTTTGAAGAGGTGGGCATGGGGGAGATCCCATTTTTCAGGGTGAAAAAGAGGATCAGAAATAGGATGGTAAGTGCGGTTGTGAGTGTCGTAATAAAATAGAACAAAAACATACCTAGCGCAAAAGGGCCACAAGACGATAGAAGGGGTCGATCAGCACCCCCGGTAAAAAACATAATACTCCAATGATTTTACGCCACGATCCGATTAACCACAAGATACGAAAGGCGCCTCTAGCTCGGATCCAGATGCGTGGATGGGGCTCCTCAAAGTTTTCCACAAGAATGAGTGTATTCCGCGGAATCTCTCTCTCTTTGAGGAGCTCTTTGGCTCTGCTTAGAGACTCAAAGGTAAAGATGCCCTTCTTATCGATCTTCTGCACATGTTTGACGCTACGCTGGCAGAAGGGGCACTGGTCATCATAAAAGATCAGGTGTCTCATTCGCTCATCTCGTATTGAACCTCGGGTATAGCGCTTTTGATCGCATCGAACCGTTTGGCAAGTTCGGTGATCTCTTCTTCACTGCACTGCCCGCTCTGAATTTGGATTTTGATCTTCTCCCGCTCTTCCATCCAGTGGTGCTGGAGCATCTTTGTCACGGTCTCTTTCAATCCCTCTTCTATTCGCTCGGTATTGACTCTCTTCTGAACGATCTCAGAGAAGACAAGCTGCTCTTCGACGCTCTCTAGATTATTGGCAATAGTGAGGAGATCGGTGGGTTTCTTCTCTTCGAGATTTCCCATGTAGAGGGAGAAGAGACGGCGGCAGATGAGTATAGTAAAGTGCAGGGGCTTAAGGTTATCGTTGATCATCTTCATGAGTTTCGATGAGCTGTCTCCAAGGAGAAAGAGCCACCTGAGTAGATCGGTCTCTAATACTCTGTTGGGGTCGACCTCAATTCTGGAGAGGCTCCCCTCTTTTTTGACATAGACGGAGCGACGCACCTCCTCTTGACCGACCCCGACAAGTTTCTCTGGAACCTTTGTAAGTCGAGCTAGTTTTCGCAGCGATTCGTGAACCATTAGAGGGTGGTCCCAGCCTCGGATCCGTTTGACAATGGTCTGAATGAGGTGGTTCTTCTGTGAGGGGGAGGAGAGATCTGCATCTTTGGAGAAGTAGTCGATGAGAAAGTTTAAGTAGTCTTGGGCTCTGTCGAGAAGTTCAGTGAAGGCGAGCGGACCCTCTTCTTTTAAAAGTGTATCGGGATCCATCCCGGCTGGGAGGACGACGACGCGCACCTCTATCCCCTCTTTTTGGAAGAGGTTCCCGATTTTTGTGGTGGCACTATATCCCGCATCGTCGCCATCGAGAGCGAGGAAGGCTTCGGTAATACCCAGGGAGATAAGCTCTTTCACATGCTCTTCAGTGAAGGCTGTCCCCTGTCCTGCCACGGTAAAGTTGAACCCCGCTTGAATGAGCCTGAGCGCATCGATCTGCCCTTCTACAACGATGACTCTTCTCTCTTTTGCGATGCGCCTGCGGGAGAAGCTGAGTCCATAGAGGGTATGGGACTTTTTAAAGAGGGGGGTTTCTGGTGTGTTGATATATTTTGGGCCGAACGCCTCTTCTGAAAGTTTCCGCGCTGAAAATCCAATCACACTGCCTGTGGCATCGAGAATGGGGAAGGTGATCCGGTTAGAAAAGAAGACTCTCTTCTTCCCCTCTCCGTGACTCTTGATGAGGCCAGCGCCCTCTAAGACCTCTGCAGAGAATCGATGTTTCTGCATGAAGCGGGCGAAGAGGAGCCCTTTCCGGGGAGCTAGGCCGATTTTAAAGAGGGTGAGGAAGTCTAGGTCGAGACCCCGATCGTAGAGATATTTTAGCGCGCCGTGGCCCTCATCACTGTGCAGAAGGTAGTAGTGGAAGAAGTTGGAGGCTTTGAGTAGCGCCTCTTTGAGCTCTCTCTTTTTGGGACCGTGGCTGCGTTTTTCCCACTCTATCTCTTCGAGGGGCACTTGAAAACGTTCGGCTAAGGTCTCGATGGCGTCGACGAAACTCATCTTCATATAGCTCATCAAGAAGGCGATCGCATCTCCATGGGCACCGCATCCAAAGCAGTGGTAGTGGGACTCCCCTTTTTGGATCATGAAGGAGGGAGTCTTCTCGTCGTGGAAGGGGCAGACTCCTTTGTAGGCGCTGCCGGCTGCTTTCAAGTTGACATAGGAAGAGACGACTTCGACTAGATCGATTTTTTCTCTTAAGAGCTCGAGACTTTTCTTTGAATAGACACCCATAATACCCATTATACGCCATCGACATTTTATGGGCGATGGAGTAATCTTGGAGGTATGGCTAAGTTTCATAAGAAAGTCTATTGTAAACTCGATTCTTCTCCCTTTTCGGAGTCGATTAACCTCTCGAGACCCTCACCTGAGTCGGAGCCGAAAAAGATCATTCCTACTGGCGCCACCAAAGGAGTGAGGGAGGATTTTAAGAAGACTTTCTTGCCTCTTCTTATCGATGTCTTTGAGCTTAGACAGATGATCGATAATTACAAGACTCAGATGCAAAACTCGGGATCGATTCAGATTGAGATGGTCTCAAAATCTCCTCAAGAGATCTTAGAGCGACTGGAGCAGCTGCAGAAGGATATTGAAGAGTCGCAGCGCTGGTGTGACGGAGTGATTCTTCAACTCTCCAAGGGGATTAAAGAGGCGAAAGAGGCTCTCGCTCTTGTGAATGGGGTGAGAGCAGAGAGTCTGCTTAAACGTCTACTTAGGAAGTTTAAAAGATGATCATTAAGCCAAAACTTTCACCGATGATGGCGCAATGGTACGCCTGTAAAAAGAGAGCAAAAGATGCACTTCTCCTCTTTCGCCTGGGAGATTTCTATGAGGCGTTTCACGAAGACGCTATTCTGCTCTCTGAAGCGACGGGTGTCACTCTCACAAAGAGGCAGGGTGTGCCCATGAGCGGCGTCCCAGCCCACGTTTGCGAAGGGTATATTCAGAAGCTTGTGGCGAAGGGATTTCTCGTCGCCATTGCAGAGCAGGTCGAAGATCCTAAGAAGACGACGGGATTGGTGAAGCGGGAGGTGGTCAAAGTGATCTCTCCAGGAACGATCCTCTCCTCCCTCCCTGAGAAGGCGAACAATTTTTTAGCGTGCATCACGCAGCTCAATCAAACCTTTGCCCTCGCACTTCTCGATATCTCAACTGGGGAGCTCCGAGTTATCGAACTGAAGAGTGAGAAAGAGCTGCAAGATGAGCTGCAGCGGAGGCACCCTTCTGAGATCCTCGTCTCAGAGAAGAGGGTCTACCCTTTCTTAGAGGAGATGAAGAAGCAGCTCTCCTTCAGAATTACTCGACGGGAGGCGTGGCACTTCGACCATCAGAGCTGCACCGCCACCCTTACGCGCCACTTCAAGTTAGGCAGCCTCGATGGCTTTGGGCTGCAAGGGATGGGCGCCGCCATCAACGCCGCAGGGGTACTCCTCTCCTATGTTCAAGATGAGCTTGGCCTTTCGACAACGCACATCAAACAGATCCAACGCGATGAGCTCTCCTCCTATATCTCCATAGACCGCATGACTCAGCGCAATTTAGAACTGACAGAACCGCTCAATGCTAATTCAGAAGGGTTCACTCTCCTTCGCCTCCTTGACAGAACAAAGACGCCGATGGGTGCGCGTCTCTTTAAGAGTTGGGTGATCCACCCCCTGCTCTCAGCAAGCGAGATCACCAGACGGCAAGATGGAGTCGAGGAGTTGATGGAGCATCTCTCCCTCTCAACCTCTCTACGCTCTATTCGCGACTTGGAGCGGCTCATCATGCGCATCTCTTCTGGACATGCCACTCCCCGCGATCTCACTGGATTGCGCAGCTCACTCGAACGGATTCCTGAGATAATCAGTGCGCTCTCTTCTCTAAACTCCCCGCTCATTAAGGAGATTAAAGGTGCTCTCCTCGACCCCTCTCCCATCGCAGCGAAAATTGCGGGAGTATTAGTTGATGACCCTCCGATGAAATGGGGGGAGAGTCAAGTGATCCGCCAGAAGGTCGACGCTGAACTTGATGAGCTTCGCTTTCTGAAGAGTGAGAGCCAGATGTGGCTCGCTAACTACCAAGCGGAGCTCAGAGAGAGCTGCGGCATCAGAACGCTGAGGATTATTTTTAGTAAAGGCTTCGGCTACTGTATCGAAGTGAGCCGCAGCCAAGCTGACAAGATGCCCCTTACTTTTAAGCGCCGCCAAACTCTGGTGAATAATGAGCGCTTTATCTCTCCGGAATTGAAAGCGTACGAAGAAAAAATCCTCACGGCAGAGGAGAAGATCCAAGCTATTGAGCTGCGCCTCTACCACCAGTTAAGAGAGGAGATCGCCAGAGAGATTGAACCAATTAAATCGATAGCCCGCTCGATTGCCACGCTCGATTCCCTCCTCTCTCTGGCCGAGGTAGCCTTGCAGAATCGCTACTGCCGCCCTCTCGTCAATGAGAGTGACCTGATCGACATTCAGGTTGGGCGCCACCCGATCATTGAAGCCTCACTCATCGATGAGCCCTTCATCCCCAATAGTACGCTCATGGGTCGAGAGCGCTTCCTCCTTATTACTGGTCCTAACATGGCGGGAAAATCGACCTACATTCGGCAAGTGGCCCTCATCACTATTATGGCGCAGATGGGCTCGTTTGTCCCTGCGAAGTCAGCAACAATCGGTATCGTCGACAAGGTCTTTAGCCGGATTGGTGCAAGCGACGATCTTGCGCGCGGTCAATCGACCTTTATGGTTGAGATGACTGAAACGGCCAATATTTTAAATAATGCCACTCCCCGCTCCCTCGTGATTTTAGATGAGATCGGCCGCGGAACAAGCACCTATGATGGCATCTCTATCGCCTGGTCAGTTGCTGAATTTCTCCAGAAGAAGGGGTGTAAGACCCTCTTTGCCACCCACTATTTTGAGCTCACCCAGCTTGAGGGGATCAAAAATATCAGTGTGGCTGTGCAGGAGTCAGCCGATAGTATCATCTTCCTTCGTAAGATCGTCGAGGGGAGCACCGACAAGAGCTACGGCATTCACGTTGCGCGTCTCGCCGGCCTGCCCCAATCAGTGCTGAGTCGCGCCCGCGCGCTACTCCTCCAGCTCGAGTCTAAAGCGCTCACCCTCGATGAGAGAGTGGAGAAGAGGGATCAGGAGCAGCTCACCCTCTTCGAGAAGTCCGATGTAAAATCCAAGGGTGACTCTCTCTCTCGAGAGATTGAAGCGCTCGATCTTAACCAGATGACTCCAATGCAAGCGCTGGAGCAGTTAGCAGAGTGGCAGAGCCGCCCCAAATGAAGAGTAGTGAGCTAAAAAAGATTCCTAGAGAGCCTGGCGTCTACATGATGAAGGATAAAAAGGGGGAGATCCTCTATGTCGGAAAGGCGAAGGAGCTGCAGAAGCGGGTGAAGCAATATTTTATCCCAGGGCGTGATGGGCGGATGATGGTGCCGTTTTTGTCAGCGCAAGTGATCGAGATTGAGACGATCGTTACCTTCTCTGAAGTAGAGGCGCTGCTTCTTGAGAATACTCTGATCAAGCGCCATCAACCGAAGTATAATGTCCTCCTAAAGGATGACAAAACTTTCATCAGTATAACGATCAACCACCGCCACAAATGGCCCATGATCAAACTCATGCGCTATCGAGGGAAGCCAGATGGAGCGGGCCTCCACTTCGGCCCCTATACGAGCGTTTTTGCTGCGCGTCAGACTCTCGACTTGATGACCCGGACCTTTCAACTCAGACAGTGCTCCGATCGTGAGCTGAGCTCAAGAAAACGCCCCTGCCTGCTCTACTCGATCAAACGCTGTCTCGCTCCTTGCGTTGGGAAGTGCACTGAGGAGGAGTATGACCAAGAAGTTAAACGTGCCATCGACTTTCTAAAGGGCAATGACAAAGCCCTCATCAGAGAGTTAAAAAAAGAGATGGCGGATGCCTCGGCAAAGATGGAGTATGAGAGGGCCGCTGCCCTCCATAAGACCATCGATCAAATTGAACATGTTACAGGGAGGGGGCGATCGACTGTCCGCAGCAGTGGAAAAGATTGCGACGTCTTTGCTCTCTATCATGAAGGGAAGCACCATCTGATCGTCCAGCTGATCTTCCGAGGAGGATCTCTGATCGGTGCCGACCACTTTAAATTTGTGGATCTCGCCTCTAGCGATCAAGAAATTTGGGAGAGCTTCTTGCTCCAGCACTACCAAGGAAGAGCGAAGCTACCTATAGAGGCACTTCTTCCAATTAAACTCGAGCAGAGAGAGGCCCTTGAAGAGATCGTAGCGGTTAAAATTGTCACTCCTAAGCGGGGCGAAAAATATCGCCTTCTGAAACTGGCAGAGAAAAATGCCAAGTCCCTCTTTTCAGAGGAGCTTTCAAGGGAGGAGCTACTTCTCGACCTGCAAGAGACGTGCGGACTCGACCGCTGTCCGGTGCGTATCGAGTGTTTCGACGCTTCGAATATCTCTGGATCTGACCTGGTGGCGTGCATGGTGGGATTTACCGATGGAAAACGCGATAGGGAGCGCACCCGCCTCTTTATTATTAAAGATGTCCACAAGCCCGACGACTATGGAGCTTTAAGAGAGGTGCTCACGCGCCACTACACTAAAGCGAAGGAGAGAGATGCCCTACCAGATCTCACCCTAGTGGATGGAGGGAGAGGGCAGCTGAATGTCGCTCTGGAGGTCTTTCGCGATTTAGAGATCGCATCAGTCGATCTCATCTCCTTGGCCAAAGAGGAGGGGCGTCACGATAAGGGGTTGAATTTTGAAAAGATCTTCACTCCTCATAGAAGAGATCCAATTTTTCTCTCCCCACGCTCCTCTACTCTATTTATCTTGCAGCAGATCCGGGATGAAGCGCACCGCGTCGCCATCACCTTCCACCGCAAGCGGCGCTCCAGACGGATCATAAAGACGCAGCTAGAAGGGATCCCAGGGATCGGCCCGAAGAAACGGACCCTATTGCTAAAACATTTTGGAAGTGTGAAGCAGATCAAGAGGGCGGCGCGAAAAGAGCTAGCAGAGTTAAAGGGGCTGAGCAAGAGAGATCTTGATGCCATCGAGAAGTTTCAACAAGAGTGAGTTAAAAAGACTTGTAAACTAGAGATTCAGTCTTTTCGCGTTGTATCACTGACTTGGAGTAATTAATTCTACTCGAACCTCTCTTTTGAAAAGAGTTCTTTACGGAAAAGCTTTTTTCCTCTTTAGGTGGTGGTGTGGGAAACAATTGGCTCACCAAGACATATCCAACGAGGGCTAACCCTCCTGCAATCTCCGGAAATGTTAGATTAACACAAAATACTTGACAGCAACATTTAGGACCATCCTTAGTCTTCTTTTTCTCTTCTATTATCACACTCTCTTCCATCGACGGACTCTTTAATGCTCTCATCTGCTCTATAGTTAGCTCTTTTTTCTCGATGAACTCTTTCATAATCAACTTCGCAAGAGCGATGACCCTTTTGTCCGTAGACTGCATGGCATAATCACCTTTCTGCGAAGTGCTTCTATCTAGAACTATTCCATCTAGAATGTTAGATGCATTACCGGGCCAAGTAACAGGCTCATTAGCAACTAGGGCCTGTGCAATCCATTCTGCAGTAAAGGTGAGGCCAAAGCTTTTCTCTGAGTATTTAACCGTCACATCGACCTTTTGCCACGACTCTTCCCCAACTTCAATACTTTCTTCCACTGGACGGGTGAAAACCTTGACAAAGGTCGTATTTATAGCGGCCATAATTCACTCCTTATTGTGTGAAGGTTTTATTAAGTTGCCACATGATATGAGGTCTAAGAAATTATTTCAACCCCAAATTGTGAGAAAAGTGAGCTCACCCGAATTCCCTTTTAAATTATTTCAGAAGAGGGTATGGTTGGTGGAAAGATCTCTACCCTTAGGTTTAGAATGTATCCTATAATTAGCATAATTCTCTGGCTCATCATCGGCGTGATCTGCTCTCGCGTTGCAAGACAGCGTGGGCGCAATCCTACAACGTGGTTTTTTCTTGGGGTCATCCTTGGTGTTATCGGATTGATAGTCCTCTACATCATGCCTCCGAAAAAAGTTCCACTGCCAGCAACCTTTTCAACACCCTCACCAAACGAAAAACCTATTGATATCACGGTGGTGCCCATTGAGCCGCCGGCTCCTACGATAGTGCCCACCATTCTCTGGTACTATCTTGACGAGAGCAACAGCCAGTATGGCCCCATGAGTTTTTCAGCCCTTCAGGGTTCATGGGACGATGATAAGATCACCAGTTCAACCTATGTTTGGAATGAGGAGATGGAGAATTGGAAGACTCTTGAAGAGCTTCCCGCTCTACTTGCTAAGATCCGCAGAACTCCAGAGAGTGGATCTACCAAGACGCCTTAGTAATTCCTGGAATGAGTCCCGCATTTGACATTTCACGAAAACAGAGTCTAGAGAGTTTGAACTTCCTAAGGTATCCGCGGGCGCGACCAGTGAGCTGACAGCGGTTGCGGAGACGAACACTAGATGAGTTCCGTGAGAGTTTATTGAGTGCATCTTGCGCTTTCAAGCGCTCTTCGACACTCACGTATTCATCACGGACGATTTTCTTGAGTTCCTTTCTTTTTTCCCATTTGGCGCTTACGAGAAGTCTGCGTCGTTTCTCTTTTTCGATCATTGCTTTTCTAGCCATATTTGTCCTATTTTTTCCTTGCGGGTCCTTTTTGTCTCTGCTTTCGGTTTGGATTTCTCTTGTTGATCACATAGAGACGACCGCGCCGCCTTACAATTTTGTCTCCCTTATTCGGGTCTGCTTTTACTGATGCTCGTACTTTCATGGTGAAATCCTAAAATTTAATAGTGGCCATTATCATATCTAATCCGTGAATTCTTGACAATTACAATACAAATTTTTATTGGAGCTGAAGGACGAGCAGCCCTCTAGGATAGCACGGCTCAGTCGCGGCAAGGATCTTGCTTACGTAACAATGGAGCATCTTGGTCATATGAACCCTTGGGATAGACAGAAATTAACTACCACAGAGATCACAGAGATCACAGAGACAGAGTCGGATCCATTAACTCATAGCATTAGTACAGCTTTTTTCATACCTGAAGGGTCTACTCATCAACTTTAATCTAAAGATTTTAAAAGAAGGGGTCAAGCGTCTGATTATTTAACCTCTTTCTCTCTGTGATCTCTGTGCTCTCTGTGGTTTTTTTCTCCCTTATCGGAATATCTCTTGTGCTGTAGAGTCACTTAAAAGTGTTACCCCTTTTTGAACCACGCCACAAACAGGAATAAGTTGTTTTGCTAGTCAACAGCTCTCCTTTTTTGACATGATTACTAATTTCTCCAATACTATATCCTCTTGCACTTACAGAGTTGAAGCTGGGGTTGAAGATTACTAGCTCTTCTGGTAGAATAACTCAAAAGTGAATTAAAATGAGATTTATAGAGTGAAAAGGACCTACCAACCTAGCAAGCGTAAACGCAAAAAAACCCACGGATTCCGCTCCCGCATGAAGACGGTAGCAGGCCGGAGGATGATCAACCGTAAGCGAAGAAAAGGGCGCAAGCGTTTGGCAGCGTGAAGAGCCATTTTCAAGAATCAACTGATCTGGAGTTATGCAAGTGACTCTGAAGTTAAAATTTTCACGCTTTCAGCGGCTCCTCACGAGGCGAGAGTACCGTGAGATCTACAATTGCGGCCACAAATATCTCGGGAATAAAATCTTGATTTTCTATCGCTTGGCACGCTCTTCCAACCCTCGATTAGGCATAACGATCACTAAAAAATGGGGCAAGGCCCACGATCGAAACCGGTTTAAAAGGGTGGTCCGAGAGGGCTACCGCACTGAGTATCTTAAGCTCCCCCCCAATATGGAACTCAATGTCCACCCCAGAGAAGAGTACAGAGAGCTCCTCCCTGAAGAGGTAGAGCGAGAATTAAGGATTCTGATAAATATCTGTGATAAAGAAAACTCTAAATCCCAATCAGCAGCGAGCGGTCGAAACGACTGAAGGCCGCGTTCTTATCTTGGCTGGCGCAGGGAGTGGAAAGACTCGTGTTCTCGTCCACCGCATAGCTCATCTCATCGGCAAGTGCCGCGTCCCACCCTCCTCGATTCTCGGCCTCACTTTTACCAACAAAGCGGCTGAAGAGATGCGTAGGCGTGTGGGAGAGCTGGTGAGTAAGGCAGCTGCTAAGGAGATCTCTCTCTCGACTTTCCATAGCTTCTGCATGAAAATTCTTAGAAAGGAGATCGTTCGCCTAGGCTTCACTCCCCGCTTTACTCTCTATGATGAACGAGATATGCGCCGTCTGATTATGCAAGTAAGTGAAGAGCTCTCTGGAGAAGAAGATCCTGCGATCATCAACGCGATCTTCACTATCAAAAGCAGGGGGCTCAAACCTGAGGAGTTCCCAAAGAGTGGAAGCAGTAAGGAGGACGCCTTCATAAAGGAGGTCTATGAGAATCTTCGCGTAGCGATGCGCGCCCATAACGCCCTCGATTTCGATAGCCTCCTCACCCTCACCGTTGAGCTCTTTGAAACTTTCCCGGAGGTGCTCTCCCACTACCAGGAGCAGCTGCGCTACATCATGATCGATGAGTATCAGGATACAAACAAGGTTCAGTACCGCTTAGCCACTCTCCTCTCAGAAAAACATGGCAATCTCTGCGTCGTCGGAGATGACGACCAGTCGATCTACGCTTGGCGCGGCGCTGAGATCGAACATATTATGAATTTTCAGGCTGATACCACTATCAAGCTTGAGCATAACTACCGCTCGACCTCGAGGATTCTTGAGGCGGCTAATAGCGTCATTCGCAATAACTCAAAGCGCCATGACAAAGTTCTGCGCCCCAATATGGAAGAGGGGGAGACCCTCGAGATTTTCAATACTCCTTCTGAGCAAGATGAGGTGGATGCTGTCATCAAACGGATGCTTCAGTTTAAGGATGAAAAGAATCTTAGATGGAGAGAGATGGCCATTCTCTACCGCTCGAATAACCTCTCCCGCCCCTTTGAACTCTCTCTTATGCAGACGGTCTGGCGAAGGGGGGAGCAGTGGGTACGCGGCATCCCCTACCAGATTTTTGGAGGAACGGCATTTTTCGATCGCAGCGAAGTGAAAGATTTGATGGCCTACTTGCGGATCATCACTAACCCTCGCGACCAAGAGGCTCTCTTAAGGATCATCAACTTCCCGCGTCGCGGCATCTCAGACATGACGCTCGACACCATCACTCAATTCAATCGAAAAGCTAAACTCCCCCTTCTCCAAGTCCTAGAGAGAGTGGCAGCGGGCGCCTATCCTGAGCTTTCGCTCACCTCAAGGGGTACGATGGGAATTTCCAACTTTATGAAACTATATGGCGCCGCCGAGCAGAAGTTCCAGACGCTCTCTCCTCATAAGGCACTGCAGTGGTTGATCCAGACTATCGACTACAAAAAAGCGATCTTTGGCGAAGTGAAGAGCGATAAGGCTCGGGAGATCAAACTCGAAAATGTTGAGGCCTATGTAGAGGCGCTTAAAAACTTTGAAGGCAACGATGGCGCCTCCTTAGATGACTTTCTCTCTTCCACCATGATCGATAGAGGTAAAAAAGAGAACCACGATTTCGATCAGCTCAATCTCATGACCTTCCATAGCGCTAAGGGGCTGGAATTTCCTGCGGTATTTTTAGTGGGGCTTGAGGACCACTTAATTCCCCATATTAAGAGCCAGACGAAGGATGGGATCGAGGAGGAGCGGCGCCTTCTCTATGTGGCGATTACGCGGGCGATGAAACATCTATGTTTTAGCATGGCACAGAAACGCACACAACATGGGAAGCTCGTTCAATGCAACCCTTCTCGTTTCCTCTTTGAAATCCCCAAAGAGATTCTCAATGTAACATCTTGGAAATGAGGAGTGAGATATTTCCTCTCTCCTCCGGCGGAGCGTGGCGGTAGGAGAGCTGAGCGCGCTTCAGCGCCTCCTCTCTCTCGTCTCTATCTAGCAAGAATTCAGAGATGACAAGATGGATCTCCCAGAACTGTTCGGCCTCTTTTTTGCTATATCTTGCGAGGAAGGCCGTTAGAGGGGTGAGCGTGGCCTCTTCTTGAAAATCGAGTAGGGCGATCCGCGAGAGGATCTCATCTCTCCCCCCTTTAATGAGCTCAATGCGAAGCGCCTTCGCCTCTTCGCTCTTACCTGCCTTCATCAGGGAGATATAGTGTTCGACGGCAAGATTTGGGGAGAGCGCCCCCTTCACCGCGCAGGCGAGGATCTCTTTTGCAAAGGTGGTGGCGCCAAGCGCATTTGCCTCCTCAAAACAGAGGGAGAGCTCCCCACTGGCGCGAGCTCGCCGCGCCTTTTCATAGCGCTTTTGCAGAAGGTGATGGCGACGGTTTAGCCTCCTTAGATGGCCAAGAAAATTTGAAACTCCAGGAATGGGATATCCCAAGCGAGTGATCTCTTTCTCATCGCTCTCTACTAGAATGATGGTGGGGAAGGAGTGGACCTGGTAGCGCTCTCTAAGGGCGTGATTCTCCTCAAGAATTTCTTGAGATTGAACGTTGAGCTCAGGGAAATCAAGATGGACGAAGAGGATCTCTTTAGGAAGGTCGGCGCGCGTCAGCTCTTCGAGCAGCGCTCTACTCTCTTCAGACCAATCGGAGCCTGTGAAGAGCAGCGCCATGGGGAGGTTATGCCCCTCTGCGATCTCTCTCCCTCTGATGATGCTCTCTGTCATAGTAGGAGCTGCAAAGAGCATGGAACAAGATAGAAAAAAAATGGTGGCAAGCTTCATACTCTAAACTCCCTGAAGTTAATATCTGTGTATAAAAAATGTCTCTATTTCTTCCTACTATAATCGTACGACACCGCAAGGAAAATTTAAAAAAATGCAGCCTGCACGGCCTTGAAACGCGTGAAGATCTGCACTTTTACAGCTATCCGACTGATCCTCTTCCCAACTCGGAGGGCCATCTCCTACTTACTATGGATGGAGCTCCCCTCTCCTACGAGGATCGAAATAACGGCCTCTATCTACTTGATGGAACGTGGAAATATGCAGAGGTGATGCATAGACAGCTGAAGGGGCGCTCTATTGCGCGGAGCATTCCTAAAGAGTATCGCACCAGCTACCCTCGCAAGCAGCCCGACTGCCCCAATCCCGAGAGAGGGCTCGCTTCTGTCGAAGCGCTCTTTATCGCTTACCATATTTTAGGGCATGAGACGGCGGGTCTTCTCGACCACTACTACTGGAGAGAGGAGTTTCTGAGAGTCAACGCACCTCTCCTTGAATGTAAGACCACTTGCCATTGAGCTTTTTGAAGTGGCTCAGCTCGTGCAGCGTCTCATCTCTGCCTTGATGTTTGAAAAATGCGATAAAGTGGACAGTTCCCTCATCGCCCCTCTCTTCACTGGAGAGAACCTCTAACTTAAGCCACTCTATCTCTTTTGCTGACGCCTCTGACTCTTTGCGGTTGAAGGGGCCCGTCATTGTCTCTGCAATGTAGTCGAAATTATTCTGGGTGTAGGCGACGTAGCGTGAGCGCATCAGCGCTTCGGAGGTGGGAGGTGAGAGCTCATGATCTATATATCTGCCGCAGCACTCGTGATAGCTTCTACCTGTTCCACATGGACACTTCAACGTGTTAATTCTCGCGTTATCTCAATGAAGAGTTCAAAGAGGACAAAGGCTCCGAGAAATCCGAGCAAGATCCGTCCACCTGGAAGCTGGCGAGTGAGCTGTGTGTAATCTTTTCGATAGCGTCCTACCCAGACCATGACGATGGGAAGAAGTCCTAAGAGAAGGGCGCATCCGATACCCCCCGCATAGCCGAGCGCTCGAAAGAAGATCGTGGGGTTGATCGTTACAATAATAATGGGGGGGATGTAGATGAGTGCACAGAGCCCCACCTTCTTCCATCCTATTTTGGGGATCTGAAGTCCATCTGATAGAAAGTCCAAGAGCCCTAGCGTCACCCCTAAGAACGAGGTTGTCAGTGCAAAAGCGGCAAAAAATTGCCCAATCACATAGATGGGAGAGTGGGGGAAGACGTAGCGAAGGGGCTCTACCGCTGTCAGCCCCTTAAGTTCAGCGCTGAGTAGACCGTGCTCTCCGTGGAGAGGCACCAGCCCGAGAATCAAGAATTCCCAGATTATATAGCCAAAAAATGGGAGTGAGGTGCCGACCAGAATAGCAAAGCGCACCATTCTTGGGTTGCGGTCTAAGTAGGTGGTCAGACTGGGGACAATTCCCTGAAAGCTGAAGGAGGTGAAGATGATAGGAAGAGCTAGAAAAGCGGGGATCCAATTTCTCCTTAATAGAAAATCAAACTGTAAGTCGCTCACTCCCATTGCTATAAAGGCGAAAGCGGAGAGGGCGAGGCCGATCATCAGTATAAAGTTAATGCGGTCGACAAAGCGGGTTCCCATATAGACGCAGGAGCCAAAGATCCCTGAAAAGAGGATCAATCCAACGGTGTGCGGCAGCTTTCCTCCGAAGAGGGCGACAACAAATCCGCCGCCGCCTGCTACATATGCAATGGTCAAGGAGTAGAAGAGAAAGAGGTAGAGGATCCAGGCAGAGATCTTTCCGACGGGGCCAAGGAGGCGGCTCGCCATCGATATGATATTGGCATCATTGGGCATCCAGAGGCAGACTTCGAGCAGCAGTAGTCCTGTGCAAGCGCTAAAGAGCCAGCAGATGAGGTAGACCACTGTTGCAGGGAAGAATCCCCCCATTCCTGTGACGACTGGGAGGGCGAGCACCCCAGCTCCAACCGCAGTTCCTGCGACGAGTAGGGCTCCACCAATTGCTTTTGATCTTGAAAACTCGGCCATGCTAATTTTTTTTATGTATGAGCCACTTGCAAAACTCCCGATGGTTGCTTTTGGGAGTCTTTCACCAATTTGACCCTTTTGTCACAAACACTCTACCAGAAGGGTATGTGAATTTGTACAAAATGACCAAATTGTCAAAACCTCCTCAAAAATCAACTGATCGGGAGTTTTGCAAGCGGCTCGTATGTTAAAAGAACTATTCTAATTATCTGCACCTATTCTCTTCTACAAAAATTTTCCATCTTGTATCCTACTGACAAATACGAGGAGTACGTGCAGCCTAAAATATATCTTAAAGAAGAACACGGCATCAATATCAATGATATCGATTCTAAAGCCCTATACATTTTAGAAAAACTTCAACTTTCAGGTTATATCGCCTTCCTCGTAGGCGGTAGTGTGCGTGATCTTCTGCTGAAGAAGAAGCCGAAAGATTTCGATATATCAACCTCGGCACGACCTGAAGAGATCAAATCACTCTTTCCAAACTCGATTTTGATTGGAAAGCGCTTTCGCCTCGCCCATATCCGTTTTGGGCGGAAGGTGATCGAAGTCTCCACCTTTCGTGCTGGAGATATCGCCAATGAGGAGCTGATCAAGGAGGATAATATCTGGGGCTCTCCTGAAGAGGATGTCCTCCGCCGCGACTTCACGATCAACGGCCTCTTCTACAACATCAAGAATGAGGAGATCATCGACTATGTCGGCGGCTATCCCGACATCAAAAAGAAGCTTCTACGTGCAATTGGTGAACCCTTTCTTCGCTTTAAGCAAGATCCCGTCCGTATGATCCGTTGCCTGAAATTCCAAGCGCGTTTTGGCCTTATAGTGGACGAAGAGGCGCGCCTTGCTCTGATCGACTGCAAAGCGGAGATCACAAAAAGTGCCCCCGCCCGCGTTCTTGAAGAGATCCTCCGTATGTTGGAGTCGGGATCGGCTCAAAACTTCTTTAAGCTGATGACTGACCACGGATTGATGCAGCACCTCCTTCCTGCAATAGCTGACTTTTTGGAGACGCCAGATGGGAATGAGATCTACGCCTACTTGCAGGAGGCAGATGGAACGGTTCAAGAGCCTCACCAGCCTGTACTCGACCGTCCGGTTCTTCTGGCCTGTCTGGTCTTTCCCCTACTTGAAAAACATCTGAAAGTGCACTTTATCGACCGAAAAAAAGTGCCGCATCTTGGTGACATCTACCATGAGTCTAACCTTCTAATGGATGAGATTTTCCCCACTTTTTTCCGCATTCCAAGGCGCCTCCGTATTCGAACGATTGGCCTCTTGATCTCTCAATATAGAATCACTCCCTTCCAGAAGAAAAAGAGCAGTCAGATCCGAGTGCCGCGCATCCCCGAATTCCACCTCGCCATTCAATTCTTCAACCTCAGAACGCGTCTCGAACCTGGAATGAACTCTCTTCTTGAGGAGTGGAAAGGTGCCTACGAGAAGGTGGCAAAAAATGAGCCTCCCCCTCGTCGGGTTAGAAAACGCCGTCGCCGCCGCACTCCCCGGCCCCGGTCATGAACGTCCAAACGATCGAAATCTCCCCCACCACTAAGGCTCTCTTTGTCGGTCCTCCTTTGGAGGAGGGGCCGCTGCCGACGCTCTTCTACTTCGCCCTCTCTGCTGAAGATAGTCTGCAGAAAGATCCCTATAATCAACCGGTGCAATTTTTAGATGGGAGCCCCTTCCGCATCTTTTCGATCACCCTTCCTGGCCACGAAAATAATCTACCACCAGAAGAGGCGCTCTCCCACTGGAAGGAGGGAGTGATCCCTGCATTTATTGGGGAGCTAAAAGCGGCCGTCGACTTTTTGTCCCCACACTTTAAAGATAAGAAGCTCGCTGTTGCAGGGCTCTCTCGCGGCGCTTTTATCGCCTGCCATCTAGCTGCCGTCTGCCCCCAGATCACCCATATCTTGGGTTTTGCCCCTCTTACAAAGCCGAGCGTTGCCGAAGCATTCCAAGGGCGGGGCGACGCATTTCTCGATCTGGAGAATCTCATCCCTAAACTCTACGATCGCACCATCCGCTTCTATATCGGTAACTGCGATATACGTGTAGGGACCGAGCACGCCTTCTCACTCATCCATAATCTGGCGAAAGCTGCTAGGGAATCGAATATCATCTCGCCACCGATTGAGCTGATCATCGGCCCATCGACCGGCCATCGTGGCCATGGAACAAGCCCTGAAGTCTTTCGAAGCGGCGTCGACTATTTGAAAGAGAGTTTCCTAAAAACCTGATTTTTGGGTTTATTTTGCTTATTCTGGACTTTAGCCATTCAAATGGCCTCGGCTAGTTGATCGATCATAGAGGCAAAGCTTTTACTTGAAGAAATTTCTTGCGGTTCGGGTTTTCCCCCTGAGCTTTTAAAATATCGAGTAGGGGAGAAAAATACCACAGAGAACACAGAGATCACAGAGAGAGAGGGGTTAAATAAACAGGCGCTTGATCCGTCTTCAACCAACAGATCCAAGGAATCCGACTCTGACTCTGTGGTCTCTGTGATCTCTGTGGTAGTTAATTTCTGAGTATCCCAAGGGTTCATATGACATTGTTACCTAAAAAGACCTGTTTCTGAACCACGTCAAAATTTATCTTATAGAGAGTTAGCATGCTCCTCTACTTTCTTAGATCAAGGCTTTTTTTTTGAATGGCTAAAGTCCAATTGTTATCAGGAGAGATTTTTCTGCCAAGGTGCCCTTTTCTAAGTAAAAAGGTTGAGAAGAAAGAGAAAAAACCCTGAGAATAGGTGAAATAAACTCAAAATTCAGGTTAAAAATGAGCTACGATCTTTTTATCTTTGCCGGTGAAGTGAGCGGCGATCTGCATGGGGAGAAACTCTTAAAGGCCCTCTATGAGCTCAATCCCGACCTTAAAATTAAAGGGGTGGGAGGAGCGAAGATGCGAGCGGTGGGCATGGAGTGCTTCCTCCCGATGGAGGAGTTCGAAGTGATGGGCTTTACCGATGTTCTCTCCTCTCTCCCCAAACTCTTCCGCCATTTTAGAGCGATCAAGAGAGAGATTCTAACCGCTCAGCCGAGAGCGGTCATCTCGATCGACTACCCGGGATTTAACCTGCGTCTTGCTAGGGCGCTCCTTAAGGGAGGATCGAAGGCTCAGCGCATCCATTACATCTGCCCTACCGTCTGGGCTTGGGGAAGAGGGCGCATCCCAAAGATGGAGCGCTCACTCGATAAGCTCCTCACCATCCTCCCTTTTGAAGCCGATCTCTTCTCTCAGAAAAAGTTAGAGGTCTCCTACGTCGGCCACCCCCTTATCTCCCGCATCAAAGCGCACGAGTATGACCGCAGCTGGAGAGAAGAGTATAAGATCTCTGATAGTCAGCAGATCCTCTCGATCTTTCCCGGAAGTCGGGAGAAGGAGATTCTCCGCAATTTCCCTCTGCAGCTGCGCGTTGCAAAGAAGCTGCAAAAGAGCTACCCCGATCTGCTCATCGCCATCTCCTGCTCCGAGAAAAAATTTCTACCGCTCCTTGATAAGGAGATGCTCATCATCGACTCCAGACACTCCTACGAACTGATGCGCGCCTCTCACATGGCCCTCGCAACTTCTGGGACCGTCACACTCGAACTTGCCCTCCATCAGATCCCTACAGTGGTCACCTTCGCCATCCGCCCGATCGACCGCTTCATCGCCCAAACTCTCCTGCGCATCAACCTTCCCCACTACGCACTTCCCAACATCATTGGGGCGCGCGAGATCTTTCCCGAACTCTTCGGGCCTCACTTCACTGAGAAGAATCTTTACGTAAAGGGAATGGAGTTCATGCGTAGCGAGTATAAGCGCGCCAGCTGCATAGAGAGCTGCCACACTCTAAAAAAACTGCTAGGAGAGAAAGACGCGAGCCTAGAGTCGGCCCGCGCCATCTTAGCCTCTATTCCTTAGATCCAATCTTTTAACTCACCTGAACCCGTAATCCCCAACATTACTCCGTCAAGAGGACCACCTTCACCTCGAAAGGACACATTAGAACTAAGCTCTAGTATCACAAATCCTGCTAGATAGATCAGGGCTCCTTTTCCGAATCCCTTAAATGAGCGAGCTACAAAGATATTTTGATAGATCGTTTGTAATCCTTTAAAGAGATATTTGCCGCCCCATCCAAGAAGGGTTGCAGGGAGAGAAACGACCGCTCCAAGGGCACTTACACCCTCTTTGCTGTAGCCATATTTACGTATCGCAACAAGGGCTCCTCCCAAAAGCGCAAAGCGCACAATTGAAACAGTAAGCAGCTTAAGAGCAGTATTAGATTGCGCCTTCCCTCCATTCGGC
>SDBT01006485.1_pt1 | contig 19407 bp, 8 predicted proteins | sample 2277101 | NCBI WGS metagenome assembly SDBT01 (sample SAMN10404973, study PRJNA504765) | marine sediment metagenome | isolation source: marine sediment core GS10_PC15, 103 cmbsf | place: Arctic Ocean: Southern Knipovich Ridge | collected 2010 | reverse complement strand
GGCTGTTGGCTGAACACCTGCAAAAAAACGGCCATCAGGTGGCGACGGCGGGCGATGGGCAGGAAGGATTGGAGAATCTAAGAGAGGAGGGCGCCGAGGCAGCCCTCGTGGATATGAGAATGCCGCGCATGGACGGCCTGGCATTCATCAACAAAAGCCTCGAAATATATCCCGATCTGGCCATAGTTGTAATGACGGCCTACGGAACAGTGGAATCGGCGGTCGAGGCGATGAAGGCGGGAGCGTTTGATTACCTCCTGAAGCCCATAGATCTTGAACATTTAAACATCATTCTTTCCAGGATTCAAAAGAACCAGAGGCTCATAGCTGAGAACCGGTATTTGCGACGGAAATTAGAGGAGGTGGATCAACCGGCGGGCATTGTGGGGGAATCGCAGGTCATCAAAAAGCTGCTGTCCGAGGTATCGAGGATAGCCCGGTCCGATGCCACCGCCTTGATCCGGGGCGAGTCGGGTACCGGCAAGGAGCTGGTCGCCCGGGCCATTCATTACGCCTCGCCAAGATCAGAAGGACCATTTCTGGCGATCAACTGTACATCGCTGCCCGAAACACTCCTCGAATCGGAGCTTTTCGGCCATGAGCGGGGCGCTTTCACCGGCGCTACGGCCCGCCATCTCGGAAGATTCGAGTTGGCCGATAAGGGGACGATCTTCTTAGACGAAATCGGGGATATTTCGCCGGTAATACAGGCTAAGCTTTTGCGCGTATTGGAATCAAAGACCTTTCAGCGGCTCGGTGGCAGTAAGGATATCTCGGTAGATATAAGAATACTCTCGGCTACCAATCGAGACCTGGAAACAGCGATTAAGGAAGGTAAATTCCGCGAGGATCTCTACTACCGGCTCAATGTCATACCGGTTCTTATCCCTCCGCTCCGGGAGAGAAGGGAAGATATTCTTCCTCTGACGGAATACTTCATAGAAAAGTATAATGAGAAAAATAACAAGCATCTTACCGGCATTACCCCCCGGGCCAAAGATCTGCTCTTGAATCATCCCTGGCCGGGCAATGTCAGGGAGCTTGAGAACCTAATCGAACGTGCCATAGTGCTTTCGTTTGGAGACATCATCGATCTGGCCGATATCGATCCTTTTGTCGGGCATCGCGAAGCCGGCGCCGGGCCGATTGGCGACGATCTCAACCTGGAAAATATGGAGAAATTGGCTATCGTTGAAGCTCTTAAAAGAACCGGCGGCAGCCTTAAGGATGCCGCTGAGCTTCTGGGGATTCATCGCAACACTATCCGGCTCAAAATCAGCAAATACAATATTGAGATTTGACGCACAATCCCCTTTCCTCCGCGAACAAATTTTGTGCATATTTACAACGAAGCCTCCATCTTTAATTTCTATCTTCTTGCAATGCAATACGTTAACCAGCGCCCCTCTTTGGCATGATAGTTGTTTAATTAAGTGGTGGAACTATGAGATTGGAGGAAAAAATGAAGGTCAGGATTAGATTGGTTGGATTCAAGAAGACCCTCGGTCTTTCGCTGATAATTATCGCCGTTTTGCTTTTGACGGCCTGCGACCAGAGAAGCACCACGTATGTGGCTGGTGACGACAATCAGGCCCCTCCGGTTCCCAGCGGCGTCACCACCATTACCGGCGATGGCATAATCTGGGTGGAATGGAATCAGATCAACGGCGTTCCCGACCTTGCAGGCTTCTATATCTGGAGAAGCACCGATAATCTCGATTTCTTCTGGCTCGCCACGGTCGGCGAGAATGTGACAGAATATGAAGATGATGACGTTACCAATGGTGTCACTTATTATTATGGTGTCAGCTCTTTCGATGACGACGGCAACGAATCCCGCGTTTCATTCGATTGGGAAAATGCATTCGACACTCCCCGACCCGAGGGATTCGATGAAATAATCTACGACTTCAACGACACAGATCACCAGGATCTATCCGGATTCGATTTCTCCAGGGAAGAACGGGTTCTCTGGCATTCTTCTCGGTGCGACATATTCCTGGAATATGATACCGATCTAGGGACGTTTTTCATCTGGCTTGGCGATAACGGCCGTTACATTCAGGATATGGGATATACCGACTATTTCGATGATATCACCTATGCGCCGAACGACGGGTGGTCATCGCTTGACTACGTAGAGGTAATTGAGGGGCATACTTATGTTCTATATACCTGGGATGATCATTATGTCAAAATCCGGGTCACCCGGGCAATACTCTCTTTCCACCCCAGAATGATTTTCGACTGGGGTTACCAGATCGATCGCGGCAACCGTGAACTGAAGATCGATCCCAGGCCGCGTATTGCAAACGCTGAAACAGCCGAGGCTTCGCAATGAAACAGGCTTTGATTGGAATAAAACAAAAAGGGAAAAAAGTCGAGGCGATGATTGACTATTTATCTCATTTTGATATCTTATGAAAGGCGGTGGTTTTGATGAGGTTCTTGAAAATAACGATAATAGCGGCGCTCGTCGCAGGGTATTCCTCGCCCGCCGGTGCTGATCGGTACTGGTCAAGTGACGCGGACGGTCCGGATATCGAGGTCTGGACGAACAAGGGATACGATGCCACCTATTATTACGGCGAGGACGTTGCCGTTTATTTCCGGGCCGAACGGGATTGCTACGTAGTCGTCTACGATATCGATCCCTCCGGCTGGGTTACCATCCTCTTCCCGTCGAATTACTACAATAGCACTTACGTGACCGGCGATCGGGTTTACCGGATTCCGGACTATTACAGCGATTACACACTCGAGGTTGCCGGCAGCTCCGGCACCGAGCATATTTTTGCGGTGGCCAGTTACGACTATTTCGAATCGCCTGATTTCATGATGTATGCAGGTTATGATTACGGCGAATCCGAATATTATGTCGATGATTACTTCATCAAAAATATGCGGGGGGATCTCGATGGGTTCGTCAAGTTCGTGAATCGGAGGATCGTAACCGGCCCCTATTCGGCGGCTTATACCCGTTTTTACGTCGATTCCGAATACCGTAATCAAAGGAACTATCGTTACTATGATTACGATCCCTACAATGTTGGCTCCGTTTGGATCGGCAGTAATTACCCCGGGGCCGAGATCTGGATTGACGGTATTTACTTCGGTATCTCGCCGGTGTTTGTCCCGTGGATCTATTACGGTAATCACTGGCTATGGGCCTATTACGGCGGTTATCCCTGCTACCAGCAGTACTTCTACGTGTCATCGTACGAGAGATATTACATCGATGTTCGAATCGATGACGGCTATAGGGATTACCGCTACCGCCGGAACTCTTTCAACGACTGGGTGCCCTTGGAGAAGAAATACCGCAATGAAAGAGGGTTTAAAGAGCGTGCCCGAGAGGCGCGTGCCAAAAAAGTTCGCTCGCGAACGCTGCCGTCACACGTTGTCCGGGATTTCCGTGATAGGGGAATAATCTCAAAGGATGCACCTATAGTCAAACGGATTCGGGATGATGCTCGCACCAGAGACGCTATCCAGCTGGCGGACAGGAGGCAGCGAAGATCCAAGACCGAACGTGCCAGTATCGATAGGAATCGAAAAAGGGCTGGCGAAACGCCTTCAGCGAAACGCCCCGAAGATCTCCGCTCCGGTCCCGAAAAATCCAGGCTACTCAAACCTCAAAAATCCAGACTTTCCGACAAGGCTGATGGACGGGAAAGAAATTACAAATCGGTTGAAAAGAGAAGCAAAGACAAGAAGGCCTCTTATTCTGGCGAGAAACGAGGCAAAAACCGCGTCAAGGACAAGTCCCTGGGTAAACAGAAGCAGAAATCGGAGAAATCCGGAGGCTCGAAATATAGAAAAGATGCTGGATCATCGAAAAAATCCGTGAAAAAGTCGACAATTAAAACCGGCAAACGGCATGGATCATCCAGCAAGTCCTCGTCGAGAAAGGTGAGAAGATAATGTCAAAGAGGTTGATAGCGTTTCTGGTTGCTGCCTGCTTCATTATGACCTCTCCTGCTCTGGCGGTTAAGAAAGTCCCCAAAAAACCAAAACAGCAAGCAACTCCAGCCGGCCAGGCAAGCGGCCAGGAGAAACCGGCAACGAAAGAAAAGAGTTTCAGAAAGGAGCCGCAGCCTCTTCCGGAAAGGGAAATGCGGCCAGCTCCAGCCCCGGAGAGAATGAGAATCAAGAAAAAAGATCGCTTTATCGATGAGGATAGGGACGGCATCAACGACCGGCTGAAAAAGCCGCCGACGGTGAAAAAGAAAAAGAAGGCAAATAGGCCTAAAAAGGCGGAAACGAGAAGACGTCCAAGATAAAAAAACCGCCTCCTGGCTGATTCTCCTCAGGCCCCGGCATCAAACGGGGCCTCTTTTTATGCTCTGGAATTCGCTTTGCTTATGTGCTGCTGTATAAGCTCCAGTGGCCGGTATATATGCGACTATTGCAATTGGAACAGCGCCGGCGATTATCCCGGGTCAGTTTTCTATAAAAGGTTGACAGGGGTCGGGATTGACTGAATATTTAGCTCGTATGGCAAATGAAACTTCGCTCGTTATCAAGGTTAGCTCGCCACTGGTAAACAGCGGCGATGGTGCTATTGATACCGATATTCTATACCAGATGTTCGAGATCGGTCTGAATGCCTTATCAGATGTCGATGATTATCCCGAATACCTTCGTTTGCTTTTCGCTAATGATGATGTTATCGGGATTAAGGTCAATACGCTTGGCGGCCGGGGGATGTCGACAAGGGTGGAAGCTGTAGATATCCTCTCCGGCCTTATGAACGAATCAGGTATTTCAAGAAAAAAACACCTGATATGGGATAGACACGATTGGGAATTGAAAGCTGTAGGTTATACTCTGAGTACTCGGAAAGGTCCTTTGTGTTTCGGAACTGATCATACCGGCGTTGGATTTTCAAACCGACTTGTCTCGAACGGCAAAGTCGGTGGATTGCTGAGCAAGATTCTGACAGATTATTGCAGCGGTTTTATTAATTTTCCGGTACTGAAGGACCATGGCGTTGCTGGCATAACCTGCGCGTTGAAAAACCATTATGGCAGTATTCATAACCCCAACAAGTATCATGACAACGGTTGCGATCCCTATATCGCCGATTTGAACAGCCTGGAACAGATCAGGACGCGCCAGCGTTTGATAATTGTGGATTGTTTGAAAGTTCAATTCCACGGCGGCCCCGCATATCATCCGAAATGGGCGACAGATTACGGAGCTCTTTTGTTCGGGACCGATCCCGTGGCAATTGATACGGTGGGGTATGGAATCGTCGAGGATCTTCGGAGGAACGCTGGAATCGAATCATTGAAAGGGCTCGGAAGAGAGCCGATATACTTAAAGAGAGCGGCACAATACGGATTGGGCAATGACGATCTGAAAAAAATTGAGTTGAAGGAGTTTGCTGCTTGACGATGGAGAACTTTTCGGGGAGAATTGTGTGAAGATCATTAATATCGCGATCCTTTTCTTATTGAGCATGATTCTGGCGTGTGGAGCAGCCGGTAAGAAGCAGGCTCCCGCCATAAATCAGGATGATCCCGATCCTTTTTCCGCTTACAGGGCGTACGATCATTTCGTAAGGGGGGATCTCTACGAACAGGCCGGCAATCTGGCAGCAGCCATCGAGGAATACCATAAGGCGCTGATATACGATCCGGGGTCTGCTGAGATCAGGAGATCGCTCTCGGAAATATATATGAGACAGAGGAGATTTACCGAGGCGGCAGTACTGCGCTCGGAAATCGAAAAGAAGGAAGCCCGGGATTATAATTTTATCGGCGATTGCCTGAGATACAGTGACGACCTGGAGGGAGCTGCGGATTTTTATCGGCGCTCGCTGGAGACGGATTCCACGCAGTATATGACTCGAATATACTTAGCTGGCATGCTGTATTATCTTGGAGACTATCAGGGGGCCGAAAGGAATTTCAAGATAGCAGTTGAGTTTTCATCCGGGAAGGTCAAGGGATTACTGGAACTGGCCTCGTTCTATTTGAAAATTTCTGAAAACGAAAAGGCCCTTGAAACATATTATAAGGCGCTGGAGGAGGATCCCGATGATATCCGTCCGGCGTTGGGGGCATCCGGCCTGCATCTGTCCCGAGGAGATACAGCCACTGCCGATAGTATATATTTATCTCTGATGGAGAGGAACCGTAACGATATTCAAGCACTGAATTCTCTTATCACCACCTTCTATGCGCTCGACAGGATGGATCTGCTGGAGAAGGCTACAGAACGGACAGCAGAGTTGCTGCCGAACGACCCCGATATGCAAAGAAGATATGCGTTTACGCTTTTCGGGAACAGCAATTTTGCCGTTGCGGAGTCGGTCATGGTAGTGCTCGATGAAAAAGGCATCGCCAACGGTCTGATTTACTATTATCTGGGACGTCTCGTGCAACGCCGTGAGGATTTCTCGGCAGCCGAGGATTATTTCAAAAAATCGCTGGCACGCGAAGATACTATCGCCTATTCGTGGATAAACCTGGCGGTTGTTACAGACGCACAGGACAGGTATGAGGAAGCGCTCGGAATCATGCATCAGGCCTATGATAAGATTCCTCAGGACTCTTTTGAGGTATTATATTATACGGCGATAATTCATTCCAGAAACGAGAAATTTGATCTCGCCAGGGATGGTTATTTAAGGCTCCTGGAATCCCGGCCGGATGATATTGATATCAGGTTTAATCTTGCCGCCTCATATGAACGTCTGGGGCAGTTCGATAACGCCGAACGAGAATTTCAGTGGATCATTGAGAAAGCTCCCGATCATGCTCTGGCGCTGAATTATCTTGGCTATATGTGGGCCGACAAGGATGTCAATCTAAACGAGGCCCTTCAGTTGATAGAGAAGGCTGTTTCGCTGGATCCTGAAAACGGAGCCTTCCTCGACAGCTATGCCTGGGTGCTATTTAGACTGGGGCGATACGACGAGGCTCTGGAGCAGATGGAAGAGGCACTAAAGTATGATCAAAGCGATTCTATTCTCTACGACCATCGGGGCGATATTTACGCCGCTTTGACCAGCCATGAGCTGGCCAGGGAAAGCTGGAACAAGGCCCTGGAGATCGATCCTGACAATGAGGAAATAAAGGCCAAACTGAATCCCAGGTGATACGATCAATCCCATATCTGACTCTGTCGCTTCTATTATTTGTTGTTTTATCATGTGCCGTTAAAGAGAGTCCTCATGGCGGCCCCGAGGATAAGACTCCACCGACCATAATCCGGGTGGAACCCGAGGCAGGCAGCACCATGATCCCGGTTGACACCAGATTTACCATAACTTTTTCAAAGCCGATGAATCAAAAGAGCACGGAAAAGGCTATTTTTCTGACTCCGGTTTTCTGGGATTATCCGGTAATGAAATGGTCCGGCAAAAAGCTAACCATTATTCCCCCTGAAGAACTGGATCCGGATAAGACTTATGTCCTGACCGTCGGGGCAAGCAGTGCCGGACACCGCCAGAACAAAATGGGTAAATCTCACAGCTTTGCCTTTTCCACGGGGGCGGAGATCGATAGCGGCGCGATTGAGGGAGCGGCATTCTCGCCCGGGGGGGGGCGGAAAAACTACGATATCTGGGTGTATAGTGTTGATGATTCCTCAGATGTGGAATTCATGACCAGGATACCGGAATATGCTACTCAGGTCGATTCCCTGGGAAATTTCTCCATAAGCAATATCGGTCCGGGACTATACCTTGTTGTGGCGACAGATGATAGAAACGATGATCTGTTCTGGGAACCGGGTTCGGAATCTATTGGCCTGCCGCCATTCGTAGTATCCCTGAGAAAAAGCGAAGAGGTAAGTGGAATAATACTCAGACCGGAGAGAAGAGATACAGTGCAGGCATATTTCTCCCGGATCAACGTTGTAGATAATCGACGACTGGCGATTGAGTTTTCTCAGCCGGTGCTGGATGATCTTATGCTCAATCTCGAATCGTACGTGATAAGATCATCCGATGATACAACCCGCCTCAAAATTCTCGGCGGTTATATTGGTGAGGAGAATCGACTGATCCTGGAAACCGAGCCTCAAATGCCGGGTTCTCGCTACAGATTAATCCCCATAAACCTATCTACAGTCTGGAGTATTCCTTTCGATACTGCCGGAGCCGTATTCAAGGGAAGCCCATCGAGCGATACCTTAGGTCCGGAACTGTTATCGACTTTTCCGCGTGGCGGGTCGAGAAATACATATCAGGATAGCGTTGTGGAACTCACCTTCTCGGAGAGAATAAAGGTTCTGGATTTCCCGGCAGCGGTCACTGTAGTTGTAGATTCCCTTGATACCCTGCAATTCACTCCCGATTGGATATCCCCTAACCTGGTTCGGTTGAAAATCACGGGTGGTATTCCGAGACAGAGGGAGATTGAACTGACTCTGGATCCACACGCTGTCTTCGATATTGCCGATAATTCAATGCCGGATTCCGTCATTGCCTTTTCGTTCAGACTTCCACCGGCCGATACGATCGGATATGTTACGGCGTCCGTCGGTCGGCCCGGAGCAGCTCCGGTGATAGGGATATTGAGGCCGCAGAATAGAGGCGGTAATGTCTATGAATCCTCGTCGGATAAGTCGGGCAATATCTCTTTTGATGCAGTGATTCCGGGCTCATATCGATTTGAATATTTTGAAGATTCCGATGGTGACGGCAGATGGTCGCCGGGGGTCATTGAGCCATTCGAGCCCGCCGAGCGGTTTTCGTTTTTGGCCGATACCATCAGCGTCCGCTCCAGATGGACAACCGATATCGGTAGAATTGAATTACCGGGCCCGAACCGGTGAAAAAGATTGACATCAAATCGTCATATGCTATCATTTAAAATATGCTTCAAAGAGTGGCTCTGTTGCCAGTTTCGCTGCTGGCATTTGCTTACTTTTTTCTCATAATTCTGATTCCCACTGCTCACGCCGGGGAAGAGGCGATAATCTATAAGGGAATCTTCGTCTCCGATGAGTCGATAAGTGGTTTGATCAAGATTACGCTGCCCGCCGGTGAGGTCAATCCTGTCTCAGCTTACCTGGAATCGGATACCGGCCGCAAAATCGCTGCTGCTTTCGGCGAAACCGAAAATCAAATTTCGCTTAAACCTTTCAATCCGTCGACCCCGATTTCAAGAATCGTCCTCCTGCTGCAAAAGATTGCAGTAGATCCGGATTTGTCCGCTGCGATAGTCGAATCCGGGGGGAGAATAGTACCCGGAAGCTGGGAGGATCTCTCGCCGTTATTGCTTGGCGATCTCACCGGTGTTGCCGATAGCCTTTCGCTGGCTACGGTGGCGGCGGCCGATACCCACGAAGTTGGATTCAATACCGTGGCTACGCCCGTTAGTGATTCCGGGATAATCTGGGTAACGTTTCCATCCGGATTCGATATCTCGGGGATAGACAGCGCAGTCTATTCAGATAACGATTCCGGCAACGACGCTAACGAGCCTGTTATAAGTTCGATTGTCATCACCGATCAGACAGTCCAGTTCCAGCTTAATCAGGGTGCCATACCGGCTGTTTCGTCATCACGCATTTCGGTGAAATCCTGGCCGATCACAAACGATACCGTGGCACAGAATTATTCGGTGGTTGTGATGACTACTGATTCGACGGGCAATATTGAAAACGGGCCTGCTGTCTCGGAGGAGTTTTCCCTCCGGTCCGGTCCGCTGGATCATATAATCATAATGCCTGATACCGCCCTTAGTGTCCCGGCGGATTCGGTTATTAATTTCGATGTCAGTGGAAACGACCAATACGAGAATGAAATAGATAGCCTTATCTTCACTTATGACGTTACTGAAGATTCCTGCGGAGATGCTATCGACGGCGTTTTCATAGCCGATAAAGTGGGCACATGTTATTTCACCGCCAGCGCCGATGGTATTACCGATTCTTCAGGAGAGATAACAGTCGTACCGGGGCTCTTAAATCGTTTTTCAATCTCCGGCACCCCTCCCGCCCGGACGGCAGGACAGACATTTCCATCCATTGTTAACGTTACCGCTTACGATATCAGAGATAATATCAAGACTGATTATCTTGGAACTCTCTGGTTTGAATCGAGCGATCCCGCCGCAGTCCTATTATATGATTCGGGAAATCCTTATACATTTGTTGTGGAGGATTCAGGCAGCGCCGATTTTGCAGGGACAGGTTTTGAACTGCGGACTGCTGGCAGCCAGACTATCACGGCAACTAACGGCACCATTGCGGATACCTCCGATCCTATTTTGGTAACAGCTGACCAGATCAATTCCTTTACATTTAGCGTCGGGCTGGTTCAGAACGCCGGCGTAAGCTTCGATCTGCAGGCATTGTCCGCCGAAGATCAATTCGGGAATCCTGCTTCCGGTATTATCATCATATCGCCCTCGTTCGGCGGCGGTTCTTCTCCTGACGGTATCCCGCCCACATTGAATAATATCAATGTCGCCGATGGTTCTGGGCTGGCATCGCAAAATCTGACCAACGCTATTCCTACAGTGTTGATGGGATCGATCGGCGGAATCGAGGTCGAAACGGATACGATAGTCGTTCAACCCGGCTTTGTCGGCAGATTCGAGACGTCCGGCTATCCTGATACGATGACTGCCGGCGATACATTCCCGGATTCGGTCACAGCAACTGTTTTTGATATTTTTGGCAATCTGAAAACCAACTATGGTGATTCGGTCTATTTTACCAGTTCTGATCCCCAGGCGGTCTTACCTTATACCGCCTCGTCCAAATACAAATTCGTCCCGGCCGATTCAGGCTCCCATTCTTTTGATGGTTCGGGCTTTTCGCTCCTGACATCGGGGGAACAGACCATTGCCATAACAGATGATACTATTTCTGATACATCGGAAACTATCACCGTCAATCCCGATCAGATAAACGAGTTCATAATTTATGCTCCGCTGGCTCCGGTCACGGCAGGTATCCCTTTTATAGTCGGGGTATCGGAATGCCGCGATTCATACGGCAACCTCACGAATGGTACAGTCAACGTCGCCGATTCGGTTGGCGGTGGAGCATCGCCGGATAGTACGCGGCCGGTTTACAACGCCATACAGGTCGTATCGGGCTCGGGAAGCGCCAATCAGACGTTGGTTGAAGTGGTAACAACAGTGCTTAAAGGGACTGCCGGTAGTGTGGTGGCGGTTACGGACAGCATCACGGTTGCTCCCGGGTCTGCCGGTGAATTTGATTTGAATATATCGTCGCCCCAGGTGTCGGGTTATCCGTTTGCGGGCACGGCCGAAATCACGGTCTTCGATCAATACGGCAACCTGAAATCTGATTATGATGCGTCCGTTGATACCGTCGTGGTAGAATCCTCGGCGGGCGGTACCATGCAAAATAACATCCTCAATCTCGCCGGCGATTTCGTTAACGGTGTAGCTGATCTGGTAGCCAGAGGCACGAGATACGACGGGCGCGGGGGAGATATGACTTTTTCGGCAACATCTGAATCGGGCGTAATCGGAATATCCGCTCCGGTTGTTATGCGTGCTATCTTCTGCGATGCACTTATAATTAACGAGGGGATAGTATCCTGGGGGGATACTGCTACGGGAGATATTATTGTCAGCAACGATGGTGATGTGGCTGTCGAGATCACCGATCTTGATGTTTTCACCGAAAGCGGATGGTTGCTGGAACCGTCAATCATCACACCAAATCTTCCTGATTCCATACTGCCGGGCCTGGATGAGACCTATAATATCTCGATCCCCATACATAGCGGTTTTACGCTGGGGATTCATCCTTTGTCGGCGACGGCAGAGGGTTTGTTTGGGTCGTTTACAGTCACCGATACGCTCAGCGGATTTCCCGATACGCTTGAGATCCAGTCTGCTTCTCAAATCGATTATGTTGCAGGATCCATCAGCCGGGATACGTTATCCTCCGGCGAATATTATACACTATCTCTGAGGCTAAGCAACAGCGGCACTGCGGGATTGGGATTGATAGATAGCTCGTATCTCTATTTTACCGATGGCACCCATGAATTCAAGGCTGAGATTTCCAGCGGCGTTTACCTGCCGCCGGATACCCCCTCGGGAACGCAAATAATTCTCGATTCTTCGCTGGTCGACTCGAATTTTCTGGCGGATACCACCTATGAAACAACTTTTCATTATTTCGGACAGGAAAATGGTCATTTTCTCAACGGAATCATCACCCTGACAGATTCTATCACTGTTCAGAGTGGCGTGGATGTTACCTACATAACCGGATCGCTGAATATAGATTCGCTTGTCCTGGGGCAGAATGTATCATTCGCTGTCCGGGTCAGGAACAACGGTACCGCTTCCCTGGTGCTCGATCATGAAATCACGAAAATACGATTTACCGATTCTGTGCGGGAGTATGTGGCTTATTCTGATACGTCCTCCTCTGTTCGCATTGATGTTTTAAGCCCGGGTGATACCACTTTATATTTCGATCCCACAATATTATCTCCGGAATTTACTCCTGGTGGTTACTTGCCGGATTTGACGATCAGAGGTGAACAGAACGGTAATATTATGACCATATACTTCGAGACGGAGCCGGATACGATTCAGGTGTTATCCAGGGGAACGCTGAGAATTGATACAACATATGTTATGAGTCTTAACGCTCCATTTGTTAATACGGCGCAGAGCTGTTCCGTCAGGGTTGCCGTATCCAATCAAGGTCAGGAACCGGTGGATTCCGTCTACGTTAAACTATCAAGCGATGGCAGTTCCGTATTTTCCGAATCGCTTCTTGTGGCTTATATCGGAGGCATGGGGACGACCGCTATCTGGTATCCTGTAAGCGCTGCAGTGAATCCTGATTCGGGGGAAATATTTATCAGTGCATTATCGGGGGGAGTCGGCAGCGTATCGGGCATGCCGCCTCAGGTTCTTCCGCCCATGGATAACGCGGCCTTAATGATTATCGAAATACCGGCGGAATTAGTGCTTTCGGCTATAAATGTGGTAGCTCCGCCGGAGGCTATGGATGATACAATAACTGTCGGTCAGCCGGTGAGGATATCAGCACAGGTGAATAACCCCGGCCAGGCCGATATTACAGGTCCTCAAAGGCTCGTTCTGGAGCCGGGTTCTTCCGGCTTCAATGTCGCTGACTCTGCAAACAGGGATTATGTTCTCGATCAGGATGTCTTCTGGGATATTACTGCGCCGAGCGATCCTTCCGCTTCGGCGATCCTGACCGTGAGATTCCTGGAAAGAGCAAATGATGCCAATGACGGTTCCGACGCTGTCGGTCCCGACTCGGTCTCCGCCAGGGAGTTTGTTGTCGATACCAGTCCTTACTTGCTGCATTACCCCGTGATAAGCGATCCTTCAGGAGCGATTGACGGGATAATCTCTACAAACCAGAATTTCACATTAACTGATACTATAAGCGCGTTCGGAACTTACGCTGATCTGTCGGCATCCATCATGTTGCCTCCGGAATTCACGACCGCGGACTCTCTCGTTAAACATCCTATCGGCATCACAGCATCGTGGAATATCAGGGCGCCGGCCGGGGCGAGACAGGATTCCATCAGCGTATTAAGCTGGCTGTATGATGTCAATACGGGCGATTCGATATCCAGCGGGCCTGATTTTGTTTATACAACGGTTGTGGAGGCTGCCACATTGAACCTCGGCTCGCGGATCATTGGTCCCCAGGCGGCCCTCGATGCGATAATCGAACCCGGAGGTTATTTCGAATATGAGGCCATGGTTGTCAATAACGGTCAGGCGGAAGTCGGAACGGGACGATTATCGTTGCATCTCGGTCACCCGGATATGATCCCGGCGGAGGAAACGGATCGTGATTTTATACCCGGTATACCGATTATCTGGACTATCACTGTACCGGACAGAGAGATCTCGAATGCAATTCCGGTATGGGTAACATTGGATTCAATCCCGGATGATGAAAACACAAGGCTACCGGCCCTGGTGGTGGACGATTCATCCTCCATATTTATCACAATCAGGGAGTTCTTACCGAGGCTGGAATTGACTCCGGGACAGATTCATTCCGGTTCAGTAGTGAGAGGTCAACAGCTTAATTTTATGTCGTTTACCTTACTGAACAACGACCGAGGCGGATCATTCTCAATTGGTGTAACTCAGATAAAGTTCTCAGTGGAATCAAATCTGCCCCCGAATTCGACTGCTTCGCCTACGGTTCTGGCGGAAGCGACAATTTTCGTTGATTCGACTGAGATACCAAGCAGTGAAATTACTGCCACCGAGATCAGATTTGATTTTTCTGATACGCTTATTTTTGTACCGGGTGAGAGCGTTGATTTTTCGCTATGGTTGAATATTTCGTCGAGCACAGAAGTCAACGATTTCACTCTTTCTCTCGACAGTCGGAATATTGTGGGCCTTGCCATGGACGGAGGGATCCCCGTGGGCGAACTGAACGCCGTTTCTCGACAGGGTATTCCATTATTATGGGATAGCGACCCAACAGCGGTGCTGGAAAGATCATTTGCCGGTTCGATCTCCAGCTATCCGAATCCCTTTAATCCGAGAAACAGCCCGGCGAAAGTAGGCTATTACCTGGAGTCTGATTCCGATCTCGATATAAAGATTTTCACTCTCTTAGGTGAGTTAGTCTGGTCGAAGGAGGTTCGGGCCACGGCTTCGCTGGGGCGCGCCGGCCTGCATACCGGCCAGACAGCGCTTCAATGGAGCGGCGTAAATGACGATGGTTCCGAAATCAGGTCCGGCGTATATATCTGCGTCATCAAAAACAAATCCACGGGTGAGGAGGAACGATTCAAGATTGCAGTCGTAAAGTAGCCTCTGGCGCAGCTATTCTTCTGTTATTCTGGAGTTCCGTTGTCCTCTCGGGGGGAGATGCCGGCCGGGAATCGCTTTTTTCGCTGGGCGCAGGAGCGCGGGGGATGGGCATGGGACGAGCTTTCGTCTCGTTGTCGGGAGACGCCTCGGCTCCTTTCTGGAATCCCGCTGCCACAGCCTCCATAGATAAAACGGAAGTGATGGCATTTCATACGTCGCTTTTTCTGGGCACCAACTACGATTGTCTCGGATTGTCTCATCCTCTGGGAGAAATAGGCGTCTTCTCACTTTCGGTTGGCAGGGTTGGCACAGATGATATTGAACGCAGGGATGAGTTCAATCGCCTTATCGACGAATTCTCATCATCAGAATCACAGTATGGATTAGGCTATGCACGTGATATTGGTTTCGGCCTTTCCGGGGGGCTGACTCTGAAAGCTGTCACGGTTGATATAGGCAATGTCACAGGATCAGGATTTGGAGCCGATCTGGGATTCCAGTATCGACCGTCCTTCGTCGAAGGAGTGACGATAGGCGGGGCTTTCAACGATTTGATAAGGCCGGCTGTAAAACTGATTTCAGTCAAAGATAAGTATCAAACGGTTTCGAGATTCGGAATATCCTCGCAGAACAGATTATTCGAAAACGCCAGATCTACAGTCTGTCTCGATCTTGAGAAGACGCTGGGCAGGAACATCCGGGTCCGGAGCGGGCTGGAGATGGCCTTTTACGGGCAATTCTCGCTGCGCCTGGGATACGATGACGGACGGCCCACATTCGGAGCGGGATTATTGTATAACCTTGTAAAGCTTGATTATGCCTATGAGGATGTCGAACATCTGGGTGGCAGCCACAGGATATCGGTTGCCTTTGCATTCGGGAGGTCCGTGACGCAGGCCCGCGAGGAAAACAGGGCGCGGATTATCCATGAGGAAAAGGAAAAATGGGAAGAATCGCGCGCATCGGAGCGAAAGAATGAATTTGAGACCTTAATAGCTGCAGCAGATAGCTTGAGAGATCAGGAGCAATACCACCGGGCCCTGGGTTATTATCAAAGGGCGCTGACTCTGGATATTGGCTCTGCCGAGGCCCGAATCGGGGCGGATAGCATGATGGCCCGTATCATTGATAAGGCGGTGGCGGATGCCGGCGATAAAAAGAGGAAAGATCTTATTTCCGGCAGGATCGAATCGGCCCTTGATGACTTCCGCCAGGGGCGCTTGAATGAAGCCATATCGAAATACGATCTACTATTGGAGATCGATCCGGAAAACGAGACCGTAATCGAACTGCTCGGGACGGCCCGGGAAACCCGGCAGGAAGAAATCGAGAACTTACGGAATACTGCCAGAGCTAATCAGAAGGCGGGCGATTATGTCGGTGCGATTGCAGCCTGGGATCACTTGCTGTCGCTAGACCGGACGGACGTGGAAGCGGTCAATTCGATCAATCTGCTCGGGGATGAGTTGAAGGTCGGGAATCTGGTTGCTGCAGCCCTGGCCGCCATTGAGAATGGCAGGTACGCCGAGGCCGCAGGCCATCTGAAACAGGCGGCGAATCTAAAACCCGGGGATGAGACGATTGCAGCGCTATTGGCCGAGGCTCGAGCTAAATCGGCCCCACTTACAACCCTCGAAGATATAAAATCCTCTCCCGATCACTGGGGAATCTATCTTTCCGGCCTCGAAAGCTATCAGGCCAGCGATTACGAAAGCGCGTTGAATTCCTGGCAAAGCCTGCGAGAGTTTTATCCGAATAACCCGGAATTGGAAAAGAATATAGGCCAGGCCGAGCAGAGGCTGGCCGCCGAAGGCGGGACCCCTCAAGAATAGGCTTTACTTAGGCCGGAATCCGCCTTAGAATTAGTAACAGGAGGAGTTTGTATAGGCTATGGCGAAAAAGCCGCAAAAAGAGATTTTTATGAGCTTTCCTGCCGAGGAAAAGCAGCTCGAGGATATACGCAGAAGCATCCAGAATGTCCTATCCGAGTCGGATCTCTCGGCAAAGGATATAAATAGCGTCCTTCTGGGGATGGAGGAGGCCTGCACTAACGTTATCCGCCATGCGTATCTGTATGGCCCCGGCACGCTCAGAATTAAGATCGTATTCCATCCCGGCCGTGTGGTTTTCTCTATTTTCGATAAGGGTCGCCGATTCGATTACGATCATTCAGAAACGCCGGATCTTGATCGCTACATAAAAACCGGCCGAAAGGGCGGATTGGGCCTCTATCTGATTCGCAAAATGATGGATTCGGTGGAATACTATGCCCGCGACGGCGAAAACGAGCTGCGGATGGAAAAACGGGCTGAAAAGACTATGGCCAGAACCGTCCGGGCCCGTGGGGTGTCGATCAGGGTCAAATTCGCTCTATGGGCATCACTGGTGGTATTCGCCATAGTGGCGAGCGTTTTTCTATATTTCGATAATAGAGTATCAGAAGGGGCATATGCCGGATTTTTCAGCGGTGCCTCGGACGTTATGAATTCGTTAGTAGCTGATATCGGCGATAAAATAATCGTAAGAGACCCCGATCTCTCCAGGTCGGCCTCCAGATGGCTTTCGGCCAATAGCGATGAGTTTTCATATATACTTGTGACGGATACTGCGAATGTTATTATGGCCGATCCGAAAAATCCCCAGAATTTTCTTGGGAAATATACCGCCCTGGAGGAGCCATACTATAATACCGACCTTATCGTAGAAGATTCCTCGGGCCAGCGGAATTTTCATTACAAAATGGTCGTGCGGCTAAACAACAGTATTGTCGGATATGCCTATTTTGGTTTGAAGGAAGCGCCGTTAAAATCGGAAGTCTCGCATGCCAGACGGGGGCTTTTGCTGATAGCCGTAGCGGGGCTTGTTGCGGGATTTATTGCTGTGTTTATGCTCTCGAATTACTTCGTGAAGCCTATTCAGAGACTCACCGAAGGTGTCCTGCGCATAGGGGATGGCAATCTCGATCGCACTTTGCCCGTGGAAGGCACCGACGAGTTCTCGGAGATCGCCAGGGCATTTAACGAGATCACCAGGAAATTCAAAAAAGCCCAGGAGAACGTGGTTGAGCAGGAACGGCTTCAGAAGGAAATGCAGGTTGCCCAGGAAATTCAGCATGCGCTTCTGCCCCGTCGATTCCCCGAGATCGAGGGATACGACATTGCAACCATATACCGGGCAGCGAAAGATGTCGGCGGCGATTATTTCGACTTCGTTCAAATTAACGATGATACGCTCGGGATCATAGTAGCCGACGTTTCCGGCAAGGGTGTTCCCGGTTCGCTGGTTATGACCATGATCCGGACCGCTCTCCGTCTCGAATCCAGAGGAAACTTCTCTCCCACAGACATCCTGAGGAGCGTTAATCAGTTCGTTGCAGATGATGTCAAGAAAGGGATGTTTATCACCATATTCTTCATAACTCTTGATTCCAAAAGCAGAACTATCTCCTATACCTCCGCCGGACATAACCCCATGATCCTCTATAGAAAAGATTCTGATGCCTGCTATTTCTTGAATACGAGGGGCATGCCCCTCGGAATCAGTTTGCCGGAGGGGATCACCTTCGAGAAATCGCTTCAGGCCGACCGGGTAAAACTAAAAAAAGATGATATGCTGGTTGTCTATACCGACGGCATCACCGAGGCCATGAATAAAGTGGGCGCCCAATATGGAAACGATAGACTGGTCGATTTTATTAAGGAAAACTCCGAGGTTTCTCCCCGGGAGTTCGCCAGGAAACTCGACGATGATATAAACAGGTTTACCGCCGGCGCTCCTCAAAATGATGATATTACTCTGGTAGTAATTAAAGAAAAAATTATGCTCGATGAGTTGATATTTGAAAAGAGGAAGAGGCTTATCGAGATGGTTGAGCATGAAGGCGTTCCCGTGGATGAGGCCTGCAAACAGATGAACGTATCAACGTCGACCTTTTATAAATATCGGCGCCGCTGGCAGAGATTGGGCGACTCTGGATTGTTTAACAAGAAACTCCGGGCGGAATCGGTAATGAAGCAGATCTCCTATGAAGTTCGCAAGGAGATTTTGAATATCGTTCGCGAAAATCCCGAGTACGGCACGAAGCGTATTATGGACGAACTCGCAAGAAGAAATTTCAGGGAGATTGAGTATCGAGGAATTTATGAAGAGCTGGTGCGGATGCGGCTCAATACCAAGAAATTGCGCCTCGAGCATGTAAGCAGAGTGGGGAGCCTTACCCCGAAGTTGCGGGCTGAACTGGATAAGCAAATTCTTCGGGATAAGATAAAGCAAAAAGAATTCGATCGTGAGGCTTACCTCGAGGATATAAAGAAAAGCATCGGCGAGAAAGAGGTTAAGACGAAACAACCCACGGCAGATATCCTGCGAAAACTTCAGGACTTAGAGCCGGTGCTGGGAGACACCGGCCTCTACGCAGAGATCGCCGCCGAACTCGGCGAACTAAACGGCGGGGAAGACATCGCCATGCTCTTTGAAAAGATGATTCTCAAAATGGCACAGATAAAAAAGGCCGAAGCTGAAAAAGCAACGCAAGATTCTCCGGGATCACGACCTGGACGGAGCGAGGTCCCCGCCGACGATTACGATTTTCCCGTTATCAATGGTGATTCGGCTCCTATCGATG